>JGI20215J15232_1000005_pt1 | contig 165061 bp, 131 predicted proteins | sample WetSurMetagenome_2_FD_15232 | JGI IMG/M metagenome (IMG submission 15232) | reverse complement strand
GAAATCACTCAGTCGACAAGATTAAGCATCGAACTTTGTACTCCGGGTTTTGTTTAGCACACATGACTCAATAATTTGACAATTTAAAACGGGAAAGCCGAAAACCGGAAAGAGTAAGCCTAACAAACAAATCTAAAAAAATCAACAGCCATGAAAATTAAGAGAACCAGATTGATGCTGACACTGAGTGCAGCAAGCATTCTATTTATGTTCAGCAACTTACAGAGCTTCGGCCAAAAGGCCGCTTCAGAACCTAAAAGTACTGAGGCATCCGGCATGCCCGCGTTGCCATTTAATGTAGTTGTAATAAAGCATACCGTAGCTGACTACAACAAGTGGAAACCGTATTTTGATGCCGACAGCACATACAGAAATGCCGCAGGCCTTCATCAATTAGGTATAGCCCGGGGCATTGAAAATCCTAATGAAGTGGAAATACCATTTATTGCAGATGATGTACAAAAAGCAAAAGCATTTACAACAGATCCAAGACTAAAAGATGTAATGGAGAAAGCTGGAGTTATTTCCGAGCCCGGGATAAAATTCATTAAAGTATTACGAATGACCGATGCCCTGGAAGATCCAGGAGACTACGCAGAAATTTCACATAAAGTAAAAGATTTCGACGCCTGGCTTAAGGTATTTGACGGAGAAGGACCGGCAGCCAGGGCAAACGATGGTTTTTACGATGGAGTACTGGCTCGTGGTATTGATGATCCGAATCTGGTTTACCTGGTATTTAAGATTACAGATCTGTCAAAAGCAAAAGCTGCCCTGAATAAACCTGAAAGACAAAAAATAATGCAGGATGCAGGGGTAATAGGTAAACCTGAAGTTTATTTCGGAAGAGACCAGCAATAATTGACTAGGATGGTATTGTGCATTAGCCGGTGACACTAGCCATTTCATGCCGGTGTCGCCTGGCTGCCTTCCGCAGTTGTAAATACCCGTTAATATGCAGCTTGGAATTCTGAGCATTTTACCGGCTGAAAGTGATCAACCTTCCGGCTTTTGCAGATAATTCTGATCCAGCAATTTTTTAATTTTTTGCAGTGCCTTTGGCCTGTTGATAAGGTAGACGCCTGCGAGGATAAGAAGTACTGACAGGAACATAGAGGGTGCAAGGTGCTCATTATCTGAAACTCCCCACATCGTTGCCACGATTGGTATGAAATATGCCACGACCGAGGCCACGACCGGTGAAGTATCCCTGATAAGAAAATAGTAAACTATATTGGCAAAAGCGCTGCCCACAACCGAAAGGATTGCTATGCAGCCGAAATTAAAGAGCCAGTCAGGGGTGATAAACACGGCCTTTATATCTGTGCCCAGGAACAGCCCCAAGGCAAACGGACTCACAACAAAGAAGGAAAGCGCCGTGATCTCAAACCCTTTCAGTCCTTCGACCTTGCTGACCTCATTGTTGCTGATCCCGTTCATAAGTGTTGCCAGAACCACAAAGAGGCCATAATAATTAAAAGTCAGGGAACCGCTGTAAAGCAGCCCTGCAGCACCTGCGAACCCGAGGAACACTCCTGCCACCTGCGACCTGATAGCTCTTCTTTTGTAAAACAGGATGCCAATTAACAGTGTAAATGCTGAACTCAGGGAGTTCAGCATACCGGTAAGAGAGCTGTCTATCCTTGTTTCGGCAAGGGGATAAAGGAAAGCAGGAATTCCGCTTCCAAAGAATCCGATTAATAAAATGGAAAGGAAGTTTTTCGAATTAAATTTTGAAAGAGAGCGGAGCGCGACCGGCAATAGGCAAATAGTTGAAATAAGTATTCTGAGGGAAGCCAGCTGATAGGTTGAAAAAGAGCGTAGCCCTTTTTTCATCAGGATATAGCTGGTTCCCCATATCAGCGACAGAAGAGCAACTGCCAGCCAATGCCATATTTTACTTTTTTTGCCCATAACGACCAAGCTGCAAATGTAACAGAAGGATTAAAAGGATACTGAAATGTTTTAATAAAAATCAGGTTCACGGAAATTCACCGCAACGAGCTGCTGAAGTTTTTCATTCTCATGAAACATTTGGCTGTCCGGCTTGTTGGTTGCATAGTAAACAAAACTAACTGGCCGGCAATATGAATTCAATCTCCAAATCCGAACCGGGTTCATCCGGGAAAGAGCATCCTCTTTCGTCGCGATTATGATCTGACAGCATCAATAAATGGCGGATATCCTGAAAAAAGAAAATATCCCTGATGGCTAAAATATTTTATACNATGAAACTATGATAGACGAAATGAATTTGAATACCCAAATGTCAGAACACTACAAATTAAACGGCGATCGTGACAATTCACCACACAAAAAATCCGACAGGTTATTTCTTCAGCCTTTTCCCATCAATGAAGTGATAGATAATTATATCCCGAGCGGAATTGCAATCATTGACGGATCCGGCAAACAAGTATTCGTTAACCAGTCATTCTGCCGGATGGTCGGGTGGGATGAGGGGGATCTTCTTGGAATATATCCGCCATTCCCTTATTGGTCAAGTGAAGATGCTGAAAACATAGAAAGGGCTTTCAGCCAAACCCTGGAAAACAAAGCGCCGAAAGAAGGATTTGAGCTTATTTTCCTCCACAAAACCGGAGAGCCAATATTTGTCAATGTGCTTGTATCAACTATTGTCCAGGGAGATGACCACAAGTTTTTCCTTGCGAATATAACCGATCTTACCAAGCGAAAAAAACTGGAACAACATCTGTCAGAATCCATGATGATGCTATCCGCAAGCATTGACAGCCTGAAAGATACCATCATTTTTTCAACTGACGGCGAATACCGTTACACTTACTTCAACAAGGTGCACAGGGATGTGATGAAGTATGCTTATAATGCCGATATAAAGGCTGGAATGAGTATCCTCGGTTTCATTTCATCAGATAACGACAGATTGGTGGTAAAGGAGAATGTCGACCATGCAATGTCCGGAGAATCAACAACATTTATTCAAACTTTCGGAAACGTCAACCGTGACTACTATGAATGCTATTTTAATCCTATCCTCAACGATGAAAATGAAGTGATAGGGTGCTCAGTGCTGGCTAAAAACATCAATGACAGGATATTTGCTGAAAATGCACTCAGGGACAGTGAAACAAAATTCAGGGAGATCATCAATCAGATAAATGACATAATAGTTGTATTTGACAGGCACGGGAAAATAATAATCTGGAACAAAGGAGCTGAGCAGGTATGCGGACTGGAAGCAAAAGATGCATTGAATAAGGATATAATTGATATTGAAGCCCAGCTATTGGCACAGCCTGCGAATGACAGATCCAGGATTGAAAAAATAATAAATGGAATATTGACCCAGGAAACACCTGAAGTTTTTAACCGGATACTTGAAAGTGAAATAATCCAGGCAAATTCCGGGACTGTCCGGAATATCCAAAGCATGATCTTCCCAATCAGCCTGGACAGTGAAGTTTTGTTCTGCACTGTTGTCAGGGACACAACCGAATTAAAAAGATACGAAAAAGAAATACTGAGGGTCAGCGCGGAGAAGGACAAATTCTATTCCATGATAGCCCAGTACTTGTACACTCCTTTCAACGTTTTCAATAACTTCACAAAACTTATGGCCGAAGAGCTTGACAACATGCCGGTCAAAGAGATCCAAAGGATGGTCACGATGATGAGCAAGTCGGCAGGCAATGTTTACAGCCTTCTGGATAATCTCCTTCAATGGACCAAGGTTCACCAGGGGAAGATCCCTTTTCAACCCCAGGTGCTGAATCTTAAAAAGATCTGTATTGAAGGCACATCCGTACTTAAACAGGATGCCGAATCAAAAAACATTGTTATCAGGCATAATACAACTGACGAGATATATGTTTCAGCCGATATTTATATGCTTAAAACCATATTCAGGAATCTTGTTTACTACGCAATCAGGTTTTGTGACGAGAGCGGGCAAATTGATATCAATGCCCGAAACGGCTCATCTCATGTGACAATTTCAATATTGAGCAGGGGTTCCGGCCTGAACTCCGATTATCTTAAAAAGCTGTTCGAGACCAGGCAAATTCATTCAGCACCGGGGCATACTGAAGAACAAGGCACAATATTGGGTTTGCTGCTTTGCAGGGAATTTATCGAAAAGAACGGCGGGGAGATATGGGTGGAACGCAGGGATGAAAGCGAAGACGGGATAAACTTTACGATCCCTGTTGCCGGAAAAATCATTTAAGTTCGGCAGCCTTCAATAGTGAATCAGGGAATTCTTCCCGGGAACGGTTCATTTAAGCACATTTAGCGACCTCCGGCAGTTAAAAGTGAACTTTTTTGCATATCTTTAATTTCATCGCTATCAACCATGGCGGGACACCTAAATTGAAGCAGCAAAATCCAGTTTTAACAGACCTAATCCGGCTACAATAATGAAATTCAGGAACCGAAGCGACAGGCATCTCGGCAACGACCTGACCCTGGCAACAATCAAAAGGAGGTTTGCAGCTTTCCTCCTCGACTGGTTAATTATTGCATTGATCTATGTTTTCATTCTTCTGATCCTGAGCTTGTTCAAGATGAATATTACATCAGTGGAAACCAAGAGCATTTTTGATGTGCAGATAAGCGGACATGATGTGCCTGCGCTGTGGGAAAACCTGCTTAAATTATTGTTTGGAGTTATCCCTGTTGCATATTTCACTCTCATTTTTTACTTCACTAATGGCCGGACCCCCGGGAAGGCTCTCCTGAAAGTGAAGGTCGTCGCACTGTACCATGAGCGGCTTGGATTCTGGCACTGCTTCGAGAGGACCATGGGATACTTTGCTTCGGTTGCGGAATCCGGCTTCGGATTCATCCAGGCTTTATGGAATCCAAACAGGATGGCGCTCCATGATAAGATCGCCGAAACTGTGGTGGTCAATATTTCAGGGTAAAATCCAAAGGCCTGACTGAGGTTCCCCTTAACCTGGCATGCAAAAATCATCCCCCGCTTAATTATAATGCCCTTGACTTTCCAGACAACATAATATAACTTTACAGTTCTAATCCCCAGATCCTGATGCCTCAGAAAACCAGCGGCGTTGGAAGGTTCCTCAGGGAACTGAAGCGACGTAAGACCGGTAAAGTCATTATCGCCTATGCCGCAACAGCTTTCATTGCCCTACAGGTTGTTGACATACTGGCGCCTGCACTGCTGCTTCCTGAGTGGACCTTACGACTGGTGATTGTTATCCTTATAATAGGATTTCCGCTGGCAATGACCTTCTCATGGATATTTGACATCACTCCGGAAGGAATAAAAAAGACCGGGTCGGTTTCAGAAGCTGAAAAGAATGCAACCTTTAAAAAACCTTCAGGAAAAACATTCACCGTAAGCAATATTATCATAGCAGTTTTACTGATTACGGTCGGGATCCTTGTCTATCCAAAATTATTCCGCAGAACATCGCTGGAACGATTGAGATCGCTGGGCGACAGGATCTCAGTTGTAGTGATGCCCTTTCAGAACATGACAAATGATTCCACCTGGGATGTCTGGCAGGATGGGATCCAAAATGAGTTAATAAACAACCTGACAAACTCAGAGGACTTAAGAGTAAAACAGGTTGAACTGATTAACCATCTGATCCAAAGTAAAGGTCTTACTGACTACGCATCTATGACTCCTGCAATAGCCGGCAGTATCTCACAGAAACTGGATGCAAATATTTTTATATACGGAAGCATTAAAAATGCCGGGGATATAATTAGAATAAATGCCCAGGTAATAGATGCGAATACGGCAGAATCACTTAAGTCATTTCAGGTGGACGGATCGCCTGAGACTATACTGAATATGACAGATGTGCTTAATAAAATGGTAAATGATTTCCTGATTGTAACCGAATTGAGGAAAAAATTGCCTGCATACTATAAAACCTACATCTCCACTACTTCGCCTGAAGCATTGAGATGTTACATTTACGGGCGCAATTACTTTTATAAGCACGATCACCCGACTGCTCAAAGCTGGCTTTTAAAGGCCATAGCGGTTGATTCAAATTTTACCCAGGCCATTGCAATGCTCTCTATATCATACAGTAATGAATTCTTGTTTGAGGAGACCGTCAATTCACCAGGGAGTGAAGGACTTTATGAACAGGCAAAGAAATGGTGCCTGATGGCTTACAGGAAAAGGGGGGAGGTTCCAATTCGGCAACAGGTTGATATTAACCGTATCTATGCGATGTATTATGAAACACCAAAAGAGGTTATAGCATGCCTTAAACAGCTTCTGGATCTCGACGATCAAAATCCTATCACCTACTTTAACCTGGGAAGCTGTTATTATGATCTGAATCAATATGACATGGCAATCGGGGAATATGAAAAGGCACTTGAATTATATAAAAAATGGGGGACAAAACCTGATTGGAGTTTTGACTATACATATCTTGGAGAGGCATACCATAAAACCCGGAAATACGTAGAGGAGGAGAAATTATATAAAAAGGCGGAGGAGGACTTTCCCAATGATCCTTTTATTGGCTATTGCCAGGCCGTTCTCTCATTATCTAAAAATGATACGGTAGCTGCTAAAAAGTATTCTGAAGCCGGAATCGCATACCTGAAAAGCATCCCTCTGCCTGAAGCCAGTATTGCAGCAACTATTGCGTCTGCCTATATGAAAGCAGGATTGAATGACATAGCTGAAAAATACTTCAGGCAGGCGGCAAGGCTTGAGCCTGGAAACCCGGTCATACTGGACGATCTTGCAGACTTTCTGATCAGTACGGACCGTAATATTGATGAAGGTATAAAGCTTGCAGGAAAAGCTCTTGAGCTTAAACCCGGCTATTTTGGGTTTCTTTACACTGAAGGCTGGGGGCTGTACAAAAAAGGAAAATTCAGAGAGGCATCAGACATACTCCAAAGAAGCTGGGATCTAAGAATTAAAAAAGCGGTGTACAATCATGACGCATACCTCCTCCTCGAAGCAGCAAAGAGTGCTTCGGCAGGCATGAGGAGCAATTGAAAGGCGCTGCTCCCTCCCCCCGAAACCCGGCTTCGGATTCATACAGGCTACCTGGGATCCAAACAGGATATCGTTCCATAACAAGATCGGCAATATTGTGGTGATCTTCAGTGGCAGCTTAACTTTGTGGCAACCTTTGTGAGCCTTAGTGGTAAAATTTAATTATTTGAAACCTGACTACCGTCAGGCAGACACAAAGTCACGATAATTATCGGGACACAAAGTACAACACTAAGTTACAAAAAGGTGGATTTGGTGTAACCAAAGGGCTTTTCATATAATCTCCCTGATCTAAGAGTGTTAAATAGTGTTAATCACACAAATCTGTGGACAGGGTCAGACAATTAAATTCGACCGGCGTCGTTTTTTTCTATTGTACTTTTTATTAACCCTACTGTCTGACCTTTAAACAACCTGTTTATGAAATCTCTTTTCAAAGCCTCATCCATTCTTATTTTGATCTCTTTGTCAATCTGGTCCTGCTCAAAAAAGAATAATCCCCCTTCAATTCAGAACCAGGAATTTACAGTTCCCGAATATTCGGATCAGGGCACTTTTGTGGGCAAGGTGCTTGCTACGGATGAAGATAATGACACCACGCTTACTTTTGCCATCCTCAGCGGAAACCTGAACAATGCTTTTCTGATCTCCTCCGCAACCGGGGAAATTACCGTGAGCAATGAAGACGCAATGAATTTTGATGCAACTCCTTCCTTCACACTGACCGTGGAAGTCAGGGATAGCCACAGTGCAACGGCCGTTGCGACGGTGACCGTAAATCTCCAAAATCTTGTCCCACCAACCAATGGCCTCCTGGTATATTATCCCTTCAACGGCAATGTGTCGGATTCGAGTGGTAATGCAGACGATTGCATCAACTATACTTCGAATAACTTCGTTACCGGGAAATGGGGAATGGGACTCGACTTCAACGGCACTTCCGATTACCTGCAACTGGCGTATCCGGTGAATTCAGCCCTTGGATTATCCTTCTCCTTCTGGATAAAGTCAAGAGGCGCCAATGGAATAGAGAACCACGGCGCCATAGTTGCCAAATACAATATGACCAGCCAGCAGAGGTGCTTTATGATCTACTCCTTCGGCGCAAATGAAACAAGGGCTGACAACCGCCTGTCGGCTGCATTTTACAAGTATGCGACCTCCTCAGCCTACCATGATCATACAAAGTCATACCTCGAACCGGCTGAGCTCCTCATCTTCCCGACCGATCCCTCCTACTGGACAATAAGTAATCCTAAAAGGCTCGAAACCGGGACCTGGACCCACTGTATCGTCAACATGACCCCGACTGCGCTGGAGATCTGGCTGGACGGAGTCCTGTGCACAAAAAAAACCAGGGAGTATGCCTCCTATAATGATTCCCCGTCGGAACCTGTTTACATTGGCAACAATGTAGCCATAGGCGATGGCTCAAATAACCATTTCAACGGCATCCTCGATGAACTGAGGATCTACAACCGCGGGCTGACTACCGGTGAGATAAAGGCGCTTTTCAGGGAAAGGTAAGATCCCGGTAGCTCATTCTAGCCGGTCCGGCCTGCCGCATGAAAAAATTTTGCCCCTGATATGCATTTTCCAGATAAAATCCCAAATTTTGTTTCGGGAAATCCCGAAATGAAAATAGTATGGACCAGAAGGAGAATCCGATATCCGGTACACAGGAGAAGATAGCGCGACTCGGAAAAGCACTGTCAAATCCGACGAGGGTTTTCATTCTCGAATACCTGGCAAAGAACCTCAATAAATGCTGTTACAGCGGTGATATGGCTGAGATACTCCCCATCATCCGTACGACACTCTCTGAGCATCTGAAGGAGCTTAAAAACGCGGGGCTTATACAGGGTGAGATAAACCCTCCCTATATAAGATACTGCATAAATCCGGAGAACTGGGAAGAAGCAAGATTGCTGCTCACCTCGCTGTTCAGAAAGTAAAAAAATTTAAATTTACGTTTCGGGAATGCCCGAAATGAATAAAAACAACGATATGGAAATTAAGATCTTAGGCACAGGATGCCCGAAATGCAAAGCGCTGGAGAAACTGACCCGCGAGGTAGTTGAAAAGAATTGAATTCCGGCTACTGTTACAAAGGTGGAGGATATTACAGAGATCATGAAATACCACATAATGTCCACCCCTGCCCTCGTGGTAAATGAGAAAGTTGAAATCAGGGGATATGTACCTTCCGCCTCGGAAATCATACAAATTCTTTTAAAATACTAAATCATTTCCCGCCATGAAAATAAGCTTCACGTTTGCAGCCCTCGTCCTTCTTTTGTCATGCATCAGCTCATGCGGCAATAATGACGGGAAGAAAGTGGCTTCCCGGGGAATCAGCACAGCTTCTGTAAGCATTTATTACTTTCATTTCACAAAAAGGTGTGCCACATGCCTGGCTGTCGAGGAAAACGCCCGGAAAACAGTGGAAGAGATGTTTCCTAATGAGGTAAGGGCCGGCGATTATTCTTTCGAATCGCTGAACCTGGAGGAAGCCGGTACCAGGGAAGTTGCAGATAAACTGGCTATGGGAGGCCAATCCCTGGTGATTGTACACGGCAACAAGAAGATTGATATTACAGGCGCGGCATGGCTGGCTGCCCATGATCCTGAGAAAATGAAAGCTGAGATAAAGTCAGGCGTCGACAAAGTCCTGTTCTGACCACGGATTTCCTTAGCATCATACTTGAGAATTCACGTTACTCGATCGTCACAGCACTGATCCTTGGCCTCATGACCGCCATAAGTCCGTGCCCTCTTGCTACGAATATCACAGCAATCGGATTTATCAGCCGCGATATTGACGACAGAAAAAAGGTATTTCTCAGCGGGTTAATTTATACCCTGGGACGCGCAATAAGTTATACCAGGCTTGCACTCATTATATATTTTGGAGCCAGCCTGATGAACATCTCGAGAATGTTCCAGGGCTGGGGTGAAAAATTGCTGGCCCCGGTGCTGATAATCATTGGATTATTAATGCTGGATGTGGTGAGGTTGCGATTTCCGGGATTCAGCGGCCTGATCGGGAAAATCGGGAATGAAGGCAAAGGGAGTTACGGCAACTCCCTGCTGCTTGGGATTGTTTTTGCACTGGCGTTTTGCCCCGCCAGCGGTGTGTTGTATTTTACCATACTTATCCCCATTACGATCGCAAGCGTCAACGGGCTATACCTTCCGGTTGTGTTTGCAGCAGCTTCGGGAATTCCTGTTATAATATTTGCATGGGTGCTTTCCTATTCGGTCGGAAGTCTTGGCAAATTGTACAACCATGTAAAAATCTTTGAGTTATGGTTCAGACGTGCAGCAGCTGCGCTTTTCATAGGTGCAGGCATATATTATTTGATCAGATTGTTCGTGGTTAATTGATGTTAAGTGTGGCTGATATGAATATGACGGATCTCACGATAAAATTGGACAGAAGAATTATTATTCACCTGCTACTGCTTCCATTCTGGTTTTTAATTTATCATTTCCTGAAGCCGGCTGCAGACTGGCTTATTGACGATGCATTGCATTTGAATGCAGGGACGCGTTTTACAGAAGCATTAAGGTTCTTTGTTTTCGAAGTCCCGAAGGTTTTATTATTGCTGACCCTGATTATTTTCCTGGTAGGCATTGTACGTTCATATTTTTCACCGGAGAAGACACGGAAAGTGCTTGAGGGAAATCACTTTTCACCGGGAATCTCCTGGCTTCACTGCTTGGCATTGTCACCCCTTTCTGTTCCTGTTCCGCCATTCCGCTCTTCCTGGGATTTGTGGAGGCGGGGATCCATATTGGGGTTACCTTCTCGCTCCTCATTGCATCACCTATGATCAACGAGGTTGCCATAGTCCTCCTTTTCGGAATGTTCGGATGGAAGACTGCGGCAGTTTATGTCGCGTCAGGATTGATTATTGCCATAATTGCAGGCTGGATCATAGGCAGGCTGAACCTTCGGCACTGGGTCCGGGAGTGGATCTATCAGACCCAGCTCGGCAACTCTGATCCGGAGGGTGAAAAACTGAGATTCAGCGACCGCATATGTTATAGAAATGAAGCGGTCCGGGAAATAGTCGGGAAAGTTTGGTTATACGTTGTACTAGGCATTGCAGCAGGGGCCATAAGCACATGGATATGTCCCTGAGGATTTCATGGCATCCCTGATGGGGAAATCGGCCTGGTACAGTGTGCCATTATCAGTCATAATCGGTGTCCCATTGTATTCAAATGCTGCCGGGATCATCCCAATCGTATCGGTGCTGATTGAATAGGGAGCATCGCTGGGTACCGTATTGTCATTCATGATGGCTGTCATCGGCCTTTCCCTCCCCGAGATGATAATACTTAAGAAAGTCCCGAAAGTGCCATTCATTCTGACGTTTGCAGGCATAATGGCTGTTGGGATAATGATTGTAGGATATTTGTTTAACTATATTTTCTAAATGCATGAAAATCAAGAGGAAAAATGAAATTAAGGTTACCCTGGCAGTTATGGTATTCGTTATGACTCTCGTTGTGATCTTTGTCGGGATTGCAGTAAATTACGGGATACACACCGGGTTTCTGATCAAATGAATAAAATCCTGGGGCCTNGCATTTGTTGTTGCCTTCCCGTCGTATTTCTAATTATGCCAATTATCAGAAAGACAATATCATCTTATGTTATTGAATAATATTTCCCAAATCAACCCTATTTAAAATGAAAACAGTTGGCTTCATAGGTAGCGGCCGCATTACCCGAATCCTGCTGAACGGATTTAAAAATGCCCATCTTTCTTTTGGAAAGATAACTGTATCCGAAACTAATGAAACCGTACTGGATGCTCTGAAGGCTGATTTCCCGGGCATTGATCGTCAGGAGCTGACTCATCCGGAGCGGTAGCCTCAGAATGGGTATTCATTGCGCTTCATCCGCCCGTAGTGGCGGAAACACTGGGGGCAGTCAAAAACTCGTTCAAAAAAGATGCTATGATAATTTCATTGGCACCTAAAATAATCCTCGATAAGATTAAGAACATCTTCCCCGGGATGTCTAATCTTGCACGCATGAATCCCAATGCAGGGACTTATATGAACAAAGGGTACAATCCCGTTTGCTTTGCCAATGTCACTGACAAGAGTGTCATAAGTGAGTTCCTTGAGGCTTTTCAAAAGCTGGGCCAGGTCCCGGTGGTTCGTGAAAGCCAGATTGAAGCATATGCAATGATAAGTGCAATGGGCCACACATATTTCTGGTACCAGCTCCAACAACTGAGAGAGCTCGGTTTGTCGTTTGGTTTGTCAGAGCTGGAAGCGAACGAGACAATTTCAGCCATGCTTAAGGGTACAACCGAGACACTTTTCAATTCCGGACTGAATTACGAGCAAGTCGTTGACCTTGTTCCGGTGAAACCCATGGCTGAGCATGAAAACACCATCAGGGAGTATTATAAGACCTGCTTGAATGCTTTTTACGAGAGAATTAAGCCTGCCTGATCGGTGAATTATCTGATCTGCAATTTCACCCCGTAATGAAATTCTTCAGGCACGGTTTTATCAGCTCGGGGTTTCTTAACCTCTCAGCCGTGGAGGCTTACAGGGAGGCATTAGAAAACAGTGCCGTTATTCTTGATGTCAGGGAACCTGGGCTTACCGGTTATAAGAACTTTGATGTCCCAAAAGTGATCCATATCCCTAACAGTGCACTGGCTGAGAATTACAGGAGTATTCCCTCTGATGTCCCGGTAATTATTGCTGACTCAGTCGGACTGAGAAGCCATGAAGCTATGGTCTTCCTTTTGAACAAAGGGTTCGATAATATTGCAAATCTTGCCGGCGGTATTGCAGACTGGGTATGCGATGGAATGCCCCTTAAAAAGGACATAACAGAACAACTTGACGGACCCTGTGCATGCCAGCTAAAGCCAAGGTATAAAAGAACTTAGAATATTGTTGTCTCCCGGTACGCCCTGTATTCAGGGAATCTTTCCAGCAGTTCCTTTTCTTCCAGATAGCGCCAGTATAATATATTCCCCAGGAATAGAAAGCAAAGGAGGAATGAGAACACCCCTCCAAAAAAAACCGGGGAACCAATAAGCCACAGGATAAATCCCAGGTACATCGGATGCCTTATCCTGGAATAAATACCTTTGGTTATGAGGTCGCCCTCAAAGCTTTCCAGGGTTTTGATCGTCAATAATCCCATCAGGAAGGAGACAAGCCCGGCACAAACCAGCACCACGCCTGAATAGCGGATGACAGGAGGCAGGTCAACTTTCCGTATATCGGCACTGCAAAGCAGAAACCACGAAGTCCACAGGACAAGCATGTCGGCAAAGACGATGACAAATGTGAGTCTTGTTGCCTTTATGATATTCCTGTGTTTAAGTATCTCATAAATAGTTCTTACCAAATGCGCTATTACGCAAATTATTACCAGGTCCGTAAAGATGGGCTTGTTCATTGATCGAAACATTTATAATTAATAGTTACACGGAATCAATAAGTGAGGGAATTATTCTAAAGCTCCTTCCCTTTCAGGTAAGCGCTCTCCAGGTATTTCTTCCTCGTTTCGGCGCTTACCGACAGTATTGAATGAAACAAGACATGGTCAACATTGTCGATACCCGGGTATTTCAGGCTCCAGTCATCGATTGTTTTTACCATAGCATCGCGGAATCCTTTTTCCCTGTAAATCTTTTCATTGAAAAAAGCCGGCTGCATAATGATTGCTTTCTTGATTTTCAATAACGGAACCCTGCCGTCAGGGTCTCCTTTCCATCCCCTCTCATCCAGCTTGTATGCAAATCCATAGGTCAGCACGCGTTCCATCCATCCCTTGACCAGGGCGGGAAAATGCATCCAGAAGACCTGGGTGATAAAAACCAGTACGTCCGCTTCAGCCACTTTCTTCTGCTGCTGCAGGACATCTTTTGGCTTCTGCGAGTTGATCAGTTCAATCAGGTCATCGTCTGTCTTGTTCCTGATGTACAATCTTGCAATCATCCTTTTAAGGGGATTTCCTGCAAGTCCAACGATCATTGCCCTCATATCCATCTGTTGAAAAAGGTCCCTCGGCATATCCTTGTCTACAAAAAAAGCAGAATCCATATCCTGAAATACAGGATTGAACTTTGTCTTGTAAAGATCAACGATCTCGTACTTATGTCCCGCTTCCCTGAGGCCTCTGGCGAAGTTTTCAAGGATGGCATGCGAAAATGACATTGGATTCGGATGAGCATAAATAATCAGTACTTTCATGGGGAGAGTGAATTTTATTTAAAATTACGAAATAGCTGAAACTGATCCGGTTTTTTTGAACCGAAAAAGATTTCAGGTACAGGACTTTATGCGGGCAAATAAATCCTGATCGTCCTTAAACAAATTGAGGGTCCGGTTGTCACAATTATACCAGCATTGCGGTCAGTTGTAATCCCGTATCCCCATAACCGGCCCAACCCCGTGGATGCTGGTTTTATTGTAAAAAATCTTTTACCTTGCTGATGTGAATTCCTGAGGCTTTATGAACTTTGCCTGATCTTATTCCGAATAATGACCCTCAATGGATAAAAATTACTGACACCTACTGAACCTCAACCTGGGAAGATGACCTATGAAGATCAGAATGTCGATTTTTGATGAAAGTCTTCAAAACATCCTTACACCGGATTCCCTGATCAGGAAGCCTGTTGCCTGGAGGCTGGGTGCAGCAACGGCTATAGCTTTACTGGCGGTGGTCATAAGATATCTCCTTGTTCCTGTTATCGGAATAATGGCCCCATATAACATTACCCTCATCGGAATGGTATTGGCAACCATGTTCCTTGGGCTCATACCAGGATTGCTGGTGCTGGTTCTCAGCAATATTACCGTAGAGCTGATTATAATTGTACCGGCCGAGAATGGCTTCACAGTTCATTCCGCTGAAAGCCTGATCTTTTCGCTGGCAGTAGGTGTGATAGTCTGCTATCTCTTCCATTCGTTAAGGAAGTCAAGGGATAGGGCAAGAGCGCTCGGGACCCGGGAGCTTGACGAGATCGAAGCCCTGAAAAAGGCTGAACAGGCACTGAAACAGAGCGAAGAGCAATTCCGGATGCTTGTGGGGAAGGTTGATTCAGCCCTGGCCCTGGTTGATGAGAACGGGAGGTTTGCGGTGGTGAATCAATCCTTTCTCGATATGTTCGAGATTGCCGAAGGTACCGACATAATGAACATTAACAATCACGACTGGAGTCTCTACAAAGTCCTTGATGAGTCAAGAGCTCTTCTACCTTTCGATGAACACCCGGTCCGGGAGGCTATGCTGACCGGAAAGGCGGTTCGTGACAGGCTTGTAGGACTTATATGTCCCGGGAGCAGGAACCTGAAGTGGATCCTGATCACGGCAGATCCTTTACTGAATGACCATGGGAAGCTCCTTCATCTCATCTGCACATATCATGAAATCACCGACAGGAAGCTCGCCGAAGAAACACTGAGGGAAAGGGAAGAACAGATGAGGTTTGCACTTTCGATCAGCCATACCGGCGCCTGGGACCTCGACCTGGCAAATCACAGGGCGCTTCGGTCCCTTGAACATGACCGCATTTTCGGTTACAATGAAATGCTTCCCGAATGGACATTTGAAATGTTCCTGGAGCATGTGTTGCCGGAAGACCGGGAGATGGTCGGGAACAAATTCAGGACAGCTATTGAATCGAACAGCGAATGGAATTTTGAATGCCGTATTAAGCGTAAGGACAATGAAATAAGGTGGATCTGGGCAGCGGGCCGACAGTACACCGGGCCGGCCAGATCACCGGGACACATGTCTGGTATAGTTCAGGATATAACTGAACGGATAAACAGGGAGGCTGAACTGCGCAGGAAACAAACCGAGATCCAGGCCATGTTCGATTATCTGCCCGCAGGACTTGTCCTTTTTGATGCAGCCCCGCCTTACAGAGTCCTTGCCCATAACACGTTCTATCAGAAGCTTTTCCCGGAGCCTTTCCGCAGCGGGGGCATGGTCGGACTGAACATCTACGAGTACGCCCCGGAAGTTGAAGCTTCGGGGATAAAAGCAGTGTTCGACAAGGTCGTTCAGACAAAGGAAACTACCTTCCTGCTTGATTTCCCCTACAGGAGCAATCCGCCTGATGAATACTGGTTCGACTGGTACATGGTACCGGTCATCATCGACGGGAAGGTGATCTCCATGGCAAGCATGAGCGTGAATGTTACAGAGCGCCACCTGGCAGAGCAAAAGATCAACCAGTCAAAAGAGAAGCTTAATATAGCCCTCGAGAACGGGAATATAGGGATCTGGGAATGGAATCTCAAAACCGATGAGATCTTCCTTGACGAAAGGATGGAAAAAATGCTCGGCCTCGAACCGGCCACATTTGGCGGGACTTTTGATGATCTCGAGAAACTTGTACACGAGGAGGACGTGACGCATGTGCTGAAGGCGAGCGAGGATGCACTCACAAAAGGGATCCCGTTTGATACGATATTCCGCCTGCGGTCAAAGAACGGAAATCCCAAATACCTTAAATCAAAAGCTCTTGTGGTGAAGGACGAAGACGGCAATCCCCTCAAATTCTCAGGAGTCTGCATCGATGTCACAGGCTTGAAGGAGGGCACCGAACACCTCTCCCTGAAGCTCAACGAAGAGCTTCTGCGGTCAAACAAAGAGCTTGAACGGTTTGCTTACGTCGCTTCCCACGACCTCCAGGAACCATTGCGCATGGTTTCGAGCTTTACCCAGCTCCTCCAGCAAAGATATGCCGGTAAGCTTGACCGCAACGCCATGGAATACATCCAGTTTGCCGTTGACGGCGCAAGGAGAATGCACGACCAGATAAACGGGCTCCTGGAATACTCCAGGATCCAGACAAGGGGGAGATCATTTTCCAAAGTGTCGATGAACCATGTCGTCGAAAAAGTAAGGTTCACTTTCGAGGGACAGCTGAAAAGCAAGAACCTGAAGCTGGAAGCCGGAACTCTCCCTGAAGTTGTTGCAGACGAGATGCAGATGATCCAGCTTCTTCATAACCTGCTTGGAAATTCCATAAAATTCAGCGGCAGGAACAAGAAGATAAAGATTGCCTGTGAAGTCCGGGATGAAAAGTACCTCTTCAGCGTGACAGATGAAGGGATCGGTATAGAGGAGCAGTATTTTGAAAAGATATTCGAGATCTTCCAGAGGCTGAACCCGAAGGATGAATATGAAGGAACCGGCATAGGACTGGCAATTTGTAAAAGGATTGTCGAACGGCACGGGGGCGAGATCACGGTCAGCTCCAGGATCGGTGAAGGTTCAACCTTCTTTTTTACGCTTCCCGTGAACCGCCAGGCCTGATGCACTCTCTTTGATAAAACCCTGCGGGACATAACTCTGCGATCTCTGTGCAGGAAAATTATATTTACATTAAACCTGATCCTGACATATTTATCCGCAATGAAAAGCTTAACAACATCAATCGCAGCCATCCTGCTGATATCCGCCGTATCGAATTCCCAGACTTCCCGGCCAAAACCCGACCAGGTGGAGCTTATGAAGAAGTTCATCGGGACGTGGACCTGCACCACCGGGAAGGACACTACCGCCCTTTGGGAGTTCACACCGTTCGGGACGGGTCTCGAATGCCATGTAAGCTATGTTACCGATGCGAAAGTATTCGGTGAGATGAAGGCGTTGTACGGTTACGACAGGCAATATGACAAGTACATTGCCCCGGGAATGGTAAAGGGCAAAGACATGGAGATCTTTGCCATCTGGTTCACCGGTGAGAAAAGTTATGAGATCATATTCTTCAGGGATATCTCCGATCCGGATTCGGCGACGGTCAGGAACCTCGGATCATTCGAATCACCCGATACACTCCTGGTCACGACCTTCGTAAACAAGAAACCGGTAAGGACCCTCTCCTATTCCCGTAACAGATGAGGAACATTCTGAACAACCTTGCGGAAATGATTATATTGGTACAATTTTTGCAGAAATAATACAGACCTAACTACCCTGAATTGAGAACTATAGCAAATCTGAAACTGGCTACGGCAATACTGAGCCTCTCACTTGCCTTCTCTTCGTGCGAAAAAGAGAAGATTGATAACGGCTACGGTGAGAATTACCGTCACAACACATCCGGTGAGGTATTTTTCAAGATCGGAAGGAGGGGAGAGGAATTCACCTTTAATGATATCGCACTCTATGACTCCTCCGCTTACATCCTTTATTTTAAAAGCAACCACAGCGAGTTCACCGGCATTTCTGAAGTTCTGGCTGATGAGTTCTACTTCCTGGATAATGGGCAGACGATTTATTCGGGCAGCTTTGTTCCAGCATATTCAAACTCTATTCCCGCCGGGCCAATGATAATGACGCCGAGCATGTACGGGGATTATGCCCTCAGGATTGAGGTCTGGCAAAGCAACGGGCCGGACGTCAGGAACACTCCGTGGCTGACCGGGATACTGAAGAAACATAACCTGCTTCACCCAGGTATTTCATGTTCTGCAGATTTTCTCAAAGCGGAAAGCGATCATCTCTCGTTCGGATTCACAGTGACCAACCATGACCAGGACGATCTTCTTATACTGGATATCAACAAGACGGGGCCGGGTCTGTTCCACTACTTCACTAATGGATTATACCTGAGGGACAAGGATCGTAAAGAGATATTTTCATCAACGATCAATCATGAGAGCCCGGAGCCATGGAATGCCTGGAAACCTGAATGGCTGTCGGTGCTGAAATCCGGGGAGTCGGTGTCGTTCAATGTAAACTACCCGCTGGTATCACCCGTGCCTGCGGGTGAGTATGACCTGTCATTCGAGTTCCCGGGCCTGGCATACCAGGTGTCAAAGGAAGATCTGTACCAGGGTGATTCCCGTATCTGGCTGGGAGATATTAACATTCAGGGAAAGATAACCTTGCCGTAGAGCTGCTTCTGGCATCTCCGGCATTAATTACTATCGATTGCTTTTCATTCCTGCTCTGCGCAGGAGGATTTCAGTTTCATCCATCGTTATGATATGGCCCTTTCCTGATTTTTCACAAAAGGGCTTAATGACCTCAAAAAAGGCATCTATCCTTTCTGGTTCATCTATGATCTCCACCACCAGGGGGACCTTTTCAGTCAGCTCCCAGAGCTTATCGGAATAAATTTCACTGCTCGCCCCGTACCCCATGATCCCTTTCAGTACCGTGGCACCCGCGATACCGTTCTTTTTAGCAGTGAATACGATATGTTCATAAAGGGGAATATGCCCGTACTTATCTGTCGAGCTGATGTAGATCCTCAGCCTCTTTGCCTTGTCTCCGGGATTCATCTTCAGATTGATTTGGTGATTATAATGCCAAAAAATGTTGCTGCGATGCCGACCAGGACGCTTAATCCCGTATACAGGAAAAAGTAGAAAAAAGCCCCATCCCTCAGCAATCCGAGACTTTCATTTGAAAAAGTCGAGAATGTCGTGAACCCGCCGCAGAAGCCGGCAGTAAGAAACAGCTTCCAGCCCGCACTGAAAAGCGCATGCCTTTCCGACAGGCCGTAAATAAGCCCTATCAGAAAGCATCCCGACAGGTTGACAATGAATGTGCCCAGGGGAAAGACATTGGTGAAATTATTCTGGACGAATCTCGACAGCAGGAACCTCGACACGCTGCCAAGGAACCCTCCTGTTCCGACAGTAAGCAACATCCTGATCATAACTAATACAGCCTCAAGGTATCAAATGTAATAATATTCAGTGAAGTTCAGCAGGATATGAACTTGCATAAGTACGATCGTGAAAAAAGCCTGCACGGGAATATTTATTTGTTTTTATGGAGCAGAATTTGTAATTTTCTTAACCTATTGATAAATAACAGATTCATATCAGGATAATGAGAACTTTGCGTTTGTCCATTTTCTTTTCAGCCGTCCTCGCTTTGATCTTCTGCCTGAAATGCTCAAGGGACACCGGCAATGAGCCTTTGACGCCCGGCAGTTTCGATCCGGCATCTGTGACATTTACACATTCCATGAAGGGCTGGGAGCTTTACAGCTGGCCGGACGGGAATGACTGGCATTTTGCCATCCTGGCCGGGACCAACAGGGTTAAAACATACGAGGAGGTCAAGTCGAACAGGATAACTGTCACCGGTACGGATTCGTTGAAAATGCTCCTCGACAGGTTCCCGGAGAATGAGGATATCTTCTGGATCGGCGAAAGGTGGCTGAAAAACTGCTGGCACGGTTTTTACGGCAATCTTTCGCTTCCTGCCGCCGAAACTATCAACGAAATAAGGAATTACTGCCTGCAAAAAAACCTGGTACTGAATATTTCAAACTGAAATCAGCGGCTTCCCTTTGGACCATCCCTGAACTCCGTGTACCTCAGTTACTTCACTGTGTCTCTCTGCGTAAGCTCTTAAAATCCCACTGAAAAATATTATCTAAATTAATAAAGCATTACCTTCTGAGTCACAAATTCACCCATTTTATTGCCAACTATCCAAGCTTAATCTTATGAAAAGCAGATTAATCATTGCAGCATTACTTTTCGGAACTTTTTGCAATTTAAACGCACAGACTGACCAGGTCAATCTGAAAATCCAGGAATTGCTCCTCAACGGTGAATTCAGCAGGGTAATCGACACCTGCAAGATCATTCTCGCAACCGACACTCTGGATCCCGCGATTTACTATTCCATGGGAATTGCCTACCAGAATGTCCTTAACGATGAATCATCCCTGGATTGTTTCAAAAAGGCCGTCGAACTCAGCCCTGATCAAAGGACCTACAATTTCACGCTGGCTAAAAGCTATTACGGAAAGGGCAAATTAAGCCAGGCAGAACCTATATTCAGCAAGCTTTATTCCCTGGATACGCTGAACTGGATCTATGCATACTACCTGTCGAGCATTTTTATGCAGCATGCCAGGTACGACGATGCGCTGAATATATATGGTAAATTCCTCGCAAGGGACTCATCCAACTACGTTTATCTCGACAGGACGGGCTATGCATATCTGAAAAAAGGTGACTTTGAAAAAGCCATCGACCTCTACGGCAAATCCCTTCAGATGAACAGCAGGAACCTGGCAGCCATCAAGAACCTCTCGTACCTTTACGCGGCCACCGGCCAGCCCGAAACTGCGATCGAGACCCTTACCATGGGAATAGGCATTGATTCTACCGACATGGATCTTTATATAAGCAGGGCTCAGATAAATTATTCAAAAAACTATACCAAAAGGGCCATGGACGATTATCTGAAGGTCCTCGCTTCCGGCGATTCTTCCAAATTGTACCTGAAAAGGACCGGGATAGGTTATTGCTACAACCTTGAACCGGAAAAGGCGGTCGAGTATCTCCTCCTGGCGTACAGGGTCGACTCAACCGACTTCGAGACATCAAGTTACCTGGGACAGAGCTACTATAACCTCAAAGACTACCCAGGCAGCATCAGGTATTATACAAGGACCATCCAGATACTCACGCCGGTAAAGATCCAGCTGGGAAAAACTTACGAGCTGCGAGCCCGGTCACAAAAAGAGAATGCCGATTATAAGGATGCAATCGCAGGTTTTCAAAATGCATTCTCCAATGACCAGGATCCTAATTTGTATATGGAGATGGCAAATATTTATGATGTGAAACTGCACAACAGGGAAAAGGCAATTCTCTACTACCAGAAATTCCTTGGCGCAAAGAAGAATTCGAATATTAAATTCCCCCCGGGGTACTTCCGGAAGATCGAAAAACGGCTGGAGTACCTGAAAAACCCTCCAAAACCTGCCAGGTAAAAGGGCATTTGGCTGGGCAATAACTCCGGCGGATTTCTTGTTTATTTAAAGGATTGTATAATTACTGCAATCCGGGTGAAAATGAAAAGGTAAAATGATCCCGTCAAGCCAGCAGCCGGATTGAAAAGCCTGTCCGTCATATTATTCATCATCCTTGCCGGCCTCCCCGGGTCACAGGTAACCTATCACGGGAAGATAACACGTGTCATTGATGGGGATACTTTCATTTATGTGACCAGGGAAGGCTCGTTCCGGGTGCGGAGCTACGGCATTGACGCCCCGGAAGGCAATCAGCCGTTCGGCAGGGAGTCTGCCGCTTTCCTTTCCAGGTTCATCGGCCGCGAATCCACATTGAAGGTAACCGGGACGGACAGGTATCACAGGAAAGTTGGCACCCTTTTTATCAGGGGGGAGGATATTAACCTTCGTGAGGTAAAAGAGGGGTATGCCTGGTACTACAGGAGGTATCTTTCAGACAAGAGATATCAGGCAGCCCAGGAGTATGCCAGGAAGCACAGGTCCGGCCTCTGGAGGCAGCCCGACCCAGTCCCGCCATGGAACTGGAGACAGGTGTCACACGGAGAGCACAGACCTGCCATCCGGTAGGCAGGGTAGGCACAGAGAATCACTGAGTAGAGCGAGGCCTGCATGCATGCGAACAATTGGCCTTTTGCGATGTTTAAACCTGATATGATTAGGAAATCTTTCAATTATTTACCACCTGAAAAATCCGGCAAGAATGGATGACATTGAGATCTGCCACTGTAATGGCATAATGAAAAGTGAAATTGTTAAAGCCATTACAACCAAGGGCTTAAAAACCGTAGAGGAAGTTCAGGATGAAACTACTGCGGGAACCGTGTGCGGAGGCTGTATCCCCGATATCGAGGAAATACTGTCATACCTGGAGCATAGGGGTGACACAGGAGAGATTATCTGACTTCGCAAACCTCTGTATTTTCTCTGTGCTCTCTGTGCTCTCTGTGCTAGTTCTTAGCTTCCAAAAAAAAAAAATCAACCATAATGTAATCCCGTCCCTTCAGATTGGTGTCGTATCAGAAATAGGAAATGAATCAGGCGCAATAAGGCCGGATGCATAAAGGTAGGGTTAGTTCTATGTTAGGTAAAGATCACCGTTGAACAGGCAACGGTGATTTTTTTAAAGCAGGAATTGATACCCTCCATTTGTTTTCATTTCTTAACTTTATGGAAACTTTGAACCCCGGAACCTGTATTTTCTGGCAATTTGAATTGAGACTTCACCTGAACCTTTTTTAACTCCTGCCTTCATGCCGGTTTTATGTTAAGTGCCACGGACAAATATCTTATCAATGCTATCAAAGGTGGAGACCAGAAGGCATTCGAATGCCTTTTCAAAACCTATTACCCTGACCTCTGCAAGTTCGCCGGGAACATTGTGAAGGTCGATACCATTGCTGAAGACCTGGTAATGGACATATTTGTAAAGCTATGGGAAGCAGGGAATGATCTTTCAATCTCTTCTTCAATTGGCGGATATCTTTTTACCAGCGTGCATAACCACTGCATCAATTACCTTACCAGGAAGCATAAAAGATTTGTCGAATTAAAGCCCGAAACCGTAGATAACCTGAACCTCCTTGTCAGCGGAAATAACAATAAAGGACCAATGGAAGGGATCGACCTTGCAGCACTGAGCCAGAGAATTCAGGCCTGCATCGACCAGCTCCCCGAGGAATGTCAAAAGATTTTTTTAATGAGCAGGGCCGATGAGCTGGCAAACAAGGAGATCGCCGCCAGGCTCGGGATCTCAGAAAACACCGTTAAAGCACAGATCTACCGGGCTTTAAAGAAGTTCAAGCTGGTACTTAAAGATTATCTTGCAGTATAACCCTGATCTTCCGCCACATCAAAAACACCATATAATTCATGTAATACCTGCAAAGGGAATTTGTGTCATCTAATCAGAATGAATTTTTATGAAAGAAAAAAACCCGTCTGACGCCCAGGTTGAAGCTATCGTGGCATACCACGAAAACAGGCTTACCCAGTCGCAGGCAGAAATCTTGATCGAATGGCTCAGCCAGGATGATAATAACAGGAAATACCTGATCGACTCAGGTAAGATCTGGCATGCTGCAGGTCTTCTTAAAAAAGGTGAAAAAGATGCTGAGAAAGGGTGGCTGAAGCTGATGCTCCACATCAGGGAATATGATGAACGCCCGGTCCCTAAGAAAGCAGTCAGGATACCTGTAAGGAATTTATACCTGATCGCTGCATCCATTGCGCTTCTTATTACGGTCGGCGCCCTGGGCCTCGTTTTCTTCGGCAAGCCGGGGAATCAAAGAACCGGTGATAACTTTGAGGCCCTTGCCCCTAAAGGTTCGAGATCAGTCATTACATTATCCGATGGAAGCAAAGTGTGGCTCAATTCAGGGACAAAGCTGAGATACCGGTCTGATTTTGGTGTCGGCAACCGGGATCTGAGCCTTGAAGGGGAAGCCTATTTTTCAGTCACAGCCAACAAGGACATGCCATTCAGGGTAAAGGCAGGCGAAGTCTGCATCACAGCTTTGGGTACTGCCTTCAATGTAAAGGCCTATTCTGATGAGAACGTGGTGGAAACAACGCTTGAGAAGGGTGAGGTTGCTGTTGAGCACCTCAGCGGATCAGGCGGGGATCCGAATGCTTCACATATTATACTGAAGCCTAACCAGAAGGCAGTATATATCAGGAGCAGCGGTAAGATCAGTGTCGATGAGGCAAGTCCCGCCCTCCCAAAAAGCCCTGCGGTCGCAGAAGCGAAACCCCGGCCTTACGTGATAAAGGTGGATACGCTTGTGGATACAAAGCTCTCCACTTCGTGGAAAGACAGCAGGTGGATATTCCGGAAAGAAATGCTGCACGACCTTGCCCCAATCCTGGAAAGAAGGTATGATATTGATATAGTATTCAGGGATACCGTCCTGAACGATTTCAAATTCACCGGAACCCTGAGAGAAGAATCACTTGAACAAGTACTTAAGGCAATGACCCTGGCCGCTCCGATAAGATACGAGGTGTCACACAATACGGTATTCCTCTATGTTGATCAGAGTCAGAGAAATAAGTATTTACGGCAACCAAACTGAATTTTCCAGATGTAACCTGATTTGTACGACCCTGAACCCATGAAAAACCGATCCCCCTGAATAAGAAAATGGGAGACCTGCCAGTCTCCCATATTACCGGATTAATATAATTCCACCATAATCCTGATCGATTAGAAGGCAGAAAAAGTTTAACCCTTTAACCTTGCAAAATTATGATTTATTTACAAAAACTAACCTTGCGGGATAAAAATCCCGCTCTTCAAAAGTACCTGCTGGCCATGAAATTATCTGCTCTTTTATGTTTTATCGGAATGATTCAGGTTTCAGCTTCCGTTTACTCACAGGGAACCAGGCTGACTGTTTCATATAAAGACACCAGAATAAAGGATATCCTGAACGATATTGAGAACAAGTCAGAAGTCAGGTTTTTCTACAATGACGATTTTCTGAATATGGACAGGAAAATATCGCTGGAAAGAACTGATATAAAGCTTGAGGACCTGCTTTCAGAAGTCCTTGAGTCTTCGGGCGCCAAATTCAAACTCCTGGACGATAAACTTATCGTCATTGCTCCGGGTGACATGATGCAGCAAAGGTTTGCGACCGGCAAAATTACAGATGCCAGTACCGGCGAACCGGTCACGGGAGTAAGTATCCTGGTAAAAGGCACAACCCTCGGAGCCATTTCGGATGTTGACGGAAAGTTCAGGGTAGCGCTGCCCGCGAAGAACGCGACACTTGTGATCTCATTTATAGGATTTGAGAAACAGGAAGTCCCGGTCACAGAGGGGGCAAATATTGAGATCTCCCTGGTTGAATCGATAAAGGCAATGGATGAAGTTGTCGTTATCGGCTACGGCGCCAGGGCAAAAAAGGATGTCACCACTGCCATTTCCACTGTTGATGCAAGCGAGATCCTCAAAACAAATGCGGGTCAGAGTGCAGAGCTTGCAATGCAGGGGAAGATGACCGGTGTCCTGGTTACCAGTGGAGGAGGCAACCCGAACTCAAGGCCCACCATCCAGATCAGGGGTGTGGGCACCTGGGGTGTCGCCCAGCCGCTTTATGTCATCGACGGGGTACCGATCTATGAATTCGGATATGGTGCCGACGGAAGCTCAGCCTCCGGCTACGATGCTAGCTATGTTGCCAGGATCGGGACCATCAGGGGTACCCAGAATATAATGTCGACAATCAACCCGGATGACATCGAGTCGATATCCGTTCTGAAGGATGCATCGGCAGCTGCAGTCTACGGGGTCAGGGCTTCGAACGGTGTGATCCTCATCACCACCAAGAAAGGGAGAGGGAGAGCGAAGGTCGATTTCAGCGCCAAGGTTGGAATGCAAAGTATCCCGAATCGTTACAGCATGCTCGGGGTGACCGATTATGTTGATCTGTACAGGGAGGCATACACGAATAACCCCCTCCTCACACTGAAACCTTACTTCAATGCTTCCGATCCGAGCTATCTTGGAAATCTCCCCACCCAGGACTGGGCCGATCCGTTGTACACCAGGAACTCAATGACCCAGGAGTACAATGCCTCGGTTTCAGGCGGGACCGACAACTCGAACTATTTCGTGGGGATCGGCTACTACAAGAACGATGGTATATACATCATGAACAACCTTGAAAGGTACAGTGTAACTTCAAATGTCAGCTCGAAGATCGGCAAATTCATTAATGTCGGTGTCAACTACCGTTTCGTATACCAAAAGACACGGGACAATACCCCGAACAGCATCAGCTATACTGTGGCCACCCCGCCATGGCAGCCGATCCATGGGAACGGCCCGGGCGGATACGCCCCTGCCATTGATACAACATATGTTTATACACCGCAGCCTTCTCCTGCCGACCTTATGCCGGATTACTGGCCATGGCAGATGAACGTCACAAAGCTGTACGGAGACCAGACCCACATAAATCCCTATGGGACCGGGACCTTCGGCGACAACAGGTGGACCAACATGCGTAACCTCGGCAATGCATATGTGGAAGTGACACCGATCCCGGGTCTGCGGATAAGGGGAGGCGTATCGATTGACTGGTATTCACAGAGAAACTTCAACTACTCCCTTGCTGACCAGACCCTGTTTTCGATAACTCCAAACGATCCGCTGAAGCAGGGTGATCATCATTCCCTTGGAAGTGTCGGTGAAATGAATACTTTCAACCTGAACCTTGTGAAGAATGTCAGCGTCAATTACAACAAGGGCTTCGGAAAGCACACAATTGATATTCTCCTGAACGCCGAAACGCAAACCAACTATTTCCACATCGCCAGCTCGAGCACAGAACAGCTGAATACACTGATTATCGACCGTATTTCTGTCGGGGAATACCAACGGGGCTTCAATTCATCTTTCACGGAGAATCACCGTTCGGCATTGATAGGTTACCTTGGCCGTATATCCTATAATTACGCTTCGAAGTATTACCTCGATGCAACCCTCAGAAGGGACGGGAGCTATGCATTTGCACCGAAAAACCGCTGGGGTAATTTCCCGGCATTTTCTGCAGCATGGAGGGTCACCGGTGAAAACTTCCTCCAGAACCTTCAGTGGCTCAATGATCTGAAACTGAGAGCAGGATGGGGACAGCTCGGCAATTCTGAGGTAAGGCCATATATGTACCTTTCTTCGGTAATTAATTATCCTCACTACTCGCTCGGTACAAATCCCCTCAACGGCGATGCCCGCGGAACCTATACCTGGGGTGTGCGCCTGGGAGATTTCCCGAACGAAGGGATATCCTGGGAGAAGACAGCAACGACGAACATTGCAATCGATGCAGTTATTCTCAGGTCTCTGAATGTGACTGTCGAATATTATAACAAGCTTACAAGCGGCCTTCTGCAGACAACATCCCTGCCNCCGAGCGTGGGCCTCTATGCAAACCCCGTCGCAAATATCGGCAAGGTCCAGAATTCAGGCTTTGAGTTCTCGGCCAGTTATACCGGCCAGTCGGGAAATCTGACATACAATGTGAGCGCAAACCTGACCACTGTCCATAACAAGGTGATCAGCATGTTCAACCATGACAGGATCGGCGGGAACTACGGCATGATCGAGGAAGGCAACCCGATGAATTACCTGTGGGGCTACAAGGTCGGCGGAATCTTCCCGAATGATGCAGTCGCCTCAGAGTATACGGCCAGTGTTACAGACATTTATGCTACCGGCAACGTAAAGAAAGGCGGGGATATCTGGTTCCAGAACCTCCATGGAAACGCCGATTCCGAGCATAAGTACTTTAACCCGGTCCCGGATTCCACAGTGAACGATTATGACCAGACCTATCTCGGGAAAACAATACCGGGCTTCTACTACGGCATTTCAGTCAACCTGGGCTATAAGGGGTTTGATTTCTCAGCAAGCTTTATCGGAGTGGGTGATGTGCAGAAGTACAACAGCATGCTTCAGGAGCTGACCCAAATGGATGGGGAAATAAACCAGTCGACCGATGTGCTTAAACGGTGGACCCCATCAAATCCTTCATCCTCGATCCCCAGGGCTGCCGAAGGCGATCCGGGCGGAAACAACAGGTTCTCCGACAGGTTTGTTGAAAATGCGGGCTATTTCAGGCTTGCCAATATTCAGCTTGGATATTCATTGCCCCTGGGCGCCATGAAGGTCAATTTCGCCCAGAGGATGCGATTCTGGATCGGCAGCTCCAATTTGTTCTGCCTGACTCCTTGGAAGGGACTTGACCCTGAAAATGAAGCTAATCCTATCCCCCGTTCATTCCTCTTTGGGGTGGAGGCTACTTTTTAAGGCAATTTAACTACTCAAAAATTTCAGAAGATGAAAAAGATAATAATAGTCCTTTCAATATTCCTGCTGTCGTTCATTGGGATGCTTTTCAACTCATGCAATGAGAAAATCCTCGACATAACCGACCCTGATATTACTGAGAACGATTTCTTTACCACACAGGATCAGTTTTTCAGGGCAATTATAGGTGCTTATGCAAAGATAACGGACCTCTACTGGTTCAATAATAACTCAGCCATGCACGGAAGCTGGCTCCTGCCGGGTGATGATATCACGGTGGGTGCAGAAGGCGGCCATGACCAGAATTACGGGTTTGACCAGTTTGTCCAGATAACTCCGAGCAAGGATGCAATCAGCGGCATATGGACAACCCTTTATCAGATCATTAACAGGGCAACCATCGTCATTGACAAGTGCAATGCTGCAGATCCGTCAATCTTTGCCTCGGACCCGACCATGAAGGATAAGATCAGGGGCGAGGCCCTGTTCCTTAGGTCATGGTGCTTCTACAAGCTCTGGAACATCTGGGGAACTGCTCCCCTCGTAACAACCAGGATCTCCGATTTCGGCTCGGTTGCGTCACCAAATTCAAAAGACACTGAACTGCTCGACCAGGCGATCACCGACCTTAATGAGGCAGCAACCCTTCTTCCTGAATCATGGGATGCTGCGAATGCCGGAAGGGTGTTTAAGGGAAGTGCTTACGGACTGATGGGGAAATGCCTGGTATTCAGGGCTTGCTGGAACAAGAAATCAAATGAGGCAATGGCTTCGCAGGATTATACTGATGCAATCTCTGCTTTCGACAAGATTACCAACCGGATACTGGTTCCAAATTTCGGAGATAACTTCGATGCCACAAAGGAGAATAACCAGGAATCTCTTTTCGAATTCCAGGCAAGCTCACAGGCAGGATTTGAGAACATCTGGCTCGGCAATGACTTCAACCAGGCAATCGGATCGATGAACAATTACCTGGGATATTATACCCAGCAATGGCAATGGTGGGGCCAGTGTCCCTATGTTCCCTCGAAGAAGCTGATTGCTGCTTTTGACACAGCAGATCCAAGGGCATCTGAGACATTCGTACAGACCGCTGATCCGAATTATTATGGCTACCAGTGGGCAAAGTACGTGAAGCATGATATCGAGGGGGGATTCAACACCTCCATGAACAATCCGAGGATACTGAGATATGCCGATGTCCTGCTTTTGAAGGCTGAGGCTCTCTTGAAGAGCGGCGGCAGCAAACCGGAAGCGATAGGCCTGATAAACCAGGTTAGGACCAGGGCACGCGGGGCCGGAACCGTTCCCGCCGACCTGAGCACATCCGAATCGAACGAAGATACGATCATGCAGTGGATCATGGACGAACGGTTAAGAGAACTCGCAGGTGATGACGACCATCGCTGGTTTGACCTGAAAAGATGGTTTTATGCAGGCTATCTCGACCTCAATACCTGGGACGGCGGAGACCAGGTGAACGGTTTCAGTACCTCCAGGCCCGCCTCGGAATTCAAGTTCCATGATTTCCTGACAGCAACGCAGAGCAAATTATGGTATCCGATACCGACGAGCGAAATAAACTCCAACAACACGATGATGCAAAATCCTGGATATTAAAGATTAAATGACAGGCAATTAACTTGAACCGGAAAAGGGACTGCTGAACTCCTCTGCTATCTTAAAAGTTTTCTTCAGTCCCTTTTACCATTTAATACCTTCAGCTGATGCATAACAGAATTGGAAACAGGATCCCGGAAGCAGTGCTCTTTGCCGTCTTGTTCTTTTCCGGTGTAAGTGCGCTGATATACCAGATAATCTGGATCAGGAAATTCGGACTGGTCTTTGGGGTCGATGTCTTTACAATGGCAACGGTCCTCTCTGCATTCATGGGAGGACTGGCAATTGGAAGCCTGCTCTTCGGAAGGCTCTCCGACAGGATAAAGAATCCCCTTTCACTTTTCATGCTCCTGGAATTTGGGATTGGATTATTTGCCATTACATTCCCTTATACATTCAGGGGATTGATCCATCTTTACACCCCCCTGATACAGGGATCCGGGCTTTCGGGGTATTCCGCACAGCTCATCAAGTTCCTGTTTTCATTCATTTACCTGCTCATTCCGACAACTCTCATGGGAGGCACATTGCCTGTGATCTTCAAGTTTTTCATCAAGCGTCTGAACAACCTTGGCTGGCATGTAAGCAACCTGTTTGCGGTAAACAATCTTGGAGCAGTAGCAGGCTGCTTCCTGGCAGGCTTTATCCTCATAAAGTCTTTCGGAATAACAGCATCACTCTATATTGCTGCATTTCTCAACCTTGTCAATGCCCTGGCAGTTTACTTCATTTTCAGGAGAAGGGTATTATCGGAAAAGCTCCCAGAAGAGGTATCCATGCCGGGAGAAACTGAGAGTGCCAACAAGCTCTCAAAGCCCATGCTCAGGCTGGTGCTCTGGGTCTTTGCAATCGAGGGTTTCACGACCCTGGCATTCGAGGTCATCTGGACAAGGATCTTCATAGGATTCTCCTATGATAAAACGACCTATTTCTTCAGCATTATTGTGCTGAGTGTCATTTTCGGCTTGTCGGCAGGCAGCCTCATCACTTCACGGTGGATCGACCGGAGAAAAAACCTTGTGAACCTGCTTGCATTGCTTGAGATACTTACCGGTCTCGTTTCGATGGCCCTCCTGATACTCTTTTCGAGGATCTCACTGAGGCTCAATCTTGACAGGTCAGTTTTTGAGCCCTGGCTGAAAATTATCGGAAAGGAGTACTTCGTGTTTTTCCTGTTCCTTGTAATCCCGTCGACTCTCACAGGAATGATCTACCCCATCGTAAGCAAGCTGTATGCTGACAACATTGGGAAACTGGGAAACAGGATGGGAGTGATAGGCTTTCTCGACAATATTGGATCGGTGCTTGGCTCTTTCATGGCGGGCTTCGTGATGATCCCCCTGTTCGGGGTGGTGCGGTCATTCATCCTGGTGGTGGCTTTGAATGTCATGCTCGGGGTACTTCTGGTGGCATTCAACAGCCAGGTAACTAAAAGAAGGAAGGCCGTTTCACTGTCGCTCGCAATTATTGCCGCTTTCTTTTTGATCGTCAAGGCCCCGGCCAGGAAGTACTTTTCCTGGTGGGACAAAAGCAGGTATGAACTCTGGTCAAATTTTGTGCAGAAAGTCCCTTTTTACTATGAAGGAGTTGACGGTACCGTCACCCTGCGCCAGTACTATAACTTCATTGCACTGAACATTAACGGCCACAACACGGCATATACCTCTGTCAAGGACCAGATCGTGAACAGGATGCTTGGCTATATCCCCTACATGGTGCATCCGGCTCCCGAAAGGGCACTTGTGATTGGTTTCGGACTGGGCTTCACGGTGGAATCGCTCATCCAGCCTGAGATAAAAAGTGTGGATGTTGCTGAGATCTGCACAGGAGTGATCAAGTCGGGACTGACCATGAATGAATGGAATGATGCGGTCCTCAGGCACCCGAAAGTGCATACCCGCCTTGAAGACGGCCGGGAACTGCTGTTCAGGGCCACGGACAAATATGACATTATCACTTCCAATGCGGTGCACCCGCGTCTGAGCAACAACATTTACACCGAGGATTTCTATGACCTTTGCAGGGAAAAGCTGAACAAGGGAGGAATCATGTGTCAGTGGGCAACCCCGAACTGGCTGAACGAAAGGGAGTTCAAATCTCAGGTCAAAGCATTTGTAAATGCTTTCGCCTATGCCCAGCTCTGGTATATAAATGAATATACCATCATCCTCATCGGATCGGAAGACCCGATCGATATCAATTACAGGCTCATATCGGAAAGGTTCCGTGATGCGAAGGTAAAGTCGGACCTTAACAAGATCCGCATGGCCGAACCTTTTGAGTTCGTGTCACAGTATTCTATGGATAAAAACGACCTGAACGAATACTGCAAAGAGACTCCCTCGAACACCGATGATTTTCCTGTCGTGGAATTCAGCAAGACGGTTAACATCGCCCCTGATACCAGTGCGCTGCAGTTTATCTTCAACACTCCCGACAACTATATGAAAATCAATTTCGGATCGCTTCCTTCCGACAGTGTGAACAGGATTCTCCAGGCGATGAAAACACCCTCGTCTAACCGGAAAAGGATGGTTCAGCAGACGATCGAAAACGTCAGGCACCAGGTAAGGGAATACAAGAGAACAGGGAGGACCCCCGAGGCGTGACGACCTGCGGCTTATAATTGACTGGCGGTATTACCGGCGCATTAAATCTTTGAAATTTAACTTCATTAATCAGCACCTCAATTTTATGAATTCGGATAAATTTGGCATCACAAAATCTAAAAGAAGGTTGAAAACATCAGCCATAACGATCCTTCTGATTCTGGCCGTCGCAGGAGTTAATGGCCAGGCAAAGACGGGAATGCAGGTACTTAAAGGCTCCGGCCTGTTCCGTCCCCTGGAGGAAGTGGTAATTGCTTCTCACGTCCCGGGGACATTGTCAGTCTCCGACGGCAAGTCGAGGGAGTATTTCAGAATCAGCATAAACGGAACGGCGACATTCAACGCCGGCGGGGCACCGGGGATCCAGAGAGCAAGGCTGCTCGACAAAAAGGGCAGGGTCATCTCGGAAACACAATTCCGGGTTGAGCCCGAAACCGATATCAGCGATAACGGAAGGTTTTCAGAGCTGTTCAGGCTCCTTTACAAGGGAATGCTTGTTTATTCACCGGCAGGGCATGAAGAGGTCACCTGGAACGGGAAGGTGTACCGCTATTTTGTAAACTGGGTCCTTGACAACAACAATACCTCGAGGGGCATGCAATATTTCAGTCCCTACAGCCGCGATCTGACCGACCTGCTTCGTGAGAACCAGAAGCCCGACGGGATGATCTGGAGCTTCGTCCAGCCCGACAAGGGTGATTATCATTATTATGAAACAGCTTATTCCTACCTTGGCTATTTCAGCCGGGGCAAAGGTGCGTGGTTCGTGCGGCAGCCGGTAGAGAACCATGTCGAGTACAATTATGTGAACATGATGTACCAGCACTGGAAGGCAAGCGGCGATAATGACTGGATGAAATCAGGCCTGGATTGTGCCATGAAGGCCCTCGACTTCTGCATCACCGATACGCTTAAATGGTCAAAAAGGTTCAGGCTGCTTAAAAGACCATACTGCATCGACTCCTGGGATTTCCAGGTCGATGATAAATATACCCCTGCCGCTCCCCTGAGCCCTACGATGGTGGTGGTCCCGGGCAAAACGAAGTTCGGTATTTTCTTTGGCGACAATACCGGGTATTACGAAGCGTGCAACCAGCTTGCCGAAATGCTCGATTCGGCCGGGATGAACACCAGGGCAGAGGAATACAGGACCCGGGGAAAAGGGATCCTGGAAAGGATCATTGCACTCTCATGGAACGGGAAGTATTTCACTCATTTCATCGACGAGGACCCGGATGTAAAAAGGGATCTTGGTGTCGATGAAAAATCTCAGATCGCCCAGGGGAACATGTATTCTCTCAACAGGGGCCTGCCACATGAAATGAATGTCGCGATCATAAATACCTACCTCGGGCTCAGAAAAAGCCTTCCTCAAGGCTCCCCGGGAGAATGGTACGCTATCTATCCTCCTTTCCGGAAAGGCTTCACACAGCATGACGAGGTTTGGCAATATATGAATGGCGGAATGGCCGGGCATGCAATGGGGGAAATGGCCAGGGGATCGTATGAGAACGGGTATGAGGACTATGCTTCCGGGATTATGGTTTACATGCTTGATCTCATCAAAAGATCGGGTAACAAGCTCTGGTTTGCCTACACAGGCTCAATCCCGTCCCCTCCCCCGCCTCCTGTCCTGAAAACCATTGATATATCTGGTGCCGTCAACATGGATCTTAATGCTCCCGGAGGCAATGGTGCCTTCCCCTGGATGGGTGCTGACAGGCCCGGTAACGACATGGAAGGATTGCCGACAGGAGAACAGACATTTAAAAACATAAAGTTCGATGTCATCGATCCCGGCAAGAACAGGAACAGGGTTGCAATAGGGCTTTCGTATTACAAAGGATGGCCGCAATCGGCGGAAGTTCCCGTGAATGATTCGGCGAAATGCATTTACCTCCTTCACTCGTCATCCGACAATACACCTAGTGAATTTGCAGGAGCAATTACATTCAGATATTCCGACGGAACAGAAGTTTCGAGGAATATTGTCAAATACCGGGATGTGACCAACTGGTGGTTCTCCGACCTGGAGAATGAAAGAGCCGGGGTTGCGTGGTCGGGACCGAACAAGGTAAGCACTAAGGTCGGTGTCTGCTGGGTCGCTATTGACAATCCACAGCCGGGAAAGAAGATCGATAAGCTGCTCTTCCATGCCCCCATTGAGGGAGGGATCTATGCAGTGCTGGGTGTGACACTTGCTGACAGGAAACATTATGTAAAACCTAAGCTCGAGTCATTCGGCGGACCCGACAACTGGGCCGCTGCGAATGGCATGGCAGCCCTGGTTGAGGGCCTTGCCGGGGTAAAAAACACAGGCCTTGCATTCGACAGGGTAAAGCTGTCGCCGAGGTGGAGCAGCGCTTCAGCCGATTCGGTGGGCGTCTGCATACGGTTTGCAGTATCTGACGGCTACGTGAGATATACATATTTGCATGACCAGGTAAAAAAGGAAATAAACATGGTCCTGACAGGGAGCGGCAGGGAGCTTGAAGGGCATATCCTTCTTCCGGGAACAGCGGAAAAGGCGCTTTCAGTAATGTGCGACGGAGAGCGTGTTCCTTTCAGAATGTCATCGGTTGAAAAGTCAAAATATGTCGATTTCAATCTGCCTCTTGACAGGGTCCGCTCTGTAAAGATCAGTTACCAGTAATTAATGAACTAAAATTTTATAATGCCGGATTTTGTGAAAAAAAGCTCATTAATTTATTTGCTTCTGGCATCGCTGTTTCTTCTTTCGGCACATTGCAAAAAGGCCGGAAATGATCCTGACCCGCAAAATCCTGCGGCCAAGTGCACTATAACCATAGACAGGTCGGTGAAATACCAGACAATCGACGGGTTTGGTTTTTTCGGGGCATGCGATGTATGGTGGGCCTCCGGGAACCTCTGGAATGATGCCTGGGGCGAGAAAATAATTTCCGACCTGGGAATAACCATCTGGCGGAACGAATGGTTCCCTCCATCGACTCAGGGTGTTCCGCAGGATGCAGACTGGGCGAAGCAGGAACCTGTCGTCCGGAATCTTAAAGCCAAAGCGGATAAGTACGGGGTTGATCTTAAATTCATCGTATCGGTCTGGAGCCCGCCCGCAGATATGAAATGGCTGTCGGAATTTTCATGGGCCGGGGATGAGAACGCCACCAGGCAAGCAGGTCCCGTGACTACCAAGAACGGCGGGACGCTCAACCCTGAGAAGTACAATGAGTATGCGGCCTGGCTCGATTCGTGCATAAAATCGTATAAGGATTCGGGGATTGACCTCTATGCCCTGAGCCTTCAGAATGAGCCGTTATTCATTGAGCCCTACAATTCATGCACCTACACAACATCCTGGTATTGTGACCTTCTCAAAAATGTGGTGCCGGCAATTAAATCCTCTTACCCTGGCATCAGGATCTTCGGGGCGGAGAACATGCTGGAGATGGAGGGGAAGAGCGATAACTATCCCTGGTTCTACCACCAGGCAATCAGGAATGATGCACTCGCTGCGAATAGCATCGATATCCTTGCGGTCCATGGGTATTCGGACGGCCTCTCCCCCATTTCGGGATCGGAGCTTTCTCAGATGTGGGCAAACCATGCCCGGGAATTCTCGTCCGCGATGAATAAGGCGGCATGGATGACCGAGACCTCCGGTTATTCAGACCAGTGGTCCGGTTCCGGAAGCACTCCCGGCGCCCTGAACCTTGCCATGGATATCTACGCCGGCCTCGCTTTCGGCGATATGAAGGCATGGATCTGGTGGCAGGGAAGCGAACTCGCAGGGATCAGCAACTTCTCGCTGATGAGTAATACCGTGTGCGGCAAGAAATATTATGCGTCAAAACAATTTTACCGGTATGTAAGACCCGGGGCGGTAAGGGTGAAATGCATTTCAGACGATCCGGATGTTTTTGCACTGGCATTTGACCATCCGGGAAAGGGTACGGGAACCGTTATCCTGATCAACGGGGGAACCGGTGAGAAATCGGTCACCCTTGAGGGATCAGACCTTCCGGAGGTCTATAAGATCTACCTTACTGACTCAGGCAACAAAAACTGCAGTGAAAGCGGCACTGCGAAGCCCGGGACTGGGAACAGCTTCACGCTGCCCGGATCGTCCATCGCAACCCTGCAGGCGGGAGGAGATCCTCTCTGATCGGGATTGCGGTAACCGGCAGCGATGAAAATGCCTCTGCAAGGTCAGATCAGGGCAGCGAGTGCGGCACCGATAAGGCTCGATTGCTGAACCTCGGTAAATTCAACATACCGGGCCCTGCCGTCACTCAGGAACTCACCGAGATATTTTTCAAACCTTTCCCTCAGCCTGAACATTTTGTAAAAGGTTGTTCCATCAATCGTTATCAGTACCGGCTTAGAGGGCGATTTCCCCCTGCCGGTCTTGAGTACAACCGCAGCTATGTTCGAGGCCACCAGCTTTGCAGCACGGTCGATCAGGGTGTCAATTATCACCCTGGCGCTTTCTGAATCAATTCTTTCTGATGACAACGTTTTCAGGGGATTATCGACCGATCCGTCATTCCGTGCAAAATCACTGGCATCATTTGAAGTGAGCCCTGAAAGATTATTCAACAAGGCAGCTGATCCCGCGCTCAGCACCCCTTCCAATCCCGCGGCTTTAAGGACCGTCAGGCAGAGTCCGCCGAAGTAACCACCTGAGAACATTTTTTCAAATGAGTAATTCCCCGGGTCCATGGTGGAATTGTCGAGGAGAAGGTCCAGGTCGGTCCTTGGTGCTTTTGCGAAATTCCCTGATTCAATGTTGATTATCTGGCTCTTGCCGCTATCGAGGTTCCTATTCTTGATAATATTGCGGTTACGTTCGATATAGCAGGTGTTCGTTCCTGTCCCGAGGATGTACCCGATAAATGAATCGAACTGTTTTCCCGGTGATGCTGACTTGCCTGCCAGCAGCGTTGCCACCGTATCATTAAGCAGTACCAGGTGTTTTCCCGGTGTCCCGAGGCTTTCCAGGAGGTTCATGCCGATGAGCTGCCCGACCACTTCAGGCGCCTGCACTTCCTTGCAGAACTGGATAAGGCGGCCGTCCCGGTTGGGGAGAATTTCGGTCGGGTAAGAGAAGCAGAAGCCGATCCTTTCGCTCTTTTCTGCCAGGGGTCTCACATAATCGGCCATTATGCTGAAGAATTCACGGGACGATACTTCCCTGTCAAGCCCGGGCATCCTGAAGTTTTTGATTTCGCCGCAGACAAGGGTACCTTTCTGGTCGAAGCTTATCAGCGCGGTCCTGAAGTTAGTCCCGCCTGCGTCGATTGCCAGGACCGGAACATCGGTGAGAAAATCGTTCTCCGCTTCGATATAGGTGGGGATCATCCGGAGAGAGCCTCCTTTCCCTCCGAGCCCGGTCTCCATTTCATTGATAAAGATATCCACAAGGCCCTGCATATCTATGTCGGAAGCCCTGAGCCTGTGATCCTCAAGGAATTGTTTAGCGCTTTTCATCTGTTTTATATAATTATTTCCCTATTTCTTTATCTCCCTTTCTCCCTTTCTCCTCCCCTTCCAAACCTCATTTCCGCCTCTTTCAGCATTGCCTCAGTGGCTGTGGCGCCCGAACGGGTGGCCCCTGCTTCCTTCATCCTGAGCAGGTCGTCGAGTGTCCTGACACCCCCGGCACACTTTACCTGGACACCAGGTCCGGAGTGTTTTCTCATCAGCCTGATATCCTCAATCGTGGCCCCCCTATAATTGTAATTCCCATCGGGAAGCTTCACAAATCCATAGCCTGTCGATGTCTTGACAAAATCTGCGCCTGCTCTTGTGCATATCTCGCAAAGGCGGATCTTGTCCTCTGTCGCATTGACATAATCGGTTTCGAAAATAACCTTCACAATGGCATTATTCCTGTGGCATGTATCAGTGACAGCACGAATCTCATTTTCAACGTATTCCCAATCCCCGCCAAGGGCCTTTCCGATATTGATCACCATATCGATTTCCACCGCTCCTTCAAGGCAGGCCTGCCCTGCCTCATACACTTTTACCGCGGTGGAGCTGTTCCCATGGGGAAAACCAATCACGCATCCCACCTTAACGTCACTTCCCCTGAGCAGGGCAGCTGCCTGCTTAACTGCGTAGGGTTTTATGCACACCGAGGCAACATCCCACTTCTGCGCAATTTCACACTGTTTTTTAAGGTCATTATCAGTGAAGGTGGGTTGCAGGATCGAATGATCGATCATCTTCGCCAGTTCTTTTACTTTATCCATCTCAAGAACATATTAATTTTAAATTCAGACACTTATCCTGACAATATCCAACCGGTCCGCGTGATCTCCTTTCAGAGCACTTCGAGTATTGAATAAAGACTCAATTCAGGCACCCTGACAACTGAGAACCCATTGGAACGGCTGATCTTAAGCTCTTTTCCTTCAGGCTGGAGAATGATCTTTGAGGGCGACACCGGCAGCTTCAGCCTTATTGTTAAATTATTAACAACAGGTATCTCATCATACCCAATTGTGTTCTTTCCCATATGATCACCTGCCGTATTCACCAGGCTGACGTACAGTTTTCCCCCGAGCCTGTTAAGTGCCACATGGACCAGGCTGGAGCCGGTGACCTCAGCAATTTTTTCCGGCATCAGTCCGTCAATGACCTCTGAGATGAAATCACGCAGAACAAAGTTCCTGTATTCAGAATACAATGTGCCTGCATTGAAATAAATCCCTGCAATTTTCCCCTTGCCAATGCTTGCAACGGATGCCGAAGGGAAAGCGGACTTATCCCTGAAATCGCTTCCGTCATAGAACATCGAAAGAGCGGTTGCTGCCGGTCCAAGCCTTGTTTTAAGGATCTCCGGCCTGATGGCTCCGATCCTCCCGCCCGCCGTAATGAACGCCGGTCCGGATTGAGATCTCTCCGCCGATTCAATTCCAAGCTCTTCCGTGAACATAAGTGACGCATCGGGCCCGATAAGGAGGAGATTGCCGCCGTTCTTGACATAATCCTTCATCTCTTCAATCATCGCGCCGTCGAGAAAATCACACTCAGGCACAATGATCAGAGGGTAACTGTTCTTCTTCCCCGTCAGGTTATGTTCCATCCTGATTTCGACGGGATGCTGGCCGTCGAGGATTGAATAAAGAGCTCCCTGCAGCTTCCCTGTCGGGCCGGCATATGCGGTGGATGCATTTCTCTGGTACGAAGCCGCCGGATAAAGAAGAGCTATCTGCGGTACCGGGACTGCCTTGTGACAGAATTCCTGCCTTTCGCGGCAGAACTTCCCGATTTCCGCCATCATTCCGGCAATCCAGGGTTTTATCGAAAGATCGCGGTTCTGCTGGAAATAGAACTGGACCCCTCCTCCCATCGCCATTATCTCGGACGCCTCCTGCTCGAGCTGAACTGCCGATTTAATGTTCATGGGCATCTCGCCACCGTCCCAGGAAAACCCCCAGGCCATAAGATCCCACGGCTTACCCTGGGAAGCAAGGCACCGTGCTTCGAATGCCGACCTGTAAACGCCATTCTGGGGAGTGACATCTCCCGACAGGAAATCAACATTCGCAGCGACCTTCTCAGGCATCAGGCTTGAATATGACCAGTTGCTCGTTACCTGGAATCCCGGATCATATTCATGGATCGCATCGATATATTTCATTAAATGTTCCCGGAAAAGCTCCCTGGTAAACTCAAGGAATTCCGGGTAATATTTATCGCCTGGCTTGCGGGGGATGTCCGTAATGCCGGTCTCCCTGGTGAAGCGGTTAAGAGAGGCCTGCCCCCAATCGGGCTCCACTGCCCAGCATTCCCCGTCTATCCAGGCGCCGTCGACGTGATAGACGGAACTGAGCTCTTTAAGCTGGGGGATCATCAGCGAATCTAGATAGGGGCTGAAAAATGAGGTCAGTCGGGTGCTGCGTTCACCGTTGGCATTTACCATGGCCCAGGCCGGGTGTTCCCGGACCGCCTTGCTGTCCCATACCCCGGAGTAATGCATGTAAAGCGCGACACCGTTCTTTTCGGTCACCTCCCTGAAAAGCTTTAGCGGATCCTTTTCAAAACCGTTGACGTGAAATCCGGCCTTCGTGGGATAGCTCGAAATTCCGGGGTGTCCCTTGCAGTCGATCTGGATAAAATCGGGCCTGACCTTTGTCAGGAATGTATCTACCATGGCATAGGTAAGGCTCCTGCCGGCATCTGTAATATCCTCGCTTGCATGGAGGTCAAAGTGCACGCCGAAAAAGGAATCAGCCCTTCTGGGCTTATGGTTCCTTTCAGTTGTCTGCGCCTGTGCTGCCATATTGATTAATGCAAGAAAAATAAATATATTTGATCTGGAGAACATCATAGCTGTCCGTTTTCCATAAAGATAGGTATGTTTTTATTCATCCCTGACCGTCCCGAGAGATAAAAAAATCCAATATCCGCATTTCTAAAACCTACGTTCATGAAAAGATCTTTTCCTGCTGTGCTTATGATTTGTTCGGCCCTGCTTAGTTCATGTTCGGGGACAAATCATACAGAAATTGTAATTCCTGCCAATCCGGGCAGGATCGAACAGCTTGCAGCCAGGGAGCTGCGCAGATATATCTTCCTCAGGTCAGATGAACTGGCCAGAATCGCAACTGCCGATAAACCAGGATCATACAGATCATCTGTCTTTCTGACGATCGACACGGCCCTGGGTAATGAGGAATTCACCCTGCAAACCCGACGGGAAGGGAACACCGAGCGCCTGGATATTTCAGGCGGATCACCCCAGGCCCTGCTTTACGGGGCTTATGAATTTGCCGAATGGATGGGGATCCGTTTCTATCTCCATGGTGATGTCATTCCCGACAAAAAGATTAGATTCAGCATACCTGACCTTGATATCCGAAGGATGCCACTGTTTGAAACCAGGGGCATACTTCCGTTCCATGATTTTCCCGAAGGACCCGACTGGTGGAATGAAGATGATTACAAAGAGGTGATCTCGCAGCTGCCCAAGCTCAAAATGAACTTCATCGGACTTCACACATATCCCTGGAGGACCGGGTTCAACGGCGAAGGTCAAAAATCGGAGCCCCTGGTCTGGATAGGCAAAGAGGACCAGGTTAACAGTGACGGAACGGTAAAGAGCGCCTATCCCGTTCTCCATTTCCACACCGCAGACAGTACGTGGGGTTACAAGCCTGCCAACACTTCTTCATTCCTGTCGGGTGCCTGGCAGCTTTTCGAGACCGCCAACTACGGGGCCGAATACATGAAAGGCCTTTCTCCCTGGCCCCACACTCCTGAAGAGAACATTGCCATTTTCAACAAATCAGGAAGATCCTTCTCATCTGCATTCACGTTGGCAAAAGAGCTGGGGGTAAAAGTCTGTGTAGGAACAGAATCCCCACTGATCGTGCCTCAGCCTGAATTGCAGCGTGCCGGCCTGAAAAGTATCACCCCCGGGGAGACCAAAGAGTATTACAGGGGGACCTTTTCCAGGATAATGAAAACATATCCCATAGATTATTACTGGCTTTGGACACCGGAAGGATGGACCTGGAGCGGAGTGGACGACAAGCTTGTTGCCGGGACCGAGGCAGACATGAAGGTAGCCCGTGAAGCATTGCATGAACTCGGGGACCCGTTTGTCCTTGCGACCTGTGGCTGGGTACTTGGCCCTCCCCGGGACAGGACGGAATTTGACCGGATCCTGCCAAAAGAGATGCCATTCAGCTGTATTAACAGGGGACTTGGCTATACCCCGGTCGATAAGGGCTTCGCAGGAATTTCGGGAAGGCAAAAATGGTCAATTCCCTGGATGGAGGATGATCCCGCACTCCTCACCGCACAGCTCTGGGCAGGCAGGATGCGCAGGGATGCCCTCGATTCCAGGAAATACGGATGCACCGGATTGATGGGGATCCACTGGAGGACAAAGATCATTTCCCCGACCATAAGCGCCCTTGCAAAGGCTGCCTGGGAGTGCGACAGCTATGACCAGTCAGCGGCAGGCCGGGACCTGCCTGTCGATGATTTTTACTCCGATTGGGTAAAATCGGAATTCGGAATTGCGGAGCCGGCCCTGGAAAAGATATTCACCTCGCTTGACGGTAAAGGGACAGAGGCCGGCGAAGGGAACAAGGGAGATGCAATGCTGAATGCCGCCGACTGGATCCACGGACCTGGAGGACTGATGACCAATAAAAGCATCCAGGACCTGGAGGAAAGGATCGGACGATATGGATTCCTGGCTGAAATGGAATCTGTGCGAAAGAAGATCTCCGGTGCCGGTAACCTCGAGCGGTTTGATTACTGGCTCAATGTCCTTAAATTCAATAAAGCGGCCCTTGAGACAGCAAAAATTCAGGTCGAGCTCAACTCGTTGGCCGACAGCATAAAAAAAGAGACCTCACAACCCATCAGGCTCGACCTGGCAAGAAATGCAGCGCTCCCGAAAAGGATCGGGCTGGCAGAAAAATGGGAGGAGATGAACCGGTATCTGCTTGCTTTTGCTTCCACGACCGGTGAAATGGGAACCATAGCAAACCTTGAAATGCACAATATCAGGATGAACGGGAACCTCACCGGGCATGACGAATTCCTTAAATCAATCCTGGGGACAGACCTCCCCGGCAAAGCTGCCGTGAGCACGAAATACCAGGGAAAGACCAGGATCGTCTGCACGACCAACAGGGGTGTTCTCAACAAGGGAGAGGACCTGTCATTCAGGGTCAGGGTTTTGTCGGAGAGTGATAATATCTCGGGTACGGTCTTTTACAGGCCCCTGGGATCGAAAAAATATTCAAGGGTTGAGCTGACCGGTGCCGGGTCACATGTTTTCGATGCAAAAATCAAATCTGCCCTTATCCCCGACGATTTTGAGTACTACATCGAGGTCAGCGACGGCACCGGGGTCGTCCGCTACCCAGCAACCTTTGATAAAATAAATAACTCTGTAATTGTCCTTTAGCGGCCAATCCACCGGGCTTCTGGGAAGAACCGGGATCAATATGCACCCGCTGTAACCGTATTAATACTGACTCAGGATGAATAGATTGTCTCTTATTGTTCTCGGGGTCTGCATCATGCAGGCAATTTCCGCACAGACATGGTATAAGCTGTCAGGCAACGTACTGACCCTGGATAACGGCTCGGTAATCAGAGGAATAAACTATTCGGGCGACAGCCTCGCCACAGGGTTGCTGAGGCTTGAAAGCTCCGATCGCAATTTTGTAAGATCAGGATCTCCGGAGTTCAGCTTTTTTTTGGACGGAGCCAGGGTTGACGGCTTTACAGGATGGAAGCTCTCAGACTGGAAGAGTTCGACTGATGCCTCGGGGGGAAAAGGGGTCACACTAGTGCTCGACGGGAAGGGCACGGCAAGTGCTCTCCGGCTTGAGATCACATACCTGCTCTATCCGGGGCTTCCGCTGGTAAGGAAAAAGCTTGGATTCACGAACATGTCCCGGGCTGATCTTAAGATTGAAGCCGTTGATATCGAGAATCTTGAACTGAACATTGATTTTGTTTCCACATGGGTCTACCACAATTATGCAAGGATGAAGCAGCTCGGGACCTTCATCGGGGACTGGGATGATCCGGTAGCAGTGATCCACAACACCACTTTGCATTCAGGGATTGCCGTGGGGAATGAGGCACCCGGGGTGCTTAAAAGGACGGCCTTTCACACCGTCGGCAACAATATGGAAGCCGGGCTGACCCATCCGGAGCAGCCATTCCCTTTCAGAAAATGGCTGAAACCCGGGGAAAAGTGGGAATCCCCGGCTGTGTTTACTGCCCTGTATTCAGATTCGGACGATGGTTACAGCGTCATTGACGGAACAGTCAACAAATTTGTAAGGAGCTATCTGGGATCGAGGATCTCACAGATCAGAGAGAAGCCGTTGTTCGTTTACAATACCTGGTACCCGTTCCGGACGTTTGTCAGCGATTCACTGATCAGGGAAGTGGCCAAAGCGGCATCCGACTGCGGGATTAAGGAATTCGTGATCGACGACGGGTGGCAGTACAACGAGGGCAGGAGGTCATCCGACAAGGGCTGGGGCGGCAATTACGGAGATTGGCTGCCCGACCTGAATAAATTCCCAAGCTCCCTCTCCTCAACATTCAGTTACATACGATCGCTCGGCATGAAACCCGGGCTCTGGATAAGCATAGGATCAGCCACTGCCGATTCCAAAGTCTTCCGTGAGCATCCCGGCTGGTTCATCCGCACAGCATCAGGCAACCCGGGCAACAATCATACTCCATCGGCCGACAACGACTTTTACACCAGCTGCTTCGGGACGGAATGGTTCGGGTATATCAAATCTGTCATCCTGAGACTGGTAAAAGATTATGGGCTTGCCTATGCAAAGCTCGACCTGTCGGTGGTCACAAGCGCCTATATCACCGATCCCTCAGTCTCGGGATGCTATGCGACCGACCATCCGGGCCACCGCGACCATGCCGAATCGTTTATTGCCATCTACCAGAATGTACTGAAGCTTTTCGACGAGCTGCACGCCGAAGCTCCCGACCTGTTCATCGACTGTACTTTTGAAACCGCCGGCAAACTTCAGCTGCAGGATTACGCATTCGCCGGGCATGCTGAAGGTAACTGGCTTTCAAACATTGAAGAGCTCTTCCCTACCGGTGCCCTGAGGATGCGTCAGCTTGCATGGTGGAGGTCGCCTGCCCTTCCTGCAGGGTCGCTTGTCGTCGGGAACCTTCCTGTCGACGGAAAGAATTTCATATTCAGCCTTAAATCATTGCTGGGCACACTTCCGATCGTCCTCGGCGATCCCAGGAAACTGAGCCCCGGTGAAAGGTCGGGCATAAAACAATGGTCAGGGTGGATGGAAGCGATGCAGAAGAAGTATGATTATATGTCGTTCAGGCAGGACCTTCCGGGATTCGGGGAGCCATCGGAAGGTTCATGGGACGGATGGGCGAGGATAAACACCGACATGAAGAGCGGTGGAATAGTGGGGGTCTTCAGGCAGGGAGCCCTTGAAAACTCACGAACGGTATTTATCAATGGCCTTGATCCAGGGAAAAAATATTTTATCCGGCTTGCCCCGGAAGGGAAACCGGTGGCGGAATTTACCGGGAAACAGCTTTCAACTATCGGGTTCAGGGTCTCCTTTAAGGATCTTTATGACGCAAGTGTTTTTGAAATAAGCCAGTAGCACCTCATTCATTATTATTTTGTTCCGGGATTACTCCCAAAGGCTCCCTTACGTGTCATATACCCGGTAATACCAATCCGAAGAAGAAAGATAAAATCAACTGCAAACATGAAATCCAGCGCTCTGTTTCCCTCATTGTTCCTCATTATCTTTGCCTGTACCTTCAATTCCAAAGCTCAGCAGGTCTCAGGCAGGGTGACATCATTTAAAAACATTCCCCTTCAGAACGTGATGGTGAAATCGCTTAAATCGGGTAATACCGCCATAACCGACTCAGCGGGCATGTTCTCCCTGGAAACCGCTCCGGGCGATGCGCTGCTGTTCTCGGCAAGTGGTTTTTTTGATCGGAAGATCAGGACATCAGGGATGAAGGTGATTGATGCGGACCTGAGATATAAATTTGACAAGGGCAGTTTCGATCAGGCGGTAAAGGGGCATCATATCAGTGCCCCGGCACTCAGTGAAGCCCTCAGAGCCTTCCCGGCAAAGGGACAGAAGGATTATTCCAAATATCAGAGTATATTTGACCTGATCAGGGCCGAAATAAACAATGTGAGGGTTTCAGGGACGAACGTGTTCAGTGCAAAAGCAATTTCATTTTCGATGTCTGCTCAGGTCCTTTATGTCGTAAATGATATGGTTGTAAATGATATTTCATATATATCCCCCACGGAAGTGGCTGAAATTGTTTACCTTGAAGGAAATGCGGCCTCCGATTACGGAATAAGGGGCGCCAACGGAGTTATAAAAATAACAACTAAAACCAGGTGAGAACATGTCAAAATTTACATTCGCAATTACCATGCTGTTAATAAGTTTACCCATTTACGGGCAGGATTACAGGCTGCCGCTATATACCGGTACCATTCCAAATTCCAGGGAGACCGGACAGAAGGAAAAGATTGAGAAAACCGACATTATAGTTGTCAGCAATGTTCAGGTACCCGATATTTCAGTGTACCTGCCCGCCAGGAAATATGCCACAGGCCAGGCTGTTATCATCTGTCCCGGCGGAGGATACTGGATACTTGCCTATGATTACGAAGGAACCGATATTGCAAGGTACCTGAACTCAATCGGTGTCGCCGCAATCGTCCTGAAATACCGCCTTCCCACCTACGGAAACTGCACTGATTGCTACAAAGTGCCGCTTATGGATGCCCAGAGGGCAATGAGGCTTGTGAGGTCACATGCAAAAGAGTGGAGCATAGACCCGGGCAAGATAGGCATTATGGGATTTTCAGCAGGCGGCCATCTTGCCTCCACACTTGGCACTCATTTTGACTACGGGAATCCCGCCGCTGCAGATTCAGTGGAAAAGGTCAGCTGCCGGCCCGACTTCATGATCCTGATGTACCCCGTGATCTCTTTTACCGATCCGTCAACCCATACCGGTTCGAGGGATGCCCTGCTCGGCAAAGACCCGGCTCCGGAAATGATCAAGTACTTCTCGAACGAGCTGCAGGTCAGGGATGACACACCCCCCGCATTCTTTGTCCATGCCGACAATGACACCGGGGTGCCGGTCGAGAACTCACTGCTGATGTACAAGGCAATGAGGGCAAAAAAAATTCCAGCCGAGCTTCATATCATTTCCGAGGGGGAGCACGGTTTCGGACTTGGCACTAATAATGAGCACATCAACGCCTGGACCAGTGATCTCAAGCTCTGGATGCGGTGGATTAACGGCAGGAAGTAGTGACAATGTTTTAAAAACTGACACGGAGGGCACGGAGAGCCCCATTAAAATTAAAATAAGGAGTTACCCGTAAAGAGCACCTTAGGTAATTCCTTCCCTGTCCATTTTACCGAATACGGGATACCCGGAAGAATATCAAAGCAATTATCCGGTACAGCTGCCTCGCCGTTCACATCGATGCAAGCCCCCCAGATGAATGCATCCGACCTGAATGTGACCATATCGCCTGAACGTGTGACCTTTATTGAAGGCCTGGCAAGGCCCAGATCCCTGAACTTCTCCGTAAAGATCCTGTGCTGAGATACAGTCTTTCCATCCTGGCTAAGCAGGGCAAAGGCGCCGCAAGTCTTCGGGTCATTTGCCCGTAGTTCCGAGAGCGGGAATTTTGAGAGAAGGACCGATTTGTTTTCCGGGATGACAACATCCTTGCTGCGGTCGACCGGACAGCCGCCACTGAGCCTGAATATCCCGTAACGAAGGACACCCTTCCAGGCATTCTGGGTATCGTTAATGCCGAAAATCTTTACCGTGTCGTTCTCAATTGCAGCAACAGTCACGACCGGTTCGAAGGCCCTCCTCACCGGGTGATAGGCAAGCTTTGTCCGGAGGTAATAATCGACTATGGTCCAGCCGTGGGTCACGGGCCAGGAATCGTCAAACATCCAGAAAATTGCGGAGGATGAACTGAACATCCTGCGACGGTAATTGCTGATGTATTCCTCAAGACCCTCTGCCTGGATCAGCGCGCTGGCAAGCGGATACCTTTCGAAGCCGAGCTCTTCGGCTTTCTTGCCAAGCCAGTATTCGGTAAGCTGGTAATTGATCCCCGGCCTGAAATTCCAGAAATTAACCTCGTTGTCGTGATGGTCCCATGAAAATGACCTGATAAACTGTTCTTTCGGTGGAAGGAACTGCTTAAGGGTTGCAGGGGAGCTAGCTCCCAGCACCCCTCCTTCATTCGGGAACCTGTCAACATAATCCCGGTACGCCCAAAAGTCGGGCCCGGCAGCGCCAAGGCTCACATCCCAGGGGTGCTGGTCGCCGGTCACGGGGCTGTTCGGATCGGCATAACCGGACGAGTAGGGAGAACTCGGCCAGTAAGGACGCAATGGGTCCTCCTCCTTTATAATCAGCGGCATTACCAGATGGTACAGGCCGTAGTCGGGCATCATTTTACCGGAGAGGTCCCATCCCCAGTTCCAGGTCCCTACCTCGTTCTCGTTATTTCCGCACCAGACTGCAAGCGAGGGGTGCGGTGAGAATTCCCTGACTCCCCATCTCACCTCTTCTTTCACAAGGTCGAGGAATTCCTTGTCGTCGCCCGGGTATTTGCTGCATGCGAAAAGGAGATCATGCCATACAAGGAGCCCTTTTTCATCGCAAAGATCCAGCAGGTCATGGCCGGCCCAGATCGCTCCGCCCCAGATCCTGAGCATGTTGAAATTTGCTTTTACCGCGAGGTCAGTAAGGGTATCGAGCCGTCCTTTGGTTATCCTGCTGTATATCATTTCAGGCGGCACCCAGTCACCGCCTTTCATAAAGACCTTCCGGTTGTTAATTACGAGAGTGAAATAATTCCCGGCAAGCGGGTGGGGCGACTGGTCGATCCGGATACTCCTGATCCCGGTCCTGACTGCTCCGGAAGCCAGCACCGTGTTTCCGTCAACCACCTCAACTTTCAGGTTGTAAAGGTTTTGCGGACCCTGGCCGGCGGGCCACCAGAGCCTTGGATCCCGGATCTCCACTTCGGTGACATAAGGGTGAACCCCTTTCCTGAGGCTGATCCCGGTGATGCTGCTCTCCCCGCTTCCCGCAACGGAAACCCTGATGCTGATCCCGGATCTCTCATCCAATCCTTCGAGAAAAGTCTTGACTGTCAGTGTGGCTTTCCGCAGATCAGCAGAGAGGTCGGAGGAGACCGAGATCTGGTCGAGCCTGAGCGTTTTTGCCCACTCGAGCCTTACATTGCCCGTAATTCCCACATTAATCAGTTGCGGGTTCCAGTCCCAAAGGAACTGGTACTGCGGTTTCCGCATCCAGTGCCGCTTGTTAAGGATCGTTGCCATACCCTGGTTATAGGCCTCCCCTTCCTTTTCGGCAACACCGTACAATCCGCTCTCTATGCCGACCTGCAGGAGATTCCTGCCTTCCCTCAGCTTGCCCGTAACATCTATTCTGCATGGTACGAAAGCGGAGCTGTGCTTGCCGACGACTTTCCCGTTAAGTAGGATGATTGAATTAAGGTCGAGCTGGTCAAAGACCAGCCACGCTTTCTGCGACACTGCTTCTGCCGGCACCTCAAACCTCTTCACATAAAGCCAGTATTTTTCGGCTACCCAGCGTGCCTTCAGGGAATTCATACCATAGTTGATGTCGTCGACCAGCCCGGCTTCTTCCAGGGCTACGTGAAGCTCCTGCGGAACCCGGACATCTATAAAACGGGCCGGATCAAGCTCCGGATCACTGAGGAGGAACGCTTCAACGATGGAAGGTCCGTGCCCTCCTTCATTCCAGGTTACCTGCCATTTGCCCGACAGGTCGAGCGTATTGACTGTCTGGGACCGGGCAACCGTAATTGCCATAAAAAGGAGAAGTGCGGTCAGGGTAGTTTTCATGGAATTATAAATTAGTTAGATGATTCTGAAGCCGGATTCACTTATATGCTTTCTGCCTGAATCAGAACAGGATGGTGACCTGCCTGCCTGGTGCCCCGTACAACTCGAGCAATCCTCCCCTGTCCAGGGGCTTCCAGGTCCAGTATGGACCCTCACGGGGATTTTCTTCCAGCATCTTCCCGTCGACCCGCACAAATGAGGGTTTCCCGGTAAGCCGGAACAGCCCGGAGGAGACGGGATCAAATATTGAATAGGTGATCGAGTCGCGTGCATAATTAATCCTGCAAACAACCGAACTGGACCTCAGCAGCCTGTTTCTGTCAGCCGGCGCTAGTTCAGGCATGGCAGCCATTGCCCTCAGGTAATGCCTTACATAGTCGCCGTAGCCGTCAGTGAGCCAGATATCATCCCGGATGTACCGGTTCCTGCCATCAGCAGCCACTGTGTATGTTGCCCAGTTAAGGGTCCGGATGGCATTTGCCTTATAAGCAGTATCTCCTGAAAGAGCCGTATAAAGCAATTCCGCTGAGGCCTGCCTCGAGGAATGGCTGTTCCCGGGAACCTTGTAAACCGTTTGCTCGTTCATCACAGTCACCTTGAATTTCTCATATTCATGATTCCCAAGCTCCCTGTAGGTCCAGTCAAAAATACTCCTGACATCCGCTTTCCATTCAGGGAACAGGTCACGGTGCTCCATGATAAAACAGGCAAAGGTAACCGCATTGGTCTGGGTGTTGCTCCAGCCCGGGATATCCTCGAAGAACGGGCCCCATTTATTCAGCCTGAGGGGATAGGCTTTCATCCAGTCAAGGAAAATATTGAACGACTTCTCATAGCGGTCGCTGTTGACCTTGTCGATATACTCAAGCTCCCTGAACAACATCATCGTGCAGACCCAGTCCGAAGTGTAAAGGGCCCGCCTGGTAATTTTCCCGGACTTGTCCCCATCCACCAGCAGGCCTGTTTCCCCGGTCTTCGCATTCACCCTGAAAGGCAACGGGGACCGCAGGCTGTCGCCTGTTGAAATATGATCCATGAGCGTCGATGCGATCTTTTCCGCAGCCAGGAGATACTTTTCATCGCCGGTCATCTTGAACATCATTACCAGCTCATACCCGAAGTTCCCTGCTTTATCGGGCTGGGTGATGCCTTTGCCGTTTCTCATATCCCCGTCGTACCGGCCCGAATGGATGACCGTGTTGTAAGGATACGGCACGGTTGGCCAGTTATCGGCCGGACCAGACAATGAGCGTTCAAGGTAAGTATCCGCCAGGTACTTCATGTTCTCAAGCACCTCTGAATTCCCCGTATAAGCGTAAAGCTGTCTCCAGGATGAGAGCGCCATGCTGATCTGATCGCCCCCGAGCCCGCGCATATCATGATCAGGCTTCCATACCTGGTGGTTCATGAAGTATCTGAGCCCGTTGGAATCCACGCCCATTTTGTTCCAGAAATCCCATACAAGCATAAGGACCGTATCGTACGATCTCCCCTTGTCAGCTGAGAACCAGGGGAGTATCGAGCCATCGTCCTTGTTTATCCTTACAGGATGATACTGAATTGTGTCGCTTGTGAGAACCGTGTCGGCAGAGGTGATCAGGGCAGAATGCTTCACGGTGCAGGAGCTTGCCATTGCAATAGCAGCTCCGCAGATCAGGTAAAGAAGGATCTTCATGGCAGGTAATGTTATCATATCAAATTTAATAATGAATTTTCATTTTTCATAACCTGGATGATTTATGAGAAAGCACTCGTAAACCAGGGTCTTCATAAAGTAAAAAGATGTAAATTAGAGCATACCAACTTAAAAAAAATGCATACAAAGAGTGCCATTCTGATCTTCCTTGTTTCCTGGTCGTTATTGTCCGCCCAGACTGCCATACTACTGCCGGCAGGCAGGATAAATCCCGCCCTCCTGAACGATCACTGGGCAGCATCATGGATCACATGTCCTTCCGGATCGGTCCTTGATTACGGGGTGTACCATTTCAGGAAATCTTTCCGGCTGGCTGATAAACCCGGGGAGTTCATAATCCATGTTTCGGCAGACAACCGCTACCGGCTCTTTGTCAACGGAACCCCCGTCTGCTACGGTCCGGAAAGAGGGGATCTTGTCCACTGGTTCTATGAAAGCGTCGATATAGCTCCCTGGCTTGTCCAGGGAGACAACCTGCTTGCAGTTCTTGTCTGGAATGCAGGGGAATTCAAGCCATGGGCCCAGATCTCCATCCAGACCGGGCTGATCGTCCAGGGAAACACAAAAAAGGAAGAGATAGTAAACACCGGCAGTACGTGGAAGGTCCTTAAGGACCCCGCCTATTCCCCTGCTCCTGCCAGTTCAAAAGAGACCTCCGGGGAGTTTGTGGTGGTCGGCCCCTGCGACAGGGTAGATGCCGGGTCGTACCCCTGGGGATGGGAGAAGAGAGGTTTTGACGACGGCGGCTGGCTGGCACCGAAAATCATCGATGTAGGTCATCCCTACGGCGCAGGAACCGATATAAGGTGGGTTTTAACGCCAAGGAGGATTCCTTTCATGGAGATCTCGGGCCAGAGGTTCCAAAAGATAAGGCTAACAGAGAACTGCACTGTTCCTGAAGGTTTCACTGAAGGCAAAACGACTTTCACAATCGGGGCCAACAAGAAAGTGAAGCTCCTTTTTGACCAGGGGGTCCTGACAACCGGGTATCCCCTCCTCACAGTTTCAAAGGGGAAAGGCGCCACGATCATGATTTCATATGCGGAATCCCTGTTCGGTAAGAACGGGGAGAAAGGGAACCGCAATGAAGTCGCCGGGAAAAAATTTATCGGCTATGCTGATTTCTTCCTCCCCGACGGTTCAAATGAGAGAACTTTCAGGCCGTTGTGGTTCAGGACCTGGAGATACCTGCAGTTGGAAATCACAACCGGGTCGGCTCCCCTGGAGATCAACGATTTCAAAAGTGAGTTTGCCGCATACCCGCTTGCTGAGAACGGTTCGTTCGATTCGGACAACGAACTGCTGAAGCAGATCTGGAACACCGGGTGGAGGACCGCAAGGCTCTGTGCCAATGAGACTTACTTTGACTGCCCCTATTACGAGCAGCTTCAGTATATTGGCGACACCCGTATCCAGGCGCTTATCTCGCTCTATGTCTCTGGCGATGACAGGCTTGTGAGGAACGCCCTCATGCAATTCGACGAATCGAGGATATACGAAGGCATTACCCACAGCCGCTTCCCCACTTCGCTTTCACAGTTCATACCGCCGTTTTCCCTCTACTGGGTCGACATGGTAAATGATTACTGGATGCTCAGGGACGACCCGGAGTTCACAAGACAGTTCCTGCCTGGCATAAGCCAGGTGCTTCAGTGGTACACCCGGCTTATAGATAAGTCAACGGGAATCCTTGGGCCGGTCCCTTACTGGAACTTTGTAGACTGGGCAAAGGAATGGCCCTGGTCAGCGCAGAAAAGGGTCGGAGGCGTACCTCCCGGCGGACAGGAAGGAGGATCCTCCGTGTTGTCGATGCAGCTGGCATATGCACTCGACAAGGCAGCCGAATTATTCAGCTATTACGGCCTTAAGGACAAGGCTTCTGAATACAGGTCTGAAGCGGATAAACTGAAAAAGGCAGTTTACAGCCAATGCTTCGATAGCTCCCGCGGGTACATCGGGGATACTCCCGGCAGGTCAAGCTTCAGCATGCACGCACAGATCTTCGCGGTGCTTACAAATACGATCCCTGAAGGAGAGCAGAAGATGTTCACTGAGAAGTTCATGAACGACAATTCCCTGGTTCAGCCTACGATGTACTTCAGGGCATATCTTGCGCAGGCGCTTAAAAAGACTGGACTTGCCGGCAGATATGCAGAAGCCCTTGGCCTCTGGGAAGAAATGCTGAATAAGGGCCTCACAACATTTGCCGAGAACCCTGATCCGGCACGTTCCGACTGCCATGCCTGGAGCGCAAGCCCGAACTACGACATGCTTGCGACCATTGCAGGAATAAGGCCGGCTGAACCGGGATTCAAATCAGTCGCAATCGAGCCTGCATTGGGAAAGCTTAAATTCATAAAAGGAAAGCTTCCCCATCCTGCCGGAACAATCACCTTCGATCTGAAGAGAGAAGGGGAGAATGGGCTCAGGGGGGAAATCACCCTGCCTGACGGCCTTACAGGCACCATTACCTGGAACGGCGCCTCCAGACCTCTCAGGGGAACTACCAGCATAAGCTTTTAATCCGGCTGAAAGAATAAAAAGAAGACAGGATCAATATTCTGAATCATAAACTGATATCCGAAATGAAGCAATTCCTGAACCTTACCATTGTTATTTTATTAACAACACATATTGCTTTTAACCAGGAGCACCCGTGGCAGGGAAAGTCAGCCGAGTTTTCCCATGGCAGGCTGAAGGTCTCTGAAAACAAAAGGTTCCTCGAATTCAGCGACGGAACTCCATTCTTTTACCTTGGGGACACGGGATGGGAGCTTTTTCACAGGCTCAGCAAGGCAGATGCTGAAAAATACCTTGAGAACCGCAGGGCGAAAGGATTTACGGTGATCCAGGCTGTTGTGCTTGCCGAGTTTGACGGTCTCAATACCCCGAATGTCGAGGGGAACAAGCCACTGTATGGCAATGATCCGCTCAAACCGAATGAAGCATATTTTCAGCATGTTGACTGGGTCATCAGGAAAGCAGCTGAAAAGGGGATTTTTATCGGCCTCCTTCCGACCTGGGGCGATAAAATCGACAAGCAGTGGGGGACCGGGCCGGTGATCTTCAACAAGGGGAATGCGGGCGCTTACGGAAAATGGATAGGCAGCCGGTACAGGGAGTTCCCGAACATCATCTGGATAATAGGCGGGGACCGCCCTGGCGGAGGGGATAATTTCCCTGTGTGGACTGCACTTGCCGAAGGAATAAAGTCAGCGGACAGCAACCATTTAATGACTTTTCACCCGTCGGGAGAGTCAAGTTCTTCCGACTGGTTCCAGGAAAGCAGCTGGCTCGACTTCAATATGTGCCAGACCGGGCATTCACAAAGAAGCTACTCAATATACAAAACACTGATAGTCAGGGACTATAACCTGACCCCTGTTAAGCCATGCTTTGACGGGGAGCCGAGGTATGAGGATCATCCCGTAGGGTGGAATCCGGATGTGCTCGGATGGTTCAACGATGGGGATATCCGGCAGTCGCTCTACTGGAACCTGTTCAGCGGGGCATTCGGTCATACCTACGGATGCCACCCGGTGTGGCAGATGAAGACCCCCGAACGGGAACCGATCAGCTATGCCCGCCATAACTGGTATGAGGCTGTCGATTTTCCCGGGGCGTTCGACCTGATCCACGCGCGCAGGCTGATGGAATCGAGGCCCTTCACTTCCAGGGTGCCTGACCAGTCACTGATAGTGCCATCGTACTATCCTGAAACCGACTATGTTACGGCTACCCGCGGTGATGGTTATGCATTTGTTTACTTTCCCACTGGATGGCCNGCTGAAATAATCCTCGACAAGATCGGCGCTGACACAATAAGGGTATCGTGGTTTGATCCAAGGACAGGGGAAATAAGTTCCTCCGGGTTGATCCCAGGGCACGGGACAAAGAAGTTCGTTCCTCCTTCCGGCGGCAGGGGGAATGACTGGGTCCTGATCCTCGACGACGCTTCCAGGGGCTTCAAGGACCCCGATTACTCCCACCGGCCGGAATAGTGGCTTTTCACTATCAACTGGCCCCGGGATGGCAGCCGGATCGTTGTTCTCGGCATACTGAAATTTTACTTTTGTCATATTAAACAGGCCGTTTGTCAAAATAATCATTGCATGGGACAATATCAAATTTTGCCTTGTCAGATCATCAGAAACACCTGGATTCCTGACCATTGCGTAATACATCACTTACCCCGGAAGCGCCAACTCCGGAAAAGCCCGTAAATTTTATCCACATTTTGACGAATGAACCAAAATCTGTGACCAATGTTTAATATTCAGTGACGGATGTCAATTTTTGATAGATTAACAACAGCGAACATATTGTCTTAATAACATAAATGGCTTTACGGCACTTGATCACTTATGTCTTATTTCTTAATTTTATGACCTCAGTGGGTCAATCCGGGAGATGGAAAGAACTGTAAGTACATATAAAGTAGATATCGGTAATAACCAGGTATTTGCTCCAGAAACCGGAGCGAAAATCGTTACCATGGATGATAATAAAAGTAATCCTCTGTTCGATAGTTTAGTTTCCGAAGGCGGGGAGAATTTCTTTCATTACATCAACTGGCTCGGTTTGTCAAAGGATCCCAACCTGATGATCCTTTCATCGATCCACCATTATTATTATGACTTCAATGATCTCAAGGGGGTCAGGACGCTGATCAATCTCAAGGAGCTGAACCAGATAAATCATGCCGATACGTTTCTGAACAACGTTTTCCGCGTACTTCCGCCGAAGGCCAGCTTTATCGGCTGCTTTAAAGACAATAAGATACACAGTGGTATTGCCGTTCCTCTATACCAGTCATTCAAGTTCCTGAACAACCTTATCAACATCATTGATTCAAAGACCGACAGGTTTATGTCGCGCAGGGATGTCATAAAGCTTCTTGAATCACACAATTTCAGGATCGTCGATATGACAGAGATCAACAAGATCACCTATTTCTGCGCCGAAAGCTCCAAAAAACCGGCCTAGCCTGCCGGCTGTAATTATTGACGGGACCCCGCTTCGTAAAAGTCACATTCCATTCAGTTTCTCCGGCATTTTCATAAAAACACGCGTTCCGGGCCCCAAAATCACCAGGCATTTTTAAGGATTTCCGGGGAAAAAGCGAATTTTCATCCAATTGTCACCGCCATTAGTCAAAAGTCAAAAATCAGGATTCCATCTCTCAAACTTTCATTTTTTCTTTGTATATTATTGTCTTACTGATACTTAGCAGTCATACCACTTCCCGCTTCGGTCAAAACATCAAATTCTGACATAAATAAAGGCCCGGTTTTGACATAGTGCCATTTTGGTATGTTAAACGTCATTTCCCCTTTGACATTCGTAGGTATTCCAGGGACGAACAATCCCCTGTAACGCCGCATTTTGCCATTAGTTGGGCTTTACCCACTTGTGGGGAAGTTTCCCAAACCCTACTTTTATTTCGTCTAAAAACCAAGTGAAATGGAAAATGCAATACTTCTTGAAAGAACAAAAACATTTGAAAATCATCTAAACCATAACCTTGATGTAAATCGCAGCTCAAAGACAGGGATAAATCCGGCAATGGAAACTGTTGCCAGGGAGGCCGGTGAGGATTTCAGAGAATACATCAGCTGGATTGGCTTCTCAAAGGAGCCTGAGCTCATGGTTTTGTCATCAATGCACCATTATTATTATGATCACAACGATATGAAAGGTGTAAAGGTGCTGGTAAACCTGAAAAAACTGAATCACATCAAGCATCTTGAGAGCTTCCTGCACACCCTTTATAATATACTCGATCCGAAGACCCACTTAATAGGATGCTTCAGGACCACCCACCACAAGAGTAACGGCGCCGTAATGAACCAGTCTGGCAAGTTCATCAACGGCATCATCAACATCCTGGATTCAAAAACCGACAGGAACATGACGAAACATGGGGCGATCAAGCTTCTCGAAACCCACGGGTTCAAAGTGACTGACCTGACCGAGATCAAGGGCGTTACCTACTTCTGGGCCCAGAATATCAGGACAACCGGTGAATAAATCCCTCTATTTTCCGGGTATCATATAACATTGGTTTGACTGTTTCGTTTTTTATAAGATATTTGCGGTAGGAAGTTTGATAAATCCGGAATAATAACCTATGGATATTTTTAGCACACTCATCCGGCTGAAAATCATACCTTTCATTGAAAAATGGAATCTTGCCAACTTAATCCTCGGATTGATTGACATAATGGCAATTGCCGTTGCATTTGAGATTGCCTATCTTATTAACTACAGCGAATACCAGGGACTCTTTTTCTTTGAAAGGAGGGACATGACCCTNCTGTTCTTCGGCGTACTGCCCTTGTGGCTGATCACCCTGTATATAATAAAGGTGACCGAGATCCCGAGAACAAAGCGCTACAGGACGCTGCTTTTCGAATACATTCAATCGGTAATGGCCATTTCGATGGTTCTGCTGGTCTATTACTTTGTTTTCAAACTCTCTTACCTTTCCAGGCTCTTCCTCATCGAATTTGCCGTTCTCGGGTTCATGTTCCTGTTCCTGGCAAGAACGGTTGAGTACAAGGTCTTCAAGATATACAGGGCGAAAGGGTTCAACTATGTAAACATTGTCCTGATCGCAGATGAATCAGCCATCCCGTTCATTGAAAGCCTGCGGGCAAACATCGACTGGGGCTACAGGGTCACCTTCATGTTTACCAGTTCACCCCAGATAATTGAGAAATACGGGAAAATATTCAAGATTCTGCCCGAAAAGACCAAAATGATCCTTCACGAGCTCATGGAAATTGACATGATCGACGAGGTGCTCTATTACAAGAAGGAGATCTCCTCATCGGAAGTCAGGAATACAATCAGGTCGTGTGAGGAGCTCGGTGTTGTTTTCAGGATGAAATTCGATCTTATCCAGCTCAACCTCACAAATGCATTCACCGCCTATATCGGAAATGACAAATTCCTTACATTCATAAATGTACCATATAAGCCATTCGCACTGGCCGCAAAAAAATTCATGGATGTAAGCTTGTCTATCATCCTTGTGATCATTTTATCACCTGCCATGCTGCTGATTGCGCTCATGGTAAAATTCACCTCAAAGGGGCCGGTGATATACAAGCAGGCAAGGGTCGGCTTGAGAGGCAGGCAGTTTGACCTGTATAAATTCAGGACCATGGTGGCCAATGCCGACAAGATCCGGACCGACCTCGAATCGAAAAATGAGATGGACGGCCCCGTGTTCAAGATAAAGGAAGACCCCAGGGTGACCGGCATCGGAAAGGTTCTCAGAAAGACCGGGCTGGATGAGCTGCCCCAGCTGATAAACGTCCTGAAAGGCGAAATGTCGCTCATCGGACCCCGTCCACCATTAAAAAGCGAGACCGAAAAATACAAAAGATGGCAGTTGAGACGTTTATCAGTAAAACCGGGACTTTCGTGCTTCTGGCAGATCATCCCAGACAGGAATAATGTCAAATTCGAGAAATGGATGGAGATGGATCTTGCCTATATTGACAATTGGTCACCTCGGTTGGATTTTATAATTTTGATTAAAACAATAAAAACTGTCTTTCAGAGATCAGGAGTTTGAAATATTACAACCTTACTTATGGAAAACAAACCAAAACTAATACTTTTAAGAGCGTCTGTTTTAGTTCTTATGGCACTTGCCGTTTCCTGCGTGCCAACGAAAAAGCTGAGTTATTTCACCGACATTAACGAGCTTGAGGAACCGGTGGCTAATCCCAAGCTCCAGAAAATAATACAACCGTTCGACAGATTATATATAAGGGTGCTAAGCACTGACCCCCAGACCAGCCAGATATTCAACTTCTCTGAAGACAGCAGGTACGATCTTTCGGGATCCCTCGTCGGTTATCTGGTTACCGACAAAGGCGCTATCAACTTCCCGTTCGTAGGCGATATCGTGGTGGGCGGTATGACCACATCACAGGCTGCCGCAAAGATCCAGAAAGCACTTAACGAACTTGTTCCGAACACCTCGACCATCGTTAAGCTGGTCGACAACAAGGTGTCAGTCCTCGGGGAGGTCCAGAACCAGGGATCATTTACCTTCTCGCAGGAAAAGCTGTCAATTTATGAGGCCCTTGCACTGGGAGGAGGAATGACAAGGTACGGGAACAGGAAAAATGTGATCCTGATACGCCAGGAGGGCGACAAGATCATGCATCACAAGTTGAACCTCTCTGACTCGAAAATTGCCAGCAGCGATTACTATTATATAATGCCGAACGATGTGGTGGTGGTTGAACCTTTGAAATCAGTCTCCACAAGCTACGCAAACAATACGATCTCGCTCCTGCTTTCATCAGTCGCAACACTAGTCACAGTATTAATATTTTTCAGAACGTATTAAACCAAATCAAAATGCCCAATTCTGTTGATCCAAATTCTTCGATTGCACCACTGAAATACTTTCTCCTTAAGGTAGCTGCACTTAAATACCTGTATATTACCTTATTGATCCTGTTTTTGGGTGCTGCTTTCCTTTATAATAAATATTCATCAAAAGTATACGAAGCCTCTTCATCACTGAGCCCGGTCGAAAACAAGACCTCATCGATCCTGAGCTCGAACCAGCTATTCGGAGGCATTGAATCGCTCCAGAATATCAATAACATAGAGAACGATATCACAAATCTCAACTCCTTCGCACTCGTATACTCCACAGTGACTGCAATGAACCTGGAAGTGAGCTATTTCCGTGAAAAGCAGGGATTCCTGAAGCAGACCGAAGAACTGTTTGGGAAATCCCCGGTGATCGTTTATATCGACAAATCACATATCCAGCCCATCGATGCCAAGATATTCATTTCAATAGTCAATGAATCTAATTACAGGATCAACATCAATGCCAAGGAGGTATCATTGTACAACTATGTGGACAATGTAATCATCAGCGAGAAAAATACCATTTTGGTCGACACTGTATGCAAGTTCAATGAAACGGTCCAGAACAGGTATTTTAAGTTTTCCGTGTCCCGGAATCCGGATTACGTTAACCGCATTTCGGCGAACCCTGTCAAATACTATATCAAGTTCAATCATCTCGATTACCTCGCAAAACGCTACCTCAAGAGCCTCAAGGTCGAAAAGATCTCTCCGCTGGCATCCATTATAAGTATCAAATTCAGTGAGAACAATCTTGAGAAGTCGATCCAGTTCCTGAATCAGTTCCTCAATTCTTTCCTTAACGACAACCTTAACAAAAAGAACAAGATAGCAAGGAGCACAGTCGATTTCATCGACAAGCAGCTGTCGGAGATGTCCGACACGCTGAACCAGTCGGAGTCACAGTTAAGGAATTACAGGTCCTCGAACCAGGTCATGGACCTGAGCTTCCAGGGTCAGAGGACATATGAACAGCTGACCGCAATCCAGACTGAACGCGCAAACCTGCAGGTCCAGGAAAGGTACTTCAAGTATGTGATCAACTACTTCAAGGCAAACCAGGATATGGCAGGAGTAGCTCCGCCGTCATCGATGAATGTCACCGATCCCATAACCAATAACCTGATCACCGAGCTCTACAATCTCAATGCACAGAGGTCGAGCATCACAACCGGCACAAGCACCGACAAGAACCTATTCCTCGGCCAGATTGACAACAAAATAAGGCTTCAGCGCCAGTCAATAATCGAAAACTTTACCAACAACCTGAATACACTAACCCTTTCGCTGAATGAACTCGATTACCGCGAAAACAAGCTGTCGAAACAGATCACGCAGCTGCCTAAGACGGAGATGAACATGGTGGGTCTGCAGCGGAAATTCAACCTCAGCAGTTCAATTTACACATACCTTCTCCAGAAGAGGTCGGAAGCCGCCATTTCGCTTGCTGCCAATTACCCCGACTATGAGATACTGGAGCCGGCCAGGGAGATCACTTCGAGAGTGACATCCCCGAAAAAGCTTGTGAATTACATGATGGGAATTATTTTCGGTTTGCTTTTCCCCACACTCTTCCTGGTGATCAGAGACTTCTTCGATGACAAGATCCGAAGCATCAACGATGCCGAATACCTGCTGCACCGGTCAGTCCTCAGCGTGATTTACTCCAACAACCTCAAGAGCGAATCGGTGGTTGCCGAGTTCCCGAAATCCGCAATCTCGGAATCGTTCAGGAACCTAAGGAGCACGCTGTTCCTTAAGACCGATCATGAACAGTCGAAGGTGATACTGATTACATCTTCACAGCCGCAGGACGGGAAGAGCTTTGTTTCCCTCAACCTCGCTTCATCGATTGCATCCGTGGGATACAAGACCATCCTGATCGACTGTGACCTCCGGCGTCCAACTCTTCACATCAAGCTGAGGGAAGAGAACAATGTAGGGGTGAGCAACTTCATGATAAAGAAGGTAAATGCCGATGAAATAATAAGGAATACAGCCTATAACAACCTCGATTTCATATCGGCCGGGCCGGTGCTTCCGAACCCGTCGGAAATGATCGAATCAGGCGTCCTGGATAATCTGGTAAGCTACCTTAAGACCAAATACGATTACGTCATCATCGACACGACACCGGTCGGAATTGTGGCTGATGCCATTCTGATGATGAAGTATGCGTCGAAGGTGCTGATGATCATAAGGAACAACTATACCCGGAAGGATATATTTGTGAATGTCATTAACAATCTCAAGACCAACAAACTGGCGAACTACGACATTGTTTACAATGACCTTAACCTGCACAAGAGCTCGTACAGGCATTACAGCAATTATTACATAAAGAACTAAAGTAAAGAAATTCAATCAGGCAACTTAAATAGCAACAAATTATCATTAATTAACAATATGGATCAGATAGTAATTAGGGAACAGATCAGGGATTATATTCATCAGACCACGTTTGCTGAAAAAGAAAAAATAAAAAATGACTCCCTGATATTCAAAGAAGGATACTTCGACTCAATGGGTTTCGTTGTATTGATTTCATTTCTTGAAGAAAACTTCGGTGTTAAAACGACTGATGCTGATCTGATTGAAGACAACTTTGAATCCATAAACGCCATCACAGAATTCATTGTCCGGAAAAAAAGTAACTGATCATGTGCGGAGTCGCAGGGATAATTGATTACCGCGGCCAAAAAATCAGCAGCTCTCTTGTTGAGAAAATGCTGCGTTCCATAAATTACCGCGGCCCGGACGAAAGCGGTGTTTACATCTCCCCAGTAGCGGCACTTGGAAATGTGCGTCTTAGCATAGTCGACCTCGCCGGCGGCCAGCAACCTCTTTCTGATCCGTCAGGAAGGTACTGGATCGTGTTCAACGGCGAAATCTTCAACTATCCGGAGCTCAGGCAGGACCTGAGATCCAAAGGCTGTTCGTTCAACACCCAGTCCGACACGGAGGTCCTGGTCCAGCTATATGCCACCTACGGTAAAAAGTGCCTGTCGATGGTGAACGGGCAGTTCGCTTTCGCGATCTGGGATAAAATGGAGGAAGAACTGTTCATAGCCCGTGACAGGATCGGGATACGCCCGCTGTTCTACAATCTCACTGACGGCGTTTTGTCGTTTGCTTCGGAAATAAAGGCTCTCCTGGTCCAGGATCATATCAAAAGGGAGCTTTCCCATAAGAACCTTTCCCAGGTATTCACATTCTGGACGACCATTACGCCAAATACGGTATTCGAGGATATTTTTGAGCTTTCCCCTGGTCATTGCATGACCTTTAGCAGGAAGGGATTAAAGATTGAGAAGTTCTGGGATCTTTCGTTCGGGAAGAGGCAAAGCAACAGCAGCCTCGACCAGGTAATTGGCGAGTTAAACGAACTGTTCAGTGATGCGGTCAGGATAAGGCTGAGAGCCGATGTCGAAGTTGCAGCATACCTCAGCGGAGGCATCGATTCAAGCACAACAGTTGCCTATATTAAGGAAATTGAACCCGGAATACTGAATACCTTCTCGATCGGGTTTGAAGAGAAGGATTTTGATGAAAGCTCCTATCAGAATGAGGCTGTCAGCTTCCTGAAAACAAAGCACAAATCGATCCGCTGCTCCCCGGAAGATATTTCCGAGAGCTTCCCAAGGGTGGTCTGGCATACCGAGATACCTCTTACACGCACCGCCCCTGCTCCAATGTTCCTCCTCTCGAAGCTTGTCCGCGACAACAATATCAAGGTGGTCATTACCGGGGAAGGGGCAGACGAGATGCTTGCGGGATACGATATCTTCAAGGAAGCGAAGATCAGAAGGTTCTGGGCTTCCCAGCCCGATTCGGCACTCAGGCCCAGGCTCCTGACGAAGCTCTACCCCTACCTGCCCCAGATGAAGCAGGCAAATCCTGCCATCCTCAGGATGTTTTACGGGTATAAGCTTCAGGAGACTGATAATCCTTACTATTCGCACCTTTTGAGATGGAATAATTCCAACCATATCAAGAAGCATTTTTCCGAGCAGATCAAGTCGGAGATCAATGGATATTCGCCTTTTGAAAGTCTTGAAAGACAGATACCTCCGGACTTCGGAAAGCTTGATTACCTCGAGAAGGCTCAGTGGCTCGAAACGACCGTCTTCATGTCGGGTTACCTGCTCTCATCGCAGGGCGACCGCATGGCGATGGCAAATTCGGTTGAAGGAAGATACCCTTTCCTCGATTATCGCGTTATCGAGTTCTGCAACAGCCTGCCCGGGGATCTCAAGCTGAACGGGTTGAATGAGAAGTATCTCCTGAAGAAGATGATGAAGGACAGGATCCCCGAATCTATCATCAAACGCTCCAAGCAGGCTTACAGGGCCCCGATCAAGAGTGCTTTCTTTCTTGAAAAACGGCCCGCATATGTTGATGAAATGGTCTCTCCTGATTTTTTCAGGAAAGCCGGGATATTCAATTACGAATCCGTATCTGCCCTATTTGCCAAGATAAAGCAGACCGGCAAAACATCGGAGATTGAAGACATGATCATCTCCTCGGTGATCTCGGCCCATCTGCTCCACAAGCTTTTTATCGAGAACGACTCATTCGTTTCCGTCGATCAGAAACTAAACAATCATAAAACCATAAGGGAATCTAAATAACTAATCATGGAAATCCGAAAACCTTTTTCTAAAGAAATCATTCTTCTCGAAGATCCGGAAACTGTTGTTAAAAATCTAACAACGAAGCTATATAATGATGTTGTACACTCCTTCAGGAGGAACGGTGCCGTGATAGGTATCAGCGGCGGCATCGATTCATCGGTGTGCCTGGCGCTGTCCGTCCGGGCCTTCGGGCCTGAAAAGGTACTCGGTATCATGATGCCTGAAAAGGACTCCGATCCTGAAAGCGAGACTTTTGCACTGGAACTGGCACAAAAGTACGGTGTCAGAACCCTGAAGGAAAATATCACCGAAGCATTGTCGGGTTTCAGGTGCTACGAAAGGCGCGACGAAGCGGTTAAACGGGTTTTCCCGGAATATGATCCCAAAATCTATAAGATGAAGATCGGCATAAGGCAGAGCGGACTATATAATAACCTCCCGCCGCTTTTCACCGTCACCATTGTGGACCAGGAAGGCAACTCAAGGGATAAGATGCTGAATGCCAGGGATTATCTCCAGATCGTCGCAGCTTCGAACTTCAAGCAGAGGACCAGGATGTCTATCCTTTACTACCATGCCGAAGCCCTACACTTTTCAGTGATCGGTACGCCGAACAAGCATGAACAGGAGCAGGGATTTTTCGTAAAATATGGTGACGGCGGGGCTGATGTGATGCCAATAGGGAATCTCTATAAAACCCAGGTCTATCAGCTGGCCAGGCACCTTGGCGTCCCTGAAAGCATTATCAGCAGGACACCCACTACCGACACATACCCGGCTTCACAGACGCAGGAGGAATTCTTCTACCAGCTTCCTTTCAAGCTGATGGACCTCTTCTGGTTTGGCTTCGAAAACGGGTACGCACCCGCAGAAGTGGCAAAGGTGATGGATGAAACAGAGGACCGCGTGGAAGCGATGTTCAGGAATTTCGAAAGGAAAAGGAACACAACATCCTACCTTCGCATGCCGCCGGTGCGCGACTATAACCCGCAGTAATTTTTAACGGATCAGCAAGGGTCCGGAATCAATAGAATTATTTCACCCGGTACGTTGATAAGCGACCGGGTGATCTGTTTCTGACAGGTCAGGGCAGGGATTTTACGAACAATGCTTCCCTGTTACAGCAATGAATAGAATAACAACACAATACCGGACCGATCAAATACGTTTCATCAATCAGAAAGACTATCAGAATAACTTTCAGAAAATTGGTTTCGGGCATAATCCGGCAGACAAGGATTGAATTATTATAAAGAACTTCTTTAGAATGAACGCGTTTGACTATTTTTTCGAGAAGAGCTCCAGGCTTGAGAAGCCATTTCTTGCAGGCAAGGAATCGGTTACATTCACACAGCTGCATAAATCGTCCCTCAGCATAGCCAACTACCTTCAGTACGAAGTGGGACAAAAAAGGAACATCTTCCTTCTATCGGCAAATAACCTGTTCTTCCTTAAGATCTATTTTGCCATCCTCAAATCGGGCAATGTGTGCATACCCCTTGACCCTAATATTGAGAAGGATAACTTCAGCTTCATTTCAGGATTGACAGACCCGGCCCTTATTTTCCTGACAAAGGATATCGAGAAAAGACTCGGGCTGAATTCGGAAAAGTGTGTAACCCCTGACAACCTTGATAAGCTTGAGCACAATGAATTTCCATTCTCCGATGAAAACGGGTTTGACAAGGAGAATTGTGCTGAGATAATATTCACATCGGGATCGACCGGCATTCCGAAAGGTGTGATGATCTCTCACAAGAACCTCATTGCGAATACGGAATCGATAATTACATACCTGAAGCTTACACAGGATGACCGGATCCTTGTTTTCCTGCCCTTCTATTACTGCTACGGACTCTCCCTTCTCCATACGCACCTGCGGGTGGGCGGATCGATAGTGTTCAATAATTCCTTCATATTCCTCGGGACAGTGATCAACAATCTCCTCGAGTACAAGTGCACAGGGTTTGCTGGCGTGCCGAGCCATTTCCAGATACTGCTCAGGAAATCTGACAGCTTCAGGAATACAAAGTTCCCGGATCTTAAATATGTGACGCAGGCAGGCGGAAAGCTCGCACCGATATTTATCGATGAGTTCCGCTCAAGCTTCCCGGAAGTGAAGTTCTTTGTGATGTACGGTCAGACGGAAGCAACTGCAAGGCTTTCGTACCTTCCCCCCGAACTGTATGAAGCGAAGAGGGGCTCGATGGGGAAAGGCATACCCGGTGTAGAGCTGAAGGTGGTCGATGAGAACGGCGATCCGATAAAGCCGGGAGAAACAGGGGAAGTGATAGCCATGGGAGACAATATCATGATCGGGTATTTCGGTGATGAGGAGACGACCAGGGGGACCATCATTGACGGATGGCTCCATACGGGTGACCTGGGGACAGTAGATGACGATGGCTACATCTTCCTGACTGCCAGGCAGAAAGAGATTATCAAAGTTGGTGGGAAGAGAGTGAGCCCCAAGGAAATTGAGGCGGTAATACTTGAACTCCCTGAGATAGTCGATTGTACGGTCGACGGAGTGGAGGATGAGCTTCAGGGAGAAGCTTTAAGGGCAACAATAGTCTACAGGCCCGAAGTCGGAAAGGATTCTATCCTGGAAAAGGTCAGGCAGCAATGCGCCGATCACCTTGCCCTCTATAAAGTTCCAAAAATATTCGTATTAAAGGAGAACCTGGTGATCAGTGCTACCGGGAAAAAAATTAAAGGAAAGCTTTAAAATGACGATCGACCATATTTGCTTTGCGGTCAAGAATTTAGAGGAAGGGATTTCCTATTGGGAGCAGGTGTTCGGATATAGACAAATGACCGAAATAGTCGAGAACACCCTTCAGAAGGTAAAAGTTGTATTCCTGGAAAAGAGCGACAGCCTGCTGATAAAGCTTATCGAACCGAAGGAGGACAACCTCTCACTTGTCAACTTTGTCAACAGGGGAGGCGGGTTCCACCATGTCTGCTTTAAGTGCAGGGAAATAAATGAAGGTGTGGCCGAACTTAAGAAAAAGGGGCTGATCAGCCTTGTCTCACCTCAACCCGGCGAGGCGTTCAATAATCACGAAATAGCTTTTCTCCTCGGCAAATACGGTTTGAATATTGAGCTTATCGACACCAGCGAAAAAGCTGCCCTCCGCTAGCTTATCCCGAAATGTTTCTTGATCATTCCGACTGATTCCGGGACCGACAGGTTGTTGGTCTTAAGGAACCCCGGATTCTGCCTGAACAACAGCTTCTGAATGCTCATGTTGGAAACCACCTTTGCTGGATTTCCGAATATTACCGAATTGTCGGGGAAATTTCCTCTCACCACACTGCCGGCGCCAATGATGCAGTTGTTCCCGATGGTTGTATTCAGTAAAATGATGCAGTTGATCCCGATAAAAACGTTGTTGCCGATCTTGATCTTTCCAAAGACGCCCCCTCCCAGTTCCTCATCAAAGCACCAGGTCGACCCGTCGTGGGTAATGAACTCGGTCCCCGCCGCTATGGCAACATGATCACCGATCTCAATCAGGTAAGGCTCGGTTGAAAATGCAAAAGTGTTGACACGGCAATCCTTGCCGATCTTAACGCCCTGTGACCGCAGGTATTCAATACGCCTCGGCTCGCTTGACTTTTCGAGGATCTTTTTGTTCAGGTACTTGAAAACAGATGAAATAGCGCCCATTGTTATTATTATTTATTCAATATTTCCTTCAATGACATCGATTACAAATTTACTAAACTTCGGTGCTACACCGGCAGCAAATTGTTTGACAGGGTGAGAATTATTTTCACTAAAGGCATGCCTTTCAGGTAAATAGAGCTCTCCCTCAGTCTCATATTTATAGAAATCCCAGACAAAGATATTGTCTCCCTTCTCATCCCATTCATTCACTACCCAGTCATGGAATTCCAGGGTTCTCAGGGCTTCGTCCTCAGATATATGGCTTCTAACATGCACTGCCGGAGTCCAGACAATAAACTTCGTATTGCCGAATTCATGTATCTTTTTCTTCAATGCATCATACTGAAGCTTGTAATTCTCAAGGCGTTTCTGGTACGAATTGATGTCNGGAACCCCGGTATCCGGTAATATCTTGCTTACAGGGTAGCAATGCTTGAAAATTATCACATCATATTGCCTTGTAAGTATCTCAAGGGTGTCCTCCTTCAGGAACGGCTCATCTCCTGCATGCCTGACCCAGATATTGTAATAGTCGAAAGGATAATTGTTCCATCCGTACGGGAACTCTTTGGGAAAGAACCTCTCGGATATCTGGTAATCGGTCCGGTTCCGCGAGTTGTACGAACGGAAATATTTAAGCACATCACCTTTCCCGGTGATCTTGAATACATATTTGTTAGTTTTCCCCATCCATACGTTCCACCCGGTACTATGGTGCAGGAAAATTATCTTTTTCATTCAGATTCCTGGTTTGCTTTTTATAATTCCTTTACTGGGCCCATTTGGGCGAATTGCTGTCAGTGTTTTGCAGCGCCTGAACTCCCGGGCTCTGTTAAAGCCGTATAGTCTTTGGCCATGGTTTCCGCCATCACGTCCCAGCTTATCTGTTCGGATCTTATCAATGCGCCTTCTTTCAGGGACCTGAGGTGATTTTTGTCGGAGACAAGACGTGATATTGCCTTGTTAAATCCCGATATGCTTCCGGCTGGTGATTCGAGGGGAACTTTTATCCCGCAAGTTTCGTTGACCGCTATGCTCATCCCGAAGGCATCGTGGCATATTACCGGAAGCCCCATGGAAAGAGCCTCAGGTATTACGCTCGATGTAGCTTCCTGGATGCTTGTATGCACAAGAAAATCAGCATTGTCCATCAGCTGAAAAACCTCTCTGTGATTTACACTGCCGACGAGCTTTACATTAGGGATACCCAGCTTGCGGATCTCACCGGCCACTTTTTCTTCAAGGGGACCGGTACCTATAATAATGAAATCACAGTTATTGGTTATGAACTCGTCATTTTTTATAGCCTTTAGGAGGATCGACGGCGCTTTGAAATCGTCGAGCCTGCCGCACCATATACCGGTCAGCTTCTGTTCACGCCTTTCATCAGGGCCCTTCTTCCCGGATCTGTGACTGGTGCCGACATCAAGCATTATTTTAATTTCCGCACGGGACCTTCTCCTGAACCTCCTTAAGTCCTCACCCGAGAAAGTATAGATGACAGATGCCCGTTTCATGGCTTTCCCGATCCTTGACCCGAGCTCGTACTGTAGAAGGTTCGAAGTTCTTCGTATTATTGACATTAGGATCGACTTCCCCGACAGCAGGCTGTTGTATCTCATGGGAAAGGATGATGTTCCTCCGGTCGGGCCCCACACAAAGGGAAGATCTGTCTGCCAGAGGTATCCCGGTTCGCGGAACGTGATCTGTGTAAGCTGATGGACCACATCGAACTTCTCGGTCGCATGCATCCTTAAGGCTGCCCTGAGAACCTCCTTCTGCCAGAATTTGTATCCCAAATAGTAAAGGACCGGTAATCCAACGGGGCTCAGCTTGCTGAAAAGGTAATTGACCCTGCTGATCGTCCTGGTGATCTTCGGGTCATCGATATTGATAAATTCAATCCCGCTTATCCGGGGAGAAACCTTAAAATATTCATTCACAGCATCCACATAGCTTGTAGGCCTGAACTGGCTTCCGCTGGCAAAGAACACGAACACATCATGGTATTTCGAAAGTCGTGTCACGATATTCCAGCCAACGGCGCTTTCAGACCCTTTCACGGGGGATAGCTCATGGGCGACGACCAGGATTTTCAATCTTTTGCTCACTGTCATGCAGCCCTTTCCGATCAGTAGTTCCTGAAAATTTCCTGATGATCCGCAGCAACCTTGTCCCAGCTGAACAGCTCCGTTGCCCTTTCCTTTGCACGGCGTGCATTTTCATTCAGTGTCCCTGTCTCTTTCAGGGAGGTCTCGATCGCATTCCTGAGGGATTCCGTGTTGCCTTTCCCGAAAAGCAGTGCCGTATCGGAAACCGCGAAAATATTCTCCTTTATATCGCTGCAGATAATGGGAGTCCCGATCCCCATGACATTAAGGATCACGGGTGAGAGGCCTTCCACATCCGAGGGCTGGATATAGCAGTAGGCATTTTTCATAAGCCTCAGGGTATCATCCCCGTATACATAACCGAGCGACATGATCCTGCTGTCTTTTGTCGAGAGCAGCTTCTTTTCATAATCAGATGGATTGGGTGATCCCCCTACCAGAACAAGCTTCTTCTCGGTATTGACTCTTTCAAAAGCGGGAATAAGGTAATGCAGTCCCTTGTCGGGGATAAACCTGCCGACGAAAAGGAAAAAGCCCTTTTTCGTTATACCGAATTTTTTGAAAACTTCATCATTGTCTTCAAACTCCGAAACGTCGCTCCCGAACGGGATGAATAAATACTTTCGCCTGAATTTGCCTTCAAAAAGCGCCTTTGCATAAACATTGTCAAAGATCACCTGGTTGGGCAGATAGGCTGTAAGGAATGATGAAGCCCTGAGGAACAATTTGCCGTACCATGGCCATTTTTCCCTGTTCCAGTCAACCCCGTCCTGGCTTATGAATACTTTTTTGCCTGCAAGCCGCAGAAAGAGAGCCCAGATGCTGTTGCCTCCATTCTGAATGTGAACGATTTTGCCGGTATTCCTGAAAATTATGTGAAAGGTCGATCTGCAGGAATGATAAAGGGTATCGAGCCCCTTATGCCTGAATGTTTTGAAATTGATGATCCTCACACCCTTGTATTCGGTGCAAAGCGGTTCCTGCCCCGGGTAGAGCCTGTTGTAACCCGTTACGGTGTGGCCAAGCTTCACCAGGCGGGGGAAGAGCTCGATTGCGAACTTATCGGCACCGGCACATCCTTCCCGCAGCGGGATTGACCTGAACCCGAAAGCGGCTATCCTTAATTTATCCTTCTCTTTACTCATAAAAATTCACCCAATCTCTTTATATGCAGATTGCCACATCAGTGAAACATAAATGCGATGAATTCCGGTTATGACAGGTAACCCTGGTAATATTCTTTTACGTACTCCCTAAGGGCTATTCTCCAATCGCGCATTATGTTCAGGTTCCTGATCTCCAGCTTCCTGTTAACCAGCCGTTCGCAAGGGGGCCTCTCGGCAAAATAAATATCCTTGAAGTAATCGGAGCCGACAGGTGTCAGCTTCACGCTCTCCTTCAGGCCAAGGATCGAAAGGAGCTCCTGTGCCACCTCCAGCCTGCTTGTCTGACCTCCGCAAACCATATTGTACAATCCCCAATACTCTTTGTTGATCAATAATTTGACATTCTTTGCGAAATCATGGGTAAAAGTCGGCGTCCCGTCCTTGTCGTCCACGATGAAAAGTTCCTTTTTGCCGTCCTTGAGCTGCTTCATCAGCTTCTGGATGAACTTCTTGTCCTTCTTCGGCCCTGCTCCCATCATCCAACCGGCCCTGCATACGAGAAATCTCCTGGCGTTTTCCACCACAAACCTTTCTCCCATATATTTTGAACGGGCGTAGACACCCAGCGGGTTGGGCTGGTCCCAGTCGTCATACAGTTCCTTCTTGCCGTCAAAGATCCCTGCCGTGCATATGTAAAGGAGCGGGATGTCCAGGGTATTTGCCAGATATACAGCGTTCTCAACAGCGAGGGTATTCGTATTGTATGTCTCATCTGCATTCTTTTCACAGAATTCGAGATCGGTATATGCCCCAAGGTGGAAGAGGTAATCCGGCCCGAAATCGAACACGTCCTTTTTGTAGGCTTCGAAATCCCTGAAATCCAGGAAGTCCAGCCATGGTTCATTGACATCCTTGTCGGTGCATTTGATGATGTAATCATCCTTGAACTGAACGTGAAATGCTTCACCAAGCATACCACCGCAACCGGCAATGTAAATTTTCTTTTTCATAAAAACTGTAAGATTTATTGTTTCATTTTCTCTCCTTAATAACCTTTGCAGGAATGCCGCCTACTATCGAAAAAGGCGGTACGTCCCTGTTCACAACGCTGCCGGCTGCGATAATGCTGTTCCTGCCGATTGTGACCCCATCGAGGATGACCGATCGTGAGCCTACCCATACTCCCTCCTCCACTTTCACCCCTTTGCGGGTTTCACCCTGCACCACGACAGGAAGTTCAGGATCGTCGAATTTGTGGTTCTCTGAAAACAGGTACACGCCCGGGCCGAATATTGTGTCATTTCCGATCGAGACCCTTCCTCTCACCTGGATGAAGCAATTCTGAGCTATACCGACATTGTTGCCGATCGTCAATCCGATCCCGAGATCCCGTATTACTCCTGTGCATTCAATAATGGTGTTTTTCTGGATCGAGACATTATTGCCAATCGTGACTCCTTCCCTCGAGAGGGCGTTGATCTCGACATAATCACCAAGAGTTAACGTCTTCCCGGCCCGGATCTTATTCCGGTACTTTAATTTTGTATGTTTCCCGAGGAAGATCAGACCGACCGATGATCCCAAAAATGGCTTGATCAGTAATCCCCTGGCTACCGAGCAGAACTTAAGCCAGGTGAAGGAGATCAGATCATGATTGCTCAGATTGCTGTCGAGCTGATAGCCTGATTTCCCCAGCTTTGCAATGATCCTGTTAAGAAATCTTCTTATCCACGACATTGTTAAATACCTCCATCAATTTTTTATAATGATTATCCACACTGAAATGCTCCTGTGCAAAATCATACGCCTTTTCCGAGAATTCGATGTATCCGGCCTCAGGAATGCTGGCTGCCGATCTCACCGCGCTCCCGAGAGATTCAGGGCTGCCCGAACGGAACAGGAATCCGTTCCTGTTGTTCTCAATCAGCTCCGGAATGCCTGCAATATCAGCGCCTATCACCGGTTTCCCGTAATTATAGGCTTCTATTATGGATAACGGATTGTTTTCATAGCACTCGGAAGGCATTATCACAAAAAATGCATTCCGGATGAGTTCCTCAAGCTCCAAGCCGGTCTTGAATCCAACATAATCGATATTGCTGTTCTTCCTGGCGGAGCTTTGAACAATCTCAAGCATAGGTCCGCCCCCGGCAATCTTAAGTTTCTGATCCTTAATCTTTTCAAAGGTCGAAATAAGGGTCCCAAGGCCCTTTTCCTTGGAAAGCCTTCCGAAATAAAGGAAGTAGTCACCTTTCACAAAATCTTTTTTCGCTTCCTCATTTGTAAAATTATAGAGCTGGGTAAATTTCCCCCGGAACCTGTCATTGAATTCCAGGTGCTTGTTCTTGCTAAACTTGCTGACAAAAATATAGTGGTCGATATACCTTAGCGGACTCTCAAAGTATTTCCAGAAATAGGCTTCAGCAGTGACCATTATACTCTGGAGGAGATTCCCGTCCTTGCACCTGTTCCTTGTGCAGTGGAAATAGCGCTTGTCGCTGCAAAGCTCGCAAACCTGCCCATGTCTGTTGATCAGGGTGTTGACCGGGCAAATCAGCCTGTAGTCATGGACTGTATGCACAATGGGAATTCCGTGTTTCTTAAGCACTTTAAGTATCGATACCGAGAGTACGGCATAAAACAGGTGAACATGGGCAACATCCGGCCTGTGGTCAGTAAGCAGCTGATCGAGCTTCCGTGCTGCCTCCCTGTTGTAAATGTATGCGGGGATGTTGGTTATCTTTTTTAAAAGGGACAGATTCCTGAAACCGCTTATCGATGTGAAGTACTTCTCAAATTCGGTTGGCAGATTCCTGGGATCGGCAGAACTGAAAAAACTGACCTCATGCCCCCGTTCCCTGAGTAACCTGGCAGTATTGAAATAGACCGTTTCAGAGCCTCCTCTCCGGAAGTGGCATGCGTTTATGAGCAATACTTTCATTTTCGTTCTGTCAATTGGATACTGGTAATTCCTTATTCTCCGCTAATTCGATAAAAGCTTCCCGTAAGCTTCATAAAACCTGCTTATCATCCTGTCAAGGGAAAACTCCTCCCCGATCCTGAGCTTACCCCTCGCACCCATCTCCTGCCGCAATTTGTCGTCATCCAGTATTTCTGATATCCGGCGTGCCAGTTCCTGGGGATCCGACTGCCTTATCAGGTAACCAGTCCCGCCGTCTATTACAAGCTCGGCCGTGCCTCCGCCGAGAGTCGCGATGACCGGCTTTCCGGATGCCATGTATTCAAGAATCGAATTTGAGATTCCTTCGGTGAAAGTGATCAGCACCCCAATATCCAGCAGCCGTATCATCGACTCCACATCCGACCTCTTGCCAAGAAGTTTGAAATATTCGGAATACTGCGGGTCGACAAGCCTTGCTGACATTTCGGAATCGGTGTCCTTGCCGATTGCGATAAAAGTGACATCCTTCCTCTCATGCAGGACCAGGTGAGCCCCCCGGTAGAATGTCGGGTAGTCCTTAAAGTCGGAAAAGGAGGCCACCATACCCACTGCAAAACGGGTAGTGATCCCAAGGGCTTCCCTCCAGGTCTCCGGCGATTCAAGATTATCCGTTCTGCGGAAATCGAACCCGTTGTTAATAACGAGGCTCCTTTTGACCGGAGCTTTATACGCTGTAAGTCCTGCCAGCGANTTTCCAACTACCAGGTCGGCAAAGGGGAAGGTGAGCCTTGCCCTAAGCAAGGGCTTCCTGAATAATTTCCTGTTATCGGGACAATCGTTAACCATCCCGTTCACGATTTTTATCCCGAGCAGTTTACAGACCACTGCACTGTAGACTGCTGTCATGCTGTCCCATGAGTGGACAATATCAGGCTTCACTTCCCTGCAAATCCTGTAAAGCCCGGCGAAGACCGACAGGTCCTTCCTCGACTTCCTGATCAGGTAATGGATACTCACATTCATGCCGAAAATATCCTTGTAATGAACGTCCCTGCTCATTAGCACCAGATCGACCGTCACATCATCCTTTCGCGTGAGGCCTTTTATCAGTTCAACCAGTCTCCGTTCCTTGCCTCCTGATGCCAGGCAGTCGATAAAATAGAGGATCTTCATGAGTGGAATTTCGGGTTACCGGTTAGTTTCAGCTGCTGAATGATCGATGCTCCTGTGGAAGACCCGGCTTATCTGTTCAAGAGCCTTACCGGTTTCTGCAATATTGTTGAAGTTCTCAAGTGCACAGGCTCTCCCCATATTTCCGACCCTCCTTGCGAGCTCAAAATCTCCGGTTATCCTCCCGAGAGTTGCGGTAATTGAATCTTCATTGCAATCGCATAAGAATGCGTTTTCCCCGTCGCGAAGATATTTTTCAATCTCCCCTACTTTAGTGGCCAGCAGCGGTTTCCCGGCGGCCAGGTACTCCCCGAGCTTCGTCGAGAATCCATAAGTGGCCTGCAGGCTCACAGGGCGTGTGAAAACAAAAATATCAGCATCCTGCAGGATTTCGGTCATTTCCTCCCGGCCTTTGTACCCGTGCAACAAAACTTTTTCACCCAGGCCCAGGCCGGCGATCAGATCCCTGATACCGCGGCCGGTAGCCTCATCACTTGCCCTGCCGTACAGGTTTAGTGTAAACTCAGGATGATTGCCGCTGATCCTCGAGAAGGCCTTTATCAGGATATCGACACCCTCCTTTTTGTTGTCAATTTCGCCCGAGAAGACAATCTTATGGCTCGGCGGGCCGCTCTTATGTTCAAACCTCTCCACGTCAACCACCATCGGAACAAGGATCACGGGCTTCCTGTAATGGAAATCCTCCTTAAAATACTTGTAAAGATAGTCGGTGATCACAAGCAACCCGTCAAAGTTCCTGTAATGGAAATCCATGAAGAAGGTCTTATATATCTTTTTGTTACCCATGTCGGCAATCCTGACCAGCGGATGTTCGGTCTCCTCCTTCAGGAAAAGCGAACCTTTCAGGATCGAGACGACCCTGATCACGATTGCTGTCCAGGTATCAGATGAATAATAGATCATAACGGTCTTCCTGCTGGCCTTCGAGAAGCAGAATGACATTACCATAAAATACTTGGAGACTTCCTCGAGAGCTCTCGACAGCCTGCTGCCAGATTTTTCCGTCGAACGGTAAAGATGTGAATACCTGATCCCCTCAAATGTCCCGTTCAGCGGATTCTTATCCGTATCACCGGCCTGCCTGAACTTAAACAGGGTCAGCACCTCCGCGTCGAGGTGATTTACGATGAATCCCTTGCACAGGCTTATGATCCTGTTTGTTCCCGCCATTCCATGCGGGAACGGTTCGGAAGTGATATACAGTATCTTATCGATTCTTTTCTCTTTCATCCGGTGTATCAGAGAAATTTTATCTCGGCTGAATCCTTTCAGGGTGCTTATTTTCAGCTATTGAACTCCTTTCCGAACTCCCTGCCGAAACGTCTCATGTGGAACTTGGCGTCCATTACGACAAAGTCGCCGTCAAAATTAAATGTATGAGTCCCGTTAAGCTTTTTTATCCAGTTTGGTTCAGCCCTGGTTATGAATTCTTCTTTATATCCGGTTTCGGACAATTCAGTGATCCGGTTAATGTTGACAGCCCTTCCGTATGCGCCGGTGCAATCCTGCGAGGGCCGGTAAAGCTTTCCCCCGTAATTGAAGATCCTGCCTGCCGGCCTCGATCGCCCGATATCTGTAACAACCGGGTTGAGCGGATGGCTTTTCCACCGGCCCGAAAGGAAGTCATCGGAATAGAAAAGGAACAGCTCATTATAGGCTGTTTCCGGATCATTAAGTTCATCTATCGATGTAAAGAGCCACCATTTGCCGCCCTTAAAGAATAATGTTGAATCGACGGCGGCAACGTTTTCCACAATATTCATCGAAAACTCCCATTCCGAAGGGAACCCGGTGCACTCGAAAAGCTGGATGGCATTGCTCCCCTTCGTTTCAGGGATCATGTAGTATTTCCCGCCGTGTGAGAAGACAAAAGGGTATGACAAATGGTATGGTCTCTCTATGATCTTCCTGCTTGAAAGCATTTTCCCGTCCGGTGAGATCCGTATCAGCGATAAATGGGCCTTGCCGGTCTTATAAGGCAGCTCCTCCACGAAAAGATTGTACCCGTCATTATCCGAAATGACGAACGGATCAGCCCAGAAAAAACCTGTTGGAGGCTTCAGCACCCTAAATTTCCCCGGGATAGCCGGGAAGGGATCCTTTTTTATGCTGTAAAGAATGAACCATTTATCCCTGTTAAGGTATAAGATCCTGTCGGAAAGGTTATTGATTACACCGGCAATCAGGTTTGACACAATGTGTAAAGGCCCGGGAGCCGTAACATACCTGCTGTCTATTATCTCAGGGCTCCTGCCATACCTGTCGGCAAGGCGGTCGGGTAACCGGGGTCCTTCATCGCGGATACCCCTGACGATCCTTGGGATGATCAGGGCCGCAACCCCGTATGCCTGGCCAAGGTTCCTCCTCACAGATGATGAAAGCACTGGCACGGATGTCCGGTTGATAACCTCCGGTTTCGGTGATCCTTTGCGAAGAATCGTCACATAACAGGTCATCCCGGGCATCTTCTTCACCACTTCCCAGTAAGCCGGCGGGATCTGCCTGTCATACAAGCTGTTGCCGATACTGAAAGAGATCACGCCAAATTCCGGAATATCATATTTAAGATCAGCAGGATCCTCCAGCCCGAAATTCAGGAGGAGATCGATGCTGCCAACCAACGTGTCAGAACTGCCACCCGGTCCGGCTTCCACGCCCTCCGGCTTCTCCCGGTTCACGATCATCAGAGGGTCCCTTGCAAGCTTCCTGATGTCGATTAGGGAGTCGTAATTAATCCCGCGGCTGTAAAGCGACCTGTCAAGCTTCTGATAAATATTATATGCGCGGGAGTATCCGTTTTTACGTGATCCGGCCATGTCACCTCCCGTAATAATGAGGCAGCTGACATCGGCAAGGTCAAGCTGTGTCAGCCGTTCAATGATCCGGTACTGCCATCTGCAGACCATCACGGATTCGACAATAACTCCTATGTTCAGCTTTCCAGGCACAAATCTGTTCTTAACACAAAATAATTAAACGGGATACAGTTTCGGCGATTTTCAATGATTCAGGATTAATGGGTTTCTTCCCTGTCTTTTACCCCGTTCCACTTGTTGCTGAGCTTTGCGACTCCCGAGATCAGCTTCAGCACTCTCCATGAGGTATTGGCAACCTTGTAATCCTTGTCTATGTCCTTATAACCCTTGTTCTCTTCGAACTCACTGACTACTATGTGGATACTGTTCAGCACTACCTGCTCGTCAAATCCTGTAAGTATTATGGTTCCCGCATCCTGGGCCTCTGGACGCTCCATCGACTGCCTGAGTGATATTGCCGGGAAACCGAGAATTGCAGACTCCTCGCTTATTGTCCCCGAGTCGGAAATGGTACAGTAAGCATTCATCTGCAGATATATATAGTCAAGGATGCCGAAAGGCTTGTGGAACTGGATAAGCGGNTTTGTGACCTTTTCTCCGAAAAGCTCCAGCCGCTTCCTCGTCCTGGGATGGGTTGAAACTATGATGGGAATAGAATATTCATCAGCCAGCTTGTTGAGTACCGCGATAATCTTCTTCAGGTTTTCCCGGACGTCCACATTCTCTTCCCTGTGTGTTGACACGAGGAAATAGCGTTTGGGGACAAGGTTAAGGCCCTCAAGCACCCGGGATTGGTTTATCTTTGGAAGATAATAATCGAGAACCTCTTTTAAAGGACTGCCTGTCAGGTATATGCGCCTGTGCGGGAGCCCCTCTGAGATAAGGTGGCGTCTTGCGTGCTCGGTATATACGAGGTTAAAATCGGCGATGTGATCGATGATCCTCCTGTTTGTTTCCTCAGGTACATTGAAATCGAAACACCTGTTCCCTGCTTCCATGTGGAAAACAGGAATATGCAGACGCTTTGCCATATACGCCGCGAGGCATGAGTTCGTATCCCCGAGGACCAGCACCGCGTCAGGATTCTCCTTTTTCAGGACAGCCTCCGACTTACTCATGATATCACCTACCGACTTACCCAGCGAGCTGGTGTCGACCTCGAGGAAATAATCGGGCTTCCTCAGTTCAAGGTCCTTGAAGAAGATCTCGTTAAGCTCATAGTCATAATTCTGCCCCGTGTGAACAATTATATGATTGTGAAATTCGTCCAGCCTTGCCATTGTCCGCGACAACCTGATGATCTCAGGCCTTGTGCCGACGAATGTCATTATTTTAAGTCTGTTGTCTTGCATGGAATGAGGTTGAGGTTGAGGTTGAGGTTGAGGTTGAGGTTAAGGGGTAGCTGTTATACTGCTTCAAAAAACGTATCAGGATCATCGGGATCGAAAAACTCGTTTATCCAGAATAGCGTAAGAAGCTCACTGTTTCCGACATTCTTTATATTATGCGTGTACCACACGGGCATATCAACAAACGAAGGTTCTGGACCTGAAAGCCTGAAGCTGAGCTTTTCGGTGGTCCCGATCCTGCGCATTTCGATCAGGGCTTCACCTTCGATCACTATGAATCTCTCAACCTTGCGCGTGTGAAAATGGTTGCCCCTTGTAATGCCGGGCAAGGTGGTCGAGAATGAAAACTGCCCGCCGTTCAGGCTTTTTACCGATTCAACAAACGCGCCCCGGTTGTCGGTGTTCTTCTTAAGACCTACCGGGAAAAAGGAACCGTTATCAATAAAGCTTCGGAAAGTATTGAAAAGGTTCAGTTCAAACCTGTTTCTCAGGTCCGGGAATATATATTGCCTCAAGTAAAGGTCGGAAAAACCTTCAAGAGATGAAAGGATTTCCGAAACGCTTTTCTGCGAAGTGCTCTCCACATGACAGGTGCTTATCTTTGAAGTCCTGTCAGGATCGGATATTTTCCCGTAGATATACTCTGCCAGCTCATTTACGTGAATCAGCGGAAGCTTCGAATCGACCTGTATCGCCGGTTTCTGGCCGTGAGTCAGCTGGTAACAGAAAGTCGCCACCACCGAATTGTAGAAGGGATTTCCGAAAGGTCCGAAGACGTTTGGAATGACGAGGCCGGTAAACCTGGCATCATTCTTTCCGGCCCATTTTTCGAGCAGGTTCCTGCCTTCAAGCTTTGACCTGCCGTACGGATTGTCATTTTTCTCCTGGACTGAGGAGGAAAACAGGATATGAGGGGTGCTCCCCGTGTCTTCAAGAGCTTGTATCAGCCTGGTCACCAATGAAATATTCGTGTCGTACAATGTCAGCGGATCGGCATGCCGGTTGACAGCCGCAAGGTGAACGACGACATCACAGTTCGTGACAAAATCCTTCATTTTTCCAGGATCATTGAAGAACTCATCACGAAAAGGAACTATGCTGACGGATTCTTTCTTCTGAATGAGAAAATTGAAGAGATTGGTCCCGACAAATCCCGACTGGCCGGTAATTCCAATTTTAAGCATTATTATTTTTTGATTGTTTTATTAACAGCAATTGTCACCTGCAGAGGCGAATAGATCATTTGTTGCTAACTGATAACTTTTTGACATCATTCCAGATAAAGTCTATTTTCAGGAGAAGCTCTTTAGTCTCTTCAAGGCTCAACCGGTGGGTGTTGTGTGATGTGTATTCATCCATCTGCGATATCTGGGTCTCACCTTCAATGAAGTACCTGTTGTAGTTGAGATCACGGGTATCGGCCGGTATCCGGTAATAGGAGCCCAGGTCGATGGTCTTGACCATCTCCTCGCGGTTGATCAGCGTTTCATAGAGCTTCTCACCATGGCGGGTGCCAATGATCCTTAGCTCACTATCTGACTTGTAGAGCTCAAGAAGCGCTTTTGCCAGCGTATCAATGGTAGAGGCGGGCGCCTTCTGGACGAAAATATCGCCCGGCTCGCCATTCTGGAAAGCAAAAAGTACGAGATCGACGGCATCGTCAAGGGTCATCATGAACCTCGTCATGTTCGGGTCGGTGATCGTGAGCGGCTTTCCTTTCATGATCTGTTCGACAAAAAGCGGGATGACCGAGCCCCTTGAAGCCATGACATTTCCGTATCTTGTCCCGCAGAAAACTATCCCCGAGTTATTCAGGTTCCTGGATTTTGCAACCATCACCTTTTCACTGAGCGCTTTCGACATTCCCATGGCATTGATCGGGTAAACCGCCTTGTCGGTGCTCAGGACGATAACCCTTTTGACATTATTCTCGACAGCCGCATTCAGGACGTTCTCGCATCCGAGAACATTGGTCCTGACAGCTTCAGTCGGGAAAAACTCACACGATGGCACCTGCTTCAATGCAGCAGCATGAAAGGTAAAATCAACACCTTTCATCGCATTCCTGATGCTCTCAGAATCCCGGACATCCCCGATATAGTACTTTATCTTTGGCAGGTTGTAATGCTGGCGCATGTCATCCTGCTTTTTCTCGTCGCGGCTGAAAATCCTTATTTCACCGATATCCGTATTTAAGAACCTGTTTAATACTGCATTACCAAAGGATCCTGTTCCCCCAGTAATTAGAAGTGTCTTGTTTTTGAACATATTAGCTGGTTATTTTTAAGAATCAAATAGTGAAGCGGTCCGGCGGCTCCGGCAAATGATCATGACTCTGCCGGCTGGATCTCAACAGGGGTACCGGTTTCAGGGACTTGCTTATCCTTGAAATATTTAAGGTAGATAACGGCAAGGATAATACCTATTTCGCTCAAATTGAAATCCACCATGGTCACATTTGCAAAACAAAATGAGAGGATACCGTAAAAGCTGCCCCAAAAGGCAAGTTTCCTTCCTACCCTCCATGAATCCCGGAGAAGAAAGAAGAGAGTGAGAAACAGGAATAGCGCTCCAATCACCCCGTAGAAATACAGGTATGACAGATAGCCGATGTGAATAACAGGGATACCTTTCAGAAGCTGAAGGACATCGACTCGTGTGGATGGCCCGACCCCAAACCAGGGGTGCTCGGGGAACTTCACCTGGAAAACATTCAGGGAGGTGAGCCTCGCTTTTGCGGATGCCATTTCATTCCCCTTTTCAAGAATGCGCTCATTGATCACCTTCTGAATATCAAAATCGTACGCCCTGGCAATCCCAACAACAAATCCAATGCTCACGACTAAGACGGCAAGAATGACAGCCTTTTTCCTGAACTCGATCTTTGAGTTGAAAAAGAGCTGGGAGAATACAATCAGGGCAGAGATCATTACATAGCGTGCCCTGGAGAGGAATGAAACGATCACCCCGCTTATGACGATAATCGGGAACCTGATCTTTTCATACTGAGAGCTGAGCAGAAGAGAGACCAGTATAGGGAAGCTTATCCCCAGGGAGTTCATATCGATCCAGCTGTAGATCGAGAATTTCCTGTTTTCCTGGAGATGGATCATATTGGTAAGGTTGTCCTTAATAATAGGCCCGATGAAAAAATACGGGAATTTGATCTGGATTACGGCAACAATCAATGACACGGTGACAACTGCGAATATTGAGATATTCATCTTGTTGATGATATCTTCATCGAACTTCATATTCTCAACGATGAAGAATACAAGGAATGCAAATACATTGACGTCTGACAGAATGAAGAGATACCAGTTCGTCGTTATCGGCACCAGGTGATTGATAAAAACTGAACCCAGGTGAAAACCCGTAAACAACAGAAAGAACCACAGATATCGCGGGAATTTTATCTTACCTGATACATAGTTGCTGATGAGCAGGTACAGCGCAGCCGGCAGCAAAAAAAGGATGACGATCTTGTTGATATAAGTCTTAAGCACCGATGTGGATATCCATGCCCAGAACGGATAAAAAGGTACCAATACAAGCAAGAAATTCTGCAGTGTTCTGTTCATGCCTTTCCTGTGAAAGTCTTTATTGAGTCAATAATCCGGTCGACATCGTCGTCGCCAAGCTCAAAATAGAGCGGAAGCCGGACAAGCTGTTCCGTATACATGTCGCTGTTTGGCAATTCCCTTCCGTCGTGCCTTATCTGGTAGTACTGGCTCTTATGGAGGCTAAGGTAATGAAAAACTGCCTGGATGCCATCATTTTTCAGATGGTCGATGAGACCTGTGCGCTGATCCAGGTCGCGGCATAAAAGGTAGAACATGTGTGCGTTGTTGGTCGCATAATCCGGAATATAAGGCACTTTGATACCACAATCGCGGCATACTCCGTTCAGCCTTTTGTAATATGACTCCCAGATATGTTTGCGTCTCGTCTGGATCATGTCCAGGTTTTCGATCTGGGCAAAAAGATATGCGGCAATTATTTCGGATGGCAGGAAAGAGGATCCGATATCGACCCATCCGTACTTGTTGACCTCTCCCCGGAAGAACTCCGACCTGTTGGTCCCCTTTTCCCAGATGATCTCGGCCCTTTTTACGAACCTGGTATCATTTATGGCCAGCATTCCCCCTTCGCCCGAATTTATATTCTTGGTCTCATGAAAGGAGAAAGAGGCGAGATGTCCGATCGAACCCAGCGCCCTGCCCTTATAGAAGGAATCGACAGACTGGGCTGCATCCTCGATCACAAGGATGCCGTACTTGTCGGCCAGGTTCATTATTGCATCCATGTCGCATGCTATCCCGGCATAATGGACCGGAACTATCGCCTTGGTCCTCGGGGTTATAAGCTGCTCAAGCTTGCTGATGTCCATATTGGGATTGAGTGTGCCGCTGTCGGCAAAAACGATGGTCGCCCCCTCCCTGACAAATGCCAGTGCGGTTGATACAAATGTATAGGACGGAATTATCACTTCGTCGCCCGGCCTGATATCGGCAAGGATTGCACACATTTCAAGGGCGTCGGTGCAGGATGTGGTCAGGAGTGTCTTCCTGAAGCCGTACTTTTCCTCAAAGAATTTCTGGCATTTCCTGGTGAACATTCCATTGCCCGATATCTTTCCGGAATTGATTGCCTGGTACATGTAATGCATCTCCTTACCTGTCAGGTAAGGCTTGTTAAACGGTATCTTCAGCTTATCCATAAGTGGTAAACATTTATAACATCCTTCACGCCGAAACCGATGGCCTCATAGAACCTGCACGCCTGGTGATTGTCCTTCTGAGTGGCGACTTCCGCTATCTTAATATTCCGGTCATGAAGATATAACAGGACCGAGTTCATGAGCTTTTTGCCAACGGATTTTCCTCTTGTATTTTCGTCAACGGCTATCAATCCTATCGTACCGGTGCCACCGGAGATCTTCAGGGTAACAAAACCTTTCTCTGCACCATCATCATCGTGGTAGACAAGGACCAGGTCAGAGATCTCTTTCCTTACCGATTTTACGATCCATTCGGTATACATCCGTTCAAATTCGTTGTTCCTGAAATTCGGATCGAGCCTGAACCGTGAACTGACGCCGCTTTCAAGGGCAAGCCTTACAAGCTCCGGCGAAGGATCTTTACTTTCATAGGCAGAGATTGAACCGGGCTGTTCAAAATCAAGGGTTTCAGGTACGGTTTTAAAATATGTGACCTTTGAATCAACCAGCTTTCCGGATGAGGCTTCAATAGTTTCCGAAGAGATAGTGTCGCCTGGATCCACAAAGCAGTAGAGAAGTCTGGTGCCATTTCCCCTGAGCTCCTCCACAAGGTTGTCAAGGTCGCCCTTCCGCAGGCCATTCGGCCTTATGGAACAAACCCTATAACCGAAAAAACCCGAATCCCAATCCAAAAACCTGCAGCTTTCCATCATGTGGTCCATCTATCCCAACATCAGCTTTTCAACCCTGCCGATCTGAACATCGGGATCACACAGCCTGAGGGCAAGGTCCCTGCAGTTCTCAATCATCCGGTCGTAGCCGTTTTCATCAATGGTCATCATGTTGAAGATCCCCTGGGCAAGGTCGTTGCTGTCCTTGAGCTTCGCGACATAACCGGTCTGTCCCGAAATTACAAGATCAAGCGCCACGCCCATTTCGAAACAGACAACGGGGGTACCGCACATGATCGACTGGTTTATCATCGAAGGACCGGAGTCTTCAACCGACGGGCAAAGGAAAACATCGGCAGCCTGGTAAGCTGAAGCAATACCATATGTATTGTCGACAAAGCCAAGATAGTGGTGATCGAAAGGCAGCGAGTCCTTGATCTCTTTTATTTCACGTCCCGCAATGAGGAGAAGGATCTTATCCTTCACACTGCTTCCCGAAAGCTTTTCGGACAATATCCTCAGGCTTTCGATGAGATACGACATCCCCTTACGCTTCTGTGACAAATATACCGATCCAAAGAATATCACTTTCCGGTCATTCCCGATCGACAGCTTCATTCTTGCTTCCGCTTTTGGCACAGGCTTGAATACCTCCTTATCCACAGGAAGAAGGATTTTGTGGATTATCTTGCTGCTGAACAAACTGCTCAATCTGACCTGGCGATACTGCCATTCGGAAGCCGAAATGATCTGGATCGGGGTCCTGTCGAAATATTTCTTTTTGACTTCCAGGTTCCTGTGGCTCAAATCATCAGGATCATCGGAAGAGAGCCCGGGGCACCTGCCGCACGAATTCCTGTAGCCTTGACAATTCCACGCATAATGACATCCGCCGGTGAAAGCTGCCATATCGTACAGCAACCAGTAGATCCTGGCATTTGTCTTTTTGTACAGTTCGTAGATATTCCTTGAATTAATGAAGTCCTTCGCAAACAGAATAAATATCACATCCGGCTTGAACCGGGCCATCTTCAGCAATTTCCGCGTGCTGTAAAACATCTTCTTCTCACTCAGTCCGTGGAAATGGTAATCCGGATTTGTCTGAAGGTTGTTGGCAAACTGTACATTGTTCCTGAACCGTGTCACCTTTTTCTTCCAGTTCAGGGCCAGGGCAGTCTCAAGGCTCTTAATACCTGCAGGATAACCCTCCTGGTAACTATTTGTAAGCAGCCGGACGTTGTGGCCCATCTTGATCAGTCCCCTGAAAAAGTCATAGCTGACTATACCGGATGTCTGCAACGGATTGTTACTGTTGATTATCAGAATGTTCATGTTCTATTTATTCCAGATTCCCTGTGCTTTGTTATTAATTAGTTTGAAATACTGAATCGGGGACCAGACCGAACTTATCGCTGACAATATGCAAGTGGAAAGGATGACTCCGTGAATGCCGATTTTCTTCCCCAGGAAAATCGATAATGGTATATTCAATATTGCCGCAAACAACCCGCTGTACAGCTGGAGCTTGATCTTCCCCACACCATTCAGGAACTGTGAAAATATTGCGCACCATCCGTTAATTATAACGTATAAAGCCATGATAATTGAAATCCCCAAAGGAACTATTATTTCCTTGCCAACCCAAACTTTGTAAATAAAGTTTGAAAAAATAAGCATAATCACTGTCCCGGCTGTGATCACCACCCAAAGAAGCACAAGGCTCTTCATGGTAACCTTTATCCATTGGATATCTTTCTTGACCCATGCTTCCGTGAAGGCGCTCCAGAACGGCAGCAGGATGATACTTTGTGCCATAAGCACAATCGAGAAGTATTTGTACGCTATGTTGTATGGAGTTACATTTTCAGGTCCGAAGAGCTGTGCGATGATGATATTGCTGGTCTGATATATGGCTATGGATGCTATCTGGATAATGAAGAACTTCAGGCCGAGGGTCATCAGCTGACGGGCATAAACAAACTTGACGAATTTAAATGATGGTGCAAATTTCTTATACTCACGATTGTAGAACCAAAGGCTGGATATCAGGAGAACAAGCACCGGCGCAAAGCCCAGGGCGGTCCCAAGATAGACCAGGTTGCCTTTTGCGGTCTTTGTCAGGATGTAAATGGTTATCAGCGAAAAAAGAGTTCCAAGGAGGTTGAATATTGAAGCTTTGGCGGGTTCCTGGTTGGCTGTAAGCACTGTTGTAAGCAGCTGCAGGATGAACTGCATGCAGAAAAAGACAAATACTATCAGGGCAAGGAGACTAAGCTCCCCTGCCATCTCCCTGGGAGCATTCAGGATAACCGCCCAGTTCAGTAACGGATTGATGCACGCGAACAGGACAAGCACGACTAATATTATAATACCCAGTATCGCGTATGTCGTGCTTACATAGATACGGGCAAGCTCATTCTGTCCGTGGGCAATTGCTTCAGCAAGGTTGTTGCGCAGGCCGTTCCCGAACCCGATATCAAAAAAGCCAAACCATGCAATGATCGAGCTCAGGGTAAGCCAGATGCCGTACTGGGTAGCATTCACATAATGAAGGGTAAGCGGAACCAGCACCAGGCTGGCGGCTATGCTGAGCCCCTTGATTATAAATGAGAATAATATGTTTTGCCTGGCTTTTACACTTCTTTCATGACCGTTTAAAAAGGTTTTTATCAATAACGATATAGAAGAAGGATGGAGAATTCTGACTGAATCGATGAAATTCATAAATATTTCCTGGAGAGATAATTAGCCTGATTATTCAGTTTGCAGGTTCACAAAAAGTCTTAGGGGGTACTTAAAGCTTCGCCCCGTCAGTCACACTGACCTGACCATTGAGATGGTACTGCAATTCCTGATTCTATTGGCTTTTTAACGCGCCAAAAAGAATTAAAGTATGTTAAAATTAATTTATGAGAAAATAATTCCTCCAGTAAAAAAAATCGGACATATTCCGGCCGCAACCGCCTGAAACGCCATGACAAATATAAATCAGGCAGCAATTTGAAAGATACCCGGGAAAAAACAATAAATTGACCACCGAAAAAGTTAAATTTATAAGGCTTCCGCATTCTTGGTCCTGGTTATGAAAAACTTCCTGCTTATAGTCTTATCGGCTTTTTGCATTTCCCTGAACGGGAATACCTATTATATAGACCCGTCAGGCAATGATATGTCAGGTGACGGATCGAAGAGCAATCCATGGAATTCACTGAGCTTCGCGTGCGGGAAGGTAACCGGTCCCGGCGATATTATCCATGTGAACCGCGGCGTCTACACCGAAAGCTCGGTTTGCAGGCTGGCGGAGGGGGTGAGCATTGAGGGTGATGGTAAAAGCTCGGTGATCAGGTCGCATTACCAGGACCCGGAGGTGTATGGTGAATTCCTGGTGCTTCTGTCCGGATCCCTGACCGACGGGAACCAGTCCATAAGCAAAATCAGGATCGATGGCGACAACCTTACCGGGTACCGGGCTATCCTTGTGTACAACAGGAACAATGTAAGCATTCATGATTGTGAAATAGTGGATTTCCTATATAGCGGGATATATTATGCCCATGGGTATACTACAGGCAACACTTTGTATAACAACACAATAAGCAATTGCGGCGGATGCATTCCGGCCAGGAGCAGCGGGCATCATTATAATGTAACGGTGAACCAGGTTGAAAAAATGCTCATATATAACAACGTCATCACTCAGAACCAGAGGCCCATTGGCTCAAATGGCGGCTGTATCGGCGGTACCGGGGGCCTCCGCGACAGCAGGATCTATAACAATACCGTGACCGCGCAACTGGCCAACGAGGTAAACTGGACATTTGCGTTTGAATTCTGGAACGTTCAGGGACTGGAGATGTCAGGGAATACCATCACAGGGACCATCGATTTCGGTAAGGAGTGTTCAAAGGGAAACTATGACTACACCCTCTACTTTCACCACAACACGGTCGGCTGGGATGAGGTTCAGGATGCAGTCACGGTAGTCGGGCTTGAACTGGAAAGGGTTTCAGAATCAGTCATAATCAGCGGCAACCTCTTCAAAGGGTTGGCTTACCCTGTCTACTTCTGCCAGTACGACGATACAACCTCATATACCCGTGACATATATATATATGACAATATTATCACGAATACCGGGAGGGTGAGCTCCCGTTATTCCTTCGGAATCTATTTTGAGACGACCGCTCCTCCTGCGCATGTCACAAATGTCAACATCTGGAACAACACCATAATTTCTTCGGGCAGATGGCCGGCCACCGATGGAATTCACCTGCCTTTGGGCCGGTATACGAACCGCATAAGCGTTTTAAACAATATTATCGTCGGTTTCAGGGCTTCACCTGTCCGGCTGAGGCTTCAGTCGCCGAAGGGCACCATTGACACCCTGACGATTGCGAACAACCTGTTCTTTGACAATGGCAACGGCAATGAAGTCAGGGTCGATAAAGTGAAACCGGTCAGCCTTATATTTGAAAACAATATCCTGGACCGGGACCCCGGTTTTGTATCGAGATCGGATTTTCACCTGCGGAAGGATTCTCCTGCAGCCGGTACAGGCAGGCACATACCCTCATTGCCTGAGGACAGGGAGAATAAGCCATTCACCACCCCCCCCAACATGGGAGCATATTCTGAGACCATCACTGTCGCCCCTGCAGCTGAAATTCCCTCAGATGCCCATTATACATTTAAGCTGGCATCTTACCTCTTCCTGTTTTTCCTCCGGCTCTGAGCTTTTTTTCCCTCGAAAATTACCGGAATAACACAAGGCGATAAAATAATTGGATGACGTTGGCGTTATAAATTTCGATGTTTGTCAATTTTTCATTGCTGTTTATCAACTAGTGATTGTTGAAAAATCACGGTAAGTATTTGCTCAAATCCTGCAGGTATTTATCAGGTAATTATTTATTTTAATAAAAATTAGTTAAGTTTGCAGGCGTCAAATCTTACTAAGTTAACCTAAGCTGTTGGTGAAAAAAACTTTACTTCTTTTCTTCTTATCGTTAACTTTGACCCTCTCGGGAACCACCTATTATGTGGCAACCGACGGGAATGATTCCAATCAGGGTACTATAGACCGTCCATTTGCCACCTGGCATAAACTCTCGTCCGTCATGAAGGCCGGAGATATTGCGTACATCAGGGGAGGTGTTTACCGTACGGACCTGCCCTCCTACACATCAGATTTCTGTTATTTTGGGGGTCTCAACGGGACTGCAGATAACCCCATCAGGATCTTTGCCTACCCGGGTGAAAAACCGGTACTGAACCTTGATAATGTAACTGTCACCTCCTCTTATACCTGGGGGCTGACACTGAATACCTGCAGTTACGTATGGCTCAAGGGACTCAGGGTGACCGGTCTGGCACAGCAGCCCGGCAATTTCAATTTTGGCATAGCCCTCATCAACTCAAGCAATAACACCGTTGAAAACTGTGAGGTTGATCATATCGGAGGGGTCGGCCTTTCATTAGGCGACAACTGCTCATACAACCTCATAAAGAATTGCGATTCACATCATAATGCTGATCCCCTTTCGTCGAGCGATCCCTATGGAGCCGCCGACGGATTTACCCAGACAGGGAACAACCAGTCGCACGATAATATATTCTCCGGGTGCAGATCGTACTGGAACTCGGATGACGGCTGGGATACATACGGGAACAACGGATTTATAACATACGAGAACTGCTGGGCATTCTGGAACGGATTTGTCCCAGGTACATTCACCCCGGCAGGTGACGGCTGTGGATTCAAGCTGGGTCCACCCACGTATGACCTCTCTTCCACCCTCCTCAGGACTGTCCAGAATTGCATCGCGTTTCAGAACAGGACCTGGGGTTTCATCGACAATAACGGTAAATGCATTGTTGAGCTATTCAATAACACCGCATACCAGAACGGCTATCTGGGAACTGATGTGGGAACGGGCGGTTTTCATTTTGATCAGACCGGAATCGCTTACAGGCTGATGAACAATGTTTCATATGACAATGTACAGCAAAATGCCATAATCGGATCTACGACTGATGAAAGCAATAATACCTGGGATGGTAAAGTATCCCTGTCTGCACAGGATTTCCTTACCCTCGACGCTACGGGGGTTGACGGATCAAGGCAATCCGACGGAAGCCTTCCTGTCCTTGATTTCCTTCATCTTTCCTCAGGCTCCGACCTGGTCGACGCCGGGGTGAATGTAGGAATTCCCTACAGCGGGGATGCTCCTGATCTCGGTGCCTATGAGACCGGATCGAATACGGTAGTCCCTGTGCCAGTCTATGTCAGTTCAGTTGTTCAGAATGCCTCTCCTTCAGTGATTGAGATATCCTATAACCTGAGCCTGGCGAACATTGTACCATCAACCGGCGCTTTCAGCGCGGCTGTTAACTCCTCCTCAAGGGGGATCACCAAAATCACAGTCGCGGGAAGCAAAGTTTCCCTCACATTGTCCTCTCCGGTGCTTTACGGGGATGCCGTGACGATTTCCTACACCCCGCCTTCAACAAACCCCATCCAGACGGCTTCGGGCGGAGCGGCTGAATCATTCTCATCACAGCGTGTTACGAATAATGTGGCCCAGATCCCGGTTCCGGCATATGTCAGCTCGGTGATCCAAAACTCCACCCCGTCAAGGCTTGACATAACTTTCAGCCTTGCCCTGACAAGCAGTGTGCCCTCCGCCGGTGCATTTGCGGTTACAGTGAACTCGGCTTCGAGAGCCGTGAATTCCGTGGCAATATCAGGATCAGTGGTAACTCTCACCCTTGCCAGCGCCGTGGCTTACGGCAACACTGTCACGGTTGCATATACCAGGCCGTCGTCAAGCCCGCTTCAGACCTCCCTCGGAGGACAGGTCGCCTCATTCAGCGCCCAGAAGGTTACCAATAATGTCGGCCCGGTCGCACCAACACTGACCAGCGCAAAAATTGAAAATGCTGCCCCGGCAAAGCTGGTGCTTACCTATAACCTTAGCCTGACATCAAGTACCCCTGCCTCATCATCATTCTCAGTCACCGTCAATTCGACTTCGAGAGCAGTTACGGCGGTGGCAGTGTCAGGAACTACGGTCACACTTACCCTTGCGAGCGCTGTGGCAAACGGAAATACGGTTAAGGTTTCGTATACAAAGCCGGCAACCAATCCGATCCTGACAACAGCCGGCGGGCAAGCCGCTTCCTTCACGGGACAGGCTGTCACAAATAATGTCCTGGTGGCAAATAATGCACCCGTCGTGGTGGTCAATTATAAATCTGAAGCATATTCAGGATTCGTGGAGGAGATTAACGCATCAGGCAGTCATGATTCGAACAATGATAAGCTGACATACAGTTGGGTAGTCCCGGCAAATATCTCGGTTTCATCGACTTCCGGGGCAGTCATCGAGTACCTCACGCCGGTGACTGATGCCAAGCGTACAGTCCAGTTTATTTTAAAGGTCAGCGACGGGAAAACCATTGAATCGAAATCGATACCAGTCGATATACTTCCGTACGAACCGAACCTGGATGTAGCTGAGATTGCTGATATCCAGGCCAGCGGATTCATTGGAACAAATTACCCCGGGAACATAATCGACGGTGATATCGGGACCATGTGGTCGGTGGATGGCGATGACCAATGGCTTGTTCTTACCCTGAAGGCACCTTTCAGTGTTCAGCATGTCAAGCTGGCTTTCCAGCCCGGACAAAAGAAAGAGTCAAATTTCGACATCCTCGGCTCGGAAGATATGGTCAACTGGGAACCCATCCTGACCAAAACAAACTCCTGCGCTTTCTCCGGTGACCTTCAGGTGTTTGATTTCCCGGCGTCAAAAGCAGCACAGGAATTCCGGTATATCAAGCTTGTCGGTCACGGCAATTCGACGGATACCTGGAATTATATCTCCGAATTCAGGATCTTCGGATACAAGCACAAAAATCCCTCGAGTTATGAGGAACAACCGGTAAAGATCTACCCGAATCCGGCGCGTGACTATTTCAATGTCAGGATCGAGGAAACTTCACTTGTTCATGATTACCTGAGGATTGTAAGCATGACCGGTAGCATACTCTTCGAAGAAAGGATCGATCCGGGCGTTAGCGAGCTGCGTGTTCCGATAAATCTTTTGAAGGGCGTTTATTTGCTGCAGATCGGAACCCGGAAACTGACGCTTTTCAGCCAGAAGCTGGTTGTCAGCAATTAAGTTCTGCTCCGGGATCAGAAAAGACCTTTTGGTCATCGATTCCCCGCAATCTTTTCAAGAGGCTGATTAAAAGTAGCTTTCCACACTAACGGGCCTTTGTGGTCCCATTGGCTCCAGATATTTGTTGTTACAGGTCACAAAGCACAGCATAAAGTAATACGCATGTGCCTTAACTACCATGGGCCTGCAGAGATTGATTTCCTTGAAGGGATTTATTGTGAGATAGTCAGATGCAGGAAGTGCAAGTTCTCATTCCAGAAATATGTCCTGACCGAGAGTAAACTCAGTGAGCAAATGGAAATGGACTCCGGAGCTGCAGCTTATTCCTTTTCTATTGCAAAATCGACCCTCCTGTTAAGCTTCCTGTCACCTTCGGTAAGATTAGGTGCAATGAACCTGGATGATCCGTATCCCTTTCCGATAAGCCGGGCAGGACTCACACCGTTAATGACAAGGTAATTTGCCATGGCATCGGCCCTTTTCTGGGTCAGAAGCTGGCTGGCTGCGGGAGCACCCTGGTTATCGCTGAATACGGCAAGTTCGAGCCTTAAGTTCGGGTATTTTGACAGGAATCCGAGGATCAGATCTAGAAACTGGGTGCCTTCGGAAGTGAGTGAAAAATCATTCTTCCTGAAAAAATTATCCGCGGAAAGCCCGAATGTCCTTTTCAGGTTATTCAGTTCCCTGGAGGCCGGATTATCAGGAATATATGTTACAATCCTTGCATTTTTAAATCCGAGGCTGGTCAGATCGTTGAAAGCTGGATAGGCTGCCATCAGGTTCAGCTCCTCATCAACCACATAACTGTAGGTCTTTCGCTCGGGGAAAAACATCTCCCTGATCGTATAGGCCGCGGGAACGTTCTTGAAAATAATATTGTCAGGATTAAGCCTGAGTTTTGTAGCTGCAATCTCGACACCGAATACCATGTCCTGGCTATAGTCTTTCTCAACGGAATAAATATCTGAAATGAAAGCATGATCGTAATCAAATATGTTTAGCCTCGGCGCCGTTTTTGCCACCTTCGAGTCGAAATCAGCCTTCAGCTGTTTATCCTCAAACACCTTAACCGGCTTCACGACGCAGGATTGCCTGATCACTCCGGTCTTGTCATCCCTTACGATGAGCCCGAGCCTGACAACATAGTCGCCCCTGGTGGCAAACTGGTGATTTATCTTGTTCCCCTCACTCCTGGTACCATCCCCGAAATCCCAGGTATAGTTCAGTATCTTTGATCCCCTGAATGTCGAGGAGAGTCCCTCGAAAGAAGCCTGGGCTCCCTTAAGCATTGATCCGGGTGAATTGATGACCGGTTGTTCGATCTCAGTCAGGTCAAGGTTATAGGATAATTTCGAGAAGATTACCCTGCCGGTGTTCTTCTCTACAACATCCAGCCGTACAGGGTATTTCCCGGGACCGGGGAAGCAGTGTTCAATGTTGAGTCCCGATTCTGCCGGGCCCTCGCCAAAGTTCCATACGAACTTGAAGAACCTGGAATCGATCTCGACCTTATTCTCATCTTTGAACACAAAACAGTACTGGTTTATCTTTTCTTCGTCACAGAAGAAAAGCTGGTGAATGTTCGTCCTGAAATGGTAGATGTCGACACTTTGCCCGGTTCTTCTCGATGAGAAAAAACCCTGACCCATGATCGAGTCGGTGGTAATCCCAAAATCGTCGAACGGCGAATTGACAGGCGGATCAATTGGAACCGGTTTCAACCATTTGCCATTAACCTGTTTGGTGTAAAAAATATCCTTTCCGCCCTTTCCCGGCAGACCATCGGATGAAAAGAACAGTCCTCCCTCGCTGCTTACGAAAGGATATGACTCACTGCCGCTGGTGTTGATTACCGGGCCAAGATTCACCGGCTCCTCCCAGTAATTTCCCTTCAGCTCGCAGTAGTAAAGGTCTGATCCGCCAAGCCCGGCCGGGTTATCTGAGGCAAAATAGAGTCTTCTGCCGTCAGGTGAAATGGCTGGAGTGGTAATATTATAGTATTCATTGTTAAACCTGAGATTCCTTACCTTTCCCCACTTCTTCCCTTCAAGCACGGCACTGAAGATCCCGAGCTTGTTCCTCTGCCCGATATTTGAACGCACTGAGCCGGAAGTTGTAATGTTTCTGGAAAAATAGGCCGTGTCCCCATTCTTCGTAAATGTGACCGGGCCATCGTTGAACTTGGTTCTGAGATCCTTTGAGAAGAGTTTCGGATCAGGCGAGTCATTGATACCCGCGGTATCAGTATAAATCAACTTGGACAGCCCCTTATTCTCTGATGTGAGGTAGTTGAGAAAGAAACTCGTGCTGCGGTCGGAACAGTAGACTATAACTTTTTTATAGTAAACCGGGGAAAATTCGTCATACTTCTGGGTGCTGATCCTGGCAAGGTTAACCGAATAGGTATTGGTTTGAGAATATATTCCCGAGTGGATCAGCAGCAAGGCAGTAATGGCTGGGATGAGTTTTCTTTTCATGATAAGTTATTAGAAGTTCAGAGGACCAACGGCTTCGATCTTGTAGCGGAACTCATATCTGAGCATAACCTCATGGGAACCGGAGCTGAAAGTTCTTAGTTTGTTGAAGTCAAAATCGTATGTATAAGCGAACCTCAGCTGATTGGTCAGCTGAAACTGGAACATGGCAGCCGCCGATCTGCTATTCCTGTAGGAGGCACCCAGCCATAACCGGTCAAGCAATTTAAAATGGGCATTGATGTCGTAGAGTATTTTGTTTTCAGGGGTATAAACAAGGAGTGCTGACGGGAAGAACTTGAAATTCTTCGAGATGTCAAAAACATAACCTGTGTTGAACAGGTACATATAATCTGAGAAGTTGTTCTTTATCACATATTTGTTCTTGTCGGTGTTGAATCTCTGCTCGAGCAGCTTTGGAATTGAAAACCCCGCAAAATAGTTCCTGACCGAATAATATAATCCAAAGCTGAAGTTCGGAACAATATACACCTTTGAATCTGCAAGATAATATTCATCTCCCGGGTCGATGACCACCAGGTCGGACCAGGCGGTGTTTGTCACAAAAAGCCCGGCTCCGAGGCCTAGTGAAAGGGTCCCGTTCTTTGTAGGGATCTTGTACGAATAATTGGTATTGAACTGTGTCTCTTTTGTGACACCGATCTTATCGTTCAAAACAGTCAATCCCAGCCCGAGCTTGTCGTTGAAAAACGGGGCATCCATTGCCAGGGTCATTGTTTCCGGGGCACCTTTTATACCTACCCATTGCTTGCGATAGAAGGCAGCTATATTCATAACTCCCCTGTTCCCTGCATATGCCGGATTTATTGAAAGCGGATTGAGCATATACTGGTTGGTCACCGGAATTAACTGCCCCCACAAGTTCATTGGTAACAGGAGGCAGCACAGCAGTTTTAAAACTCTTTTCATCTTATCGTCGTATTACAATATAACCGCTTATGGGTCTGTGATTGTCTGAATTAATTATTATAAAGTAAGTGTCGTCCGGCAGCGAATTGCCTTTGTAATCCTTCCCGTCCCAGCTATTGTCGTAGCTGTCGCTGGAAAAAACCATGGCTCCCCACCTGTTGAAAACCGTCAGGCTTGTTTTGCCGAGGGATTGGATGCCTTTCAGCACAAAATAATCGTTCCTTCCATCCATATTCGGGGTGATCATAGTCGGCAGGACCAGGTCGTTCACCATGATGGCGATCGTATCGGCAGCCTTTGGACAGACTCCGTTCGAAACGCTCCAGACCAGGATGTTATCCCCTAGCGAAAGATCAGAGATTATGCTTCCCGGGTCGTTTATGTTTTCAAAGGCACCGGTGCCGGTAATGACTTTCCACTCCCCGCCTTCTCCCGGATCAAGGGGACCTGCATTCAGTGTATCTTTGAAAGCATAATCGAGGATCCTGTCATTTCCTGCATTTGCCGATGGCATTTCCCTTACTTCTATGATCACTTTATCCGAATTGGTGCAACCCCAGACATCAGTCAGCCTGACCGTAAAGGTCGTGGTATTTCCCGGGGTGGCGACCGGATCATAGATCAGGGGATCATCCAGGAGATCCGTCGGGCTCCACATGAAAGATCCTGTTCCTGAGGCAGATAACTGCACCGAATTCCCTTGGCAAACTGTAAGGTCGGGTCCGGCACTGACTGCAGGAGGAGCATGAAATGTCACCTTTATAATATCGGTTGAAGAGCAATTGTCTTTAACCTCCGTCCATGCAAAATTATAATCACCAAATTGCGTAACAGTTACCAGTGCATCAGGATGATGTGCGTCCGGAGCGAAGACGACATTTCCCGATCCGCTTATTTTTGCCCACGTCCCGGTTCCCCCGCCGGGGATAGCGTTCAGCCTGAAATCCCTGTCGCACTCGTCCCCGCCCCTGCCGGCATTTGCGGACAATCCTTCACTGAAATTGACGCTGATAACGGAATTGCTTGAGCAGAATCCGTCAGTGACGGTCCATCGGAATGTATATGCGCCAAACTGGCTTACAGTAACCTGTGCAGTCGGGTCGCCGGGACCGGGAGTAAAAACAGCGTTTCCGGATCCCGTTGCCTTGCTCCATTCCCCGGTGTAAATTCCCGGGTCAGCGGAGAGATAAAATACCGGACCGCAATTATTTCCCCCCTGCCCTGCATCAGCAACAGGCACTTCGTGAAAATTGACACTCACTTCTGAACTGGCCGAACATGTACCGTTAGTGACTGTCCATGTAAATACTTTTGCACCATAAGCTGATACGCTGACAACTGCATCAGGCGAACCGGCATCGGGAATAAACGTTGCAGTGCCTGTTCCGGACGACATTGTCCAGGTCCCTGTGCCGGCAGATGGTGTATTTGCCGAAAGATCATATTCGAGTCCGCATACATTGTCATCATTACCGGCATTTGCTGAAGGCTGGCGGTAAAAATTGACCGTAATCTCATCATACGAGCTGCAGTTTCCTTCAGTCTCACTCCACCTGAACACGTATGTTCCATAGATTGTAACGGTCACTGTTGCAGACGGATTCGCTGCATTCGGTGAAAAAGAGGCATTTCCCGGCCCTGACATCTTCCTCCATTGACCTGTGCCATAAGATGAGACGGCGCCAAGGCTAAAACTAAGGCTGCATTCATCTCCCCCAGACCCCGCCTCCGACAGGGGACACGCAAGAGTGGTTGCAATCAGCCTTACCGGGCTGCCTTGCAGTACACCCCTGGTGTCGGCAGCAACTATAAAAATCGTATGCACCTGGTTTGGAGCAAGGCCGTCAATAACCAGCTGGAGTACTTTGCCTGCATCGCCCTTCTTAACTGAAAGGCTCCCCGATGCAACTTTTGTTCCTGACGGACCCAACAGGGCATTGATCCTTACATAGGAGGAGGTAAGCTGAGCCGAATTGTCGAAGTTATAGACGATGTAATAAACTGTGCCTGCCTTGGTGAGCCCGTAATTAACGGTAATGGAAACGTGATTGGTCCCTGACACCGATGGTGTCCCGGTCACCCATGATGGCTGAGCTTCAGCTCCTTCAGGAACTGTCATTAAGATCGGTGAAGCAATTGCTATTATTTTTGCCATTAATCTCATCACTGGTGCAGGATCATCTTCGGATCACGATATAACCGGTTGCAACTTTGCTCTTTTCTGGTTTAAGGATGAAAAAGTAAGTATCAGGAGGCAGCTCCTGGCCATTTATATCGGTGCCGTCCCAGCTGTTGTCATAACGTGAATTCTCGTAGACACGAGCACCCCATCTGTCGAAGACCGTAAGTGATGTAGTCCCGAGGGTCTGGATCCCCCTGATCATAAAATAGTCATTTTTACCATCCTGGTTCGGGGTAATCAATGTAGGTATTATGAGGTTATTAATTGTAATATTCACCGTATCAAGGGCATCGGGGCAAACGCCGTTCGATACAGTCCACAGGAAGCTGTTATTTCCCAGGGAAAGGTCGCTCACAGTCGCCGTGGCATCCTTGTCATCCGAAAACTGGCCGGTACCTGAAAGGATCGTCCATGACCCTTCGTTCGGGGAACTTACCGGGACAGCCTGCATTAGTGTTTCGAAAATATAATCGAGTTCCTGGTCTGGACCAGCATCTGCGACAGGCTTATCAAGCACCTCAACTACCACCTGGTCGGAGTTTTTGCAATTATACTGGTCAGTCAGGTTCACCGTAAATGTCGTGGTGACCAGCGGAGTAGCCAAAGGATTCTGTATCGCGGCATTGTTGAGAACATTTGCCGGCGTCCACAGGAATGTTCCCGATCCGGTCGCCGAAAGCTGAATGGAAGAGCCTTTGCAGACTGCGAGATCATCCCCGGCAGAAACAGCGGGAATATCATGGAATTTTACATTAATGATATCAGTGGTGGTGCACGTACTGTTCTGGACGGTCCAGAGGAAATCGTATGAGCCGAACTGCGAAACAGTCACGGTGGCATTGGGCTGGTTAGCATTCGGCGTAAAGGTTGCGGTTCCGGGTCCGGTCTGGAGCGACCAGGTCCCAGTTCCGGTAGTAAGGACCGCGTTAAGTGCAAAGTTCTTGTCGCACTCATCTCCTCCGCTGCCTGCGTTTGCAGAGGGTGACTGGATAAAGACAACACTGATCGAGGCGTTGCTGGAACAGCTTCCGTTGACCTCAGTCCACCTGAAGCTGTATGTCCCGTAAGCAGTTACGGTTACCCTGGCAGTGGCTGTTGTTGCATTTGGCGTGAATGTGGCCGTCCCCGGCCCGCTTACCCTTGTCCAGGTCCCTGTGCCCACACTGGGAACCGCCTTCAGGTTGAATTCAAGGCCGCAGTTGTTTCCCCCGGTGCCGGCATTTGCCACGGGCTGCTGATTAAAGTTAACCGTTACGGTTGCATTGCTGGAACAGGTCCCGTTAGTTTCCGTCCATCTGAAATCATATTGGCCATAAGTTGATACCGTTGCAGTAGCGGTCGCGGAATGCTCATCCGGAACATATGTGGCGGTTCCGGGGCCCGAAACAATTGTCCATGTACCCGTGCCGGCGCTTGGGACGGCATTGAAGACACGGGTCAGGTCGCACTCGTTGGCATCCGTACCCGCGTTCGCGACGGGCTGCTGGTAGAAATTGACAGTCACTGTACCGCTGCTTGAACATGGTCCGTTTGTCTCCGTCCACCTGAAAATATATGTGCCGTAAGCTGATACCGTTACAGTGGCGTTTGCAGCATTTGCATTGGGTGCGAATGCTGCCGTTCCCGGCCCGCTGACAACCGTCCACAGGCCTGTTCCGCTACTCGGGACGGCATTCAGCACAAAGTTGTGATCGCATTCGTTCCCCCCGGTGCCAGCATTTGCCACCGGTACGGTCAAAACATAAGCCAATGTGGAAGCGGTATCACGGCATCCATTTGAATTGGTTACAGTTAGACGGTAACGGCCGCTCATGGCCAGGGTAGCTGAGGCAGAGACCTGGGGACTCTGGACAGCTGAAGTGAAGATGTTCGGTCCGGTCCATGCATAAGTCGTCATTCCTGCAGGTCCGCCAGTCAGAGTCAGGGCGGAACCAACGCAAACCGGACCGTTGTTTGCCGCAGTCGCGAGCGGAATTGCTATAACGGTTATGGTACCGGTAGCGGAAGTCTGTGTGCATACCCCGGTGGTGTTCACCGTGTAGTTATAGATTCCCGCAACGGTCGGTGTCCCGCTGATGGTATATACACCTGCGTTGTAAACGCCTGTGACACCTGCCGGCAAACCGGTCACCGTGGCACCGGTCCCTCCGCCGGTAATTGAATATGTGATATTCGTGATGGGAGAACCGGCGCATACTGTCTGGTTATTTGTACCCACAGCAGATGTGAGTGTTATCACCGCATTCTGAGTAACATTTATTGTCCCGGTTGCATTGGTCTGGGAGCATGTCCCGGTTGTAGTCACAGTATAATTGAATGTGCCTGATACTGACGGAGTCCCGCTTATGGTATATGTCCCGCTGTTAAAGCTTCCTGAAACACCGGTAGGCAGGCCGGAGACATTTGCGCCAGTTCCGCCCCCGCCGATGGAGTAGGTTATTGTGGTTATGGGAGTGTTAAGACAAACTGTCTGATTATTGGTCCCGGCAGCCGATGTCAGGGAAATGGATGCATTTGGATTTGCCGTGATGGTCCCGTAAAGAGACAACGGGCTGCATGGAGCAGGCCCGGTAGTGGTGACTGTATACGGGAAAGTGCCGGCGACGGAAGGCGACCCGCTGATCGTGAGTACCCCGCTGTTGTAATTGTAATTCACTCCCGAGGGAAGACCTGACACCGTAGCTCCGGTGGCACCGCCTCCCACCGAATAGAGGATATTGGTAATCGCCATATTAACGCAGACACTCTGGTTGGTTGTTGCGATTGGCGAGGCGAGGGACAGAGTCGGATTGGCATTTACCGTAATAAATCCATTTACCAGCCCGTCACATCCAACGGGGCGAAGTACAAAGGTGAAAGATCCGTTTACGGAAGGAGATCCTGATAACGTGTAAATGTGGTTTATCAAATCAAGTGACCCGGTAACGCCTGCCGGAAGTCCTGTAGGTATCACGCCCGTAACGGTCGTAAGTGTGGCATAAACTATCGGAGTGATTGGAGTATTTATACAAACAGTCTGATTATCTGTACCTTGAGCTGAAGATAATACCATGCAGTTCTGAGCCTGGAGATCCAGGGATGCCAATAACAGAACTATAGCAACTAACGGGGTTTTTAAAGGTCTCATCAGGGTCTTGTATGTCCGGGTTATTTCTGGAAGTGAATCAGCATAATTTCAATTTCGTAAGTCGGTGGCAGGTCATCCGCATCCATATTAATTCTGCACGAATACCCGTCCGGAAGAAAGGTAACCTGGTATATAATAGACCTTCCATTCCAAACAGGTTCGCAAACGACGACAGGTTGCAGGATTGAACCTTTTGCTTTCTTTATGCTAAATTAAATAATAATTGGGAGAGTCAAAAGATTATTTGACCAATTAAGGAAATTAGTCCATAAACTATCTGGTTTCCAGATATGAAAAAGCCTGTGGCATGTTACTCATCCGCAGGCATATCTTATTAATCACAGTCCCGGAAATCCTTTAACGGACCCCCGGGCCCTTGCTTCAGTCTGAATGATCCCGGTCCTAAACTACTTTTTATATTTGGCAACACGCTGATCACTGATCACTCCCTGCCAGTTCAGGCCAAACCCGAAATCGTAAGTGTTCCCGTCACTGTCGGTGTAGCATTTCATATCACGCGGGACATCCTCATTCTGCTCTTCGACCGTTTTCATATTGGCAGGCATCTGGAAAGGCAGCAGTGCGGAAGGTTCCGAAGCGCCTGTTAAAATATCCAGGAGCGCCTGGTCCTGAACCCCGAAATGAACAAGTATTGCGCCGGCACTCTTTTCGATTTCCGAGAATACCATGGGATTTGAATCATCGATAATTACAATTACCGGTTTGGCACCCATTTTTGCCCTGGTTTCGAGGACCATTTTCATATCGTATTCGTTCCAGGCTGTTGCAGCTTTCCCTTTATACGACCTGTTGGTGAAATCTTCCATGGGACTTCCTCCTGCAATGCTTACTGCTCTTGCATATTCAGCCTTGTATTTGCCATACTGCAAGGTTATGGGGACATAGCCGTTCCCGCCGGCTTTCCGGTCATCGACGCTATACCCTGATCCTCCGGAAGGGCTTGCAATACTGACTATTGCAAAATCAGCTTCCTGTGGTTTGTCGGTTATCCTGAAGTACTTTGCGACAACTTCCGGATTCATGGCATCGGTCCATTTCTCCTTTGACTCCATCCCAAACCAGTTTCGGCCTGCCGGGGTATATCTTTTTGGTATGTAGACGGTTAGCATCTTTTTCAGCGGTAATGTCTTGCCGGAGTTCTTGAGCATGACCACGGATTTAAGCTGTGCCTCATATCCAGCCTGCATGAAGTCAGGATTGCCCACAACTTTCATTGATTCTTCCGGATCGAGGTACGGATTCTCGAACAGGCCTGTCCTGAAGATGTTTTTCAGCAGCCGCACTGCCGACTGCTCGAACCGGCTCCTCATGAATTGCTCCCCGTGATCCTTCACTCCCATCTGATAGGCCTCAAGCACCGGCCCTTTGTCGTTGTTCCCTCCAAACTGGTCGACACCTGCCATTATGATCTTATAGTGGCGTTGTGCCACAGTCAGTTTCTCCGCACCCCAGCACTTGCCTTCAAATTTCTCGATCCCCGAAACATCGCCGGTGACTCCCCAGTCGGTGCATACGACCCCGTCATATTTATATTGCCCGCGAAGGAGATCGGAAATTATATAGCTGCTGTAACTGTTGCCGACATTCTCGTGGTTTGTTGTATCCTGGTTGAATGAAATAGTGTAGTAAGGCATTACTGCGGCTGCGCAGCCGGTTGGCCCCTGTAGCCTGAATGCGCCCTCAGTGAACGGTTTCAGGTTGTCCCTGAGGTCATTGCCCGGATAGACCGCATAGGCGCCATACCCGAAATGACCGTCCCTTCCGCCTTCTTCAGGCCCGCCTCCCGGCCAGTGCTTTACCATCGCATTCACGCTGTGATATCCCCAGCCTCCGCTGATTTCAAATCCCGGTTCCGACGTCTGGAAGCCGTCAACATAAGCCCTTGCCATATCGGCAGCGAGAGACGGATCCTCTCCCATCGTACCGTTAAACCTCGACCACCTGGGTTCGGTCGCAAGATCGATCTGAGGGGAGAGTGCAGTGGCAATGCCGAGAGCCCGGTACTCAACCGACGCAATCTGTCCGAATTTCCGCATTACTTCAGGGTCAAAGGTCGCTGCAATGCCAAGCGATCCCGGCCACATCGAGATTTTTCCCCCCGAGCCGGCATTGAACTCGGCAAAAGGGACACTGTTGTGCCTTGGGTCCGAGCTGGTATTGACCGGTATCCCCAGTCCCTTTCCTTCAACCAGTGCCTGGGCATTGTTGTTCCACTGAGCAGCAACAGCCGGGCTCTCCACAGTGGTGATCAGGACATGGCGTACATTGTCATCCGTGAGGAACTTGGCCTGCTGATCAGAGAGATCGCCAGCCCTTGCACCGCTTTCGGCATAGGGCTTTCCCCCGTAGGTGGCTCCCATTCCAATCGGCATGAATCCACCACCTGCAGAAGGTATCGCCTGGTGGCTGCTGTAAAGCATCAGGCCGGCTATCTGTTCTACTGACATCCTGCCGGCAAGGTCCTTTGCCCGGTCTTCAACAGGGAGCCTCCAGTCTTCGTAGGGATCAAGCTTGCCGTTTTTATTAAGATCCTTGAAAGCCAATCCCTTAACAGTTAATATCTTAACTCCGGATAAAGGAGAATAGCCAAGTGTCTGACCATCCTTATTCTTAACAACTGAATGGTCGCCTTTCTGTTCCTCCGTCCACTTTNTGCCNCATCCTGCAGCCATAATCAATGTCGCAGCGAGTACTATCGCCTGTACTTTAAAAATCNTGGTCTTCATAATTGCCGGTGATGTATTATTATGGTTTTAACTCATTTATTTTTACCTGGGGAAGCAGAGATTGGGACTCCTTCTTTACCGTTATGTCGCTGGCCAGAATGAAGCTCCCGGTTAGCCTGATTTCCTTCGACGAAGAGCCCAGTTTCACGGTATAGCTGCCTGAATCAGCCTTCCAGGCTGATATCCCCGGAATGAATGAAGCAAGATCATCTTTTGTCACTTCGAAAACAACACTTTGCGTTTCACCGGGCTTCAGGAGCCTTGTCTTAGCAAAGCCCTTAAGCTCAATAGCCGGTTTATCAATGCTTTTTGCAGGAGCTGTGATATAGAGCTCGACAACTTCCTTCCCCTCGCTCTTTCCGCTGTTCCTGACATCTGCCGTGAGTGTCATTTTTCCCGAGAACTTCGGAGAACTGAGCTTAAGGTTGCTGTATTCAAATGATGTGTAGGACATCCCGAAGCCGAACTCGTATGATACCGGTACATTGAAGGTGGAATAGTACCTGTATCCTTCATAGATTCCCTCACTATACACATCTTCTGCAGGCTTGGGGTTCATGAAGGATGGCATTCCGCCGTTTTCAGGCTTTTTGTCTTTAACTTCAGTTACAGCCAGTACCTTTCCGGGGAAGTCCTTTGATGAAGGGACATCCTCATACCTGACGGGGAACGTGCATGCAAGCTTCCCCGACGGATTTACCTTACCTGTGAGGATATCGGCAATTGAATTACCGGATTCCTGCCCGGCCTGCCATGAAAGGAGTATGGCATCCGGGATATCCTTCCAGCTGGCAGTCTCGATGACACCACCTACATTAAGGATAACAACTACCTTTTTCCCTTTTGCATGAAATGCATCCGCAACAACCTTCATCGTTTCCTTTTCGACAGCAGTAAGCTGGAAGTCTCCTTCCCCGGGTGAACGGTCATAACCTTCCCCGGAATTCCTGCCGATCGTTATAAGCGCCACGTCAGAGATATTAGCCATGCTGCCTGCTATATCGCTGTTTATCGTGAATTCTGCAATAGGTTCGGATCCCATCATGAACCCCCTGCTCTTCTTCTTTCCTTCCTTTGCTGTCTTCAGGTAGGCTGAATAGAGGGCATTGAGGTTCTCATTTATTGTGAAGCCGGCATTCTGAAGCCCCTCGACGAGTGATACACTATAGGCTTCGTTAACATCCCCGCTCCCGGTGCCGCCGGTAATAATATCATAGGAGGAATTGCCGAATGCGGCCACTTTTTTTGCTTCAGCCGGCAGGGGCAAAGCAGAGTTGACATTCCTGAGAAGGACCATCCCTTCGCTTGCAGCCTGGCGGGCTACAAGGGTATGAGCCTTAAGATCAGGTTTGTTGGAGTATTTGTAACCCTTGAACTTCGGGCTCTGAAGGATCAGATTGAGGATCCTGGTCACATTCCTGTCCAGGTCCTTCACAGTCACCTTGCCTGATTTTACTCCCTCAAGAATAGCTTTTGTCTGGTTGGGTGTGCCCGGCATAAGAAGGTCATTCCCTGCAGCGACCTGGGCCACCGGATCTTTTCCTCCAAACCAGTCGGTCATGACCATGCCACTGAATCCCCAGTCATCCCTTAGCACTTTCGTCAGAAGGTCATAGTTCTGGGAAGCATAGGTGCCGTTTATCAGGTTATAGGATGACATAACAGTCCATGGCTGGGCATGCTTCACGACTCTTTCAAAGCCTCTCAGATAGATCTCCCTTAATGTGCGGGTCCCGGCAATTACATTCAGTGCCATTCGGTTTGTTTCTGCATTGTTAGCTGCATAATGTTTGACAGATGTGCCGACACCTTCAGATTCAACTCCGTTCACCATCGCCGATGCAATCTTGCCGGTAACAAGGGGATCTTCCGAATAATATTCGAAGTTACGTCCGCAAAGGGGATTGCGCTGGATATTCATTCCGGGTCCCAGGAGGACATCCACTCCGTATTCATGTACTTCATTTCCCATTGCTTTCCCCACGTTCCCGATGAGTTCGGTATCCCAGGTTGAAGCAAGCAGGGTTGCCACAGGGAACGCGGTGCAATAATAAGTGTTATTGTCATTTTTCCTGGTCGGGCTGATTCTTAAGCCTGCAGGCCCGTCAGCTACAACGATCGAGGGTATTCCAAGCCGGGGTATAGCATAGGTTGAACCGGCAGCCCCGGCTACGAGGTCTTTTGCATCAGGATTGAAAAGACCCTCCATTCCCTCGGGTGGCTTGTTCCCGCCGGGAGCAGGAGCACCCGGGGCCCCTGGAGCTTTAGCGGCTCCCTGGCCGGCCGGAGGATTATTCCCCGGGCTGGGGATGCCCATTAAGCTCATGCCCATGCCTACCACAATATTGACTTTTTCCTCGAGTGTCATTGCGGAAACCACCTTTGAAACAGGGTCCCTGCCAAGCTGTGGCAGGCTCTTTGTCATGGTCTGTCCATTTGCTGCAGTTCCCGCCGCAAGCAGAAGGATAATGAATCCGAATTTGTTTTTCATTTTCTGGTATATTGATTGCTATTTTATTGTCACCGACCCGGCCGCCTTCATTTTGGCGACAGCCTCGGGTGGAAGCTTCCAGTCGTTTGTGAAGTATCCGGCTGCAACTATATTATCCGGGCTCTCCCTGAAAAGAATATAATCCTGGTATTTCCTGAGCAGTTCAACCGATGTTCCCATAAAAGCCATGCCACCCTGGCCGGGCGCTTTTTTTTCAGGAGTCCACCAGGCCAGCCCGGAGTTGACCAGAACATAGTGCTTATCCAATGGAAATATATAAACCAGGCCATAGTCCTTTGCATCGGCGCTAAGGTGGGCCGGCAATTTGTCAGATAACTTCGCTATAACGGAGTTGGTTTCCTTTGTGCCGAAAAGGACCAGGTTGGAATTGTCGTAGTCGCTTTGGCGTACTTCCCTGTCTGAGATCACCCTCGGGAATACCATTATCCTTCCACCCATACCCAGCCAGTCTGCAGCCTGGGATGCCTGCGCCCTCCTTTCGGCGAGCTCCTCCTTTGACGGGTTCCCCCCTGTTCCGTAAACATAAACATGATTGCCGCTTACTGCTGCCGACAGCGGCCCTTCGGCACCTTTCTGCTTGGAGGTCAGCCCGGGCGTGTATTTCCTGTTTATCCATGAATTTCCCGACTTCACAAATGACGCTTCGTCTGGAGTTTTCACAGTGAATGTCTTTCCGTCGACACTTACTGCCAGCTTCTGAGCCGGATCGAACTGCGGATGGCCTTCAAGATGTAACGAGAAGGCATCGAGTCCTGAAGTCGTTACTTCAATATTATCTTTCGATGTGAACCTGGCATTGACCGAAGCCAGGATACCCGGGGTGAGTTCATCAATGCTGACCCAGTATGCCTTGTTGTATTTGTACCATCTCGTATTGAACTTAACCTGCTGAGGATAAGGGTCCCTTACGAACTGCGAGAACCAGTCGAAGATAAACCCGTCCTTATAAGCATATTCCCAGCTGTTGTGCCCGATGCCGGGATATTCAATGTACTCAAACCTTGGAGCGCTGGATTCAAAGAGGGCTTTCCAATCCTGTGCCGTTTTATAGAGAAAATCCTTGTCGCCGATAAAGAGATGAACAGGGAGGTTCAGTGCATTGGGTGCAAAGTCGGTCGAACCGTCAGGAGGTGCGGGACAGCATGGGGCAATTGCTGCCCAGATATCGGGTCTTGTCAATCCGAGCCAGATGGTTCCGCCCCCGCCCATCGAAAGGCCTGTGAGGTAGATCCGGTTGTCATCAATTGAAAAACGACCCTTGAGGTCAGCCAGCATATCATATACATCCTGCTCCGGGATACCCTGATAACCTGCAGTGCCACGGGCCAGGGGGGCAGCAACAATGTAATCCACGTCCTTCAGCCTGGGGAAATATCTTGTGGCTTCCAGATCTGTTTCTGCAGGCACATTGCCCGGTTTGATAAAATCGGTACCTTGTGTATTGCCCTGTCCGAATACCCGGCGAAGGCCCAGGCGGTGATTTGACCAGGCACCGTGAAGGAACACCACAAGCGGATATTTCCTTGTTTCATCATAGTTCCGGGGGATATAAACCGCATACGGCTGGTCGGCCTCGTCAACTGTCGAGAAAAATGAGAGGTCCTGGGGACCTGGTTTCAATTTCTGACCATTCACAACCGAACTGGTCACAAATACCAGAAGAGCCAGGAAAAACCCCGGCAGTTTAGATTTGAAATTCTTCATATGATTTTTGATTTTAGTAGTATGTTATTTATAATCTGTCAGTTATACTTATTAAGATTAACCCCTGATCCGTCCTGAATCCGGAATCTAAGGTAATATAAAATGAAACAACTCAACAACCACAGCCTCACAACTTCAATGCATGGTCTTGGTTAAATGCCTGGAACCGAAGTGCGAAGCGCTGTTGCACCGATAGTGAACAGATGTTCTGAACCTCATAAAATAATAATAATTGGCATGAATTTGCGTTTACAAGCTACAGAGGATTAATCATAGTCAAATTTGAAACTGATGGAAAATAACAAATCTAAGGCTATTAAATATTTGTCTGTTGTCATGCTGGCTGCTAATATGGGTTTGAGTGCATTCAGCCAAAGCACAATGCCAGATGTACTGCTTACGGGGACAATGAAGGACCAGATGGATTATCTGAATGAAAAGACCAGGATATATGACAATTACAGGGCTATCAGGGAGGATATGTTCCAGAGGATACGAACCAACTCGCTTGACTCGCTTGAAATTTCGGGGAAAAAAATTGCCGGATTGAAGGGTATGAATGAAGGCTTAAAGAAGAAGCTGGATTCTTTGAACTCATCCATTCTTTCCGTTAAACAGAATCTTGATGTTGTTACAAAATCGAAAAACAGTATTTCTGTTCTCGGATTTGAAATAAACAAATCGGCATACAACGGGATCATCTGGACTATTATAGTAGCGCTCGCCGCCATCCTCGTACTTGGCTTCATGGTGTTCAGGAGAAACATGAGCCTTACCACCCGGACCCGGAAAGATTTCGAGGACCTCAAGAAAGAATTCGAGGCCTACAGGAAAGCATCCCGTGAAGCACGTGAAAAAATGTCAATGGCACACTTCCACGAGCTGAAGAAGGTCAGAGGCGGATGACATATGGTTCGCGGTAGTTCCGCGTCAGCATCTCGTCAGCTTCCATATCGTTCACAAACTTCTCCTTCACGCCGTCAAATTCGAGCTTTCTTCCCAGCCTGTAAGAAATATTTGCCAGCAGCGGCAACGCTGTGGAATAGAACCCTTCTTTTATATGGCAATGAAGAGTTTCATCCTTTCCGCTCCTTACGGCATCTAGGAAGTTTGCAAAATGCTCGCTTCCCCCGGGGGCGGCCATGAATGTCGGATCTGCATTTTTAGGTTCGCTCATTGACGACCCTGCAAATGGTTCCTTTTCTCTCTTCCTGAATGCTTTCCAGTTGCCTTCGTTGAGTTCAAGATAGCCTTCGGTCCCATAGAACATATTGCCGATCCTAATTCCTAGGCTCGATTCATCATTGGTATAGCGTCCCCTCGTCTCAAATTCCAGTATCTTGCCGTCGCGGTATTTAAGCAACGAGGTCTGTGTATTCGGAGTTTCCTGAGCGCACTCCGCAGGGTCGATTCCAAATATCCCTCCCATTGAGAATACTGATACCGGGTGTTCATTCTTGTTGAGTCCCCACCGGGCGATATCAAACTGATGAGGGCCCTGGTTCCCGGTATCCCCGTTACCGGTAGCCCAGAACCAATGCCAGTTATAATGAACCCTTTTTTCATTGTAGGGACGGTACGGGGCCGGGCCAAGCCATGTGTCGTAATGGAGGGATCCGGGAGGAGTGCTGTCGGGAGCAATTCCGAAAGAATCCCTTGGCTTATAGCAGAGTCCTTTTGCCATGAAGACATCGCCAATGCCTCCGTCGTGCAGGAATTTCATGGCCTCCATCACCCCGTTGATCGAACGGTTCTGGAACCCAACCTGCATCCTGACCTTGTACTTTGCAGCTGCTTCAATCATCTTCCTTCCTTCCCAGATATTATGAGAGGCCGGCTTTTCGGCATAAACATGCTTGCCTGCCTGGCAGGCCCATATCGCCCCAAGTGCATGCCAGTGATTGGGAGTGGCCATTGAGACTGCATCGATATCCCTGTCATCGAACACTTTCCGCATATCCCAGTGAGTTCCGGCTTGTTCCCCTGTCTTGTCGAGTATGAGCTTTACCCTTTCAGGAAAGAACTGTTCATCCACATCGCAGACGGTTTTGATCCGGACATTCCGGTTGTCCTTCAGGGCGCACCAGTTGTCGATGTGATCTTTGCCCCTGCTGCGCAGACCAACGACGGCCATCGTGATCCTGTCGTTTGAGCCGATTATGGAGCCATAGCTTTTTGAGCTGAATCCAAGCCCGCCAATAGCAATCCCGGCGGTCCCTGCTACAGATTTCTTGATGAATTCTCTTCGCTTTGTCATTTTGAATATGAATTTGACTTGTTAATAGTTTCTGATCTTTCCCGTTCGACGCATTCTGCTGAATGCCCTCACTTCTTCCTGCCTGTCAGTTCCCTGAAAAAAACCGCCTGTTCCTTCATTGCAGCTACGAGATCTGAAGTCTCGGTCCTTGCCTCGAGGAGGATCCACCCGCGGTAGTCAATGCCTGAAAGAATTCCGAACAGCTCCCTGTACGGGTAGCCGGCATCATTTAGTTCCCTCACATGGACGGTGTCCCCGATCCACTTCCTCACAAGGTTGAAGTTACCCTGCAGACCCGGCGGTAACAGGTCCTGCTCGTTGCAGTTCCAGCATATCCTTACTGACGGTTCCGTCACATGGCCGAAAATCGCCGCCATGTTGGGCAATTCCTGGGTATGGTTCCCGTGCACCTCTACCCTTACCGCCTGGCCCCAGTCCATCGCAAACTGGCCTACCTCATTGAGCGATCTCCCGATCTGCTCAAGCGTCTTTTCCCTCGGAACACCTTCGGGAATATCGTTAGGCTTTACTTTTATACCCGTTGCCCCGATATCATGACAAAGCTTAATGTATTCCTTTGTCTGCTCAATATTCTTCCGCAGTTCTGCAGGATCGGGACTGTGATATTCAAAATTTGATCCGTAACCGACACATTTCACGCTGCTGGCGGCAAAGCGTTTCCTTACCTCAGCCCTTTCGCGGGGAGTAAGACCGGCTTCCACTTTATGCGCATGCCCTGTCCGCAGTTCAACGCCCTGGTAATCCGCTTCTTCACAGTTCTTTATAAGGGTCGGAAGATCCCAGTCCCTGCCCCACTGATAGGTGACAAGGCCAAATCTCATCCTCCCTGGCAGGGCAAGATCCGCGAGTGCCCTGATGTCGAGGGCACAAAGAGCACTCCCGGCCAGGAGGCTTTTACTGATGAAATTCCGCCGGTTAAGTACTTTTTCCATAGTTTGGTTTTACATCGGCTTTACAAGCCACTTATCCAAAATCTCAAAAAACGATGTCTTCCCCGGTTACTTGATAGCCTTAAGCCATGCTTTTGCCATCAGCTGGGCCCCTGCAAGGGTGGGATGCACGCCATCGCCTGTCCAGTAATCTCCTGGCGCCTTCTTCCGTGCTTCATCGAATATGCGCTGGTATGGGATAAACGTTGCCTTGAATTTATCCGAAATCTCCTTCGAGGCCTTCTGGTATCCGTAGAAATCCGGGAACCACTTATCGGTAACGGATTTGATCCCGTTCACCGCGAATGGTTCACAGATAATGAGCTTCACATTGGGCAGTGCCTTCAGTGTCCTTTCGATCAGGGCAGTATAATCATTTTTATAGATCTCGAGTGTGCCGTCATAATGGCCGTCGATCTTATGCCAGAAATCGTTCACTCCGATAAGGATACTAAGTACGTCTGGCTTCAGTTCCAGACAATCGGCATCCCATCTCCCAGCAAGCTGGTACACCTTGTTACCGGAGATCCCCCTGTTGAAGATCTTCAGGCTGAGATCAGCATACTTATTGAGCATCGATGCTCCTGCAAGCAGGGAATAACCTTCCCCGAGATTCCCGGCAGTATTGAACCCCTGGTCGTTCTTGTCGCGTCCGGCATCGGTTATCGAGTCGCCCTGGAAAAGGATCGTCTGACCCTTTGAGAGAGTTATCTCCTTTATCTTTCCCTTGGGTGCAGCTGCCGACAGGATTCCCGGAAAGCTGACCGCTGCGGCTGTCCCTACAGCCGTTTTCTTCAAAAAGCTTCTGCGTGAGTAATTCCCTGATTTCATATATGAGTTTTTATGATTATTTGCCGGGTTCAATCTTAAAGCCAATAACTTTCCAGCCAGGCAGTCTGGACGGCTTGCGGATTGCCAGGTTTTCCTTCCCCTGAACCCATTTAATCTTCTCACTGCTCCCAAGCAATGTCACCGATGCGATCTTCTGACCGGATAATCCCGAATTCCTGCCAAGGGATCTTATGAGTATGTCTCCTTCAGGCTTACCGAGGCAGAATGCATAAATCACCCCGTTTTTTGTCGTAAAGCGGATGTCATCCGGACCAAAGCTGTAATTCTCATCAAACCTGGCCCTTTTACCTGACTGCCTGATCTCCCTGCTCTCCCCGTAAACTTTCCATGGCCTGGTTCCGTAAATTCCTTCACCGTTCGCTTCGGTCCAGGCGCCTATCTCGCCGAGTATGGCAAGCATGTCGGGTTCAAGGTCTCCTTCCGGGGTCTGCACGACATTAAGCAGGAGATTGCCGTTCTTGCTCACGATGTCGACGAGCATCTGTATCACTTCATCCGAGCTTTTGTATTTCTGCCCTGTCCTGTAGTACCAGTCGCCGATCGAAGTGTCGGTCTGCCAGGGATAAGCATCGAGCGAATCCTTGACTCCGCGTTCCACATCCTCGACCCACTTGCCGCCCGAGGGCTGCTTGCATGTATATACTACGCTTGTGACCCCATTGCCTTTAACAGCGTCCTGGTTGTAGAAGTGGGCGATCAGGTTCCTTCCGACATCCTCAAAAGGCATCTGGCTGTCGGAATACAGCAGGTCGGGATGATAATTGTCGATCAGCTCTTTTATGCATTTGAACCATTCGATCTGGAAGACGAGATTATTTGTGAGCCAGCCTTTGTCGTCGGGCATGGCCGGCTGGTGATACAGGTCGCTGTTTGCCGGGTTTGCACCATCATAAGGCACTCCTGCCATGGGGCCGTCGGTGTCGGACCCGTGAGCACCCTGGAACCAGGTGAAACTGGCGCCAAGATGTTCCGATACGCCAAACCTGAGTCCCTGGGCCTGAGCTGCTTTCTTCCATATTCCCACTACATCTTTATGCGGGCCCATATTGACCGAATTCCACCTGTGGACCTTTGAATCCCAGAGGAAAAAATCGTCATGATGGGTCCCCATGCTGACAAAATATTTCGCGCCCGCTTTCCTGTACAGAGCCATGAGTTTTTCGGGGTCCCATTTTTCGGCCTTCCAGAGGGGAATTATATCCTTGTATCCAAAAACCGAAGGATGCCCGTAATGTTCCAGGTGATATTTATAGGCCGGATCCTTTTGCTCGTACATCCGCCTGGCATACCAGTCTCCCTGCCGGGGTACCGCCTGGGGGCCCCAGTGCGCCCATATACCGAACTTGGCATCCCGGAACCAGTCAGGGCACTTGTACTTGACGAGCGATTGGTCGGTTGCGGTAAACGGCCCGTCAGAAACAGGCAGTTTGCCTTTCTGTCCGTAAAGGGAGAACTGCGCAAAAAGTAGCAGGAGGCACAGAATGCCATGATGACCGGTGAGATTTCGTTTCATTGGATAGTAATTTGTACGCACTGAGAGCCTGATCTTAGTATAGAGTACTTAAAATTACTTTTATCTTTTTATTTTATCCAATCGATCCAGTATTTTTTGAAAAAATCATGTTCCCGATACCGGTTTGGTCCGCAAAACACCCCTCGATCCCCTGACTAATGACAACCTTTGTGGCCCCTGGTGGTAGAAATTATTTGAAACACAAAGTCCCGATAATTATCGGGACACGAAGGACAACACAAAGTCGCATAAAGTGTGGATTGCTGCAAAGGCTACTTATGATGCAACCGTGGACATTGAACTTCAGAGGGGTTGTGATTATGCAGGATTATTTGCCTGGTCCGACAGTTTGGACCGCACTTCATTGGCCAGCTTTTCGCTTTCGCTCAGCAGATCGTCGGTAAGGATCTGCTTGGCGCGCTTTTCCTGCGGGGGGTTAAGCTTTTCCGCCTTCTCGAACTCCTGCACGGACTTAAGAATATCCGAAGGAAGGTCGATGTTTGCCTTTGAAAGGATATCAAGGAACTGGTACGAAAAGAAATAATCGATCTGGATCTTCCTCTTGGCAATGTGGGAGAATTTCCCGATGATCCGGCAGATATTTTCCCTCTCATCGGGAGTAAGCTGCTCGGCAAACTCGTAATTTTCGATCTTCTTCAGGGAAAGGATAATGGGCTCGAGCGAATCGATGGTTATGATATATACGTAGTAATCACCCATGTTGAAGGAGAACTGGCTGATCACATCGATGGTATTGGAAGGAACCACAAGAAAAATATCACTCTTGACATTCTCCTGCCTGATGTATTTTTTGACACTCTCAGTCTGGACCTTCAGATACTTCGGAAAATTCTCAAGATCGTCGCCGGCAGGGCTTTTTGCATCAAAGATCACATATTCCCCGGCGATCTTGACCGTATTGTCAGGGTTTCCCCTGAACGGGACATTTTCCACATATTCGATCAGTTGGGTTCTGCATATGTTCCTGATGACCGATTTCACATTCTCCTCGTGGGTCTGCCAGGTCAGCTTGAGCCTTTCGAACTGTTCCTCTTTTTCCCTGAGCCGCTCTTCATGCAGCCTGTTGCGCTCTCCCTCAAGGCTTTCCCTCATGGCATTTATGTTGGCCACATTTTTCTGGTATTCTTCGGCCTTGGACTGATCGGCCTGTTCAAACCTCGCTATCCTGTTCGAAAGTTCGGTCTTGTCCCTGTTTAGCCTCGACTGTTCATTCTCGAGAACCGAAACTTTGGTCTCAAGCTTCTGGATCATTGAAGAGAGGTCGGAGATCCTCGATGAGGATATTTTCAGATTATTCTCGAGATCGCTGATCCTCGACTCACGTTTTGTGACCTCATTACCCAGGTTATTGACGTCCTGGACAAGGGAATTGTACTCTTCGTAAGCGTCATAGCTAAGTGCCCTGACCTTCCTCCAGCCAAAGAGACGCCTCCAGAACCCGATCGACTTTATCCTTTCAAAAAAGAGCCTGAGATTATCGTGCATTTATTCTGAGTTTATACCATTTGATCGCATTCCTGCTATAGATCTTGTCTACAACCTCAGCCGGCAGCCTGAGTCCCCTGAATGATCCCCTGAAAGCGTCCGTGGTCATCGAATCGTCCGTTGCAAAGTACCTCCAGTCGCTCAGCCAGGTATCATGTACCCAACCTTTGAATTTTTCAGGATCTGCACCTGGTTCCTCACCGGTATCAGTCCCGTAGAGGAGCCTGTCCTGGTACCTGATGCAGAACTCCCGCACCTTCTCCCTGTCGCGGGCTGACTGGTACTGGAGGTGGCAGATCCTAGCCGACATGTCGACAGCCATATTGGGGAACATGTCAAGCCTCTTTGCCAGGGAATCGACGTTCCACTCCAGGCTGCCGAGGTGACATCCGATGAATACCAGGTCAGGGTTCTTTTTCAGCAGGTTGTCACGGGCGGCTATCTGATCCTCATAGGAAGGATATTCAGGATGGAGGAACATGTGGTACTTAGGGTTCTCCGCGAAATAGCTGCTGTCGCCCCTCACAGTCATCCGGTCGAGAGGCAGCCAGCAGTTCCTCGGCTCCCCGAGATGACCGGTAACCGGCAGGTTCCTGCTTTTAATATAGCTGAACACCGGTTCGAGGCCGGGGTCATCCGCCATGATGAATTTCCCGTTCCTGTCGCGGACGGTCATTCCAATGTTTTTCCAGATCTTTACTGTCACGGCTCCGCCTGACAGTGCCTTTTCAAGCCCGGAGATCACCCTGCTGCTCCAGGCGGGTGAACCCCAGCCGGCGGTATCAAAATAAAACGTCGCACCGTAAAATACCCTGCCGGGATGATGACTGGCCGACCATTCAGCATCCTCAATCTGTTTCTGTACGGCAGCTGAATCGGAGTGATCCACATTCAGCGTGACCAGCAAGAAATTGTCCTTTCCGGCAATCTCCTCAAAGTTCCCGCTCCTGCTCCCGATATGCATATGGGAATCGATTTTGAGCACTGAATGAAAATCATTCATGGAATAATATTCCTTCCGGCATCCCGAAAACAAGACAAGGAATAAAACTGGGATCAGCAACGACCTTTTCATACCCGGATCAGATTTAAAGCCTCTATTGAGGCATGGCGACATAGGATGCCGAATTTAGGAAATCAATGCTCTTCTTGCAGCTGGTGAACTCGTCGAAGTTATATTGTTCCACCTCCACCACTCCATATTTCATTCCTGACTGTGCAGCTGCTGCCCAGTAAGCCGGGAAATCCATCTTGCCGCTGGCTCCGACTTCCTCCTTATCCTTAATGTGCCATAATTCAAATCTGCCCGGATATTTTGCAAAATAGTCAACCGGTTTTGCTCCGCCCTCAACCGTCCAGTAGAGATCCATCTCAAAGGTCACTTTTGCCGGATCAGTGTTCGTCACCATGAAATCATAAATAGTCTGTCCATTGAGCTTAGTGGAGAATTCCATATTGTGGTTATGGTATCCGAAACGGATCCCTTTGGCATTGCATTTCTCACCGATCGCATTGAAATAATCACAATATTTTTTCAGCGTATCGAGGCTCCTGTAAGCCTCATCACCCATAAAGGGCTGAACTATATACTTAACGCCAACTGCGGCATGGGCGTTGATGCATTCGTCCCACCATGCCATTGCTTTCTCCATATTGGTCGAATCAGGTAGCGGAAGGCCCGTATGTGAACTCAGGATCAGAAGGCCGTTCTTTGAACACAGGTCCCTGAATGCAACCGGATCCATACCATAGAACTTGCCGTCGTCGTAACCGGCTGGCTCGACAAATTTATATCCCATTTCAGCCACTTTTGCAATTGCCCCCGGGATATCCCTCATGATCGAGTCACGGATGGAATAAAGCTGAAGTCCGATGTTCTTCTGGGGTTTGCTGCATGACGAAAGGATCGCCAGACCGGCCACCGCTGCTAAAAATAATACCAATAGAAGATTTCCCCTTTTCATTTTTAAAGTTTTTACAGGTTTAAATGAATGAATTTGATCGATAAATAAATGAGCTTTTCAGGTAATTATTGATTGTAAAAATAGAAACTTTTATTCAATTCTGACCATTTCCCCTGCCTCCATAAGCAGTATGACAGGAGCAATCGTACAAACGAGCGGTTTAGCAGCCGCCATCTGTTTCAGCACCCCGGATTGTCCTTACTTCCCGGTGAGAATTATTAATTACAGCCATCATTTTGTAAATAAATAGTGAAATATTTTACTTTTTGTTTGATATATTAAAAAATTAAATACATTTGTCGTTCAATTTTAAACAAAATAGTGAACAAAACTTTAATCCATATTATTGCCCTTATCCTCATTCTTGCCTCTGGCACCTGATCCGGGAATAGTATGAATTAAAAAAGATATACATAAGCTTTCCGGATCGACCGGGAAGCTTTTTTTTTAAAAAGACTTCTGATGAAAAACCAGTTGCGAAGCAAGGCAAGCACATCGGGACGGAACATGGCAGGCGCGAGAAGCCTGTGGAGGGCAAACGGGATGAAGGAGGAGCACTTCGGAAAACCGGTCATTGCGGTGGTAAACTCATTTTCACAGTTTGTCCCGGGCCACGTTCACCTTCATGAAGCCGGTCAGATGGTCAGGAAGGAGATCGAGAAGATGGGCTTTTTTGCCGCAGAATTCAACACGATTGCGATCGACGACGGAATTGCCATGGGGCATGAGGGAATGCTTTATTCCCTGCCTTCGAGGGAGCTCATAGCCGACAGTGTTGAATATGTATGCAATGCCCACTGCGCTGATGCAATGATCTGCATCAGCAACTGCGATAAGATCACGCCCGGAATGCTGATGGCCGCCATGAGGCTCAATATCCCTTCAGTCTTTGTTTCCGGCGGGCCGATGGAGGCAGGTGTCCATCGCGGAAGGAATGTCGATCTTATCGATGCAATGGTGTATGCTGCAAACGATTCAGTGAGCGACCAGGAACTCGGTGAGCTTGAGCTGTCGGCATGTCCTACATGCGGATCCTGCTCCGGCATGTTCACGGCCAATTCTATGAACTGCCTGACTGAAGCGCTCGGACTCGCTTTGCCCGGGAACGGTACGCTTGTCGCTTCGCATGCAAACAGGATAAAACTTCTTAAAAAGGCTGCCTCACTCATTGTCAGGCTTGCAACAAGGTACTACGAAGAGGGTGATGCGTCAGTGCTTCCACGGTCTATTGCATCAAGGAAAGCTTTCATGAATGCCATGTCGCTCGACATTGCGATGGGCGGTTCGACAAATACTGTTCTGCACCTCCTCGCCGTAGCCCGTGAAGCAGGCGTGGATTTTACCATGAAGGACATTGACCAGCTGTCGAGGAAGATACCCAATATCTGCAAGGTTGCCCCCAGTTCTCATTTTCATGTTCAGGACGTAAACAGGGCCGGAGGGATCCTGTCAATAATGGCTGAGCTCGAAAAGAACGGGCTTGTCGACGGAACAGTGCCAAGAGCAGATTACAGGACATTGCATGAGGCTATCTCCGACTGGGATATCCTCGGGAGTAACCGTATCCCGGAGGCCGATGAACTTTACAGAAGTGCACCCGGCATGAAAAAAAGCTTCGAGATGGGTTCACAGGCAAGTGTTTATGAATCGCTCGACACTGACCGGACCGGNGGCTGCATAAGGGACCTTGAACATGCATACAATAAGGATGGCGGCCTGGCCATACTCTACGGAAACATCGCAAGAAGCGGATGTATTGTGAAAACGGCCGGCGTCGATCAATCACTTTACCGGTTCAGGGGAGAGGCAGTGGTTTTCGAGTCGCAGGAGGAAGCCGCAAATGGTATCCTCACGGGCAAAGTGAATGCCGGCAACGTTGTCGTGATCCGGTACGAAGGTCCGAAAGGCGGCCCGGGTATGCAGGAAATGCTATATCCCACCTCATATCTCAAATCGAAGCTGCTTGACAAAAAGTGCGCGCTCATCACCGACGGAAGGTTTTCCGGCGGGACATCCGGCCTTTCAATCGGCCATGTTTCCCCGGAGGCAGCTGCCGGCGGAGAAATAGCAGTCATCAGGAACGGCGACCTGATCGAAATTGATGTCGTGTCGCGAACAATTAATGCAATGATACCTGAGAGTGAACTAAGTGCCAGACTGGATGCTGAAAGAGCCAGGGGGGAGAAAGCATTTTCCCCCGTATCGAGAGGCAGGAAGATCCCCGCTTCGCTTAAAGCATATGCAGCAATGGTAAGCTCTGCAGATACCGGGGCAGTAAGGATTATTTAATGATGTCAGCCATNGCAAACGGAAATCAGATTTACCAGGCATTAAGATAAAAATCAGGAGGTTCCGGCNCGCAGGTGCCCGGAATCAGTAAAAACACTAACTACAGACAGATCTTATGAAGACTGAAAAAGTACTTGAGGCGAAAGTAACCACGGTTAACGGAACAGCGGAAACCATATCAGGGGCGGACGGCATCCTGAGATGCCTGATCGAAGAGGGAGTTGACACTGTGTTCGGTTATCCGGGCGGTACAATAATGCCGGTTTATGACAAGCTTCTGGATTATGACGACAAGATAAAGCATTACCTTACACGTCATGAGCAGGGCGCTGCACATGCCGCACAGGCATATGCGATGGTGACTGGCAAAACCGGCGTGTGTTTTGCCACTTCCGGACCCGGCTCGACGAACCTGATCACTGGGATCGCAAATGCATTTCTCGATTCGGTTCCGATGGTCTTTATTACTGCCCAGGTGGTTTCCGGGCTGATAGGAACGGATGCATTCCAGGAAACCGATATCCTCGGGATCTCCATGCCCGTAACCAAATGGAACGCCCAGGTAAAGAAGTCGGAGGATATACCTGAAACCATTGCCAAGGCATTCTATATAGCTTCAACCGGGCGGCCCGGACCAGTGCTTATCGACATTACCAAGGATGCACAGATCGAAAAGCTTGATTTCCGGTATCGGAAATGTAATTATATCCGCAGCTACAATCCTCACATCCCGCTCCATACCCGCGCAATTGAGTCGGCAGCAATCATGATCAATCATGCTGAAAAGCCGCTTATACTGGCCGGCCACGGCGTCCTGATCTCAAAGGCCCAGGATGAGCTCAGGCAATTTGCGGAAAAAACCGGAATACCCGTAGCGCTGACCCTTCTGGGCCTGTCAGCCTTCCCGACCACACACCGCCTTTATGCAGGTCTCCTGGGGATGCACGGCAATTTTGGTGCAAACATGCTGACTAACGAAGCCGACCTGATAATCGCAGTCGGAATGCGGTTCGACGACCGTGTGACGGGCAACATCAAGAAATACGCAAAAAATGCAAGGATAATACACATTGAGATCGACGAAGCCGAGATCAATAAGAATGTTATCGTGGATCTCGAAATCAACAACGATGCGAAAGAGGTGCTTGAACAGCTGATCCCCCTTGTCGAAAAGAGATCGTATGAAAAATGGATAAGGGAATTCCGGATCGCGGATAAGACCGAATATGATAAGGTAGTCAGGGAGGAGACAAAGCCCCAGTCAGGAATGCTGAAGATGGGAGAAGTGGTAAGACTGGTATCGGAAATGACCAACGGCGAAGCAATAATCGTGACAGATGTGGGGCAAAACCAGATGTCGGTTGCACGCTACTACAAATTCTCCGAACCAAACAGCTTTGTTACATCGGGTGGTATGGGGACAATGGGCTTCGGCCTTCCGGCGACCATAGGGGCAAAGATCGGAAGGCCTGACAAGCAGGTTGTCGGATTCGTTGGTGACGGCGGTTTGCAGATGACGATTCAGGAGCTTGGAACGATCCTTCACTATGGTATCCCGGTCAAGATTATACTTCTCAACAATAACTTCCTTGGAATGGTAAGGCAATGGCAGGAGATGTTCTATAATAAAAGGTATGCATCAACGGAACTGGTAAACCCGGATTTTGTCGCAGTCGCAAAAGCCTATGGAATACAGGGAAAAAAGGTAACTGTAAGGAATGACCTGAAGGGTGCCATAGGGGAGCTTCTGGCCTCTGAAGGCCCTTACCTGCTCGAAATCGGGATTGACAATGGCGCCAATGTCCTGCCGATGGTGGAACCAGGTGCCTCAGTATCAGACGTAACATTAACTTATAAAAAATGAAACAGGAATTTACAATTTCGCTTTTTACCGAAGACCATATCGGTATACTGAGCCAGATTACAATCATACTGACCCGCAGACAGATCAATATCGAAAGCATAACCGCCTCCGAATCTGCCGTAAAAGGAGTCCAGATGCTTACCCTGGTTGTGAAGACGACTGCGGAAATGGTTCAGAAAGTGGCAAGGCAGATGCAAAAGCTGGTGGATGTTCTGAAGGTGTTCGTTCACACTTCCGACGAGATAATCTATCAGGAAATAGCTCTCTATAAGGTGACCACCAAGGGGCTGATGTCGGGGAACATAATCGACAATATTGTCAGGACCTATCATGCAAGGATACTTGAAGTCTCGCCCGAGTACATGGTGATCGAGAAGACGGGACACAAGGATGAGATCTCCGAGCTCCTTCGTCATCTCGAGCCATGCGGCCTGCTGCAGTTTGTCCGGTCAGGGCGGGTGGCAATTACGAGGCAGGTCAAGGAGCTCAATGCGTATCTCCAGGAGATGGATGCGGCAAACCGCTTCAAGCCTGAAAACATAGAATCATACAACTAAAATTCAAAAATAAAAAACTAAACTATGGCAAAGATCGATTTTGGCGGCGTTCTCGAAAATGTAGTGACAAGGGACGAATTTCCGCTTTCCAGGGCACAGGAGGTCCTTAAGAATGAAGTGGTTGCAGTTATCGGCTATGGCGTCCAGGGCCCAGCCCAGGCAATGAACATGAAGGAAAACGGCATTAATGTCATTGTCGGACAGGCACCGGAATTCAAGGCTGACTGGGACAAGGCGGTAGCCGACGGGTTTGTACCCGGGAAGACCCTATTCGATGTTGAAGAGGCAGCAACCAGGGGAACGATTATCCAGTACCTTGTCTCGGATGCTGCCCAGAGGATCCTCTGGCCGCGTCTTAAACCATGTCTTAAACAGGGTGATGCCCTTTACTTCTCCCACGGGTTCTCGATAACCTATAAGGAGCATACGGGAGTCATCCCACCCGACAATGTCGATGTTATCCTTTGCGCACCAAAAGGTTCAGGCACCAGCGTGAGGAGGAACTTTCTTGCTGGGGCGGGAATTAATTCCAGCTACTCGGTATTCCGGGATTTCACCGGAAGAGCTGAAGAGAGGATCCTTGCTCTTGGCATAGCAATCGGCTCCGGGTATCTCTTCCCGACAACCTTTGAAATGGAGGTATTCAGCGATCTTACAGGGGAAAGGGGCGTCCTTATGGGTGCGCTGGCCGGCATAATGGATGCTCAGTACCAGGTCCTGAGGCAGAACGGCCACTCCCCGTCCGAAGCATTCAACGAGACTGTCGAAGAGCTTACACAGAGCCTTATCCGGCTCGTTGATGAGAAAGGGATGGACTGGATGTACTCAAACTGCAGCGCGACCGCTCAGCGTGGGGCGCTGGACTGGAGACCAAAATTCAGGGACGCGGTTCTTCCCGTCTTCACGGAACTCTATTCAAAGGTAAAGTCGGGAGAAGAGTGCGTGAGGGTGCTGCGTTCGACCGGGGCAACGAATTACAAGGAACTGCTGGATGCAGAGCTGAAGGAGCTTGGAAATTCAGAGCTGTGGAGAGCCGGGGCAGCGGTCAGGAAGCTGAGGCCGAATGTCAAATAAAGAGACTGATAAAAGCATAAAGAACAGCAAACATGCACTGGATGATTCCCTCCGGAAAGGGCCAGTGGCGGGTTTGACCTCAATTATCAACACAATAAAAACACAAAAATGGACGACAAGGTAATTATTTTCGACACCACCCTGAGGGACGGTGAACAGGTTCCCGGATGCCAGCTCAACACGGTCGAGAAGATCGAAGTGGCAAGGGCCCTCGAGGCTCTCGGAGTCGACGTCATCGAGGCCGGTTTCCCGATTTCAAGCCCGGGCGATTTTACTTCGGTTGTGGAAATCTCAAAAGCCGTGACCAATCCTGTTATCTGCGCCCTTACAAGGGCCGTAAAAAAAGACATCGAGGTCGCTGCCGATGCCCTGCAGTTTGCGAAGCGTAAAAGGATCCACACGGGAATCGGGACCTCTCCTTTCCATATAAAGTATAAGATCAAGACAACTCCCGAGGAGATACTGAAAAGAGCCGTCGACGCAGTGAAGTATGCAAAGAAATTTGTGGAAGACGTTGAGTTTTATGCCGAAGATGCAGGCAGAAGCGAGAACGAGTACCTGGCAAGGGTCATTGAAGCCGTGATAAAGGCGGGCGCCACCGTGGTGAACATCCCGGATACGACCGGATATTGCCTGCCCGAAGAATATGGTGAGAAGATCAGGTTCCTGATAGAGAATGTTCCGAATATCGGCAAGGCAATCATTTCAACCCATTGCCATAACGACCTTGGCATGGCAACAGCCAACACGATCATGGGAGTGTTGAATGGTGCGAGGCAGGCCGAGGTTACAATAAACGGGATTGGCGAACGCGCAGGAAACACATCGCTCGAAGAGGTGGCAATGATTATCAAAAGCCATCACGGCATGAACCTGGCCACGGATATCAACTCAAAGCTAATCTTCAGCACGAGCAGGCTGGTCTCCAACCTGATGAGCATGCCTGTCCAGCCCAATAAGGCGATCGTTGGAAGGAACGCCTTTGCCCACTCCTCAGGGATACACCAGGACGGCGTCCTGAAATACAGGGAGAATTATGAAATCATCGATCCGCACGAAGTAGGGATCAAGGAATCGTCGATCATCTTGACGGCAAGGAGCGGAAGGGCAGCCCTTAACCACAGACTCGAAGTCCTCGGGTTCACTTTCGGGAAGGAAGAGCTGGATGAGATCTATCACAAATTCCTTCTGCTCGCAGATAAGAAGAAGGAGATCAATGATGAGGACCTGAGGATACTTTCAGGGGAAGTCTTCTCGGGGGAGAAGGCCCTTAAGCTTGAACTTCTGCAGGTAACCTGCGGGAAATCGGCCATTCCGGTGGCTACCGTCGGGGTCAGGATCAACGGGGAAGTGCACACTTCCACCGCTTCAGGCAACGGACCGATCGATGCATCATTCACGGCAGTGAAACACCTTATCAGCAAAACGGTCCATCTCGAGGAATTCCTTATCCAAGCAATAACGAAGGGAAGCGATGATATCGGGAAAGTGCACATACAGGTTGAACACGAGGGAAAGATCTACTACGGATTCTCGGCGAACACCGACATTATAACCGCTTCCGTGGAGGCCTTTATCGACGCAATTTCAAAAGTTAAGTAATTCATCATCTCTGTGACACTCAGTGTCTCCTCCGTGTAAGTTTTTTGTTTTATTGGGTTACACAGAGTATCACAGAGGAGACACAGAGATCACAGAGAGAAATAATTAGTTTTAATGGAACCAAAGACACTTTTTGACAAGATATGGGATTCACATGTCGTCCGTTCGATAGAGTACGGGCCGGATGTTCTCTTCATCGATCAGCATTATATCCATGAAGTCACAAGTCCGCAGGCATTTAACGGACTGAAAGAGCGCGGGATACAGGTATTCAGGCCCGAAAGGACGCTTGCAACCGCCGATCATAATATCCCGACCATCAATCAGCATCTGCCGATAAGCGATGAACTGTCAAGGAAACAGGTCGAGAAGCTCGCTGAGAACTGCAGGACCCATGGCATCGAATTATTCGGGTTGAATCACCCGAAGAACGGCATTGTACATGTTATCGGACCCGAGCTCGGGTATACGCGGCCGGGGATGACAATTGTCTGCGGCGACAGCCACACCTCCACGCACGGGGCCTTCGGCGCCATCGCCTTCGGTATCGGAACAAGCGAGGTGGAAATGGTCCTTGCAACCCAGTGCATCCTTCAGCCCAAGCCTAAAAAGATGAGGATCAAGGTAAACGGGACGCTTCAGAAGGGAGTCACTGCCAAGGATGTCATCATGTATATAATCTCACAGTTATCGACAGGCGGGGCAACAGGATACTTTGTCGAATACTCGGGAACTGCGATCACTTCAATGAGCATGGAAGCGAGAATGACCGTCTGTAATATGAGTATAGAAATGGGAGCAAGAGGCGGACTGATAGCACCTGATGAGGTAACATACAGGTACCTCAAAGCCCTCCCGGAGATTGCCGAAACCTTCGACTGGGCTCCGCTGATCCTGAATTGGCGTGAGCTTAACTCTGACCCGGGTGCCGTTTTCGACAGGGAGCTTGAGTTTAATGCTGACCATATCAAGCCGATGATAACATTTGGGACAAATCCAGGGATGGGGATTGCTATCGACGATGCCATACCGACGCTTGATGATATCGACGGGGAGCGGAGCACCTCTTTCATGAAATCTCTTGATTACATGGGTTTTGTACCCGGGATGAAGCTGCTTGGCCACCCTGTCGGGTATGTATTTCTTGGAAGCTGCACGAATGGCAGGATACAGGATCTGCGCGCATTTGCCCAGCTTGTCAGGGGACGGAAAAAAGCACCCGGGGTCACGGCCCTGATCGTTCCTGGGTCCAAATTAGTTGAACAACAGGCTATTAAGGAAGGACTGGTCGAGATACTTGAAAAGGCGGGCTTTGAATTACGGCAGCCCGGATGCTCCTCATGCCTGGCAATGAATGAGGATAAGATCCCGGCAGGCCAGTATGCCGTCAGCACATCAAACAGGAATTTTGAGGGCAGGCAGGGGCCCGGGGCAAGGACCCTTCTGGCAAGCCCGCTGACCGCTGCCGCCGCTGCAGTCACCGGCGTTATAACCGATCCCCGCGAACTTATTGACTAGCAATTAATAAATCAGGAAAGAATGTCAAAAGATAAATTCACAATACTTGAATCCACCTGTGTCCCATTACCACTCGAGAACGTTGATACCGACCAGATAATTCCTGCCCGGTTCCTCAGTGCAACGTCGAGGGAAGGCTTCGGCGATAACCTGTTCCGCGACTGGAGATACGACCACAACGGGAATCCGAACCGCGATTTCAACCTGAACAATCCCAGGTACACCGGGAAAGTGCTCGTTGCAGGAAAGAATTTCGGGAGCGGATCGAGCAGGGAGCATGCCGTATGGGCGATTTACGACTACGGGTTCAGAGCAGTCGTGTCGAGCTTCTTCGCCGATATTTTCAGGAACAATTGCCTTAACAACGGACTTCTGCCAATTGTTGTTCCCGACAAATTCCTGAAAGACCTTCTTTCACTCATTGAAAGGAAGCCAGGCACTGAGGTCAGGATAGACCTTGAAAACCAATTGTTCACCATTTTGCCGACGGCGAGGTCGGTAAGCTTCGATATAAACTCTTACAAGAAAGAGTGCCTGATGAAGGGGCTTGACGATATAGATTATCTGTTAAGCCTCAGGAATGAAATAGTTTCTTTTGAGGCATTAAAAAAGTAGTTCATGAGAATAGAGATAATGGATACAACCCTCAGGGACGGAGAGCAGACGCAGGGTGTTTCATACTCACCGTTTGAGAAGCTGCACATTGCAACTATCCTCCTTAAAGACGTCAGGGTCAACCGGATAGAAGTGGCATCTGCACGCGTTTCTTCAGGGGAATTCGAGGCCCTGCGAAAGATCACCGAATGGGCAAGGCAGAACAGCCTCCAGAGAAAGGTCGAGGTACTCGGCTTCGTGGATGGCGATGTCTCCCTTAACTGGATCCATGATGCAGGCGGCAAGGTCGTCAACCTTCTCTGCAAGGGATCCCTGAGGCATCTTGAGAAGCAGCTGAGGAAAACCCCGGACCAGCATGCAGCTGAGATAAAGGAGATCATAAGGAAAGCAACGGAGCTGGACATGGATGTCAATATCTACCTCGAGGACTGGTCAAACGGAATGATCAACTCGGAGGATTACGTTTATTACATGGTCGACAGGCTCAAAGATCAGAATATCAAAAGGATAATGCTGCCCGACACCCTGGGCATCCTCAATTCTGACCAGACATACGATTTCTGCAAACGGATGACTGACAGGTACCAGGGGACGCATTTCGATTTTCATGCCCATAACGATTATGATCTTGCTGTTGCTAACGTATACTCGGCAGTGAGAGCCGGCATTAAGGGAGTTCATACGACAGTGAACGGACTCGGGGAAAGAGCAGGTAATGCGCCGCTTTCGAGCGTTATCGGGGTTTTGCACGACCACATAAATGCTGAGACCGATATAAACGAATTCGAGATCACCAGGGCCAGCAAGATCGTGGAGACCTTCAGCGGCATCAGGATACCTGTAAATAAGCCGCTGATCGGGGCAAATGTGTTTACACAGACATCCGGGGTCCATGCTGACGGTGACAGCAAGGACAACCTATATTACAATAACCTGCTCCCGGAACGGTTCGGCAGAAAACGGAAATATGCCCTTGGTAAGCAGTCCGGGAAAGCAACGGTCAGGAAGAACCTCGAGGAATTCGGGCTCGACCTGAGCGCCGATTCCATCTCAAGGATTACCCAGAGGGTGATCGAGCTTGGCGACAAGAAGGAAAATGTCACAACCGAGGACCTTCCGTTCATAATTTCCGATGTGCTCGGAAACGACAGGGCTGAGTACAGGATCTTTATCAAGAATTATTCGCTTTCACTCTCCTTTGGACTGAAGCCCTTCGCCAGCGTGCAGATCGAGATCGACGGGAACATTTACCAGGAGACCTCCTCGGGAGACGGCCAGTACGATGCCTTCATGAAAGCACTCCGGGTGATCTACGACAAGCTCGGGAAAGAGCTTCCGACCCTGATTGATTACGAGGTGTCAATTCCCCCGGGCGGCAAGACGGATGCCCTGGTCGAGACCGTCATCACATGGAATCTCAGCAACAGGGAATTCAGGACCAAGGGCCTTGACGCCGATCAGACGGAATCAGCAATCAAGGCAACAGAAAAGATGCTGAATATCATGGAAGGCGTCATGGAGAAGGAATATAAATATCTGGTTTTCTGAAATAAACGTCAATAAATCAATTAATAACCTTATTTACTGTTTTTATGGGCAGAGTGTACAATATTGCAGTTATAGCCGGCGACGGGACAGGCCCTGAGGTTGTCAGGGAGGGTAAGAAAGTGCTGAACGCAGCAGCAGCCAGGTTCGGATTCGGGATCAATTTCACGGAGTTCGATTTCGGGGGGGAAAGATACCTGAGGACAGGTGAAGTCCTTCCGGAATCGGCAACAGAAGAGCTGAAAAAGTTCGACTCGATATTCCTCGGGGCAATCGGCCATCCCGATGTTAAGCCGGGCATCCTCGAAAAAGGGATCCTTCTAAGGCTCCGTTTTGAACTCGACCAGTATATTAACCTGAGGCCAGTAAAACTTTACCCGGGAGTGGCAACCCCACTTAAAGACAAAGGTCCGGAACATATTGACTATGTGGTTGTAAGGGAAAATTCGGGGGATGTGTACACCGGCTCAGGCGGGGTTACCATGAAAGGCACCCCGGATGAGGTTGCAGTTCAGAATATGGTCTATACCAGGATGCAGGTCGACCGCTGCCTTCGATACGCCTTTGAGTACACCAGGAAAAGGAACAGGAAGAAGACGCTTGCACTATGCGGAAAAACCAATGTCCTTACCTATGTCTTCGACCTGTGGGAAAGAGCTTTCCATGAGATCGGGAAATCGGAGTTTCCTGACATCACCCGCGAATATTACCATGTCGATGCGACGTGCATGTGGATGGTGAAGAATCCCGAATGGTTCGATGTCATTGTCACCACAAACATGTTCGGCGATATCATTACCGACCTCGGAGCCATTACCCAGGGGGGCATGGGCATTGCAGCGGGCGGGAATATCAACCCGAAAGGGGTTTCGATGTTCGAACCCATAGGCGGTTCGGCCCCAAAATACACGGGGAAGAACATTATCAATCCGCTTGCCTCGATCTGCTGCGGCGGCATGATGCTCGAGCACCTGGGAGAAGAGAGCGCCGCGAGGGCCATTGAAAATGCTGTTATGGATGTCACAGCAAATAAGCTGAAGGACCTGGGCGCCGGGAAAATGGGGTATTCGACAACTGAGGTCGGCAATTTGGTTGCTGAAAGAGTATGATCTTTGTGATACAGAATTTTATTAACCGTAAAGCACGCGAAGTGCTGATAACATCCGGACGCAAAGATTTCCAGGTATTTGGATCATAAAAGTCAGCTCTGCGTTCTTTGTGGAAACTTTGCGTTCTTTGCGTTTAATTAATTAATTGGTCAAAGTACTTTGTCAGATATTGCTAAGTAATTAATACATTTTTCTTTCAATTATTAAAAAATACTTATCTTTGTCCATCAATTTATAACAAATGAATCCGGTCAGATTGCATCACCATCATTTTCGTTCCTGCCCTCAGGCGAGATGAAATTGGTATGCATTTGTTCCAAATATCATAAACCCGTCTGAGCAGATCAGACGGGTTTCTTTTTTCCCGGAGGGTCTGCCCGGAGAAAGAAAAACAAAATGAGCAATCTAAAGATCGCAATCCAGAAAACAGGCCGCCTCAGTGAAAATTCACGCAAGCTTCTTGAAGAAAGCGGGATAAAGATCTCAAACGGGGCAGATGTCCTCAAGAGCCGCGCTGAAAACTTCCCGGTAGAGGTGCTTTACCTGAGGGATGATGACATCCCTCAGTATGTCGAACAGCAGGTGGCCGATATCGGCATACTGGGCGAAAACATGGTCCTCGAAAAGGAAAAGAACGTCATTATCCTCGAGAAGCTTGGGTTTGCCATGTGCCGCCTGAGCCTTGCGGTACCGAAGAATGAAACATTCACCGGACCAGCGTGGTTAATGCATAAAAAAGTCGCTACCTCCTACCCCAGGCTATTGACCGGCTTCCTTTCCAGGAATGGGATAACAGCAGAGATCGAGGAGATCAGCGGAAGCGTTGAGATCGCGCCCGGGATAGGACTTGCCGATGCCGTATGCGATATTGTAAGCACTGGCAGCACTCTCATGACCAATGGCCTTAAGGAGGTGATTACAATCCTGGAGAGCCAGGCAGTCATTATCTCAGGAACGGAACTGGACAGCGAAAAAAAGGAGATCCTCGATAAGCTTCTTTTCAGGATCAGGGCCGTCAAGAATGCAGCCCGGAATAAGTACATCCTCCTCAATGCCCCGGAAAAAGCGGTCCCCGACATTTGCAGGATTCTCCCGGGGATGAAGAGCCCGACAATTCTGCCGCTTGCCGAAAAGGGATGGTGCAGCCTGCACTCGGTAGTAAGCGAGGATGAGTTCTGGGAGAAGATTAATATGCTTAAATGTGCAGGCGCTGAAGGCATCCTCGTAATACCAATTGAAAAAATGATACTCTAATGAAAATAGTGACTTACCCCCTTAAAGGCTCCTGGCCGATGTTATGCAGGAGGCCCGCTTCGGATTACACTGATGTGGATCCCGTTGTCAGGGAGATCCTCGGGAGGATCAAAACCGGTGGAGACAGCGCTCTCCGCTTCTTCACGGAAAAATATGACGGCCCCATTATCAGGAAATTCAGGGTTCCTGCCGGTGAAATTGCCGGGTCAGCAGCACTGGTCGCTGAGGAGCTCAGATCGGCGATCCTCACGGCAAAGGAGAATATTGCAAAATTCCACCGCTGCCAGATCCCCGGTACAGCTGTTGTCGAGACTTATCCCGGGGTGAGCTGCTGGCAGAAAAGCGTTCCGGTAGAGACGGCAGGGTTATATGTTCCCGGAGGAACAGCGCCGCTTTTTTCGACGGTTCTGATGCTCGCTGTCCCAGCCTCTCTTGCAGGGTGCAGCAGGATCATCCTCTGTACCCCGCCAGAAAAAGACGGCAGGATCGACCCGGCAATTTTGTTCGCAGCTTCGGTATCAGGAGTAACCGATATCTTTACAGCGGGAGGCGCCCAGGCAATCGCAGCGATGGCTTACGGAACCGAATCCGTTCCCAGGGTGGACAAGATCTTCGGCCCCGGAAACATGTACGTAACCAGGGCCAAGGAGATGATACAGCTCGACGGGGTGCCGATCGACATGCCTGCCGGACCGAGCGAGGTGCTGGTCATCTCCGACAACACCGGCAACCCGTCATTCATAGCAGCAGACCTGCTCTCCCAGGCTGAGCACGGGACCGACAGCCAGGTGCTCTTCCTGACTGATACACCTGAAATGATTACTGCCGTTAAATCGGAAGTAGAAAACCAGCTCGAAGATCTTCCAAGGAAGGAGATAGCTGCAAAGTCGCTGGAAAACAGCATGCTGATCCTCATGAGATCTATCGGGGAATGCGTCGGGTTCAGCAATTTCTACGCTCCCGAACATCTCATACTGGCAACTTCAGATCCGGCTTCACTCTCCGAAAGCATCAGGAACGCAGGTTCAGTGTTCCTGGGAAAATACAGCTGCGAGAGCGCCGGTGATTATGCTTCAGGGACCAATCATACGCTGCCAACCGGTGGATTTGCCAGGAACTACAGCGGTGTCACGACCGGCAGCTTCATGAAAACCATTTCATTCCAGGAAATCAGCGGGGACGGACTCAGGTCTCTGGGGCCGGTCATTGAAAGACTTGCTGAAGCTGAACAGCTCCATGGCCACAGGAATGCAGTCACAATACGTCTAAATTCATTGTCAAATGTTCGATCTTGACAAACTGGTAAGGGAAAACGTCAGAAAGCTTGTTCCATACTCAAGCGCACGGGATGATTATTCCGGCAGGGAGGGTATTTTCCTGGATGCCAACGAGAATCCGTATGGAAACCTCAACAGGTATCCTGACCCGTACCAGAAAGAGCTCAAACAAGCCGTGAGCAATTTCAGGGAAGTGGCTGAAGAGAATATTTTTCTCGGTAACGGCAGTGATGAGATAATTGACCTCTGTTTCAGGACATTCTGTAACCCTGGAAAGGACAGGGTCCTTGTCTTCCCTCCCACCTACGGGATGTACGAAGTTTCGGCGGCAATCAATGATGCCGGTCTCATAAGAATCCCGCTCCGAAGCGGATTTCAGATCGACCTTGGGAAAACTATGCCTGTACTGGAGACTCCAGGCCTGAAGCTTGTCTTTATCTGTTCCCCGAATAACCCGACCGGCAATTCCATGGACCCGGGTGATGTGGAGACAATTATCGCGGCATTTCCCGGGATAGTTGTCATAGATGAGGCTTATATCGATTTTTCCTCCTTCCCTTCGTTCAAGAAGCTGATCAGTGTTTACCCAAACATGGTGGTAATGCAGACTTTCAGCAAGGCGCTGGGGATTGCTTCAGCACGGATTGGCATGGCTTTCACAAACAGCAATATCGTCAGCCTCTTCAACAGGATGAAGCCTCCGTACAACATCAGCACCATAAACCAGAGGGCGGCCCTCAACAGGCTCAGGCGCCTCCCCGTGTTGAGAAATCAGCTGGAACTGATCAAAAGTGAGCGCATCCGTCTTGCACAGGATCTCGGAAAATTGAGTATCATTGAAGAGGTCTTCCCTTCCGATGCCAATTTCCTGCTCGTCAGGGCAAAGGACCCGGATGCGGTCTGGTCGGCCCTGGTAACGGAGAGGATCATTGTCAGGAACCGTTCGAAGATCGTCCCCGGGACCCTGAGGATCACGGTCGGGACAAGGACAGAAAACAACAAGCTAATTAATGCATTGAGGAGGATCCCGATATGAAAAAAGTTCTTTTTCTCGACAGGGACGGGACAATCATAGTTGAGCCTGCAAATGAGATCGTCGACAGTTTTGAGGAGCTGAGGTTCCTTCCGGGTGTCATTTCTTCCCTGGCAAGGATAACCAGGGAGACTGACTATGAACTTGTGATGGTCACCAATCAGGATGGCCTGGGGACCGGCCTCCTGCCGGAAGAAAGCTTCTGGCCGCCACACAACAAGATCATTCAGATTCTGAAGGATGAAGGAGTAATGTTTTCCGAGGTTTTTATCGACAGATCATTCCCTGAGGAAAATGCACCCACAAGGAAGCCCGGTACCGCAATGCTGACCAGGTACCTTGCCGGCGGGATCGACCTTGAGTCGTCCTGGGTCATAGGTGACCGGGTCACCGATCTTGAGCTTGCAATGAACCTGGGCTGCAGGGCAGTATTCATCAGCGATAACAGCCATCCCCTGGCGGCTTTCAGTTCCAGGGACTGGTCCAGGATCGCCGATTTCCTTATTAAAAGGCCAAGGATCGCCGCTTCTGCACGCTCCACTTCCGAAACCTTGGTATCCGTCGATCTTAACCTCGACGGATCAGGCAAAAGCAAGATCAGCACGGGGATCGGTTTCTTCGATCATATGCTGGAACAGGTGGCAAAACATGGCGGAATGGATCTTACGGTGAAGGCGGATGGCGATCTCGCGGTGGACACACACCACACAATCGAGGATGTGGCGATAGTATTGGGTGAATGCGTCAGAAATGCCCTTGGCGGTAAAAAGGGAATCGAAAGGTACGGCTTCCTTCTTCCCATGGATGACTCACTTGCCCGGGTCGCGATCGATTTCAGCGGACGGCCGTGGCTTGTCTGGGATGTGCAGTTCGGAGAGGGGAAGATCGGGGAGATGCCGGCCGAAATGGTGTTCCACTTTTTCAAATCGTTCAGCGATAATGCATTATGCAACCTTAACATCAAAGCAGAAGGAGAAAATGAACATCACAAGACAGAAGCCATCTTCAAGGCTTTCGGCAGGGCGCTAAGAATGGCTGTGGCCAGGAGAGGCACATATGGACTGCCGTCAACAAAAGGTAAATTATGATAGCAATACTCAAATACAGCGCCGGAAATGTCGAATCGGTCAGCAATGCATTGACCCGTCTGGGGTATGAAAGCAAAATAACCGACGATCCCGGTGAACTGATGGCTGCAGATAAGGTAATTATCCCGGGTGTGGGCGAAGCGGGATCTGCAATGAAATACCTCAGGGACAAAAAGCTCGATGGCGTTATAGTTGCATTGAAGCAGCCTGTCCTTGGGATCTGCCTCGGGCTTCAGCTCCTGTGCAGCTATTCGGATGAGGGAGCGGTGAAGTGCCTTGACGTTTTTGACGCGCATGTCAAGAAATTTCCGCCGTTTGACAAAGTACCGCACATGGGATGGAACAGTTTCACGGCGCTAAAAGGGGCCCTGTTCAGAGGCATAAAAGCAGACGATGATGTTTATTACGTCCACAGCTATTACGCGGGGATAACCGATTTCACAACAGCTATCTGTGATTACGTATTGCCCTTCAGCGCTGCCATGCATAAAGGTAATTTTTACGGTGTCCAGTTCCATCCCGAGAAATCTGCTGATGCCGGTAACCTGATACTGAAGAATTTCCTCGAGCTATGAGAATAATTTTTGCGATAGATATCATTGACGGGAAATGCGTAAGGCTTGAAAAGGGTGACCTTTCCACAAAAAAAGTATATAACGGTGATCCCCTTGACCTGGCAAAGCAGGCAGCCGACAATGGACTGAAACACCTTCATCTCGTCGACCTGGAAGGGGCGGCAGGCTTGAAGCCGGTTAGCTTCCGGCTGCTGGAAAAGATCGCCACCCGCACGTTTCTTGCCGTGGATTTCGGCGGAGGCCTGAGATCGACCGGAGATGTTATAAGAGCATTTGATTCAGGTGCAGACCAGGTCACATGCGGAAGTATTGCCATAACCAATCCGGAGCTCTTCCTGACCTGGCTTGGAAAATGGGGTCCGGAAAAAATAATCCTCGGAGCCGACTGCCGCGACCGCAAGGTAGTGACCCACGGCTGGACGCTGTCGTCATCCGGTGACATAAAGGAATTTGCAGAGGGTTATGTGAAAAAGGGAATAAGCCACATAACCTGCACCGATGTCGAGAAAGACGGGATGCTCAGGGGCCCAGCGCTGGAGCTTTACATGGAACTGCAGGAGATAAGCGGCATAAAGCTTATCGCCAGCGGCGGAATATCTGCGCTGAAGCACATTGAGGAACTTGCCCTGTCGGGATGCGACGGGGCTATCATTGGGAAAGCCATTTATGAGGGAAGGATAAGTCTTAACGAACTTGGCAGATTATGTTAAAGAAAAGGATCATTCCATGCCTCGATATCATGGAGGGCCGAACGGTCAAGGGTGTCAATTTTGGCGATCTCCGGGATGCCGGCGACCCTGTGGAACTTGCGGAAAAATATGTGGAGCAGCGTGCCGATGAGCTTGTCTTTCTTGATATTACATCGACAATCGAGCAGCACGGGTTGCTTACCGGTCTTGTGAGGAAGATAGCGGCAAGGATAAACTTACCATTCACTGTCGGTGGCGGGATAAGTACCCTGGGCGATGTAGGAGACCTCCTTAATGCCGGGGCCGATAAGGTGACCATCAATTCATCGGCGGTGAGGAATCCCGGACTGATTACGGATATCGCCGGCCATTTCGGAAGCCAGTGCCTAGTTCTTGCCATAGATGCCAAATTCGTAAATAATGAGTGGCTGGTTTTCATTGACGGGGGTCGTACAGCAACGGAGCTTAAGGCTGTCGGGTGGGCTGAAAGGGCCGAAAAGTCAGGAGCCGGCGAAATCCTGCTGACTTCAATGGATGCCGACGGGACCAGATCCGGCTTCTCACTGGCCATCACCAGGGAAATTGCCGCCAGGGTCAATATCCCGGTCATCGCTTCAGGTGGTGCAGGGACCATGGAACATTTCCGGGAGGTATTTTCAAGGACCGGGTGCAGCGGTGCCCTTGCCGCAGGGATCTTCCATTACGGGGAGATTGCAATCCCGGAGCTGAAAAGATATCTAAAACTAAAAGGGATTAATGTGCGGGTTTAATTCGAAGAACTTACACAGAGGACACAGACCTGCCTGACGGTAGGCAGGGGAGCACAGAGTGGCAAGGATAAAACTACAAAAATGGAGAATCTTGATTTTGAAAAAGGTAACGGGCTCATCCCCGCGGTTGTCCAGGATGCGGCTACACTGAAGGTACTAATGGTAGGGTTCATGAACAGGGAGGCTTACCGCAGAACAGTTAAGGAGGGCAGGGTTACTTTCTTCAGCAGGAGCAGGAACCGGTTGTGGACAAAAGGGGAAACATCGGGCAACTTCCTTATTGTTAATAAAATAACAATTGACTGCGACAGAGATACCCTGCTGATCCAGGCCACTCCCAAAGGCCCTGTCTGCCATACCGGAAGCAAGTCATGCTTTGGCGACGATTCGCCGAAGGGTTTCGTCTACGAGCTGGAACAGATAATAGGCAGCCGCATCGAAGAAAATGCGGAAGGTTCCTACACGAACAGCCTCTTCAGGAAGGGGGCCGGAAAAGTAGCCCAGAAAGTGGGCGAGGAAGCTGTCGAGCTGGTCATCGAGGCTATGGGCACTGACGATGAGCTGTTCAGAAATGAAGCTGCCGACCTGATGTATCATTTCCTTATTTTACTTAAGACCAAGGGAGTGCAGTTTCTTGACATTGAACAGGTGCTCTTCCTTAGGCATAATAAATCTGTGAAATAAAAACTTACACGAAGATCACAGAGGAGACACACAGGAGCACAGAGGATTAAGAAATTCCATTCAAACCCAATAATTTTTATCTTTTTTTTTGGCAATTTTGAATATTCCGTTACTTTTGTAACCCAATAACACGAAATAATGAATATTATATACACCATCTTCTCCTATTTCTACTTCTACTTTTATTTTAAAAAGAGATAAGGGGATTTTTGTATACAGATAAATTATAAATATTTGAAGCAAGGGTCCCCGAAAGGGACCCTTCTCATTTTAAGATAAGAATATGAAAATTGCGATCCAGGGAGAGAAAGGCTGTTTCCACGAGATGGCGGCAAGACAATACTTCAGCAATGACACGGTGGATATCGTTCCCTGTTCCACCTTTGATCTCGTTCTGAGGTCCGTGACGGAAGGTGCCGCTGATCTCGCAATGATGGCAATCGAAAACGCGAGGTCGGGAGCAATCCTGTACAACTATTCACTGATCCGGGAATCAGGGCTGAAGATGCTTGGGGAGCACAACCTGCGCATAAGCCAGAACCTGATGGCGCTTCCGGGGCAGACAATGCACGACATCCGCCAGATTAGGTCCCACCCCATAGCGCTGGCCCAATGCATGACATTCCTGAACCAGCATCCTTCGATCACCCTGGTCGAGTCAGAGGATACCGCTGGAAGCGCAAAGCTCATCGCAGAACACAAGCTGAAAAAAATAGCGGCCATCGCCTCAGCATCTGCTGCAGAGATCTACGACCTCGAGATCCTGGCCCGGAACATCGAAACTTATCCGAAGAATTATACAAGGTTCCTTGTCATCGGAAGCGAAGACAAAATAATCAGGGACGGCAACAAGGTATCCGTTTGTTTCACCACAGGCCATAAACCGGGGTCCCTTGCGACCGTACTCGTCATCCTCGCCCATATGGATATAAACCTTACCAAGATCCAGTCGGTGCCGAGGCTCAACGGCGAATGGGAATACATGTTCTATCTTGATCTTGAATTGCCTGTAGGCTGCCCCGTTGATGCAGTCGAATCTGCCCTGAGGCCCTACACCAGCAACATGGAAGTTCTTGGCGTTTACAACAAAGGAGAGAAACTTTATGAAAGTTAAACCCGCTGACCGGACCAACACGGTCCAGGAGTACTATTTCTCCCGAAAGCTCAGGCAGATCGACCAGATGCGCCAGGCCGGGAAGGATGTCATCAATCTTGGCATCGGAAGTCCTGACAGGGCCCCTTCCGCTGCAACAATCCGGAGGCTTGCCGGGGAAGCCGGTAAACCCAATGTTCACGGGTACCAGAGCTACAACGGCATCTACGCGCTCCGTAAAGCCTTTTCCGGCTGGTACCAGAGATACTTCGGCGTCGGCCTCGATCCCGAAAATGAGATCCTGGTGCTGATGGGAAGCAAGGAAGGCATAATGCACATCACCATGGCCTTTGTGAATCCGGGCGAAGAGGTGCTGGTACCGAATCCAGGATATCCAACCTATTCATCCGTCACGAACCTTGCCGGGGGGAGGGTAAGGTATTATGACCTTGATGAAAAGAGGGTCTGGCAGCCCGACCTTGAATCCCTCGAGGAAACAGACCTATCAAGGGTGAAGCTAATGTGGATCAATTACCCCAACATGCCTACCGGAAGCAGTGCCGGTGAAGGGCTTTTCCGGAAGATCGTGGATTTCGCATCCAGGCATAACATACTGGTTTGCAATGACAATCCTTACAGTTTTATCCTGAACAACAATTATAATTCAATACTGAGTGTTGAGGGAGCAAAGGATTACTGCCTCGAGCTCAATTCATTGAGCAAATCGCATAACATGGCCGGCTGGAGGGTAGGTATGGTAGCCGGTAACAGCGAATACCTGAAGGAGGTCCTCAAGGTTAAGAGCAATACCGATTCAGGAATGTTCCAGCCGATGCAGATGGCTGCCGTGGAAGCGCTCGGAAATCCGGATTCATGGTATGAGGAGCTGAACTCGGTCTACCGGGAACGGCGGTCAGCGGCCGAATCGATCATGGAAATGCTGGGATGCACAATCGATCCGGACCAGGCCGGGCTTTTCCTCTGGGGAAAGATCCCGGAAAAGGTCAGTTCGTGTGAAGTGCTGGTTGAAGATATCCTTGAAAACACCAATGTCTTCATCACCCCCGGATTCATCTTTGGCTCAAACGGAGAAAGGTTTGTCAGGATCTCCCTGTGCATGGATGAATCTCGGCTGAAAGAGGCGGGCGGACGCATTTCGTTATTTTTGGAGAGTTCAGGTTATAATCTTGTTTAATTCTTAACTAAGGCTGGAGAGATGACTGTAGGAGTAATTGGGATAGGACTGATTGGAGGGTCGCTGATGATCGACCTGCGGAAGAGAGGCTTTGCAAGCAGGATAATCGGTGTCGACTCAAATATGCAGCACAGGAACATTGCCCTCCTCTGCGGACTTGTCGATGAGACGGATTCCCTGGAAAATGCTGTTGACAGGTGTGACCTGATCATACTCAGTTCCCCGGTCGATTCGAACTGCTCGATGCTGCCAGAGATCCTCGACAGGGTGGGCGGCACCGGCAAGGTAGTGACCGACATGGGATCCACGAAGGGGAGCATTGCGAGGATCTCGGTGAATCATCCAAACCGCGGAAGATATGTGGCGCTTCACCCGATGGCCGGAACGGAATTCTCGGGTCCGCTTGCCGCCATAGGGAAGCTTTTTGATTATAAGACGGCAATAATCTGTGACCGTGAGCTGAGTGATCCTGACGCCCTTGATGTTGTGGAGAAAATGGCCGACACGCTCAATATGCGCAAGGTGTACATGAATTCGAGCGATCATGATGTTCATGTCGCCTACGTCTCCCACATTTCCCACATTACATCATTCGCACTCGCACTGAGTGTCCTTGATAAAGAGCAGGAGGAACAGAATATTCTTGCGCTTGCCGGTGGAGGTTTTGAAAGCACAGTGCGTCTCGCCAAAAGTAACGGTGAGACCTGGGCCCCGATCTTCCTCGAGAATTCCAGTTACATTCTCGAGGTGATGGATACCTATATCGAAAAGATGAATCAGTTCAGGAAAATGATCGCTGATAGGGACAAGGAAGGGCTGAAACAGCTCATGGAAGAAGCTAATAAGATCAGGAAAATATTGAATTAAAAGACATTACAATGGTAGTCAAATTACAGGCGATAACAGTAAATGAGTGGAAAGGCTACAAGCAGAGACCTTTCCTCATCGCGGGTCCGTGCAGTGCGGAAACTGAAGAACAGGTGATGGAGACCGCACGGCAGATCGCTGCGCTTGACCAGGTAAGCGTGTTCCGGGCGGGTATCTGGAAACCAAGGACAAGGCCCAATTCATTCGAAGGTGTCGGGACCGAAGGGCTCAAATGGCTGCGGAGAGTAAAACAGGAGACCGGCCTCATGGTTGCGACCGAGGTGGCAAATGAAAAGCATGTTTACGAAGCACTTAAATACGGGATCGACATGCTCTGGATCGGTGCCAGGACCTCGGTGAATCCTTTCACTGTGCAGGAGATATCCGATGCACTCAACGGTGTCGATGTAATGGTCCTCGTCAAGAACCCGATCAATCCTGACCTGGACCTCTGGACAGGTGCGATCGAGAGGGTAGCCAGGGCTGGCATAACAAGGCTCGGAGCCATTCACAGGGGATTTTCCGCCTACGAGAAAACCGTCTACAGGAATCAGCCCAACTGGCAGCTTCCGATCGAACTCAGGCGCAGGATACCGGATCTCCCGATAATCTGCGACCCAAGCCATATTTCGGGATCAAGGGAATACCTGTATGAATTGTCGCAAAAGGCGATGGACCTGAACTTTGACGGGCTGATGATCGAATCGCATATCAATCCCGACAAGGCATTGAGCGACGCCGCACAGCAGGTCACGCCTAACGACCTCAGGGAACTCCTGAGCCGCCTTATCCTCCGCAGCCCTGTAGCTTCGGATCCAAGGCTTCTCGATATCCTTGGAGAACTTAGGCAGCAGATAGACGTATTCGACGATGCACTGGTCGACATCCTCGAAAAAAGGATGAAGATTGCGGAAACCATCGGCCAGTACAAAAAAGAGAATAATATTACTATCTTGCAGACAACACGCTGGGATGAAATTATAAGGAAGGTAATGGTCAATGGCGTTGCAAAAGGACTGAGCAGCGAAATGATAGATACCATATTCAAGGCCATTCACCAGGAATCGATCAACCACCAGATGAGAGTAATGAACAACGGAGCCCTCAGCGGGAAAAAGACCGGATAAAAGATGGAACGTACAGTAGAGCCTGGATTCTTAAAGGGTGAGGTGAAAGCGCCGCCATCCAAGAGCATGACCCAGAGAGCCATAGCAGCCGCCATGCTTGCAAGCGGGGAAAGCATGATCAGGAACCCGTCCTATAGCGACGACTGCCTCGCGGCGATGAGCATTGCAGTAGGCCTCGGAGCAACTGTGGCCCCCGGCAATGGGCTTCTCAGGGTGACAGGCTGCAGGGGACTTAAGGAAAACAAGCTCAATTGCGGTGAATCAGGCCTGGCAATCCGGATGTTCTCACCCGTGGCTTCGCTGTACCCCGAAGAAATAATCATGTCAGGAGCAGGCTCTCTCAAAAACAGGCCGATGGCAATGGTGGAAGATGCTCTGAACCAGCTTGGTGTGAAATGCACAACATCCGGCGGGTACCTTCCTCTCTCAATCAGGGGTCCTCTGAAAGGCGGAAACTGTGAGATCGACGGATCTGTAAGCTCCCAGCTCCTCACAGGGCTGCTTATGGCACTCCCATCAGCGAAAAGGGATTCGGTGATAAGCGTGAAAAACCTCAAAAGCAGGCCTTACATTGATATGACCATCGGGATCCTGAAGGAATTCGGGATCACTGTTGAGAATGAGAACTATGAGCTGTTCAGGATAAAAGGCAACCAGGAATTCCTTTCAAGGGAATATGAAGTAGAGGGAGACTGGAGCGGAGGAGCATTCCTCCTTGTTGCCGGAGCAATAAACGGCGATATCATGGTAACCGGCTTAAAGGCAGATAGTTTCCAGAGCGATAAGGCGATCCTGACCGCCCTTGAAATGGCCGGTGCTGATCTCAGGGTGACCGGCAGCAGCATCAAGGTCTCCGGCTCCGCACTGAAAGCATTTGAATTTGATGCCACGGAATCGCCCGACCTTTTCCCGCCAGCCGTAACATTGGCTGCGTTTTGCAAAGGGACCTCAAAGATAAAAGGAGCTTCAAGGCTTGTACACAAGGAGAGTAACAGGTCAGCAGCCCTTATCGGGGAATTCGGGAAAATGGATATAAAGGTCGAACAGAAAGACGATTACCTGTTCATCACCGGAGGAAGGCCGAAAGCATCAAGAGTGACATCCCACGATGACCACAGGATCGCGATGGCAGCTGCCGTAGCAGCACTGGGCGCCACCGGGAAGATATCAATAAAAGACTCGCACTGCGTTGCGAAATCCTACCCGGGCTTCTTTGATGATCTCCGCAAGTTGGGGGCAACGGTCATCGAATAGCAGGTTTCTGATCCTGCTTTCCAGAAGTCATTTATGTATCGCCATTTCAGGGCTTCTGATGAGTATGAGGCACAGGTGGATAAGATCTCTCCGGAGATCAAAGTCTAGCAGGTGAGGGACCCAAATAGATATTTATAAAGGAGAGGAACTTTGATGTCCCTCACGACAATCAAATACCAACTTAATGATTTTAATGATTTTGCGTCAAAATCATGAAATTTCTTTATTTTTATTTGGGAATTAGATTTTTTTACTATTTTTGACGCTATGAAAGCAATAGAATTATATATCTGGTCTTGGCGCAGCTCAAAATTTTAAGCTGTGAATAAGGCCGTTATATAATTATAGAAGATATTGATTACAAAGGCACGCTGTTCACAGCGTGCCTTTTTTATTTGGCAATAACAATCAATTATCTAATAAATTAAAATTATGGAAAATCTCAGAAAAATCTTATTGGCCGAAAGCGAAATGCCCAGGCACTGGTACAACATTGTGGCAGACATGCCAAATAAGCCGCTGCCGCCGCTTCATCCCGCCACAAGGCAGCCGATTGGCCCGGAGGCTCTTGCAGCAGTGTTCCCGATGGAACTGATTAAGCAGGAAGTATCGGCAGAAAGGTACATCGAGATCCCCGATGAGGTTCGTGACCTCTATTTCACCTACCGCCCCTCCCCTGTCTTCAGGGCTTCAAACCTTGAAAAGGCCCTCGGCACGAAAAGCAAGATCTATTACAAATATGAGGGGGGTAATTATTCGGGATCACACAAGGCCAACACGGCAATTGCGCAAGCTTATTACAACAAAAAGGAGGGCGTGCGAAGGATCACGACCGAGACCGGGGCGGGCCAGTGGGGCAGCGCCATGAGCTTTGCATGCAATCACTTCGGGCTCGAGCTGCTGGTCTTCATGGTAAAGGTGAGCTACGACCAGAAACCGGGAAGGAAGCTCCTTATGAATACTTACAATGCCAAGGTGGTGCCCTCGCCATCCACCATGACGGTTGCCGGACGCAAGATCCTGGAAACATTCCCGGATTCGCCAGGAAGCCTGGGGATCGCAATTTCCGAAGCCATGGAAATAGCGGCCGAGGATCCCTATACAAAATACTCCCTCGGAAGCGTTCTGAACCATGTGATCCTTCACCAGACGATCATTGGACAGGAAGCTTTGCTGCAGATGGAAAAAGCGGGGGATTATCCGGATGTGGTGATTGGATGCTTCGGAGGCGGGTCAAATTTCTCCGGGATAGCATTCCCGTTCCTCAGGGAAAACCTCGTGAACGATAAAAAGACGCGCCTTCTCACGATTGAACCCTCCTCATGCCCGAAGCTTACAAAAGGTAAGTTCATGTATGATTTCGGCGATTCTGCAGGAATGACTCCCCTACTCCCCATGTTCACGCTTGGCCACAATTTCATCCCTGAGAAGATCCATGCAGGCGGGCTGAGGTATCACGGGGCTGGAGTCCTCGTCAGCCAGCTGCTGAAGGACGGGCTGATAGAGGCAAGGGCCAAGATGCAGAGAGAGTGCTTCGAGGGCGGGGTCCTTTTCGCCCGCACCGAAGGGATCCTGCCTGCCCCGGAATCAACCTACGCGATCGCGGGTGCACTCGACGAAGCAAGAAAGGCCGACCTGGAAGGAGTTTCAAAAACAATCCTTTTCAACCTTAGCGGACACGGTCACTTCGATATCTCAGCATATGAAAAGTACTTTGAGAACAACCTGCCGGATCATGAGATGACAAAGGCTGAGGTGGAAGCAGCAATTGCAAGCATCGAACTCCCGGGGTAATAATATTTTCCTCTGTGTCTTCTCCGTGTTGGTGCGCCCCCCAGCCCCCTGAAGGGGGTGAAAGTCCCCTTTAGGGGATTTAGGGGCCTTATTGTTGCACAGAGGAGACACGGAGATTCCATCAGAAATCAGAGTAGGAGGCCGGGTGCAGGAGATACGGATTTGCTTTTGAAACAGTGTTCTTATATTCCTCCAGTGATGAGAGCTTTTTCCATGCATCTGAACTGCCAAAGACCTTCCACCTCTCATCATGCGTAGCCATATCCTTAAAGGTGGTCATATACATGAGGTTCGGCATATGACTTCCAAAAAGTACCTGTCCAAAGAATACCGGGTTGAAATTCAGCTCCTTAAAGAGACTAATCTCACCTCCTTCATTGAACATCTGTATCTTTTTAAGCGCTTTGGCCTCCGTAGCGCTTTCATAGCTTCGAAGCTCATAGATCCTTTCAGAGACAGCATTTGTATACGAGGGTGCTTTGAACTCAGGCATGAATGCAAAAGCCTTCATAAGTATCGTCTCACTCCTCAGATATGGAGGATTATTATATTGTGCATCAAGGAAATCCTTACCTGCTTTCTGAAAAGCCAGGTCCTTTTCCAGTGCGCTTGTAATTTCAAGATATTGATCGGCCGATTTGAACGGAATAAACAGGTAAACCAGCTTTCCTGCAGCAGTATCTGCTTCAACAGGTTTAAAGACACCAGCCTTTGCAATACCGGCTTTGTGCAGGGCGGGCAGGTATGCATCCTTAAGGAAGGCATCAACCATACCTTCCTGGCCGGGACCGGAAATCCTGTAAATTTTAATTACAAAATACTGTTGTTTGGGCGGAGCAGCCGATAAAATGACTGGTATCGAAAAGAGTAAAACAGATACTGCAAAAAGTATCTTCCTGAGGTTTTTGAATTTTTTCATAGTGTAAGGTTTATTTATTTTTTATGACACAGAGGTTCATAGAGGAGACACAGAAATCACAAAGAATCAAACAATTAACTCTGTGGAACTCTGAGCCTTCTCTGTGCTCTCTTTGTAACTAATATTTGTTCGAAAAGTCATTAAATATCTGCTTCGCCTTTACAGGGTTGAGCTCTGACCCCGACCGCACATAGATCCTGTGTCGCAGAGTGATCGATTCCCCCTTTTTAAGCATAGTCTCTCTTTTTGGCTGGTTAGCATCATACCCCTTCTGGCCCAGGTTGTTTATTGAAAACAATCCATAACCCCTCGCATGAAAGTAAGAAGGAAATCCGGTGTTCTTCGGATGGTCAAAAATTGCAATCTCAACTGGAACATTGTTCTTGACTCCTGTAAGGTAAATCCATTCATTCCTGGTTCCCCACACTGCATCCCCCTTCAGTCCTCCGCTGGATGTGTACATGCCGGTAACACCATTGTTGTCAATAGCTTCGACGGCAGTCTGATTGCCATGCTCATCGATGAACATCGTCCTTTCGTTCGATGGCATTTCGAGGGCTCTGTCCACCCGGATTGCAAACAGGCCTTCTTTCGTATCATAGAAGGTCACAGGACCCCTGACTGCGGTAAGGGTAACAATGTGGTCGATGGTCCTCGAGCTCCCGTCACCTGAGATCACATAGCTGGTATGCTCTTCGAGAAGCTGATTGCCTTTATTGTCATCCCATGCGGCCAAAACCTCAAGTGTGCCGGGCATGCCGTTCTCTGTCTTTAAAATTCTCTGAAGCGATATATGCCCGTAATCATCTTTCTTATCTGGAGCGATCGCGGAAGAATTTCCCCAGAAATCGAGATGATTTACATCACCATAGGTAAACCATATACCAAACTGGTGCGGATGATCGGTCCTTTCACCTTTTCTCGGATCGATCGGCCACCCTCTTGTTATGACAATGTCCCCGGGAGCATAAACCGGAAAAAGAAACGGTTTCTCCTTCTGTGAAGTGTAATTGTATACTGTAAATAATTTCCCGCCGACGTAGATCTCTACCTGCTGCTTATCGTCGATCCGTTTGAAACTGACATCGCCGCTGCCGGAAGACTGGCAGATGAGAGCCTGGGTCAAAAACACAGATATCAATAAGCCGGCATAATGGGACAGGCGAATTTTGGATGGGCTTTTCATATTTTTCTCGGTTTTTCAATAGTAAAAATAATTTAATTCAACCTCACCGGGTTATATTTGGAATGCTTTTTTTATTTTCAAAACCTGAATAAAGCAGGCGCGGATTTACTGTGCCGGAGCCTTGGGGCGGAAGACATACAAAACGTGCATGACAAGCGGAGCAGACATAGCCTGTATGATAAAATCAATATGAAAAAAACAATCCTGGTTGATATGGATGGCGTCTTGTCGGATGTCTATGCGTGGTTGTTCGACATGCATCAAAGGCAGACAGGCCATAGGCTCACAATAGATGATGTGGCGGGAAAACTTGAAGGTGAGGCATTCCCGGAACAGCTTAAGCTTGTGGCGGAACCGGGGTTTTTCAGGAATCTGCCCGTGATGCAGGGAAGCAGGGAGGGACTCAGGAAGCTGAATGACAGGCACAAAGTGGTAATTGTATCGCTTGCGACAGAATTTCCCTATAGCCTGACCGATAAGCAGTTATGGCTCAATGAGAATTTCCCGTTCATCAGCTGGCGGCAGGTGGTCCTGTGCGGTGACAAGCAGCTTGTCAAAGCCGAAATTATGATTGACGATCACCTCAAAAATCTCGACAATTTCCAGGGCGAAACACTCATGTTTTCGCAGCCTCATAACCTGCTGATAAAAAATTCGAGGCACAGGAGGGTTGAATCGTGGGAAGAGATTGAAAAGCTTCTTCTTTTCTGAAATATTTGAATCATCAGGAAAATGCTATTTTTACTTAAATATCAGATTCAAAAACCTTTATTCAGATAATTTATGGAAAGTGAAAACAAACCAGCCTCAAAAAGGCTTTATTCGCTTGATGCCTTACGCGGCTTCGATATGTTCTGGATCATGGGCGGTGAGAGCATATTTGTCGGCCTGGCTGCCCTTACCGGTCTGCCGGTCCTGCAATGGTGGGAGACCCAGCTACATCATGTTGCATGGGAAGGATTTCATTTCTATGACATGATCTTCCCCCTGTTCCTGTTCATTGCGGGCATTTCGTTCCCATTCTCCTATGCCAAGCGGATTGCCGCCAGTGAAAGCAGGAAGCTGATCTACAGGCACGTGATCTTCCGCGGGCTGATCCTGGTCCTGCTGGGAATCATCTACAACAACGGCATCCGGTTCCATCTCGGTGAGCTTCGTTACGGCAGCGTGCTCGGGCGTATCGGCCTCGCCTGGATGTTTGCCGCAATTATCTACATGAATGCAAAGCTTACATGGCGAATTGTCTGGTTCTGGGGCCTCATCATCGGATACTGGCTCCTTCTTCTGATCTTCCCGGCACACGACCTTGGCTCGTCCGACCCATTCTCAAGAACGGGGAACCTGGCAAGCTATATCGACCGGCTGATCATGCCCGGCAGGCTCTACCTCGGAAATCACGATCCTGAAGGACTGATGAGCACCATCCCGGCAATTTCAACAGCCCTGCTTGGAATGCTCACAGGTGATTTCATGAAGTCTGAATACCTCGAAAAGAAACAGCTGCAAAAGGTTCTCTATATTGTAGCAGCCGGGGTGCTGCTGATGGTCATCGGCAGAGTATGGAATCTCTCATTCCCGATAAACAAGAACCTGTGGTCAAGCTCTTTTGTATGCTGGGTGGGAGGGCTAAGCCTGCTCCTGTTCGCCCTCTTCTACCTTATAATCGATGTCTGGAAACTCAGGAAATGGGCGTTCTTTTTCGTTGTTATCGGCATGAATCCGATCACGATCTACCTTGCCAACAGGATCATTAATTTTGAAAGCGCTTCAAAATTCCTCTTCGGAGGTATCGTCGAGCTGTTCCCACAGGCATGGGCCCCGTTCCTCGAAGGGACGGCATACGTTGCTGTCGGCTGGATATTCCTTTATATCCTGTACCGCAAGAAAATATTCCTGAAGGTCTGATATTTATCTCTTATGGATCTTGGCAGATCAGCATCCGACCTACTTTCCCTCGAAGGGAAAGTTGCAGTGATCTCCGGCGGCGCCTCCGGGATCGGTTTTGGGACTGCCGTAAAACTGGCGGAGTTTGGCGCCAGGATCGCAATATTCGATATCGATGAGAAACAGGGGCGCCTGGCGGAAAAAGAACTTACGGATCTTGGAGGCAGGGCCAGGTTTTTCAGGTGCGACGTGAGGGATGCCGTCGAATGCAAAAGGGCAGTGAATGATACTGTCAGCTTTTTCGGGAGGATCGATATCCTGTTCAACAACGCGGGAGTGGCAATTCGTAAGAATGCCGTCGATCTTGAACCTGAAGAGTGGGACCTCGCGCTGGACGTATCCCTGAAAGGCCAGTATCTTCTTTCGAAGTATATTGTCCCCGTTATGAAGATGAACGGCGGCGGATCAATAATCAACACCGGTTCGGGCTGGTCGCTTAAAGGGGGACCGGATGCTGTTTCCTATTGTGCAATGAAAGGGGGAACTTTGAATATGACCCGTGCCATGGCCATCGATTTCGGGAAATTCAACATCCGGGTGAACTGCGTTTGCCCGGGCGACATCGACACCCCGATGCTGCAGAGTGAGTGCGAGCAGCTCGGGATGAATTACGATGAGGAATACAAAAGAAGCTGTGCTGCAGGAAGGCCGCTTGAAAGGCTCGGTACACCCGGCGATGTGGCAAACGCCGTTCTGTTCCTTTCGGGCAGGATGTCATCCTGGATTACCGGAACATATATAGTTGTAGACGGAGGCGGAATAGCTTAATCTTTGATCATGAAACATATAACACTCGTCACACAGGCTGCGGTCATGTCCTGTACAGCCATGTTATTGCTGAACGCGCCGGCATTGTCAGGACAAGCGGCAGGGGCTGCACCTGAGCTCAAGGCTGCATCACCCGGCATTTTTTTCCCGGCGAATGACCTCATGAAGATAGGGGTGTTCTACTATCCCGAGCAATGGCCAAAGGACGAATGGGAAAGGGATTTCAAAAATATGGCCCGGTTCGGATTTGAATTCACCCATATGGCTGAGTTCTCGTGGACATACCTCGAACCGGAGGAGGGCCGGTTTGATTTCACCTGGCTCGATGAGGCTGTCGATATGGCCGCAAGGGCAGGACTAAAAGTGATCCTTTGCACCCCTTCACTCTGTCCGCCGGCCTGGATGGGGGAAAAATATCCCGAGGTCTACCTTGTCGGGAGCGACGGAAGACGACGCGAACATGGCATAAGGGCAAATGCATCGATTTCCAACCCTGTGTACCGGAAATTCACCGACAGGATCGTGACGGAACTGGCAAGGCACTATGGCAATGACGACCGCATCTGGGGCTGGCAGATAGATAATGAGCCCCTGGCTGTGGCAGACTACAGCCCCTCGGCCCTCGATGCCTTCCGGAAATGGCTTGAAAACAGGTACAAGATTATCGGGAATCTGAACAGGGCATGGGCGGGAAGCTTCTGGAGCACGAGGTACGGCAGCTTCATCCAGGTCCTTATACCCAACGAATCGATGAATTCCGAGGACAAGCTCAGCCCTCACGCTCTGCTGGACTTTCAACGGTTCACTGCTGACATGACCGCCAGCTTCCTGAACGATCAGGCAGATATCCTGAGGAAGTACATCAGGCCCGGTCAGTGGATCACATCAAACTATATAAATGTAAGTACCTCCGCAGATCCACGGAGATCGGATCATCTTGATTTCCCATCCTTTACCATGTACCCTGTCAGCGGCAGGAATGAGCTTGGGGGCAATAATTTCAGGACAGGCATCCCATACAGGATCTATGAGGCCTGTGATTATTACCGCCCGATAAAAGGGATCACCGGTCTCATGGAGCTTCAGCCGGGGCAGGTGAACTGGGGCAGCGTCAACCCCCAGTTGCTTCCCGGCACTGTCCACATGTGGATAATGCAGGCTTTCGGAGGCGGCTGTTCCTTCCTGTGCACATACCGTTACCGGCATCCCCTGAGGGGTAGCGAAATGTACCATGACGGCATTGTTGGCACCGACGGGATAACACTCACGCAGGGAGGGAAAGAATTCGTCCAGGCAATACGCGAGATCCATGAACTGAAAAAGCTCCCCGGGCACGATTCGTCGATGCCTGCGGATTTCAAAAGCAGGAGAACGGCAATCCTTTGGTCGCATGATGTGATGTGGGACCTGGATATTCAGAAACAGACTGAGCTCTGGGATACCTGGAGGAACAGGAACAATTATTCCTCAGCTGTCAAATCGACAGGGGCGCCGCTTGATTTTATATCCGAAAATGATGATTTCAGGAATTATCCGTTTCTTATTGCACCCTCCTACCAGATGGTGGATTCGTCCCTGGTAACCAGATGGCTTGANTACGTGAGGGATGGCGGGAACCTTGTGCTGACATGCCGCACGGGTCAGAAGGACAGGCTGGGCCACTTTTTTGAAGCTCCGCTTGCCGGACCGGTCAGGAAGCTTATTGGCGCCGATATTGAATTCTTTGACATGCTCCCAGAAGGAAGCAAGGGGAAGGTCCGGACCAGCAATTCCCTCCACGAATGGAATATCTGGGCAGAGATCCTGTCACCCTATGCGGGAACGGAAGTGCTCGCCAGCCACCATGACCAGTTCTACGCAGGTACGGCTGCTGCGGTGACCCGCAGGATCGGAAAGGGAACAGTCACGTATATCGGGATTGCGACCAAAGAGGGTGACATTGAACGGGAACTGGTCCGGAAAGTCTATGAACTAGCAAAGGTGCCGGTCGAGGATCTTCCGAAGGGTGTTTATCATGAATGGAGGAATGGGTTCAATGTGGCAGTCAATTATACCGACGTTCCGTTCAAAATGCCGATGAATAAGGGTGCAAGGGTCATCATCGGGGAAAACCCGGTACCCACTGCCCGGGCCCTGGTCTGGATCGATAATTAAGATCTAATCAGCTCCCCGGTTTCCTCAGCTGGCTTGATACCGAGCCAGAGGGCCGCACCAACCACTGCAATCACGGCAGCCACGTGAAGGGCATTTTCCCATCCGGCCCAGCTGGCAATAAGCGGTGTGAGGGCGGGTGATATCAGGCCGCCGACATTGCTTCCCATGTTCATTATCCCGCCCGCGGTCCCGCTTCTCCTGCCTGCCGTCTTCATCATCATTGCCCAGAATGGCCCTTCAACGCACAAGATAAAAGCAGTGGCCAGCGCAAGACAAATTGCCGCCATGACCCCGCTCTGCGTATGGGCACCGATGGAGATCATGATCCCGGAAAGGGCCATGCCGAAAATTGGCACTATCCTGCTGCCCCAAATCTTCCCGGCTTTCCCGGCAATCAACCTGTCGGAAATTAGGCCTCCCAGCGGGATCGAAACAATTGATAGTATCCAGGGCAGGCTGCTCATCCAGGCTCCGCTCAGAAGGCTGAAATGCCTCTCCTGGACCAGGTAAAGGTAGAACCAGGAAACAAAGATATATCCGACATACCCCTGAAGCGTGTAGCTAAGGGTCAGAAAGTAAAAGCTCAGGGAATTGATCTTACCCCTGCCCACCTTGCTATTCACCGGATCGGCAGGAACAGAGGCAGTGCCCAGGTAATTAACATGGGCAGGCTCCCTTGTCCGCAGCCAGACGGCAGCCATAACAAGCGCAGGTATGGCAGAGACCACAAGTGCCATTCTCCATCCCCAGTGTACCATTATGTTTGAGACGAGCGGGGGTGCAATTGCCGAACCAAGGCCCACGGAGGCAATCACTATCCCGTTTGCCCTGCCCTGGTATTGCACAGGCACCCATCGGGAGACCCCCTGCCCAGATCCCGGGTACGTGGGAGAAGCGGAAATCCCCAGCAAAAACCTGAATGCCATGAAAATAAGCAATGTCACCGCCGGAACAGCCCTGAATGCCCCGGTCCCGGTAAGTGTATGAAGGGCTGTGATGATGAACCAGAGCCAGGTAATTATAGAAAGGACCTTCCTGGCCCCGAACCTGTCGGCCACAGCGCCGGAAGGGATCATAAAGAGCGCATATCCTGCCAGGAAAGCGGAGAAGATCTCCCCCATCTGGACCTGTGTCAAACCGAATTCCTGCATCAGAAGAGGCCCCGCCGTGGAAACATTGACCCTGCAAATGTATCCAGCCGTAGCCGTCGCACAGAGTATTGCGACCACAGGCCAGGGCTTCGTTGCTTTTCCGCTCATAGATTCTTGTGCATAAGTATCTCAGAGGCCCCTTCAATGATATAATCCCTGAATTCACACATCGCCTCATATCCATGATGCTCGTAAAACCTTCTTGCCTTATGATTGAAAGAAGAGACGCAAAGGAAAAAGTGCCGCGAGCTGCCCCTGAAGAGGTTTTCACCGTAGGACAAAAGATCTGAGCCGATCCCTTTTCCGGCAAATTCAGGATAAACCGCGATCGATTTCAGGTACGGGGAACCGGCCAGTCCCCGCGGATCAAGGAGCATTATTCCCGCAAGACCTTCGCCCGCAGATGCAACATAAAGGACATATTCGGGATCCCGGCAGTTTCGCATACATTGTTCCAGTGATATCCCGAGCGTTATCCAGGGATCGGATCCGGCAAGAAGCCTGGCGGCAGCCTCTTTCTCAGGATCGGTAGCCGGACGGATGACTATGTTCTCCATGTGTACCTGAAGGGATTAATGTATAATGTGATGTTAAAATAGTCTTTTTTACAACACCGTCATTCCGGATGAAGTGAGGAATCTTCTTCATGCAGGAATAAATAAAGAACACCGGGAAGGATAACAAACGATTGTTTGTTTTAAATTTATGCAGTGCATCACACTGACACAAAAACTCATTCAATTAACTGCCCGAATATGAAAACCAGAAACATCAATCGCCGTATATTCCTAAAAACCAGCGCTGCAGCCGCTGCCGGAATTACACTTGCAGGAAACATCCCAATGCCCGGCCTCGCCATGAAAGCCGGGAACAGGCTCCCACGCTGGAAAGGATTCAACCTCCTTGATTTCTTTTCACCTTACCCTCCAAAGAACCTGGATGGATCGCAGACGACGGAAGATGACCTCAAATGGATGTCGGACTGGGGGTTCGATTTTGTCAGGGTCCCGATGGCTTACCCGAGGTACCTGGATTTTGACCGTACGCGAGATATCACGAAGGATGAAATGTTAAAATTTGATCAGAAAGCCATAGGTCAGGTGGACGATCTGATATACCTGGCGAACAAGCATAACCTGCATGTCAGCCTCAATCTTCACAGAGGCCCCGGCTATTGCATAAATGCAGGCTTTCATGAACCATTTAACCTTTGGGACGACAAGGATGCACAGGATGCATTTTTTTCCCACTGGCAAATGTGGGCCGAGCGCTACAAGACAATCGCTCCCGGCAAGCTGAGCTTCGACCTTCTCAATGAGCCGGCCTATATCAGGGATATGAATAACCAGTACGCTGCCAAAGGTCCCGTGCCCGGGGCAACTTACCGGAAAGTTGCAGAGGGTGCCGCAAAGGTTATAAGGGCCGTGAACAGGGACAGGCTGATCGTGGCAGACGGGAACAGCGGCGGCAGCAATGTTATACCCGAGCTCATTGATCTGGATATAGCCCAGAGCTGCAGGGCCTATTATCCGCATTATGTCTCCCATTACCAGGCATCGTGGGTATGGAAAGATCCGTCAAAGGCTCCCACACCCGTATGGCCGGGGGTTATCGACGGTAAGCAGTTCGGTCGTGAGCAGCTTGAAGAATTTTATAAACCATGGATCGCGCTCGTTGAAAAAGGTGTCGGAGTTCATTGCGGAGAGGGCGGATGTTACAGTAAGACGCCTCACAATGTATTTTTGGCCTGGTTCGGCGATATTCTCGATATCCTTACCTCACATAAGATCGGCTATGCCCTCTGGAACTTCAGGGGAACTTTCGGGATCCTCGATTCAGAGAGGTCGGATGTGAATTATACCGACTGGTATGGACACAAGCTCGACAGCAAGCTGCTGGAGCTCCTGAAAAAGTATTGAAGAAATATAAAAAATAACACAGAGTTACACAGAGCAATAAGCTATTATCTCTGTGTCTTCTCAGTGCAACTCTGTGTAACCCATAAGATTCAGTCTTCAAGCGCCTGGTAAACCATTGCCTTGAATTTTGACTGGATCCCGGAATGTGTCAGGGGTATTTGCTGGAAAAACAGGAGCCCAACAACCTGCTCCTCAGGATCGGCCCAGTATGTGGTTGCGTAATAGCCGCCCCACGAAAATGATCCCTCCGACATGCCCAGGACCGTCTGGCCTGCTTCAGTAGTGAGCTCAAATCCCAGTCCGAACTTGTTGGGGCCAACCTCAAGCCCGCCTATCTGGTTTGATGTTATAAGGTCTATCGTGCGGCGTGCAAGCAGTCTCCTGCCATTGTAAACGCCGTGGTTCAGGAGCATCTGCAGGAATTTCGCATAATCCTCTGTTGTAGAGCTCAACCCGGCCCCTCCGGAGAAATAGGTACCCTCGACAAGCGGATAATTGGCACTTGGAAGCTGAATTGGGATCACCTTATGATTCTGGTCCTCCGTGCTCACCTTTACCAGCCTGGCCTGCTTATCCTTCGGAAGATAAAAATAGGTGTCGTTCATGCCGAGAGGTTCAAAGATGCGGCTCCGGAAAAATTCATCAAGGCTCTTTCCCGACCAGATCTCGACGAGGTAACCGACCACATCAACATTGAGTCCATAGGTCCATTTTTCACCGGGCTGATGTACCAGGGGCTGCCTGCCGAGGATCTTCATCTTATCGGCAAGCAATATCCTGTCGCTGACGAATCCGGCAGGGATCCCGGCTTTTGCGTAGATTGCTTTCATCCGGGGCGACCCGATCTCGGCATAGTCGATCCCCGATGTATGGGTCAGCAGATCGCGGACAGTGATCTCCCTTTTTGCAGGAACAGTGGTATAAGTGGTATCCTTTTCGTTGAATTGGTCAAGTACTTTCGGATTCGCGAATTCAGGGATATATTTTGACACTGGATCGTCGAGGAGGAACTTCCCTTCCTCGAAAAGCATCATGGCAGCTATGCTGGTAATTGCTTTTGTCTGGGAAGCAATCCTGAAAATATCGTTTTTGAGCATAGGTGATCTTGATTCAAGATCCTTTACCCCGAACGCCTTGTAATATACGATCCTGCCATTGCGCGCAATAAGGGCATCGGCCCCAGCGATCCATCCGCTGTCGACCCCCTGCCGGATCAGATTATCAATACGCGTCAGCCTTTCGGCAGAGACGCAGGCAGATGCCGGTGATGATTCCCTGAGAACCGGCGGTTCATGCTGGCAGGAAAGAGTAAAAGCCAATAATATGGCAATGAACGGGAGGAAAAGATGTTTTCTCATAGGACTGAGCAGTTAATTGTGTGAGGTTTGGTTTGTATGGTTGGTTGTCTGTGCATCAAATTTATAAATTTCTTAAGTTAATGATGATCATCATGTATTAAAAGTCAAAGGTAGTTAACCGCAAAGCTCGCAAAGAGATTAAATTCAGCAAATTACCTTTGCATACTTTGCGCGAACCTGGCGTTCTTTGCGGTTAAATCCGACTTTTGATACATCCTTCTTAAAATTCACTCTACACCTCCGGTGTTGAGAGAATCAACCGGGTTTTCACCATGGATGTGACCATGGACATTAAACTTCAAATTTTACTATATTTGATACGGGGATTCGGTCCCGTTGATAACAAGTACCTGCTGATGTTCTGAATATTAACGCGCTTTAACACATAATTCTATGAGAAACCTTGTGCTGTTCTTAATCGTTGCCGGGATTACGGTATTTTCGGCCTGCCAGAAGAAGGAATCGGAAAAGTTCAAGCTGCTCACAGGGCCTACATGGCAAGCTGACAGCCTGCTTGCAAATGGGGTGGATGCATCCGGGCCCGGTGGAGTTCTGAGCAAGTTTGGAGGTGAGGCAAAATTCAATACTGATGGGACTGGCACATTCGGTCAGTACGCAGGAACATGGCAGTTCAACAACAATGAAAATGAGATAATCATTACGTCAGACTCGATCCTGATACCAATTACAGCCGTAATAAAGGAGCTGACAAGCGTTTCCTTAAAGCTGACGACCTCCCTTATTACACCTACACCTCCGTACACTGCCCTTAACATAAGAATGACCTTTAAGGCCAAGTAATGCGTCCTGTTCTTACTTTCGTTCTCCTAGTTTCCACTCTTGCCCTGAACGGTAACCAGTTCAAAGGGGTCATAAAGGGAAGGATCACCGACAAAGCCACCAAAGAACCCCTTGCCGGAGCCTACGTCATCTATGGCCGGCAACACGGGACGATGAGTGACAGCGACGGCAATTACCAGGTTACGGCTGATCAGCCGAAGCTGGAAATCACATTTCAGCTGATCGGTTATGAGTCGGTAAAAAAGGAGGTGGAGCTCACCTCTTCCGAAACGCTCGAGCTCAATGTCGAAATGGAGATGAGGGTAAGTGAGATCGGGCAGGTGGTCGTGAGTGCAAACAAGACCGAACAAAAGGTAGCTGAGCTGACCGTGTCGATGGATGTCGTAAAATCCTCATTTCTCAACCAGAATCATATTACGGATGCCGCGGATATAATGAACCGGACCCCCGGTATTGAAGTCCTCGACGGGCAGGCATCAGTAAGGGGGGGAAGCGGGTTCAGCTACGGGGCGGGAAGCCGTGTGCTGGCGCTGATCGACGGCCTGCCGGTGATCTCGGCAGATGCCGGGAACATAAAATGGCAATTCCTGCCGCTTGAAAACATTTCGCAGATCGAGATCATCAAGGGGGCATCTTCTGTCCTTTACGGCTCGTCGGCCCTGAACGGGGTCATTAATTTCAGGACAGCTGATGCTTCAAATATCCCGGAGACCAGGTTTTATGCAGAAGCCGGGAGCTTCGGTAAACCTAGAGACAGGAACCGGATCTGGTGGGATTCTCCCCGGGTCTTTTCGTCCGCCTCATTCTCGCACCTCCGGAAGATAGGGAATACCGACTTTGGAATAAGCGGCAGCCTGCTCCTTGATGAAGGCTACCGTAGGCTCAATGATGAGCAGCTTGGCCGGATTAGCCTTAAGATCAAGCATTTTAGCAAAAAGCATGAGGGCCTAAACTACGGGATCAACCTGCACACCGGATATGATGCAAAAAAAGATTTCATCCTGTGGGAAGATGCTGATTCCGGGGCACTGAAGCAATCGCCTTCCACAGCCAGGGAATTTCATGGAATATTCATCGCGGCCGATCCATTCATCGGCTTAAGAAGAAACGACAAGACCTCGCATGACCTGAGGATGAGGCTGCAGACCACCCTGAACCGGCTTCCAGAAAGCAGCCAGAACAACAGCGATGCCAGCTCAATTTACACGGAATACCAGTTCAGGCATAAGCTGTCATCCAAAGTCTCGGTCACAGCAGGAGCATCGGAAAATTACAGCAGCGTTGTATCCAATTTCTTCGGCAACCATCACATAATGAACATTGCCGGTTATGCACAGTTTGAGCTGAAACCCCTGAACAGGCTTGAGGCTGTCGGAGGCATCCGGGTCGAGAGCTTCCGGCTCGATGGGAAGAATGACAGGACGATTCCCATCTTCAGGGCCGGATTAAACTGGCAGGCTGCAGATTTTACATTCCTGAGGGCCTCTTTCGGCCAGGGATACCGGTACCCGTCCCTTGCCGAAAAATTTGCCTCCACAACCCTCGGATCAGTTACAATCATCCCCAATCCTTACATCCGTTCCGAGTCAGGATGGAGCACAGAGCTCGGGGTAAAGCAGGGTGTCGGGCTCGGATCCCTGACCGGCCAGGCAGACCTCTCGTTCTTCTTCCTGCAGAACTCAAACATGATCGAATACATGTTCGGCCTCTATCCTGAAGGACTCGGATTCAGGGCCACCAACATCGAGCAATCAAGGATCTACGGAACCGAACTTGAGTTTTCCCTTTCCGGCTCAATCGGCAGGGTCAGGAACACCATCACCGGCGGATATACATTCATGTACCCTGTCGGCTACAATCCACAGACACACAGGAATACTGGCATATATTTGAAATACAGGAGAAAACATTCCGGAACAATTACCCTGAATTCCAAATGGCAGAAATTCAGCGCCGATATCACCCTTTTTGTCAGGTCGAAGATCCTGAATATTGACGAAGTGTTCCTGACAACCCCGATCCTCCCCGGATTCAGTGAATACTGGGCGAACGACAACAAAACCTATGAGGTCCTCGATGCTGTTGCCGGATACAAGCTGAACGGCAGNCTGACAATCTCATTCCAGGTAAAGAACCTGACAAATAAGGAATACATGGGCAGGCCAGGGGATATCCAGCCTCAGAGGAACTACAGCCTGCGGTTGTCGGGAAATTTCTAGAGCATGACTACCCAGTGATTTTCCATGATAATTAATAAACTAACCTGCATGAAAACTCCCCGCAATCTTAAGCTTGGCCTGTTTGGCATCGGGCTTGAAACTTACTGGAACCAGTTTGAAGGACTTAAAGAAAGGCTTGAAGGTTATCTTTCCGAATTAAGGTCAAGACTCGAAAGACCGGGTGTGGAAATCACCGATATCGGGTTGGTCGATAATCCCGAAAAGGCCCTTGAGGCGGGTCATTCCTTCAGGAAAGCCGATGTTGACCTGATCTTCCTTTATATTACGACCTATGCACTCTCGTCAACCGTCCTTCCTGTCGTCAAAAGGGCCGGCGTCCCTGTCGTGATACTCAACCTTTCACCTGAGAAGGCAATTGATTACAGATCATTTAACAGCCTGAAGGAGAGGACCAGAATGACCGGGGAATGGCTCGCAAATGTTTCAGCATGTCCCGTACCTGAAATTGCAAGTGTTTTCCTCCGGGCCGGAATAAGCTTCCACCTGGTGACCGGCTCGCTTCACAATGATCCGGAGGTTTGGGAAGAGGTGTCCGAATGGATCGATGCAGCAGAGGTCGCCGGTAAAATGGCTCACAACCACCTGGGCTGCATGGGTCACTATTACGGCGGGATGCTCGACGTTTATTCAGATCTCACCCTGCACCTGGCTACCTTCGGAGGGCATATCGAAATGATCGAGGTAGAGGAGCTTTCTGCCCTGAGACGTGAGGTGACTGCCGAAGAAGTTAAAGAAAGGCTGGACCTGTTCGATAGGGTGTTTGATATCTCCGGTGAATGCAGCGTGGAAGAGCTCCGGAAAGCGGCAGCCACGTCCGTGGCAATGGAGAAAATCGTAAAAAATTATGATCTCGGATCAATTGCTTACTATATGAGCGGGACCGGCATAAAAGAGAATGAAGATTCGATAAATACGATCATCCTGGCAAATTCACTCCTCACCGCCCAGGGTGTACCGGTAGCTGGTGAATATGAAATAAAGAATGTCCAGGCAATGAAGATCCTCGACTGCTTTGGTGCCGGCGGATCATTCACTGAATTCTATGCCCTCGACTTCAATGATAACGTGGTTCTGATGGGACACGATGGCCCGGGTCATATTGGTATCGCGGAAGGAAAGATCAGGGTCAAGCCGCTCGAGGTCTACCACGGGAAGACGGGAAAGGGACTTTCCGTGGAAATGTCTGTAAAACACGGTGATATTACCTTGCTATCGGTTGTCCAGGACAAGAACGGGAAGCTCTTTTTTCTTTCGGCTGAAGGGCAATCGGTGCCCGGCCCGATCCTTGAGATAGGCAATACAAATACCAGGTACAGGTTCCATCCAGGGGTAAAGGATTTTATGAAGAGGTGGTGCAGTTACGGCCCGGCACATCACTGCGCAGTGGGGACCGGACATATCGCATCGAAAATTGAAAAGCTTGGAAAGCTTCTGGGAATTGATGTGATAAGGGTAAGTTAATCCGGCTCATTCAAAATACACGAAATAGTTTTTTATATTTGATATTCAAACCAAACTCAAACCCGCTACATGAAACTTTCTGTCTTAAGATCCGGATCATTCATTATTGTCCTTCTCATAATTACGGCTTTGACTTCCTGTAATAAAGAGGTCCCTGCAAGCGGGAGGATAAATGATTTCAAATCGCTTACAGCCCAATTCAAGGAACCTTCAAAAGAGTTCACGACGGCACCTTTTTTCGTCTGGAATTATAAGATCACCAGGGGGGAGATCGATCACTATATGAATGAGTTCAAAAAGCAGGGCAGCAGCCAGGTCTTTATACATCCCAGACCCGGCCTTGTTACGGAATACCTTTCGGATGAATGGTTCGACCTTTTCAAATACACCGTTGAGAAGGGGAAACAGCTTGAAATGAATGTATGGATCTACGACGAGAACTCCTACCCCAGCGGCTTCGGAGGCGGTCATGTCCCCGATCAGATGCCGGAATCATATAACCAGGGACAGGGTCTCGAAATGAAGAAGTTTGAATCCCTGCCCGACACAGCTAACAGGTATTTCCTTTGCCTTAAAGAAGATAATGGCAAATACACAGATATTACTGCTTCCGTTAAAAATGAGATGGGAAAACCCGGGAAATACCTGCTGTTCCATAAAACCTACAACGGGAAAAGCGACTGGTACGGCGGCTTTTCATATGTCGATCTCCTGTACCCGGGTGTTACGGAGAAGTTCATTGAGATCACCATGAAAGGATACGAAAAGTCCGTTGGCACCGATTTCGGGCAAACCGTTCCCGGAACCTTCACCGATGAGCCGCAGATCACCTCACCGGGAGGGATAAGATGGACACCTGATCTTTTTGATGCATTTCAGAAGAAATGGAATTACGATCTCAGGACACAGCTTCCCTCACTTTTCGAAGAAACCGGGGACTGGAAAAAAGTGCGGCACGATTATACACAGACATTGTTGCAGCTGTTTATCGACAGGTGGGCCAAACCGTGGAACCGGTACTGTGAGGAAAAAGGGTTGAAATTCACCGGCCACTACTGGGAACATGAATGGCCGAACATGCAGCCCGGCGGGGACAATATGGCAATGTACGCCTGGCACCAGGTCCCGGCCATTGATATGCTTTTCAACCAGTGGAATGATGTTAGCTCCAAAGCCCAGTTCGGCAATGTGAGATCGGTTAAGGAACTCGCAAGTGCAGCAAACCAGACCGGGCGCCAGAGAAAGCTCAGTGAGACCTATGGCGGGGCCGGATGGGAACTTTCATTCACCGATATGAAGAGGCTCGGGGATTGGGAATATGCCCTGGGTGTAAACCTGATGAACCAGCATCTGGCCCATATTACGCTTGCCGGTGCGAGGAAATATGACTATCCCCTCACTTTCACCTACCATGAACCATGGTGGAATGACTACAAATATATTAATGATCATTATGCAAGATTGTCTCTTTCCCTTTCATCCGGGTACCAGAAGAATGATATCCTCATACTGGAACCTACGACAACAGCCTGGCTGTATGATTCATATGTCCAGGACAATCCAAAAGTAAATGAAATAGGACAGTCATTCCAGTCATTCATTACAAAGCTTGAAAAGGCCCAGGTGGAATATGACATGGGTTCGGAAAACATCATAAAGGACAGGGGCTCAGTCAAAAACAACAGGTTCATTGTCGGGGAGTGCAGCTACTCTACCCTGGTGATTCCCCCGATGATGGAAAACCTTGACCTTCCCACTTTCAGCCTTATCAAATCGTTTGTCGCCAACGGCGGGAAGCTTGTTGCATTTTCACATCCGTCGCTTGTGAATGGGGAGACTGACAGCGGGCTGGCCGGCTTCCTTGATAAAAACAGCGATAAAATTACTTTCGTCCAGGAACTTACTGCTGAAAACATCCCGCAGTACTTCTCATCAGCCGACGCGAAATTCAACCTCTTCGCCGGAAAGGACCTCTACCACCACAGGAGGATCCTCGCCGACGGACAGCTGTTGTTCCTTGCAAACTCAAGTCTAACAGATCACAGCACGGGCTCTGCCGAGCTGAAGGGTACCGATGTGATCGAGATGAACACGGTTACCGGGCAGCTCTCCGGCTACCAGATCGGCGCCGGGGGAGAAAAAGTTACTTTTTCATGGGATATCCCGCCTGCCGGGAGCCTGCTGCTGTTCATCCCGTCAGGGAAGAGCGAATCGCTTCCTGCTCCGGGAGTCCCGATGTCGTGCGCTGCAGTGCCTCTGCAGGGTGAACTAAGGATCACAAAAGACTCTGTCAACGCTGTTCCGCTGGAATTCTGTGATGTTATGGTCGGAGGTGTGGTCACAAAGGATCTGAACACCTATGATGCTGCTGATAAAGTATTTAAATTTCACGGTTTCAGGAACGGCAATCCGTGGAACACATCGGTGCAGTTCAGGACAGGGATAGTTGACCGGGACACTTTCCGCACCGGCACCGGGTTTACCGCCACATACCATTTCAATGTGAAGGGTGCGTTCGACCGATCCGGGATGCGCGTTGTGGTGGAAAGACCTGAGCTCTGGGCAGTGTCGGTCAATGGCACCACGGTCACTCCCGATCCCGGGAAATGGTGGCTCGACAGGTCGTTCGGCGTATTCGGCATCGGCTCTCTTGTAAGGACAGGCGATAACGTCATTTCGCTGAATGTCAGCCCAATGAAGATCCATGCGGAAATCGAGCCTGTTTATGTTATTGGGGATTTCTCTGCAGTGCCTGAAGAAAAAGGCTGGTCGATAGCTGCCCCGGCAGCCGGTCTGGTAACCGGCTCGTGGAAAGGACAGGGTATGCCGTTCTATTCCTGGGGTGTGAACTATACCAGGGAATTCACAATTGACAATCCTGACGGCAAGTACATCGTTTCCGTGCCAAACTGGAAGGGAACGCTGGCGGAGGTAAAAGTGAACGGAACAGCGGCTGATCCGGTCGCATTCCCACCATATGAATCCGATGTGACTGACCTTATCAATCCCGGGGTCAATACCGTGGAGGTTAAGGTCTTCGGAAGCCTCAAGAACCTGCTCGGCCCTCACTTCAACAACCCTGCTCCGGGACTGGTTTCGCCGTGGCACTGGAGGTATGTGAAATCATTTCCTCCCGGGAAGGATTACCAGCTGCTTGATTATGGGATGATGGATGAGTTCTATCTTCTGAATAGGAAATATTAGGCGGGAGGCGGGAGGCGACAGGCAACAGGGGGCAGGCACGAGGCAGCAGGCGTCAGGGGGCAGGCACGAGGGGGCAGACACCTGAAGGAATAATATTAAATAAGAAACAGGGGATTAAAGCAATTTTTTCTTTCGGTGCCTGATCAGTAGTATTATCATTGCACTTATATCTTCACACTCCCGATCCGATTCGTTATATTTATCATCCTGAAGACAGCCTATTTCCTGGCTTATTGCGAGTTGCGTAATTAACTCCGCCGTAGAACCTCTTGCAATAAATAAATGTCGGATACTTTGACGGTCAGTCTCAAAGCCATCACCTTCAGCAATATTAGAAGGAATTGACACTGATGATCTTCTAATCTGATCTGACAACCCGAAATCATGTTTAAATAGGACAGATTCAGTTAGTTTATAAATATCAACAGCCAAGCTTTTTGATAATTGCCATACCTTTAACTCTTTAAAATTCCCATAATGCAGCATTTTAGATAGTTAGACAATATTCATTACCACATTATAAATTTATTAAATTCTCATAATACAAGATGAAATACTCCATTTTTAATGGAACCCGGATTTCTCTTCTATATAATTGAGCCTATTCCCCGGCACCTGACGCCTG
>JGI20215J15232_1000004_pt1 | contig 165819 bp, 132 predicted proteins | sample WetSurMetagenome_2_FD_15232 | JGI IMG/M metagenome (IMG submission 15232) | reverse complement strand
CCACCGACTGGAGCGACATGCAGGGAGGTGTAACATGGGCCTGGAAATGGGGTGACGCCGGACTGGTAAAAGACAGGGTCCAATGGGGAAATAATTATAACGGGGCAAATATATTCGGCGGCAACAACCCCACTTTCGTTCAGCTCAGGCTGCACCTGAAACCCGTGGAATGGTTCGAATTCAATTACTTCCATGGCTGGCTCAATTCGATGGTGGTAGACAGCTCCAGGTCGTACTGGATATCAAATAGTTACGGGGATCATTACAGGAAGGTTTACCACAAGAAATACATTGCCGCCAATATGTTCACTTTCAAGCCTCTCAGGGACTTGTACCTCTCCCTGGGTAACAGCATCGTCTACAGCGACCGTCATTTCAACGTAGCCTACCTGGTCCCTCTCTTCTTCTATAAATCTGTCGACCACTCCCTCACATCGGGGATTGACAATATGAACTCGCAGATGTACTTTGATATAAGCTCCTGGCAGATAAAGCATCTGCACCTATATGCTACCCTGTTCGTTGACGAGCTTTCCGTAAGCAGGTTCTTCAAAAAGGATGAATGGAACTTCCTGAGCTGGAAAACGGGTTTCAGGCTGGCGGACCTCCCGGTAAGGGATCTTTCGTTCACGGCTGAGTTCACATATACCTATCCTCTTACTTACCAGCATAATGTATCGACCCTTACATTTGAAACAGAGAATTACAACCTCGGGTATTACCTGAGGGATAACTCGAGGGAGTGGTACCTTGGGCTCGATTACAGGCCCTACAGGACCCTTGATGTGAATCTTTGGTTCACGGATGCTGTCCGGGGACCGGATTACACAGAGCTTGGGAGCCCACGGGTAGGAAATCCGCCCCTGGCTTCGGTGGAATGGCACAGCACGGGTTTCGGGCTACGGGCCTCATGCCAGGTCATCAATGATCTTTATGTATGGCTCGAGGCTTTCAAAAGCAAAACTTCGGGTGATGAAAGATGGAGCCCGCCATTTTTTTATGGGAACCGCAATACCCTGAATGCCGGAATTACATTAGGATTCTGACATATTGATCCAGTTAATTATTTTTTAGTAATTTTAATTTGTGAATTGATCTTTTACGGCGAAAAGTGCTTCCAGCCTGACAGAAGCAGCCGTGTGTTGACAACTGCGTAAATGGAGGTTCGTAAATTCAGAGGGATAACCCTGACTGCTGATATAGTCATCCTGGCAGTATCCTTTCTTGCCATGGTGATGACCAAGCCATCTAGCATTAAGGGATACCTGCCGTCGCACAGCATCTTTTTTGCTGCGCTTGCGGTGGTCTGGATCGTCGTATCGCTTCTGAACGGCAAGATGCACCGGGGCAAGATCGTAAACTACTCGTCGGTTTTTTACAGGGTAATCAGCAGCAATATTATTGCATTGTCGATAACCGCACTGCTGATGTATGCATTCCGCGAATATTTCTATTCAAGGACAATCGTCCTGGGAACTGCCGCTAGTGCAACGCTCCTAGAGCTTATTACAGGGGTCCTCTATATCTCATACAAGCGTGCTTCGGTTACTGACTCCGATGATTACCAGAAATTCCTGACAAGGAAAAAGAGCGAACGGGAGCTGGTGAAGGAGGTCAACGGGAAAAAGGTCCGCAAAGAAAAGACCTTTAGTATAAATCCGGGAATACTGGGTGCGATCGAAAAGGAATCAGGAAAGGAGATCGCTGAAGCAATTGGCAGGATGATCAGCCATAAACTGAGCGAGCTCACTGCAGTTCTTTCCACAACAACGGTATTTAATATAAACAGCCTCCCCGAGCCGGAATACGAATATATTATTAACCTGAGGAAAATAAATGATATTCAGAACATTGATGAATTCCTCGAAGCTGTCAATGCCAAGCTTTTAAAGGGGGGATACCTGTTCTGCTGCGTGGAAACAAAGGACCAGCGGAAGAAGAGGCTGCTCAGGAAATATCCTCCCGTGCTTAACTACATCTATTATGCCCTGGATTTTATAGTCAAGCGGATCATGCCAAAGCTAAAGCTGACGGCGGGACTATATTACATACTGACCCGCGGGTCCAACACGGTGATCTCAAGGGCTGAAGTCCTGGGCAGGATCTCGAGGGCAGGCTTCAGGATCAAACAGGAATCATTCATCGGAAAACTGCTCTATATAGAAGCAATAAAATATTCCGAACCTGTCCCCATCGAAGGTTATCCTTACGGACCCCTGATCGCGCTTCAAAGGATAGGAAAAGATCGCCAGCTGATCAAGGTCTATAAGCTGAGGACAATGCACCCGTATTCCGAATTCATCCAGGAGTATATTTACAGCCTTCACGATCTGCAGAACGGGGGCAAGTTCAGGGACGATTTCCGCATCACTTCCTGGGGTGCCATCTGCAGGAGGATATGGCTCGATGAGCTGCCAATGATGATCAACCTGCTGAAGGGCAATATGAAGCTTGTAGGGGTGAGACCTCTGAGCCGGCAGTATTTCAGCCTCTACAGGGAAGAAGTACGGGAAAGGAGGATCAATTACAAGCCGGGACTAATTCCCCCGTTTTATGCCGATCTTCCCGAGGATCTCGACGGCATCCAGGCCTCAGAGCTGAACTATCTCGATTCATTCGACAGGCATCCGTTCTTCACCGACTTCAGGTATTTCTGGAAGTCAGTATGGAATATTATTTTCCGGTATGCGAGAAGCGGGTAAGGGCAGGGAAGGGGCTCAACGCTTCAACGTATCAACGTATCAACGAAAGACTCACGACTCACCACTCACCACTCACTACTCACAAAGAGGGGGAGAAGCGGGGTGGGGAGTACCTATTTATCCAGCCCGAAGATCCGTTCAATGAGCTCCCATTTTTCAGGTGTGTCCGATAGCGATCCCGCCTGCTGAAATGCCGAAACATACTTTTCCCACTCCTGCTGCTCCGGTTTGGCAGACAGATTCCTCATCGCCTTGTCATGGTCGAAGTCAGGCACAGTATCCATGATCATAAAAGCAATATTGCCATACAGATAAATCTCCATGTCAATGATCCCAGCCTCCCTTATGCCCCGGGTTATTTCAGGCCAGACTTTTCCTGGTTTGTGAACTTCCCTGTACTTTCTTATCAATACGGCATTGTCCTGAAGTTTAAGAACTTTGCAGTAACGTTTGAAGGATTGATGATTTGTTTCTTTTTTATACCCCTGCATAGCTTTGCATTTTAAATTTAAATAAATGTACACAGGTTGGAGGTAAGTGAAACCTTGAGTTGATATCTTTTTTAACTGTAAAGAATGTAACGGGCTTGTCCCCAAACCCCTGAAGGGGGCTTAGTCTGGATGGCCCCTTCTAGGGGAGATGGGGGGCGAAAACTTTCATTCTCATACAAAAACAGTTATTTTTGCTTAAGACCAAATCTAATACTCCAATGACCGGCAAGAAAAAGAAAGTATTCGTATCAGGCTGCTTCGACATGCTGCATTCGGGTCATGTTGCTTTCCTCCAGGAAGCCTCCTTGTATGGCGATCTTTATGTAGGAATAGGGTCCGACAGCACTATCCGGGAACTGAAAGGCAGGGAGACTGTTAATTCTGAGGATGAAAGAGCCTATATCCTGAACGCCCTTTCGTGCGTTCACAAGGCTGCAGTAAACAGAGGAAGCGGTTTCCTCGATTTTATTGAGGACCTGAAGGTTGTGGGACCCGATATTTTCATTGTGAACGAGGACGGTCATTCCCCTGAAAAGGAGCAGCTGTGCAGGAAGATGGGGATTGAATATATTGTGCTGAAGCGAATCCCCCATGCGACTCTTCCGGCCAGGTCGACCACGGCACTGCGGGCAGTCAAACCAATGCCTTACCGGATCGATATTGCCGGAACATGGATCGATCAGCCATATGTTTCAAAATTCTGGCCCGGCTCAGCCATCACGGCATCGATCGAGCCGATAATAGAGTTCAACGAGCGCTCGGGGATGGCAACATCGACAAGGAAAAAGGCGATAGAGCTCTGGAACGACCACCTACCGCTCGAAAAGCCTGAGAAGCTTGCCAAAACCCTCTTCCGGTACGACAATGATCCGGGCACCAGGGAAGTGAGCGGGTCGCAGGATTCCATCGGCATCACCATGCCGGGGATCAACAGGTTCTTCTATGAAAAAGGGAAATACTGGCCCTCAAAATTTGAGACAATCACTGATATCGATACCATCAGGTGGCTGGAGGAGAGGCTGTGCATGCTCACCCTGTGGCCGCGTCCCGAAGGGTACGATGTTCTGAGCGATACGAGGATAAACACGGAAAATGTAAGGAAGCTGACGGAGGCGGCGGATGCTGCATGGGAAGGGCTGGTATCAAGGGACATTAAAAGGTTCTCGGCAGGATTCCTGGATTCTTTCCATTCGCAGATACGGATGTTCCCTAAAATGATGAATCAGGAGATAGAAGATATTATCAGGCAGTACGGGGACCATGCATTGGCATGGAAGCTGACCGGGGCAGGAGGAGGCGGTTACCTGATCATGGTGAGTGAGGCGCCGGTCCCGAATACCTTTAAGATCAGGATCAGGGTTAAGGATCTGTGGATTTAAAAACGGGCAGAAAAACAATGTGAGGTGCTGGTAGCTGTTTGCTGTAAACCGGTTGCTGGTTGCTTGTTGCTGGTTGCCTGTCTTAGCAGGTATTGCCCCAGCTTCAAAAAGAAGTGGAAACTTACCTGTCTGACATCTGTGACATGTACAATTTCAATTATTTAGCGGAGGGGAAACTTTCTAATATATGGAGCGATATTTATAGTTTCCTGAGGAAGGTCCTGGGGATATTAACGATCAGGTTCTGGTCGAGCCTGTCGATCCTGATAACGACCCGGCTGTGGGACCCCATCTTCACGAGCTCGCCGGTCAGGCCCACCAGTGCTCCTCGCATCACCTCCACACTGTCGCCCCGCTCAAATTTTTCGGATGAGAGCTCGATTTCCGCATCGCTGTTTATGAGCAGCCTGAGGTTATCGATCTGCTCCTGTGGAATGGAAGCGGGCTGCCCTTCAAAAGTGACGAACCTGACAACCCCGGCCGTCTGATACACTTTTGGGAATACCTGCGGAATGACTTTTACAAACACATATGAAGTGAGAAGGGGCTTCTCGACAAGCTTTTTCCTGTCGCTCCAGATCCTGTAGGTCTTTTGCAGGGGAAGAAAGACCTCAACTCCGGTCTCGGCCAGCCTGTCCCTTACCTGCTTCTCAGCCCTGGGATTCGTATAAACGGCATACCATTTCGGATCTGCGGTTTTTCTTGCCGGCAGATGGTCGCCATTTATCTGGTTTTCCATTGGATTCAGTTTTCACAGGTTGTACTGAGGGTACAAATATAGCATAAATCCGGAGCATGGTTTCAGCGCGGATTTTTTCTTCTTTTTTTATTGAACAAAAAGAACTAAATTTGCGCCAAGAAATTAATACTAAATGCTATGGCTGAGAAGACAAGATATTCGGACGAGGAGCTTGAGGAATTCCGTCAGATCATCCTCACGAAGCTGGATAAGGCCAAACGGGATTACGAAATACTCAAATCGAGCATAACCCACGAGGAGAGTAATGATACTATGGACACCTCTCCCACATTCAAGGTACTGGAAGAAGGTGCTACAACCCTGTCAAAAGAGGAAGCCGGCAGGCTGGCACAAAGGCAGCTTAAATTCATACAGCATCTCCAGGCTGCGCTTGTGAGGATCGAGAACAAGACCTACGGTATCTGCCGCGAGACCGGCAAGCTGATCTCAAAGGAGCGCCTGCGGGCAGTTCCCCATGCCACCCTGTGCATTGATGCTAAAATGAAGCAGAAGTAAAGTAGGCACACAGAAGATCATAACGGAAACAGGATAAAGAAAGATAAAACAGAACCATCCGGAAAAGGGTGGTTTTTTGTTTTATAAATCCGTTAACCGCAAAGAGCGCAAAGCTTTAGCAGAGAGCGCTAAGTAAAAACACAGATAATCATTTCTTTGCACTCTTTGCACAATAACTTTGCGACCTTTCCGGTTAAATAAGCTTTCTGAAATAGTCAATGGTTTTCCCAAGGCCGGTTTCCAGGTCAACCTGCGGCTTCCAGCCCAGAACCCGGGCGGCAAGCGAAATGTCAGGTTTCCTCTGCTGGGGATCATCCTGGGGCAGCGGAAGAAACTTAAGCTTCGACTTTGAGCCTGTCATCGAAATGATCTTGCCGGCAAGGTCCCCGACTGAGACCTCAATGGGATTGCCGAGATTCACAGGTCCTGTAAATGTATCCGGGGTATCCATCAGCTTAAGGAACCCATCCACCAGGTCATCGATGAACTGGAAGCTGCGGGTATGTGATCCATCGCCGTAGACGGTGATGTCGTCGCCCCTGAGGGCCTGTACGATGAAATTCGATACGACCCTGCCGTCGTTCATGTTCATCCTCGGGCCGTAGGTGTTGAAGATCCTTGCGATCTTGATCCTTACGCCGTTCTGTGTATGGTAATTCATGAAAAGCGTCTCGGCGCATCTTTTGCCTTCATCATAACATGCCCTGGGTCCCATGGTATTCACATTCCCCCAGTAGCTTTCAGGCTGCGGATGAACGTCCGGGTCGCCATAGATCTCGCTGGTCGACGCCTGCAGGATCCTCGACCTGGTGCGCTTTGCAAGCCCGAGGGTGTTTATCGCGCCCATCACGGATGTCTTGATGGTCTTTATGCCGTTATACTGGTAGTGAACCGGGGATGCGGGGCAGGCAAGGTTGTAGATCTCGTCGGTCTCGACGAAGATCGGCATGGTCACATCGTGCCTGATCACTTCGAAGTAATGGTTGTCAAGTAGGTGCCGTATATTCTCCTTCGATCCAGTGAAGTAGTTGTCGAGACATATCACCTCGTTTCCCATGCCGAGAAGCCGTTCACAGAGATGGGAGCCTATGAATCCGGCGCCGCCGGTGATTAGGATTCTTTTCATTTGAGTCAGGTGTATTGACAAATGTAATTAAAAGCAGGAACATTTATCGGAAAAAGATGAGGAGAAGGGTGAAAGAGTGAGGGGGAGAACAGGGGAAAGGGAGAAAGGGGGAAAGGGAGAAAAGGAGAACAGGGGAAAGGGAGAAAGGGAGAAAGGGAGATTTAGGAAAAGGAAGGGAGAGAGAAATTTTTCAGTGGATAACAGTTAATCCCTGACGTTTTGTATATTTGATTTGTCGCTGCAAAATTACATACCCATGGAAGTTTTTAAGTCTCACAAAGAGCTGAATGTCTTTCAATTGGCATTTAAGTCTTCTATGGAAGTTTTCTGTCTTACAAGATCATTTCCCAGGGAAGAGGTTTTTTCATTAACCTCTCAAATCTTAAGGAGTTCACGATCAGGCTCAGCAAATATTGCCGAAGCATTCAGGAAAAGAAGATATGAAAAGTCTTTTATTTCGAAACTTTCAGATTCTGAATCTGCTGAAACCCAAGTCTGGCTGGATTACTCTCTTAATTGTGGTTATCTGTCCAAATCCGATCATTTGAGGTTATTCAATGAATATGACCTCATCATTGGCAAAATCGTCACTATGATAAGACAATCTGAGGAATGGAGCATAGGTTGATTCCTCCCCCCACCTCCTCTTCCCCCCATCTCCCCTTCTTACCTTCATGCATTCCTAATGACCGAAATCTTTACTTTTGCGTCATCGATTTCTACCTCCCTGGGATTGTAACCTTCAAGGCTTTGTATGACCTCCACCCTCGAAGCCAGGGTCTGGGAGCCGATATAGGAGGCATGGCGTTTAACGGCCTCATGTATGAACTCATGGTCCTCGATAAGGACAGTGATCTTGTCAGTCACATCAAACCCGCTCTCCTTACGGATATTCTGGATCCTGTTCACGAACTCGCGGGCGATTCCCTCGTAGCGGAGCTCGTCTGTCACCGAAACATCGAGTGCAACGGTCAGCCTGCCGTCGTTTGCCACCTGCCATCCCGGGATATCCTCAGAAATGATCTCTACATCCCCTGCCGACACTGTCACAGCCTGCCCGTTTACATCGAACCGGAAAGACCCCTCTTTCTCCAATGAGGCTATCTCTTTCTGCGACATCGAAGCCAGGGCATTGCTTATGTCCTTCATAAGCCTGCCGTAGCGAGGGCCGAGAGATTTGAAATCAGGCTTTATCCTTTTTACAAGCACCGATGATGTATCGTCGATATACTGAACCTCCTTGACATTTACCTCTGCCAGGATGAGATCCCTGACAGCTTCGAATTTCTGCCTGAACGAACCATCGGTCACCGGGACAAGGATCTTTGCCAGCGGCTGGCGCACCTTTATGCTTACTTTCCTTCTCAGTCCGAGGATCATTGAAGATACTTTCTGTGCAATATCCATTCTTTCCTCGAGTTCCCTGTCGATCAGCGATTCTTCGCATGCAGGGAAGAGTACCAGGTGCACCGAGTCTTCCGGGTGCCTTCCGGTCACCCTGTTAATATCGGTGAAGAGGCGGTCCATATAGAACGGGGCGAGAGGGGCAGCGAGCCTGGCTACCGTTTCAAGGCAGACATAGAGTGTCTGATACGCGGCCAGCTTGTCCTTATCGTATTCTCCTCCCCAGTAGCGCTTCCTGTTGAGCCTTACGTACCAGTTGCTGAGGTTTTCGGTCACGAAGTCCTGTATTGCCCTTCCTGCCCTTGTAAGGTCATAATTATCATAGCACGATCCCACCTCCCTGATGAGCGAGTTGAGAAGGGAAATTATCCACCTGTCGATCTCGGGTCGCTCGTTTACCGGGATATCCTTTTCGGTAAACCTGAAATTATCAATGTTGGCATACAATGCGAAGAAAGAGTAAGTGTTGTAAAGCGTGCCGAAAAACTTCCTCCTGACCTCATCGATACCGGCTGTGTCGAACTTAAGGTTATCCCAGGGCTGGGAATTGGTCATCATGTACCAGCGGAGCGGGTCCGACCCGTACTCCTCGATAACATTGAACGGATCGGCCGCATTGCCGAGACGCTTCGACATCTTGTTACCGTTCTTGTCGAGCACGAGTCCGTTTGAGATTATATTCCTGAAAGCCACTGAATCAGACACCATTACGGCTATCGCATGGAGGGTAAAGAACCAGCCCCTTGTCTGATCGACTCCCTCGGCAATGAAATCGGCAGGGAACATATCCCCGAAATTCCCAAGGTTCTCGAATGGATAGTGGGCCTGGGCATACGGCATGGAGCCTGAATCGAACCATACATCGATCAGGTCAGGCTCGCGGAACATCCTACTTCCGGACGGGCTCACAAGGATTATCTCGTCGACAAATGGTCTGTGAAGGTCGAATTTATCATAGTTTTCTGCACTGTTATCCCCCTCGGTGAAATCACCGAGTGGATTCTTTGTCATAAAGCCTGCACTGACAGCCAGGTCAATTTCGGCTTTCAACTCGGCAGCCGATCCGATGCATTTCTCCTCTTTCCGGTCCTCCGTAACCCATATGGGAAGTGGGGTTCCCCAGAACCTCGATCTGGAGAGGTTCCAGTCGACAAGGTTCTCGAGCCATTTCCCGAAACGTCCGCTGCCCGTCGATTCGGGATTCCAGTTGATGGTATTGTTGAGTTCGATCAGCCTGTCGCGGAAAGCGGTGGTGCGGATGAACCATGAATCGAGCGGGTAATAGAGCACCGGCTTGTCGGTCCTCCAGCAGTGCGGGTAGCTGTGCACCTGTTTTTCGATCCTGAAGACCTTTCCCTGCTGCTTGAGCATCACGGCGATATCCACGTCGAGGGTATCAGCCTCAGGCGGCAGGTTGTCGTCGTACTCGTTCTTCACCGGGCGGCCTTCAAATCCTTTATATGTCTGTGTGTTGACTCTTTGCTTTACAAAACTGATATCCATGTCGAGGATGGGTACCATGAAGCCCCTCTTATCGACAAGCGGACCCATGGTCCCGTCCTTCCTCCTGACCAGCATCGGAGGGATTCCGTTCTCCTGGCCGACACGGTAGTCGTCAGCACCGAAAGTGGGTGCGATATGGACAATTCCGGTACCGTCCTCGGTGGTCACAAATTCCCCTGTGACAACCCTGAAGGCCCCGGGATCCGGTTTAACCCAGTCGATCAGCTGCTCGTAGTTTATTCCTTCAAGTGCTCTTCCGGGAAACTCGTCGAGCACCCTGAAAGGGATCTTTTTGTCACCGGCTCGGTAATCTGAAAGCTCAAGTCCGGCATTGGCTTCCGGAAACATAGAATGGAGAAGGTCCCGGGCTATCACGACAGTTATTGGTGCGCCGGAGTAGGGGTTGAAGCTGCGGACTTTAATGTAACGGATATTCATTCCGACTGCGAGGGCCGTGTTTGACGGAAGTGTCCATGGCGTGGTCGTCCATGCCATCATATGGACATCGGTTGTATCGATATCCCTGAACAGGAACCCTGATCTTTCATCCCTGATGAGCCTGAACTGTGCGATGCAGGTGGTGTCCCTCACATCCCTGTAGCAGCCGGGCAGGTTAAGCTCGTGGGAGCTGAGGCCGGTGCCGGCGGCAGGTGAGTAGGGCTGGATGGTGTATCCCTGGTAAAGATATCCCCCTGAATAGAGCTTTTTCAGAAGCCACCAGAGAGTTTCGATATAACGGTTGTCATAAGTGACATACGGGTGATCCATATTGACCCAGTAACCCATTTTCCTGGTAAGCTCCTCCCACATGTCAGTGTACTTCATCACATCGATCTTGCAGGCTTTGTTGTAATCCTCGATTGAGATCTTTACCCCTATATCCTCCTTGGTTATGCCCAGCGCCTTCTCCACGCCAAGCTCCACCGGAAGTCCGTGTGTATCCCAGCCGGCCTTGCGCTTTACCTCGTACCCGCACTGTGCCTTGTAGCGGCAGATTGCATCCTTGATGGTCCTCGACATTACATGATGGATTCCGGGCATTCCGTTTGCAGAGGGCGGGCCTTCATAAAAAACGAATTCACCTTTCCCGTTCGCCTGGCGGATGCTTTTTCGGAAGGTATCATTCTCATCCCAGAACCTGAGAATATCCTTGTTTACCTTTGAAAGATCAAGAGCTTTATATTCAGGAAACCTTTTTCCCATTATATCAGAAAGTTATAATTACAATAGCGTTACGAAAAAATCGGACAAAGATAGTAAAAACGAAGGAACAGTGCAAGGCTCTTTGGTATTAGTGTCACAGAGAAAGGCACTTCCTGCATATCTCTGAAGTTTTGCATGTCATGCATGCCTGCTCTTGTTATCTGGTCCCGAAAACCAAAATCAGAACAGTTCCTGAAATCGGAATAGACGCCATTTACCAATTCCCTTGACATTTTCCAGATTTCAATCTCTTCAAAATTCCTGATTGTTGACATTTTGGCACATTTAAAAGGTGAGACATATTTTTCCATACTAAAAATATGTATTCTCAGGGACTACCAGTTATTAATCGCACAATTAATAGTGACAAACAATTCCTGCCCGACTTTCAAAACGCGCATAACAATCAAAACTTGCATGACAATTTCCAGAATTACTTACTTTTGACGATCATTTCAATCTCAAATCTATGTTCTCAGGAATAGTCGAGGAAGCAGCACCCGTGGTCAGGGTTGTGAAGGAGAAGGAAAACCTGCATATAACGATGAAATGCTCATTCACCGGCGAGCTGAAGATCGATCAGAGCATTTCTCACAACGGTGTCTGCCTGACGGTCGTAAGCAAGGAAGGCGACACCTACACCGTGACCGCCATAAAGGAGACTCTCGAAAAGACCAATCTCGGGCTTCTGAAACCCGGCGACAAGGTGAACCTTGAAAGGAGCGCCAGGCTTGACGGCAGGCTCGACGGGCATATGGTGCAGGGGCACATAGATCAGACTGCTGTCTGCACTGATGTGAGCGAAGCGGGCGGGAGCTGGTATTTTACCTTTGAGTACGAGCCTCTCCAGGATGATTATATGACCGTCGAGAAGGGCTCGGTTGCAGTCAACGGCGTGAGCCTTACGGTGGTCAATTCACAGCCGCGTTCCTTCCAGGTGGCCATAATCCCGTTTACACATGAGGTTACCAATTTCCACCAGATAAAAAAGGGAACCGTGGTGAATATCGAATTCGACATCCTCGGGAAGTATATTGCCAGGATCGTAAAACAGCAATTGGGGAAATAACCTCTTTTGTTTCACGGAGTCCTCAGAGGAGACACAGAGGATCACGGAGGAAATTTTCCCTGTGTTCTCTGTGTCTCCTCCTTGGTCTCTGTGTAACAAAATTCAATATTCCTTATCCTTATTCCATACCAGCTTCCTACCGAATCCCAGCCGGTTGTCGGTCATCTTGATATGGGTGAGGTCGACGACCCAGAGATGGGTATCCATCAGCATCGCTACCGGGAACCTTTTCAGGTAAGCCCGTCTCGCAGCGTCCAACGCTTCACCGCTTGCCTCCGAAATGCGGCCCTGGAACTGGATCCCCCGGATCTTCCCGATGATCCTTGTCTCAAGCACTACCGACCCGGCGACGAAGGAGTTTGCCAGGAATTCGCGGCCATGCCGTGTTGCGGGATCTGTCGTAAAGACGAGGGCATTCAATTCCCCGATGTACACATAAAAGCAGCTGGCACACCAGGGCTGGTCTTTTACCGTGGTCGCAACCGTGAGGACATGGTGTTTCCTGAGGAACCGTATGATCCTTGCGTCAATCATTCTCCATCCACCTGAAGGTATCGGGGGAAAAGCCTGCCAGTGATAAGATGCGGTCGACCACGGTCATGACAAGGTCATCCACGGTTCCCGGCATGCTGTAGAATGACGGGGATGCTGGGCAGATTATTCCGCCGGCCAGGGCAAGGGTTTCGAGGTTCCTGATATGTATCAGGTTATAAGGTGTTTCCCGCGGGACCACTATGAGCTTTCTTTTCTCCTTCAGGATCACATCGGCAGACCTTGCGATAAGATCCTCCGACGTGCCGCCTGCTATCCGGCCGATAGTACCCATCGAGGCCGGGCATATTATCATCGTATCATACCTTGAGGAGCCGGAGGCAAACGGGGCAAAAAGATCATCGTTCCCGTAAAGCTTTTCCTTCCCGGATGCGGCGAATGCAGCTCCAATCTCATAGTCCCAGACCTTCCGGGCATTTTCTGAGAACACGACTGCCATTTCGGACAGCGGGAGATCGAGCTCCCCCAGCTTCCTGAGCAGGTGCTTCGCATATACCTGGCCGCTGGCGCCTGTAACGGCAACAATTATTTTCCTAATTTCCTGTTCCATAAATTGCAAGTAGCTTTTCAATAAGAACCCGGACACCCTCCGATGCCCCTTTCCTGATGACCTCGACGTCCCGGTCAACGGGGACTTGTACTTCCTTCGGATCAATGAGCCACAGGGAAGCTTTTTCAGGTGCATAGTTAATGAGGCCTGCTGCAGGATATACATTAAGTGATGACCCGATGACTGCGAAGATGTCGGCTCCGGATGCTATTTCCACAGCCTTATCCATCATCGGCACGGGTTCTCCGAACCAAACGATATGCGGCCTGAGCTGGCTGCCAAGCTCACAGGTATCGCCTGGGAGGATATCCTTATACCCGATATCGTATATCAGCGAAGGATCTTTCGTGCTCCGCGCCTTGGTAAGCTCGCCATGAAGATGGACGATACTTGTGCTTCCGGCCCTTTCATGGAGGTCATCGATATTCTGGGTTATCACACGGACATTAAAGTATTTCTCAAGTCCGGCAACTCCCAGGTGACCGGTATTTGGCCGGGCGTCCATCAGCTGGCGCCTGCGCTCATTGTAAAACCGAAGTACAAGGTTCCTGTCAGCAGCCCAGGCTTCAGGAGTTGCGACCTCTTCCACCCTGTACTCTTCCCACAAGCCGCCGGAATCGCGGAATGTGCGGATCCCGCTTTCGGAACTCATGCCTGCACCGGTGAGAATGACGAGGGTTCTCATTTTTTAATAAGTTAAGGTAAAAATATAAAATTTACGTGGATACGTTGATATGTTGAGGAGTTGATAAGTTGATACGTTGATGCGTTGATAGGTTGAAGCGTTGAAGTGTTGACAGAGGGTGGGCAATTTTCAACATTTCAACTTATAAACTCTTCAACTTTTAACGAACAAGGAAGTAATTTCCTTCTAATTCATGATATCTTTGGATCATGATTGACCGCCCCACGATAGACAGGATACTCGATGCAGCCCAGATAGTTGACGTGATACAGGAGTTTGTGCCGCTCAAGAAAAGGGGAGTGAATTACCTGGGGTTATGCCCGTTCCACAACGAAAAGACCCCCTCCTTCACTGTATCCCCGACGAAGGAGATATTCAAGTGCTTCGGCTGCGGGAAATCGGGCAACTCGGTGAACTTCATAATGGAGCATGAGCATCTGAACTACCCGGAAGCCCTGAAGTACCTTGCGAAGAAGTATAATATTGAGCTGGTCGAGAAGGAGAGGAGCCCTGAAGAGATAGAGAAGCAGAATGAACGGGAGAGCCTCCTGGTACTTACCTCGTATGCCGCGCGCCAGTTCAACGAGAACCTTTTCCAGAGCGACGAAGGCATGAACGTAGGACTTTCCTATTTCAGGGAAAGGGGCTTCAGGCAGACCACCCTTAAAAAATTCGATGTCGGGTACAGCTTCGAGAAGAGGGATGCTTTCACAAAAAAGGCGCTGGAGGATGGCTACAGGCAGGACTTCCTTGTGAAGACAGGGCTGACCATCCAGCATGAGGACCGCGTCTTCGACAGGTTCAGCGGCAGGGTGATGTTCCCAATCCATTCCCTCTCCGGACAGGTCCTTGGTTTCGGGGGAAGGATCCTTAAGCCCGATCCTAAAAGTGCAAAATACCTGAACTCTCCCGAGTCGGAGATCTACCACAAGAGCAAGATCCTTTACGGGATATACCAGGCCAGGAAGGCCATCGTGCAGGAAGACAGATGTTATCTTGTTGAAGGCTACACAGATGTAATGTCGTTGCACGAGGCGAACATCGAGAATGTGGTCGCTTCATCGGGCACATCCCTCACCCAGGAGCAGGTGAGGCTCATGAAACGGTTCACGCAGAACATCACCATCCTTTACGATGGCGATGCTGCCGGTATTAAAGCATCGATAAGGGGCATAGATATCGTCCTCGAAGAGGGGATGAATGTGAGGGTTGTACTTCTGCCTGACAACGAGGACCCGGATTCATATTCAAAAAAGGTCAGCAATGAGGAATTTGCCGCCTTTATACGTGACAATGAGACCGATTTCATAAGGTTCAAGACGAAGCTTCTACTGGAAGAGGCAAATAATGACCCAATCAGGAAAGCCGGCCTGATCAGGGATATCGTGAAATCGATCGCGGTGATCCCGGAGGCGATCACCAGAACAGTTTATATCAAGGAGTGCAGCGTCGTTCTCGAGGTTACCGAACCGGTTCTCTACCATGAAGTTAACAAGCTAAGGCAGCAGAAATCTTTTCAGGACCGGAACAGCTATCCGGCGAGGGAAGACCTGCCTGTTCCTCCGGTCGAGAAGATTGTCAGGGTCAAACCGGAAACCACTACCTATTACTCGGAAAAAGAGATCATCAGGCTGCTCCTTAAGTACGGTAGCTCGGAGCTTGAGCGGCGGTTAAGGACCGAGGACGGGAAAGAGGAGATACTTACCGTTTCGGATTTTATTGTTAATGAAATAACAACAGACGACCTGGTTTTTGACGACAGGATCTTCTCGATAATATTTGCCGAATTCAGGTTTTATTCGGAGCAGGGTATGTTCCCGGGCGACAAGCATTTTGTAAAGCATGAAGACCCGGATATCTCGAGGGTGTCAGCGGATCTGCTTGCGGATTCCCATCCGCTCAGCAAAATATGGAAAACGAAGCAGACCTACGTGGAGACCGAGGAGATGAAGATTAAAGAGCTGGTTCCCGATGCGGTGCTCAAATTCAAGGGCGACAAGATCATAGAGATAAGGAAGGAAGTGATGGCACTCCTTGAAGAGGCCGATAAGGAAGGAGACAAGGAAAAAATCCTGGCACTCCAGAAAAGATTCAATAACCTTAATCAGGCTCTCATGTCCATCTCCCGCGAGCTGGGGAACAGGATCCTTATCTGAGCTCACGCCGTTCAGCTTTTCGACATGATGAGAGGGCTCTCCCAGGTTGATTCAACCTGGCGGGATGAAAGGTATTTCCTGGTCACTGATACCTGGAATGGTACCATTGAGGATTCGGTGTGGTCCTCCTTTTTCATGCAGAACCCACACCTGTCAGGGGTATGGAAGAATTTCCCGGCCTCGCGGATTGCCTCGCCCGGAGAGCTGAAATTTCCCAGGAACTTACTGTCATTTGTGCCTTCAAGGAACGGGCAGTTCCCTTTATGGACCATGTGTGGCCTGCCGGCCCTTAACCTTACGGAAAGGAAAAATGCTTCTTTCATATTGATACAAAAGCAATAGTTTATTTTCCTGAATGCAGGGCTGTACCAAAAGTAACCGTTAACAGCAGACAAGTCTTTGTGCAACCTGGTGTTGCGCCTTGTGCCACTAAGGTAAACAAAGGACTTTTGTTGCAGCTACTTCCGCATTTTTAACAGTATTTAACTGTTTGGGGGCCGGATTGTTACTTTTTTCAATATCCGGTCCAAATAATTCAGTCACTCTTCTTCGCCTTAAAACTGTCTGGGATCCGTATTCCCCGGCTTTACTATGACCGGTTTTTTAACCCGGGGTGACCAGGTTGATTATTCACGGGTAACAAATCGGTGTCATTAAACATTAAACAGTATAAAATACTTAAAACTCAGAATCATGAAAAAGCTTGACAAATCGGTAAAGGTGACCAGGGGCCTGGATCAGATCCGTGCCATGTTTCCGGAAAACAATATATTAACCCAATCAGAACTACGCTCCGTGAGAGGCGGCCAGGGCGACGGTGACGGCGGCGGTGATATCGTAATAATTCCAAAAAAATAATACGAGGATATCCAAAGATTCTACTGTCTGATCAAGTCTGAGCATCCTTTGCCATGTGCGGGATGCTCTTTTTGTGGGATTTATTTCGTATATTGATTGCCGGTTAGGGGGAGATGTTCAATTCATATTCATCAAACGGGAGGGATGAAAAAGACCGGCACAATATTATTAATTGCAAGCCTGAACTTTTTAGTCATGCCCTGGTCCTTCGGGCAAACAAATCTCTACCAGCAGTTCCTGAAATTCAATGAGCTTTATTATCGCGGCAATTTCAAAGAGGCTGAAAAATGCATGTTACTGGTTCTCAATTCGGCATCTGAAATCCCCTCTCGATATCTTATCGCTGCTTACAACGATATGGGTCTGATCAGGAAAAGTACCGGGTTATATACGGAGGCTCTGAATTACTACAACCTTGCGGAAGCAGTTGCAATAAAAAGCAATGAAACTAAGGCTGATTTAGCCGATATTTATATCAATAAGTCAAGGATCTTAAAGTTCAGGAAGTCATATAACAGGGCAATAAACTATCTCGAAAAGGCGGTAAGGCTTTACCAGGGCATTCCAGAGCAAAGCGATAAGATCTTGCGGAGCACTTCAACGGCATTTCTAAACCTTGGGATCATTTACTATGAACTGGATGATTACCGGTCAGCCATTGAATTTCTCAGCAAAAGCGCTGCGATCAAACAAAAATATTCCCTCCCTGAAATTGAGATGGTCTATCTGAACCTCGCAAAGACCTACGACCGGCTTGCAGATAACTTCAGGGCAGAAGAATATTACCACAAGAGTATTGGAACGATCGAAAGAAAATCAGGCAGTGAATATTACAGGCTTGCCGATGTCTACTTCGATTATGGCTCTTTTCTCCTTGAAAAAGGAAGGTACAACGATGCACTGAAGATCCATTTCAAGGCCCTTTTTATCAGCCTGAAGTACTACGGCATAAAACACCCTGTGACAGCAACTGCAAATGAACGCATTGCCGACGACTTCGTGCGGCTGAAGGATTATTCCCAGGCGCTGAACTACTATCAGGAAGCAATGATATCGGTCGTAAACGACTTCGGAAGCAGGGATATTGATTCCAATCCGGCAGGGGAATCCTCCCTGGATGACATCACGCTGCTGGATAACCTGAAAGCCAAATCGAGGGTCCTTGAACTGGTAAGCGATGATCAGGGCGGCAATGACAAAAAGATCCCGCTGCTTAGGAAAAGCTATGAGACAATAATGCTTGCCATCAAGGTTATCAGGAGGATAAGGGGCAACTATCTCACTTCGGATAGCCGCATGTACCTTGATGCTCATGAAAAGGAGACATACGTTTTCACTGTGGACCTTCTGAACAATCTGTATTCCCTGACCTCTGAGAAATGGATACCGGAAGCAATGTACACCATCACCCAGAATGCGAAGGCTGCCGATCTCCAGTCTGAACTGGCAAGGAACAGGATGCTTCTGAGCTCGTCCCTGGGAGACTCCCTTCACCAGAGACAGTCGGTGATTAACAGTCAGACTACCGCGTACAGGTACCTGATCAATGAGGAAAACAAGGGGGAGAGGCCTGACAGCGCAAAGATCTCCCGACTTAAGGACGACCTGTTTGAGCTTGACCGGGAAAGGGAACGAGTCAATGATCAGATTGAAAAGAAGTTTCCCCAGTATCACGGCTCATCTGAGGAGTTCGGACTGGTGAGTGTCGATGAGATCCGGAAGAGACTCAAGAGAGGGGAAGTGGTACTGAACTACCTATTGTCGAACAGGTTCGAAGAGGGGAAGAGGAAGCTCTACACATTCGTTCTTACAAAGCACAGGCTGGACATACGTGAATCATATCTCGATACTCTTTTTGCTTCGAACGCCAGGATCATTGAAAAAAGCAATGATCAGTCCATGATGGAAGGCGGCAAGGGGAGTGATTACAGGGCCAATACCGGGGCGCTCTGGTACATGTACGCGAATCTCATCAGGCCTGTCGAGGGATTGATCAAGGGGAGAAGACTGATAATAATTCCCGACGAGGAGATCAGCAGGCTGCCTTTCGAGGCATTCATCCGGGAGCTGCCGGAAGCCGGTATGAGTGATTATGAAGGGCTTAAATACCTTATCAGGGATTATTCCTTTTCTTATGCCTATGCCTCGGCCCAGGTTGTTTTGAGAGAAAGCCAGAGGGAAGGGCCCGTGAAGGTGTATGCATTTTCTCCCGATTACGGGGATAAATCTCAAAAGGTGAAGGATACGAGGTCACTTGAAGGTGCCAACAGGGAGATATCTTCCATTTACAGGTGGTTCCATGGCAGAAGTTATTCCGAGAATTCGGCGACGCTTACCAACTTTCGTCAGATAGTTCATAATCCTGCCGTCATACACCTGGCCATGCACTCGTATTCAGACGAAGCAAATTCGAGTTACTCATACCTGTTGTTCGATAACAGGCAGGATACAACAAACGGAGGCAGGCTGTACAATTATGAGATCAGTGTCATAAGGGTCAATTCCCCGATGGTGGTGCTGAGCGCTTGCAATTCGGGATCCGGAACATTATACCAGGGAGAAGGGCTGCTCAGCATTGCCAGGAGCTTTATGCTGGCAGGCGCCACTTCCGTCATAAATACTGCCTGGGAGATCAACGATGATGCTAGCGCGGGCATAATTACGCGGTTCTATTACCACCTGTCGAAGGGCGATCCCAAGGATGAGGCAATGCGGCTGGCGAAGCTTGATTACCTGAAGAACTCCCCCACGGTTTACGCCAATCCGTATTACTGGGCTTCATATAAGGTAACAGGATCGGTCCAGGCTTTGAGGGCAAGGGTTCCAAACAAGTATGTTATGATCTTATTTCTTGCGGTAGTGGCGGGTTCCGCCGCATTCCTTCTTTACCTCAGGCGACGAAGGATCCTTTCCGCCTTACCGTGATAAAAACCCGGTGACTGTGCAAGGGAACTGAAACAGGCAGATGCCTCCTTCGTGTCGGACAGCTTAAGATATGCGAGCCCGAGATACCACAGCGCATCTTTCTTGTAGTCGCCCGGACGGCTTGCGATGGCTGACAGCTGTGTGACTGCCCCGGTGTAGTTACCGCGTGCGGTTTCAGCCAATCCCAGGAAGAACCGCGATGAAATGAGGGAGGTGTCTCTCATGGAGATTGATGCGAAGAGTGATGCTGCCCCTTCATAATCGCCGTCCTTATATTTTTCAATTGCAGAATCGTAATCAGTCCGGGGCTTCTGATCATCTCCGCGTACCGTTGTGGAAATGACGTTGAACGGCTTGTAGCTTGAAGCGAACAGCTTGTCCGGATCAGCAGGCGACAGGCCGCGAATGACCAGGAAGATGCCCGCAACCGCGGCAGCTGAGAGAGTCAAAAATGCAGACACCATCCTCAGGTTTGCCTTCCTGACGGGTTTTGGCGATCTTTCTGATGGCTTGCTTATCCCCGGTTCAATTGACCCGGAAATAAATTCCCGGATCTCTTTTTCCGGTTTTTCAGTGCTGCTGCGGCTCTGCCATTCATCCACCCATCCGGCTGTTATCTCACTTATATTCTCCACCTCAGATTCATCGGGCATATGAGCATTATCGACCTCAGACAGGGCTTCGGCAATAAAACTCCTGCCGGGGATGTTGTTCTCCTTTCTTCCTTCAAACGCGGCAGCCATCATTTCAGCCTGGGCCTGAGCCTCCTTTAGCTGAGGGTCATTAAGTACATCTTCAATATCAAAAAATCCCCTCATGTAGGAATCGACGCCTTCGGTCAGAGCTAATTCATCCTTGTTGAACAGACGCTCATCATCCGGTGATTTGTCGACATGTTTCACAGGCATCTTTGCGGTATGTCCGTTTAGTTGCTTGATTATCATAATTTTTTGTACTAACTTTTTTGAATGCACCTGGTCAGCGCCCATAGCGAACATTAATTATGTCACTATGCTGTTCACAATAATTTCCGAGTTTTTAATTTGTTTATAGCCGGGACTCTTTTTGATCTTATCAACGAGCTCAGCCTGTGTTTTGCACTTTTTCTTTCTTACGTATCCGTATGTATAGCCCAGTTGTTCAGCTATTTGTACCGGCGAAACTCCCTGCCAGTACAGTTTAAGGATCTTCTTTCCGGCATCATCGAGAGTTTCAAATGCTCCCCAGAAGATCTCATCATAAAGCTTGTTATCGATAAATTCATTTATATCCTTGCCAGCTTCTGCCTCAGAAGCGCTTGACAGGTAGTTTGCGGCTGCCTTGCGTTTCATGATTACCGATTTCCAAAGGTTCTCACAAACGCAATAGAGGTATGTTTTGAATTTACATGTGAATACGAAGTCCTTATCGTCGATTTTTTCAATCAGGATCAGAAGCCCGTCCTGGAAGATATCTTTTGCATCTTCCGTAGAGCCGCCCATCCGGAAAATCATAAGCCTGATCATTGGCAGGTACCTGTCAAACAAATACCTTACGACATGACTCTGGCGGTTTCGCAGGCATTCAATAATCTCACTGTCACTATATTCTTTCATTCCAGTACTCAGGTTCCGACAGTAAATTGACATTGCGATTCAAATATAGGAAAAAAATCCGGAAAAAAAAATTGCAGGAGCAGGTAACAAATGGAAGCTCATTCATATTAATATTAATTTTTATGCCTGCAAAACGTGTCTTACCTGGATTCCAGTGTCTGGATGAAACTATTGCATAGTGCAGAACTGTAATGCATTAGGATGATTGGCAGGCCAGTATTGAGTTAAAACCGGCTTCGAGATGAGAGTATTAAAGCCTCTTGGGGAACAGAGGGACAGATGCGAAAGAGAAACCGAGGATCATTTTTTTTGTGACAACTGTGTCTTTATCAAGGCTGTCGAGAATGCTGACGGGGTACCGTATTACCTGATCTTTGGTGAGGCCACCGGGGAAGGCCATTACCAGGAAATCGGCCCGGGCATAAAAAGGATGATGGGGATCAATCCCTACGAGTTCACGGAGAAACTCTTCCTGGGCATGATCAGGAATGTCGTACCCATTTCACAGGATATTCCATCAGATATTTCAAAATCAAGGGAGAAGTTCATTAACGGAGAGATAAAATGCTACAATGCCAAAGTACTTATCCGGGTCCCGGGAGGGGAAACCAAATGGATAAGGGATTCGGCTGTGCCTGTGCGGGATGAAGCGACCGGCAAGGTTACCGGTGCAGCAGGGATCTTCCAGGAAATCACAGGGAATGCTGCTGAACCTGCCGGGAAATCTGACCAGGGGTCAGGCGTAAAGCATGATACACAACTGGAAGATGTATTTCTCAATAACCTGTCGCACGAAATAAGGACCCCTCTCAATGCCATTGTCGGATTTTCAAGCCTGCTGGTGCAGCCTGATGTCTCTGATGAAGACCGCCGGGAGTTCGGTGATCTGATAATCAGGAATACCGACCGGTTGCTGAATATCTTCAACGATATCGCGGAGATGTCGAATATTGAGGCCGGCAAGGTCCGGGTAAAGAAAGACATAATAAACCTTGATTCGTTCTGCAGGAGCCTATTCAACAAGATGACGGCGACGGCGAACGAGAAAAAGCTGAAGTTCAGGTTCGCCCCATCCGCCGGGAACGAAAATCTCACAATTTTTACCGACAGCTACAAGCTTCTGCAAATCCTTTCAAATCTGCTTTCCAACGCCCTGAAATTTACAAATGAAGGTGAGGTGGAATGCGGGTACGAATTAAAGGACAACAGGATCGAATTCTTTGTTTCTGATACCGGCATAGGCATTCCTCAGGAATATCATGCCAGGATCTTCAGGAAGTTCTTCCAGGTTGAAAACTGCAAATCGCGCTGCTATGAAGGTGCCGGACTGGGCCTTTCAATAGTCAGGGCTTATGTGAACACTCTCGGAGGGGATATCTGGTTCAGGTCACAGCCGGGACATGGTTCTGTCTTTTACTTCACAATTCCTTATGAAAAACCAACCGGCGACAACCGGAACGTCAGATTTAAATTAATATGAACCAGCTAATTGGTTTAGTACTTCACTCTCCTCCAGGTCTTTCCTGAAAATGCGAAAGAGGCAGGCTTTTTGACTAAATCCGGACTTCATGAAAAGACTCTTAATCTTTACTGTCATCACCTGGTGCTTAATCTTCCTGGATTCCCTCACAGGATTTGCACAGGTCGCCATCAACAGTGACGGAAGTCCGGCGGAAGCTGGATCCGCCCTTGATATCAAAAGCACTGCAGGCGGGATACTTATCCCGCGCATGACCATGGCCCAGAGGAATGCCATTGCCAATCCGCCTTCAAGCCTGCTCATTTACCAGACCGACAATACCAGCGGATTCTACTTTAATTCAGGAACACCTTCGTCACCCGACTGGAAGAGGCTTCAGATCGACCTTAGCAACGGGCAATGGACGCTTTCCGGATCGGATATCTATTACAATTCAGGCAAGGTGGGAGTGGGAAACAATGCCCCGGCAGAACTGCTTTCGGTTGGGAGCGGCTCGGAATTCCGGGTGAATTCCTCGGGCAATATCACCAGGATAAACAATGTCGCCACCAGCTGGCCATCAGCCCAGGGTGCCACCACCACATACCTTCAGAACAACGGAAGCGGGGTCCTCTCATGGGAGCCGGTTTCGGGGGCAATTCCCTCGATGACCTCCGGGAGTGTCGTCTTCAGCGGAGGTGGCACGACCCTTTCTCAAAATAACAGCAACTTCTTCTGGAACAACACGAACAAGCTCCTGGGTATCGGAACAAACTCGTTCAGCGCCGCCAACCCTGAAAAGCTGAAGATCGATGCCGGGGCCACCGGAAATTCGAATTTCCAGAATGTTCTTGTCGGGCTCGGAAATACCAACAGCTATGCACAGCTGAACATCAGAAACCAGAACACGGGTTCAAGTGCCTCATCGGACATCGTGGCAACTGCCGACAACGGCAATGAAAATACTAACTTCATTGATATGGGGATCAATTCCTCAGGCTACAGCGATGCAGCCTATACCATTGGAGGCACCAATGACGCTTACCTGTACAACAGCGGACAGGATCTCTCCGTCGGGACCGCCACCGCCGGGAAATCCCTCATTTTCCACACCGGAGGTACACTTGCAGCGAACGAGCGGATGCGTATCGACGGAACGGGGAATGTCGGGATAGGAACCACTTCACCATCATACAGGCTTGATATCGCCGGGAATGCAAGGATCTCCACATCAGGCGCACCGAGCGTGCTTAATATTGACGCGCACAACAGCACGACAAATATTGCAAAACTGATATTCACAAATACTGCCGGAACCGGGGATTACCAGATCATGGGCGACGGCGGCGACATTTTCTGGCAGGGGGGCGGGAGCAGGAACCTCCAGATGGGAGCTTACCATGGGATGGATTTTATGGGAGCCAGGCTGACCCTGTCGCCGATTTCATTCACTGCCGGTACCTCGAACGATTACAATTCAAGGTTCCTGAATACAACCGATGCAGTAGGGCTTATCATTCAGGGCAATTCAAGCCAGACAAAAAACCTCCAGGAATGGAGAAGCTCTGCGGGGAGCGCACTGACCATTGTAAACCCTTCGGGCAGTGTTGCCATCGGGTCCGCGACCTTCGATGCAACAAATCCTGAAAAGCTCAAGGTGGATGCCGGTTCATCAACGATCAATGCGATTTCCGGATACGGGAACATCAACAGCTACCTCCAGCTGAACATCAAGAACAGCAGCACCGGAACAGCATCTTCGTCTGATATTGTCGCCACATCAAGTAACGGATCCGAAACAGGCGGATATATCGACCTCGGTATTAACGGGCAGAATTACAACCAGGCGGCTTACAACATTACATCGGCAAACGACGGGTACCTGATGTGCGTCGGTGTTGGCAGTGCAGGCGGGAATCTGTCAATCGGGACGGCAACCAGCGGAAAGGTGATAAAATTCCATACCGGGGGAACAACATCCTCAGAGGAAAGAATGAGGATCGACGGATCAGGAAACGTGGGAATAGGCACCTCGAGCCCGAATTCCGCCCTTGAGGTGGACGGGGCAGTCACCATCGACAAGGTATCCGCCACTCCCACATGTTCAAATGGACAGACCGTAGTATACACAAAAGGGAATTATTACGTGATAATGTACAACGACGGGGGCACCTATAAATACAGGTACCTTAACCTTACGAGCACCAATGCGACCTGGACATATTCGACAACTGCCCCGTGATCTGTACCGGGCATCCTGCGAACCAAAACAGCTGACCTGAATGAGCAAACCAGTCCCGACAGAAAAGCTTACACCAATGACGCACCGGCTTAAGATCATGCCTGGCAGGCATTTGTATGTTGGAAGACTCTGTCTCCTCGCCTTGCTGCTGGCTGTTTATCCTGCCTGCTCCTGCGGACAGGATCTGCTTATACCCAGTGGGGCCATTGTGACCTGCACGGGGGGTGATATCATCCTGGACGGGGACCTGGTGAATAACGGCTCTCTGATCAATCAGAACAATACCATAATATTTACGGGGACCTCACAGTCTGTGAGCGGGACATCACCAATTGAATTCCGGAACCTGACCGTAGGGCCCGCAAGCTCCACGACGCTTGCCTCACCCGGCCAGGCCATCAGGGAGATACTCCGTTGCGAAGGCACCCTCAACGCTGGGGGCAACCTCACGCTGCTGTCGTCGGCATCAGGGACCGCGCTCATCGACGGATCCGGAACCGGACAGGTGACAGGCAACGTTACCATTCAGCGATACCTTCCATATGCATTCGGGTACAAGTATTTCAGCTCACCATTCCAGGGCAGCACAGTCAGTGAATTCGGGGACGACATGGATCTTCTGTCGGCGTTCCCTTCATTTTACCGATTTGATGAAAGCCTGGCCACATCGGGATGGATCAGCTACACCGCGCCGGCCGGTATCCTGAACCCGATGGAAGGTTATGCAGTCAATTTTGGATCGGTGCTGCAGCCGGGGACGGTCGATCTTTCGGGTGTTGTGAATAACGGCCCGATAGAAAAGACCTTATACAACCACAACAATCCCTACACCTCGGGATTCTGCCTTGTCGGCAATCCGTACCCCTCGCCGGTCGATTGGGATTCCCCCGGCGGATGGACCAGGGACAACATTGATGATGCAATTTATTATTTCAGTGCAAGCACCACCGATGAGTACGGTGGTTCATACAGCACATATATAAACGGATCTTCGAGCGATGGGATTGCGAACGGGATAATCCCCTCCAGCCAGGCATTCTTTGTTCATGTCTCCGGGGGGGCCTACCCTGTTACGGGCAGGTTCGGGATGGACAATTCCGTGAGGGTGACGGATCAGACCCAGCCCTTCATCAAATCATCGCCGAAGGGAGTTCGTTCGATGCTGAGACTCGCTGCAGGCTACACCGACGATTCCGTTTCATTTGACCCGCTGGTGATCTACTTCGATGACAAGGCCACTTTCAACTTTGACGGACAGTTTGATGCTCTGAAGCTTTTCAACACCGACACCAGCGTTCCCAATTTTTATTCATTCAGCGACGACCAGTCAAAGCTCAGCGTCAACGGCATCCCTGATAATGGCCACCAGCCGGACAAGATACGACTCGGGATCAGTACCAAAAGGGATGCGGAAATAGTGTTCAGGATCAAGGCGATCGAAGGGGACCTCTTTGGCAGCTCTATTGTGCTGATCGATTCAGTCAACGGGACCAGGCAGAACCTGTTCCCGGACAAGCTTTACCAGGTCAGCCTGAATGCCGGGGACTATGACAACAGGTTTTATATAGGCTTCGCTGAGATCTCCACGGGCGTCCCTGCCACGGCCCAGGACCCTGACCTGCTGACAATATACTCCGGGGCCGGTGTCCTGAAAACCAGGATCAACACACTCACTCTGAACAGGGGAACGGTAAAGGTCTGCAGCCTTACCGGGCAGGTCCTTTACGAAGCAAGGGTCTATGAGCCGGGGTACCATGAATTCAGGCCGGGAATAAAAAGCGGGATCTATATTATGTCGCTCACGACAGATTCCGGGAATATTTCAAGAAAGTTCTATTTCCGGGGAGACCGTTAACCGGCGGACGTCTCAAAAGTAAGATTTAACCCTGCCTACCGGCAGGCAGGTGCAAAGAACGCAGAGAAGGCGTAAAGGTCGCAAAGATTTAACCATCTTCCCACAAAAGTCTGCGTGCATTGTAATACTTCAGCAACACGAAATCACACAAAGGTAAATTTGTTATAAGCCCCTTTTGGTAGTTTCCTGCGTACTTTTGTGTTATCGGATTTAACTTCGCAACTTTTTCTTAATTTTATTCCATCCTAACTCTTCATTTGACTTTTCTGACCTCAGATGTGAAAAACAACCCATTAAATTCTAATAGTATGAAGATCCTGAAGTTATTCCTGTTTCTCCTGCCGGTCTTTGTTTTCACTGCGTGCGGCACGGGCGAAGGTGAAAAACCGAAATTCCCCATAAGAAAACCCCAGGGGTCGCAGGACATCAATCTACCGATCGATAAGGGATTCAGCGAGTATATAGCCGGGTACACTTCAGGAGTAGTTTCGATCAACTCCCCGTTTGAGATACGGTTCACACCGGAATTTGCCGCCAAAACGGGAAAAAAGGTCCCCGGCGGTCTCTTCCAGTTCGATCCCATAATAAAAGGCAAAGCCGATTGGACAGATGACGTTACGCTTACTTTCAGGCCTTCCAAGCCTCTTGATCCCGGAACCATTTATTCAGGCACACTTTTTATCGGCAGGCTGGGTGAGGTCAGGGATAACCTGAAGGAGTTCCCGATCAGGATCCGGACCATAAAAAGGGATTTTATCGTGACGACGGGATTGATGGAATGCACTGACAACGGTGCTTCGTACATGCTTCACGGGGATGTCACCGCATCTGATTTCATTCCCTCCGATGAGGTCGAATCCTGCCTCCGTGCAGCTATCGGAAGGAAAAAAGCTGCGATCGTCTGGGATCATTCGGATGCCCGGGTGCATGCATTTACAGTTACCGGGATCACGCGCGGAGAGAAAACCCAGAAGCTTGAACTGGAATGGGACGGGTCAAAGATGGGCTCAAAGCATAAGGGCAGCATGGATATCAGCATCCCCAGGGTAAACGAATTTTCGGTAATTGATGTTATTTCGAACAAGGACGAGTCGCAGAATATAGATATCGTTTTTTCTGACCCGGTCGATCCTGCCCAGGACAAAGCGGGCCTTGTATGGATCAAACCGTCGGCAGAGGTGAATTTACGCGTGAAGTCAAATGTGATCAGCCTTATACCGGCATCGAGGCTGGAGGGCACATCGGTACTCAATATCGAAAAATCTGTCAGGAACCTGAAAGGTGCAACACTGCCGGAGCAATACACGCGGGAGCTCGATTTTTCACCGATCGCGCCGGCAATAAAGCTCATTGGGAATGGCGCCATCCTTCCGGCCTCAAAGAACCTTATATTCCCGTTTAAGACCGTCAGTCTGAAAGCAGTAGATCTTAAGATCATAAAGATATTCGAGAATAATCTTCCCTATTTTCTCCAGGAAAACGAGATCACCAGCGGGTACTCGGTAAAGAGGTTCGGAAGGCCTGTATATTCCGGGCGGGTCGACCTGGTCAGTCCTTCAGGAAATCCGGCGAGCGGCTGGACCCTGCATACCATAGACCTGTCGGACTATATCGATGCTGAACCCGGCATACTCTACAAGGTCGAGCTATCGATGAAACCGTCCTATTCCCTGTACCCGTGCGAGGGCGGGGCGGATTTCTCGGCGTACGAGGAGAAGCTGAGCTCGCTTGAGGAGAAGAGCAGGGAGTTCTGGGATGATCCGGAGAATTACTATGAGGACGGCGACGAATACGTTTATTATTCCTTCGGTTTTGACTGGAGGGACCGTGACAACCCCTGCAAGGCATCATATTTCTCTCCAGAACGGAGGGTCACCCGCAACATTCTGGCCTCAAATTTTGGGGTCATAGCCAAGAGAGGTACGGATAATGAACTGTATGTCAGCGTGAATGACCTGCTTACTGCACAGCCGCTTAGCAATGTGACAATCGATGTCTTTGATTATCAGCTTCAGCAGATCGTTTCCGGAAGCACGACGCAAAATGGTTCCGTAAAATTGAAATGCGACCGGAAGCCTTTCCTGCTCGTAGCCAGGAAGGACAAGGACCGGAATTACCTGAAAATAAACGAGGGATCATCGCTGTCGGTAAGTTCATTCGATGTTTCAGGCATCCAGCCCGATAAGGGGATAAAGGCATTTATTTACGGGGAAAGAGATGTGTGGCGTCCCGGGGATTCAATATACCTGTCCGTTTTCATAAAGGACCTTAACAAGACACTTCCTGCAGACCATCCTGTCCAGTTTGAGCTCTTCAACCCCCTTGAGCAAAGGATCGATTTCCAGGTTAAAAAGCCCGAAGGCAGGAACCTGATCGTTTTCAGGACCGCCACAGCCGTGGATGCTGTCACCGGCGGCTACAGGGCAAATGTGAAGATTGGCGGGGCAGAGTTTTCAAAAAGGGTGAGGATTGAGACGGTTAAGCCGAACAGGCTAAAGATAGACCTTGGATTCGGACCCGGAATTCTCCGGTCATCAGGGGGAAATCCCGGAACCCTGAAGGTCAGATGGCTCAATGGTGCCAATGCCGGGAACCTGAAGGCAACAGTTGAATACCTTCTTAAGCATACGAAAACCGAGTTCGGGTATTATTCGAAGTACGATTTTGATGATCCGGCTTCAAATTTTTATTCCGAGACTGTCAGGCTGTTTGACGGATCCCTCGATGCCGGGGGCAATGCAACGCTGAATTTCAACCCCGGAAAGACCATCGCTTCACCGGGGATGCTCAACGCGGTCTTCACTGCAAAAGTGGCCGAAAGAGGGGGTGATGAAAGCATTGTTCAGACTTTCTCGAAGTATGCCCCGTATGATGAGTTTGTCGGGATAAATCTGCCCGGGCTGAAGGATAATGCAAAACTGCTGTATACCGACCGCGAAAATGAGGTCAGCCTGGTAACTGTCGATCCTGAGGGGAAGCCTGTAGATACAAACATTGACCTCGTGGTTTACAAGATTTCCTACAGGTGGTGGTGGGAGTCGAATGATGAGGACCTGGCTGCATTCATCGCAAATGACAATTATAAGCCGGTAATCAACAGCAGTCTCAGGACAACCGGAGGGAAAGCCTCCATGAAATTCAGTATTCCCAGGAACGAATGGGGAAGGTACCTGATCAGGGCATCTATACCGGGCGGCCATTCAACCGGAAAGATTGTGCTTATAGACTGGCCGTGGGAATACGGGATGAAGACCGGAAGCGAGGGCGCCACGCTTATTTCCGTAAGCACCGACAAGGTGAAATACAGCCCCGGGGAAGTCGTCAGGCTGTCATTCCCGGCTCCCGAGAACTCACGTGCCATCGTTACCCTTGAAAACTCGACTTCGGTCCTCGATGAGATCCCCGTCAACACGACAAAGGGGAACACAGTGGTCAGCTTTAAGGCAAAACCTGAGATGGCCCCTGATGTTTACGCCTGGGTAACAGTCATACAGCCGCATTCCCAGACCGTCAATGACATGCCCATGAGGCTTTACGGGATCGTGCCCGTAATGGTCGAGGATCCGGATACCAGGCTTCAGCCTGAAATTAAGATGGCTGACGAGATCCAGTCGGGCAAAAATGTTGAGATCAGGGTATCGGAAAAACAGAAGAAGCCCATGCACTACACGATTGCTGTGGTTGATGAGGGGCTTCTCGACATCACCGGATTCAAAACTCCCGACCCCTGGAACTATTTCTATGCAAAGGAGGCCCTTGGGGTAAGGACCTGGGACCTCTATGACAACGTGCTCGGTGCATTTGGAGGCACGCTCGACAGGGTGCTTGCGACCGGTGGAGATGAAGCACTTATCGACAGGTCAGCAAACAAGGCAAGGAGATTCACGCCTGTCGTCAAATTCCTTGGGCCATTCAATCTAGGGCCTGGAAAGACCGGGATCCACAGGTTTGAACTGCCCCAGTACACCGGAGCGGTCAGGACCATGGTTATTGCCGGGAATGAGAATGCTTTCGGCTTTGCTGAGAAGAGCACCTTTGTCAGGGATCCCCTGATGGTCCTTGCGACAGTTCCAAGAGTTGTAAGCCCCGGGGAGAAGATAGTGCTCCCGGTCACGCTGTTTGTCCAGAAGGATGGCATTGGCAGCCTCGCCGTAACCGCCGAAGGCAATGACCTTATCAGCTTTGAGGAAAAGATAAGGACACTCCCGGGCTCAGGCCAGGGAGAAAGAAATACCGAATTTGTTTTCACAGCAGGGGGAAGGACCGGTACGGCCAGGTTCAAAATTTCGGCCACAGGAGGGGGAGAGACAGCAGTATATGAGATGGAGGTCGCGATCCGGAACCCGAATCCGCCTGCCACGAAAAGCGAGTTCAAATTCCTCGAAAAGGGACAGAAATGGGAGACGTCGTTCAGTACTTTCGGGATTGAAGGTTCGAACTACGCTTCACTCGAAATATCCTCTCTTCCGTCATTCAATCTTGAAAAGCGCATAGGTTACCTGCTCGATTATCCGCATGGCTGCACGGAACAGGTCGTTTCCGGGGCATTCCCCCAGCTGTGGATCAACGATCTTTCGGCCGGCGATGCATCCGCAGGCAAGACCGCTTCTTCAAACATAATGACAGCCATTGACAAGGTGATCGCAAGGCAGATGAACAACGGGGGAATTGTCCTGTGGCCCGGTAATATGCAGCCGGATAACTGGGTTACCTCATACGCCGGACATTTCATGTCGGAGGCTGAAAAGCTCGGCTACAAGATTCCCGGGCAGTTCTGGATGAGATGGATCAGCTACCAGAAAAAAACTGCAAGGGAATGGAAGTTTGACCCGAAATTCAAAGGATCGGCAAACGATCAGGCCTACAGGCTTTTCACACTGGCGCTTGCAGGTGATCCGGAAAAAGGCATTATGAACAGGCTCAGAGAAACAGAAGGTATACCAATGGTTTCCAGGCTGTTTCTTGCTGCGGCATTTGCATCGTCGGGAAGGCCCGAAGTCGCAGGGGAGCTTCTAGATATGAGGAACCTGGCAACAGAGGAGGAATACTCCGGCTATTATTACGGGAGTGAGCTCCGCGACAAGGCGATCGTCCTGTACACCCTGACCCTTCTTAGGAACATGGACCAGGGTTCCCCGGTGCTGAAGGAAGTATGCAATGCGCTGAACAGAGAGGAGTGGTACAGCACACAATCGACGGCATGGGGAATATTGTCATATATGAAGTTCGTGGAAGCCTTCCGGCCGGATAGATCGGGCGAATCCAGGGCCTCTGTAATATTTAATGGTGAAAAATTCCAGAGCAGCGTACCTCCAGGGAAGATCGACATAAAAAAGCTGAAGCAAAAAGAGGGGATGAATAAGCTGGAAGTAGAAAACCTTTCCGAAAAGCCTTTGTATGTCAATCTCATAAGAAAAGGCATTCCGCTTTCACCGGATGAGGCCAGGGAGGAGAAGGGGCTGAGCATGAAGGTCTCCTACCTCGATACCGGCCTGAATCCTGTCGATCCCGCTTCCCTGGAGCAGGGTTCGGATTTCCTGATGGTGGTAAATGTCTCAAATACAACCATCGGCAGGATCGACAATATTGCGCTTACCGAAATGATGCCTTCAGGCTGGGAGATCCAGAATACCCGGATGTTCGAGGCGAACTTCGGGATAAAGGAGGGGACCTATGATTACCGCGACTTCAGGGACGACAGGGTGAATACCTATTTCAGCCTGAACCAGGGAGAATCTAAGACCTTTGCAGTGATCCTTAACGCGGCATACAAGGGTGAATTCATTCAGCCTTCCGTATCGTGCGAGGCGATGTACACACCAAACTGCTATTCGAGGGTCCCGGGCGGCAGGGTTAAAATCACCGGGCCGGCGCTTGAGTAACAAGCTTAAGATATTGTTAATTGCAGCCGGGGTGATCATTACCCCGGTTCTGCTTGCACCACTGCCCCGTTTCAGCTCACCTCTTTCGACCGTGGTTGAAGCAGTCGACGGGACATTGCTGGGGGCGAGGATAGCTGACGATGGCCAGTGGCGGTTCCCTGCCGGGGAAAGGGTGCCCGTTAAATTTGAAAAGGCGGCGCTTGCCTTCGAGGACAAGTATTTTTATTATCACCCTGGCATCAACCCGTTCTCAATCTTCCGTGCGTTCTCCCAGAATATAAAGGCCGGAAAGATAGTAAGCGGCGGAAGCACGATTACAATGCAGGTGGCAAGGTTGTCGCGGGGCAGCAGGCCGAGGACCTATTCTGAAAAGGTCATCGAGATCCTTTCAGCCGTCAAGCTGGAGCTGTTCAGGTCCAAGAGAAGCATCCTGAAGATGTACGCTTCAAATGCCCCTTTCGGGAGCAATACGGTTGGGCTCGAAGCTGCCGCATGGCGGTATGCCGGCAAATCCCCGGCCGAGCTGACGTGGGCCGAAGCGGCTGCGCTGGCGGTACTGCCAAACTCGCCATCGCTTGTTTATCCGGGAAAGAACCAGGAAATCCTGAAAGCCAAGCGTGACAGGCTCCTGGAAAAGCTCTACAGGCAGCACTCAATGGATTCGGTAACCTGGGTACTTTCGGTCGATGAGCCGTTGCCGGGCCCGCCCAGGGCGCTTCCCTCCAGGGCGCCTCACCTGACCGACCTTTTCTGGCTGAAGAGAAGGGGGGAAAGGATCCGGACGACGATCGACCCGGCATTGCAGGAGAGGACCATGGAGATAGTGAATGAACACCAGGGGATCCTGGCAGCCAATATGATATTCAACGCGGCGGTGATTATCGTGAGCGTCAGGAACGGGGAAGTACTGGCCTATGCGGGCAACAGCACCAATGAAAGTTCATACGCTCATGAAGGGGAGGTGGATATCATACGCTCTCCCAGGAGCACCGGCAGCATTCTGAAGCCATTCCTTTATGCAGCGCTCCAGAACTCCGGGGAGATCCTTCCCAACAGCCTTATTGCGGATATCCCGACAAGATTCCCCGGGTTTACGCCTAAGAATTTTGATATGAGTTACAGCGGCGCTGTTCCTGCTTCTGAGGCGCTCTCCCAATCGCTCAATATCCCGGCCGTCAGGATGCTGGAGATCAACACACCGGAGAGGTTCCTGGAATTGCTTAAGGAAACCGGGTTCACTTCATTCGACAAGCCTGCCGATCATTACGGGCTTTCAATTATCCTTGGAGGCGGTGAAACGACGCTCTGGGAACTTTCCGGGGTATATGCCTCGCTTTCGAGGGTCCTTGACAGGTATAACAGGGAGGGAAGGTACTGCAGGGGTGATTACCATCCCCCGGTATTGACGGTCGGCCCGGGAACGAGGCCTGACACAGCCGCCGATAAAGAGCCACCGCTGTCGGCAGCCTCGGTATGGCTGACCTATGAGGCATTGCAGAAGGTCAACAGGCCGGAAACCGAATCCGGGTGGCAATATTTTTCATCCGCCTCGGGATTCGCCTGGAAAACCGGCACGAGCTACGGGTTCAGGGATGCATGGGCAGTGGGAACAACCCCTGACTATGTTATTGGAGTCTGGGCGGGTAATGCAACCGGGGAAGGCAGACCGGGCCTTACGGGTGTCACTGCGGCAGCACCGATACTTTTCGATGTTGCCGGGCTGATGAAATGCGACAGGTGGTTCAAAGCTCCTTCCGCCGAATTGACTGCCATTAAGGTGTGCCCCCTGAGCGGTTTCCGCACAGGCGACAACTGCCCGGATGCCGTCGAAGTGATGGCATGCGTCGAAGGGCTAAAAAGCGGGATCTGCCCTTACCACCGGACCATTCATCTCGACAAAACAGGTTCTAGGCAGGTAATGGCCGGATGCGTACCTGTCACGGAGATGAGGAATGAAAAATGGTTCGTCCTGCCCCCGGCAATGGAGTATTTTTACAGGCAGAAACACCCCGGGTACCGCATACTGCCGCCTTTCGCCCCCGGCTGCACCGGCGAACCGAATGTTCCGGTGATGGAGTTCATATATCCGGTTGGCGGGTTAAGGATCTTCATCCCGCGCGATCATACCGGGGAGCTGACGAAGGTTGTTTCGGAGGTAGTGCACAGGGATCCGTCAAAAAAGATATTCTGGCACCTCGATGACAGGTACCTGGGAACCACGGGCCTGATCCATCAGATGGAGCTGCTCGCCACCCCGGGCCCGCACAGGCTGACTGTTGTTGATGAGGATGGAAATTCGGCGGAATGCAGGTTTTCGGTGATTGGAAAAGAGAAAAATATTGTTGAGTGATGTTTTGTTACACAGAGCTCACTGAGTAGACTCTGTGTAACAAAGTTTTATCTGCCTAAAACAATATCAGCATAAATAACGTCATAAAAATATTATGAGTCTATCTCAGGACGAAGAATGGTTCCCGGTCGTGGATGAGCACGGCAAAACGATATCCAGGGCTCCCAGGAGTGTGTGTCACGACGGGAAAAGCATGCTCCTGCACCCGGTGGTGCACCTTCACCTCTTCAATGAAAAAGGAGAGCTTTTTTTGCAGAAGAGATCAATGACCAAGGATTTGCTTCCGGGGATGTGGGATACATCGGTTGGAGGGCACATGGCACTCGATGAGGGAGTTGAGGAGGCATTGAAGCGGGAGACGGTCGAAGAGCTGGGGTTGACCGATCTGGACTTCAGCTTTATCAGGAAATATGTCTGGCAGTCAACGAGGGAGAAGGAGCTAGTCTACTCCTTCAGGGGTACGGCGGAAGGTGATCCGGTAATCAATCCTGATGAGATCGAGGAGGGCAGATTCTGGCCTGTTTCGGAGATCAGGATGGACATTGGCAAAGGCATTTTCACTCCAAATTTTGAATATGAATTCAATAATGTAATCTGATCCATCGCGAATGACAAAGCGNACAATTTTGGGGCTTACNGCCTGCCTTCTGATTTTGGCTTTGTTTTCTTCATGCAATTACTACAAGGATGATAAGCTGAATCCTCCCGACGGATTTTCCTGTGATACAACGGGTATAACATTCAACGGAAAAATCCTCACCATTCTTTCGGAGAATTGCCTCATCTGTCATTCGGATGTGGCTGCAATTGACAATGCCAGCGGAATATACCTCGTCACTTATGCTGATGTAAAGTCCAGGGCGGCAGCAATCTTGGGCGCGGTTAACCACACCGGCGGCTATTTCCCGATGCCAAAGGGTGCTCCAAAGCTTGATCCGTGCCTGAGGCTTCAATTTGCAATATGGATAAGGAACGGAATGCCTGAACAGTGACAGAACCCCAAATCCTGATTATCATGAAAATCGAATACGTTTTTTTAATCCTGTTCCTGGTGCCCCTGGAGGCTGCCTCCCAGGAGGATATCCTCAATATCGGTACGGGAAGGACCGGGAAGGGCATTGATCTCGTTACGGGGACCTTTATGTCGACAAAGCTGATAAACGGAGAATCGGTCGAGAACCTGGCACAGGGAGAGCTGAACTTTTCTATCGGGCACAGGTTTGGCACCCTGAACACCGGCCTTTACCAGTTCTTTGGGTTGGACCAGGCAAACACCCATCTCGGTCTCGATTACGGAATCACCGACCGGCTGATGATCGGGATAGGCCGCGGATCGTATGAAAAAACGGTTGACGGCTTACTTAAGATCCTTCTGCTGCGCCAGTCAGAGGGTGCCGGAAATATGCCGTTGTCGTTATCTTTATTCACCTCAATGGCAATTAGGACCCTTCACTGGGAGGTTTCTGAACCCAACAACAATTTCTCAGCAAGGCTCTCTTACACCGGGCAGCTACTGCTTGCCAGGAAATTCAGTAACATCCTGTCGCTCGAGATCCTTCCAACATTCATTCACAGGAACCTTGTTCCTGCGGAGAGCGATCCAAATGATCTATGGTCCCTTGGGGCAGGGGGGAGGATCAGGCTTACAGGCAGGATAGATCTTTGTGCTGATTACTTTTATATTGCGAACAGGAAGACCTATTTCAGTGAAAAGGTCTATAATCCCCTTTCGGTAGGGATCAATATTGAAACCGCTGGTCATGTATTTACACTTTTGCTCACAAACTCACCCGGGATGATCGAAAAGGCATTCATTGGAGGGACAACCGGATCGTGGCTAAAAGGTGATATTCACTTCGGATTCAATATATCAAGGGTCTTCGTCCTTAAAAGTCTCAGATAATCTTGGCCTGATCTTCTTAAGATCATGATTAAATCATTAATTTTACGGGTGATAATTTATTAATATGGCAGAAACAGTTAAAATTCTGATCTTCGAAAACGAAATAGAAGCCAACCTGCTCGACAGCCTTCTGAATGAAAGGGGTATTCCGCATATGATCAGGTCGTTCCATGATTCAGCGCTCGACGGGTTGTTCCAGGTCCGCTCGGGTTGGGGAATCCTTCAGGCTCCCGAGGAATTCAAGGACGAGATCCTGAAGCTATACAGCTCAATGTCGGCTGATCAGGGATCTTAATCTGAAAGAGTGTTATTCTTCCTGAAAGAAAAGGTGCCTTTTTCAAGCCCCTTAATGAAGAAGTAATTAAGGATCCCTATTACAGCCATAGCTGCAAGGAAGAGGGGGTAGGATATTTTCCAGTTTGAGGGCCCGGTCATCATCGACCACTCCGACATACCACCGATGCTGGCAATAAGGGTAAGGGGCATAAATACCGTGGTGATTATTGTTAATCTTTTAACAGTGGCATTTGTCTCATTCGACATCTGGGTCATCCGGTTGTTCAGCAATGAAGTGTAAAGCTCCATCAGGCTTGTTTCAATTTCCCGGTAGGTTTCCGTCAGTTCGAAGAATTTGGCAAGATGGTCATATATATCCCGGAAGGGGACAATAGCCTTTTCAGGGATAAAAGGAGAATCGAGCCTGTTAATCCTGACGAGTATTTCCCTCTCGTGATAGAGGCTCTTCCTGAGGTTGACCAGGTAGCGCCTGAGGCGTACCAGCTGCATCGGTTTGAACTCTGCGACCCTGTCAAGCAGGGTATCTTCAGCCTTCTCCAGTTCATCTTCCATGGTGTCAAAAGCCCCGTATTTCTGATCGACGAGGTAGTCAAGGACCTTATGCATGAGCCAGGCAGGGCCGTTCTTTACCTGAGAGAGATCTTCCTCCACTATCTCCCTGACCCTGCATAAAGGCCTCCTGCTGCCTGAATTATGTCCGCTGACAGTTACCAGGAAGTCCCTGCCCAGGATGAGGTTTACCTCATCAATCGACAATGCCTCGTCCTCATAGCAGAATGAATTGAAAAGGATAAAGGTATTGTTCTGGAAGTTTTCCATTTTGGGAACCTGCTTCTCATCAAAACAGTCCTCGACTGACAGGGGATGGACGCCTACCAGGCCGACAAGGGCCGCGATCTCTTCCTTTTCTGGATTAAAGAAATCGAGCCAGATGAAACCTCCCTCCTTTAGTGCGTCAACTGCAGCTTTTGCTGAAGCGACACCGTAAAATATACCGTTCGCGGCGAAATGGTAAAACTTTGAGTCTGACATGACAGGACAGATTAATGGATCCAAATTACGGTAAAATAAATATTCTATGGGCTCTTTGATAGCAGTATCACGAACAATTTATTAATCATGATGTTAAAACATTGATGATGAAAAAAATAGAAGAACCCCTTAGTAAATGAGATTCTCTCTTAAGAAAGCTTTAACCGCAGAGGTCGCAAAGTTTGCTCACAAAGAACGCAAAGAAATGATTATTCATTACTTGACTTTGCGCTCTTTGCGCCTGCTTTGCACTCTTTACGGTTAAAGGTTTTAGTCTATTGAGGCAGTCTTCCATAGACTCGAATATGCTTTCTTAAAGGTGTGGGAACTGAGGGGTAATGCGAGGCAAGGAAGTCAAAATACATTAATTATACCAATGAACAACGCTATTTACAACTTCGGCGAGCCGGTAAACGAAAAAGTGCTGATGTACGCACCCGGTTCAACTGAAAGGGAACTTATTAAATCTGAGCTGGCTGACCAGGAGAACAAGGTAATTGAGATCCCCCTGATCATCGGCGGCAGGGAGATCAGGACGGATTTGACAGGAACCATCGTCAAGCCAACCGATCACCGGCATGTTCTTGCAACTTATCATATGGCAACAGCCCGGGAAGCGGCGATGGCTGCTGAGGCAGCCCTTGAGGCAAAATGTGAATGGATGAGCCTCTCATGGACCGACCGGGCATCAGTTTTTCTCAAGGCGGCTGAACTGATATCAAAGAAATACAGGTATCTGTTAAATGCGGCAACCATGCTGGGGCAGGGGAAGAACGTACAGCAGGCTGAGATCGATTCTGCATGTGAAGTGATAGATTACCTGCGGTTCAATGCCCATTTTGCCTCACTGATCTACGGAGAGCAGCCTGTCTCGGGAGACCAGAGCATCAACAGGATTGAATACAGGCCGCTGGAGGGATTCATTTATACCATAAATCCCTTCAACTTTACCGCTATTGCATCAAACCTCAGCACTAGCGTCGCCCTTATGGGAAACACAGCGGTCTGGAAGCCTGCTACGGCATCGCTGCTGTCGAGCTATTACCTGATGAAGATCTACATGGAGGCGGGAGTTCCCGGCGGAGTGATCAATTTTTTGCCGGGACCGGGGAATGTAATAAGTGAAGTTTTGCTGAGGCACAGGGATTTCGCAGGGATCCATTTCACCGGATCAAACCCCACTTTCAACAGCCTGTGGCAGGCGATCGCCAGGAACCTTCCTCTTTACCGGTCCTATCCAAGGATCGTTGGCGAGACCGGGGGTAAGGATTTTGTGTTTGCACACAGTTCGGCTGATCCGTCCGAACTGGCAGTGGCCATTGCAAGGGGGGCATTCGAGTACCAGGGGCAGAAGTGTTCTGCCGCATCCCGTGCCTATATTCCGGAATCTCTCTGGCCACGTACCAGGGAGAAGCTTCTGGACATCATTTCGGGAATAAGGATTGGAGATGTCACCGATTTGGGCTGCTTCCTCAATGCAGTCATTGATGAAGCTTCATTTGATAAGATCATGAAGTACATAAAGATAGCGGAAGCATCTGATGATGCTGAAATAATTGCCGGTGGTAAGGGGGACAAATCCTCGGGATATTTCATTGAGCCGACTGTGATAGTGACCGAGGATCCGCATTTTATCACCATGGAAGAAGAAATATTCGGCCCGGTAATTACCATTTATATTTACCCTGACAAGGATTTTGAAGATGCGCTCAGGCTGTGTGATGAGACTTCCCCCTTCGGCCTCACCGGATCAGTTTTCGGCAACGACAGGTATGCGGTAATAAAAGCCGGCAGGGCGCTCCGGTATTCAGCCGGCAATTTCTATATAAACGACAAACCGACCGGTGCCATGGTCGGGCAGCAGCCCTTTGGGGGCGCAAGGGCCTCGGGGACAAATGACAAGGCGGGAAGCTACCTCAACCTGATCAGGTGGATCAGCCCCAGGACCATCAAGGAGACATTGGATCCCCCCCGTAAATTCGGATATCCGTTCATGGAATAGCTGAAATTTTCAATTTTTTCGGGTCGAAATAGGTTTTTTTCACAAATGCCATTAATTTTAACCGCTTTAATGGAAACTAATCACCAAATGATAATCTGACCCGGTAAATGCTCTCTCCTGAACATCTGCTTTGGCTTGAGCACTGTGTTGTCATCTTTTTCATGACCTTCCTTCATGAGGATGCTGCAATACTCGCTGCTGCTTTTTCGACAGTTGAGGACCAATTGCCGAAATGGATGGCGTATGTCAGTGTTTACCTAGGGATAGTGGTTGGGGACTTGCTCATTTACGGGCTGGGTCATTTCGCGCAGAAAAGCAAGTGGCTGAGGTCGAAGATTATCGGTCCAAAGGTTGAAAGGCTGAGGTTGTGGCTCGAAACCCACCTGGTGAGGGTGCTGGTCCTTTGCCGCGTCACGCCGGGCCTCCTTTTCCCGACATTTGTTGCATGCGGCTGGTTCAGGATCCCATTCACCAGGTTTGCTACGGTCTCTATCCTTGCAGGCGCCGTTTATTCCTCGGTAGTACTGACGATAGTCATCCTTTTCGGGGGATTGGTGCTGAACCATCTTGGTTACTGGGCCTGGGGTGCTGCAGCCCTGGTTATTGTAGGATTTGCAGTCAGAAACTCATTCAAATCGCGTTGGAGCAATACAACTGAAAAAGCCATGGGAGAGATTCCGCCTTCATTTCTGTCGGTATTTAAAAAGTACATGCCGGACCTTAAACTCAAATTCCACGGGATGCCGTCACTTGATGATCTTAAGAAAAGGATCGGCTCGGCAGAACACATTCCCAATAATATCCTTTATATCCCGGTGGGGATCTATTACCTTTTCCTCAGCCTGAGGTACAGAAGCCTTACCCTTCCTTCGGCATCGAATCCCAATATTGAAACCGGCGGATTCATGGGCGAATCAAAGAGTGCGGTGATGAATATGGTCTCGGACGGACAGAGAACATGGATCGCAGAATTCGTGACCATGCCGCGCAGCAATGTGCCCGCTGAAGAGGATCTGGCTGTTGCCCTCGACCTGATGAACGGAAAGAAGCTCGGATTCCCTGTGGTGGCCAAGCCCGATATAGGCTGGAACGGATATGGTGTCAGGCTCGTAGAAGATAAGAGCCAGTTGCTGCAATATATTGCAAGCTTCCCGGTCAATGAGAGTATTATTTTGCAAAAACCAGTAACATACGACGGAGAGGCAGGCGTCTTTTACATCAGGATACCGGGCGAACCAAAAGGAAATCTAAAATCCATTACCCTGAGGTATTTCCCGTTTGTTACGGGTGACGGCAGGTCGACCCTGCGGGAGCTTATCCAGAATGACTCGCGTACCAGGCACCGGGCAGGCTTTTACCTTGGTGGTAGATCAGAGCATGTGGGATTCGCCGACAGCGACCTTGACCAGGTACCGCAGGAGGGCGAGCTGATCCGGCTCTCATTCATCGGGAGCCTAAGGGTTGGAGGCCTCTACCGCGATGCAACGAGCATGATCACTCCCGAGCTCGAGGACCGGTTTGACAAGATCGCACAGAGCATGCCGGAGTTCTATTTCGGGAGGTTCGATATCAGGTTTGAGTCGGTTGAAAAGCTCTCAAGGGGCGAAGCCTTCAATATAATCGAGATCAACGGAGCGGGAGCCGAGGCGATCCAGGCATGGGACCCAAATGTTACACTCTTCAAGCTTTACAGGGAATTCTTTAAATCATACGGGACCCTCTTCCGGATAGGAAATATTAACCGGTCAAGGGGATTCAAGCCCATGACAATAAGGGCATTTATAAAGGCGGTCAGGCATCAGAACCGTTTGATTGAGCAATATCCGCCTGCAGGCTGATCAATTTTTATTATTTTTACGGAGGCAGTCACTCTATAAAACAGACAATGCATTGTCCCACCGCTAGCAAGGCCCTCTTTATCCTTAACCCGAATGCGGGGGTCCCTCCTGTGAAATTCATCGTATCCAAGGCCCTTGACCGCAGGCGGCATGAGCTCTCGTTCTATAAATCCCTGAGCATTGATGAATCGGGTTCACTGATCAGGCAGAACTTCGACAGGTACAATGTGTTTGTCGCTGCAGGGGGTGACGGAACGGTCCATACCGTTGCGACGAAGCTCATCGGGACCGAAAAGATCCTTGGCGTCCTTCCGATAGGCTCCGGGAACGGGTTCGCAAAAGAGCTGGGATTCAAAACAAATATCCCGCTGCTTCTTAAGGACATCTGCAACAACCAGTCGGTCATAATTGATGTGCTCGAGGTAAATAACGAACTCTGTCTTAATGTTGCAGGTGTGGGGCTCGACAGTTTCGTGGCACACTCGTTCGATAAGCTGAAGACCCGTGGCTTCTGGTCGTATGTGGGAGTGACCCTCAGGAATTTCATTCAGCTTCGCCCCTTCCACGCAACCATTACCATCGGGAAGGACCGGACGATCAGCGGGGAGTTTTATGTACTGACTGTGGCAAATACAAGGCAATTCGGCAACTGGGCTTTCATTGCACCCAATGCCTCACCGGGTGACGGGGAGATGGATATTGTCCTCATCAGGCCCTTCCCAAAGATACTTGCCCCGGCTATGGTTTACAGGCTTTTCTCAAAAAAGCTGCCGGGCTCGAAATACGTTACCTGCCTGAAAACAAGCAGTGAGGTGACCGTTGAAACTGAAGAAACTCGCTTCCATATTGATGGTGAGCCTGTTACACTCTCCGGACCGGTTCAGTTCAGGATCAGGAAAAACGCGCTTAAGGTACTCAGAACAAAGCACCTGAAACACGAACTGGCCTCCTCATAGCACCGGATCAGACCGAATCAAATATAAATTTTAAAATATCAAGACCATGAGAAACCTATTAGCTATTCTGCTTATCTTTTCAATGCCGGCCCTTTTCGGGCAAAAACCCGCACTGAACCTGATACCCAGGCCTGTGGATGTTCAGCAGACTGACGGGAGCTTCAGGCTCTCCGGGACCCAGACAATCAGCTTCAATTCCCCAGATGCGAAAATGATTGCCGGGATGTTTGAACAGAAGATCAGCAAGGTCGCCGGCTATTCGCTGAAGCTCCAGAAGGGAACGAGCGGTGCAATAAGGTTCAACCTTAACAAAACTGAAGATGGCAGGCTCGGCAAAGAGGGGTACAGCCTGACAGTCACCCCCGGTAACATCGAATTATCGGCAAATCAGCCTGCAGGGCTCTTTTACGGTATGCAGACCCTTTTCCAGCTGTTCCCGGCAGAGATCGAAAGCAGTAGTAGGGTAAAGGCTGACTGGACCGTACCGGCCGTAAAGATCACGGATTATCCCAGGTTTCCCTGGCGAGGGCTCATGCTTGACGTAAGCCGCAATTTCTTCTCGAAGGAGGATGTCAAGAAGTATATCGACGATATGGCCAGGTTCAAGTTCAATACTTTTCACTGGCACCTGACCGACGATAACGGATGGAGAGTGGAAATCAAGTCACTTCCGAAGCTCACTGAAGTCGGTGCATGGCGGGTCGCAAGAGGAGGCCATTTTGGAGAGAGGGAAGCTCCTAAGGACGGGGAACAGGCAACAGTCGGCGGCTTTTATACACAGGCTGATATCAGTGAGATCATTCAGTATGCCCACGACCGCTTCATAACGATCGTTCCCGAGATCGATGTCCCCGGCCACAGCATGGCGGCGATAGCTTCATACCCCGAACTGTGCTGCACAAAAGATCCCGGGATCAAAGTAAATCCGGGTTCAAACTTTGCCGACTGGTACGGCGACGGAACATTCAAGATGCTGATAGATAATACACTGAATCCGTCTGACGAAAAGGTATATGAATTCCTCGACAAGGTATTCACAGAGCTGGCAGCGATGTTCCCCGGTCAGTATATTCATGTCGGAGGAGATGAATGCTACAAGGGATACTGGAAGAATGACCCGGGATGCCAGGCTCTTATGAAAAAGCTTAATGTTGATAATGTCGAGAAGCTGCAGGGTTATTTCATGAACCGCGTGGAGCAGATCCTACAGGCAAAGGGCAAGAAGCTCATTGGATGGGATGAGATACTCGAAGGTGGCATCTCCCCCGGTGCTACCGTAATGAGCTGGCGTGGTGTAAAAGGAGGGATCGAGGCTGCAAGAATGGGCCATGATGTAGTGATGACCCCAACCACTTTCGCCTACCTCGATTACCAGCAGGGAGAACCGACAATCGAGCCGCCCCTTTATGAAGGGCTCAGGCTGATGAAATGCTACAGCTACAACCCGCTTCCCGAAGGCGTCGATCAGAAATTCATACTCGGGGGCCAGGGTAACCTGTGGTCGGAGCAGATACAGACACTCAGTCACGCCCAGTATATGACATGGCCGCGCGGCTGGGCGCTTGCAGAAGACTTCTGGACACCGAATGAAAAGAAGAGCTGGCCCGATTTTGTCAGAAGGGTTGAAGCCGGGTTTGACCGGAATGAGATCGCCGGGGTGAACTATTCCCGTGCAATGTACGACCCGGTAATTTCTGCAGAGGTGAAAGACGGCAAGACTATCATAACTCTCGAATCGGAAGTCCCGGGCCTCGATATTTTCTATACTGTTGACGATGCAATTCCCGGAAGATATTCCCCGAAATATTCAAAACCTTTTGAACTTCCCGAGGGAGGTCCTGTTACACTTAGAGTAATATCATACAGGAGCGGCAAGCCACTGGGTCATCTTATCAAGCTTAGTGCACAGGATCTGAAAAAGAGATAGTCGGTCTTACATTAATATCTGATGAACACTGCTCTGAAAAAAACCGTTTTTGCAGCGGTACTGGGGTCGGGTTTTCTATTGAACGGCAGCAATACTTTTGCACAGGAAATAAAACAAAGCGATGCGCGTGAGGTTACGCTTCCCAATGGCTGGCAGTTAACCCCTGCCGGTAAAATGGTCCGAATTGGGGACCTTCCGCTGAATATTGCCGTATCCCCCAATGGCAGGATCGCCGCTGTTACAAACAACGGGTATGGTGAACAATCTGTCCAGCTGGTTGACATAAAGCATGCAGCCATTGTTAGTTCTGTTACAATGGGAAAGGCATGGCTGGGGCTGGTCTTTTCGGACGACGGGAAATACCTGTATGCTTCCGGCGGTAATGACAATATCATAATGCGCTTTTCAGTCATAAGGGGGCAGCTCCTCGATCCCGACACAATAAGGATCGGGGCCTCATGGCCTGTTAAGATCTGCATAGCCGGCATTGCCCTTGATAATAAGCGTCAGCTTTTATATGCAGTGACAAAAGAGAACAACTCTCTTTATGTGATCGATGCAGTGGCAAAGAAAGTTGTCAAACAGGTGCCGCTGGGTGGTGAAGGATACGCCTGCATTATTTCCCCCGACAGGAAAACGCTCTATGTTTCATGCTGGGGATGCGATAAAATAATCCTGTTTGATACGGACGGGCAAAAGATAACGGGCGAGATCCCCACGGGTGATAATCCAAACGAAATGTGCCTTACCAGGGATGGGAACAACCTTTTCGTGGCCAATGCCAACGATAACAGCGTTTCGGTGATCGATACCCGGCAGGGTAAACTCATTGAAGTCCTTAACACAGCCCTTTACCCCGGCTCGCCCTCCGGCTCGACTCCAAACAGCGTTGCGCTGACCAGGGATCAGAAAACTCTTTACATAGCTAATGCTGACAACAACTGCCTCGCGGTTTTTGATGTCAGCAGACCGGGCTTCAGCAAGAGCAGGGGATTTATCCCTACAGGATGGTACCCGACATGCGTGCGGGTCACAGGCAATAAGATCCTGGTTGCCAACGGCAAGGGGCTGGCATCATTGCCAAACCCGATGGGGCCCAACCCTGCAAGAAAGGGCGATGTGGTCGTTTATCAGCACGGTGAGAAAGAGGAAAAGGTAAAGGTTCAGTATATAGCCGGCCTCCTTACAGGGACCCTTGGGATTTTGAAAATCCCTGGAGAAAAGGAAATGGGAACGTATTCCCGCCAGGTCTACAGGAATACCCCCTATACAAGGGAAAAGGAGCTGCTTTCTGGAAGTCCAGAAGGCAATCCCGTGCCTGCACAAGTGGGAGGGTCTTCACCAATTAAGCATATCTTCTATATTATCAAGGAGAACCGGACATACGACCAGGTGCTGGGCGACATTAAGGAGGGGAACGGCGACCCATCGCTCGTTCTTTTCGGAGAAAAGATCACTCCGAACCAGCACGCGATTGCAAGGGAATTCGTCCTGCTCGACAATTTCTTCGTTAACGGGGAGGTGAGCGCAGACGGCCATAACTGGAGCATGGGGGCATATGCCACGGATTACCTTGAGAAGACCTGGCCGACAAGCTACAGCGACAGGGGCGGGTACTATGATTCCGAAGGTAACAGGGAGATAGCAAACAATAAGAACGGATTCTTCTGGGATAACTGTAAAAGGCATGGTGTTAGCTTCAGGACCTACGGCGAGTTCATGGGCGACAATGGCCCCAATATCCCGGTCCTGAAAGACCATTTCTGTAAGTATTTCACCCCGTGGGATCAAAAGGTCAGGGACACTGTAAGGTATGGCCAGTGGAAGAGGGACTTTGACTCATTGCTGGCAATTAATGCCGTGCCGCAGTTCAACTCTATCAGGTTCATAAATGATCATACCGAAGGCCTGAGCCTGAACCGTCCTACACCTTTCGCCCATGCCGCCGATAATGACCTTGCGGTCGGTCTCTTCCTCGATCATCTGAGCCACAGCCCGATCTGGGACCGGAGCCTTGTATTGATCGTAGAGGATGATGCACAGAACGGCCCCGACCATGTTGATGCCCACAGGAGCACAGCCTATATTGCCGGCGGTTATGTAAAGCAGGGATTTGTCGATCACACTCCCTATACCACCACATCGCTGGTAAAGACCATGGAGCTCATTCTAGGCCTCCCGCCGATGACACAATATGACGCCGCATCAAATACCCTCTGGGGTTGCCTGAACGACACACCTGGTCATGCACCTTTCAGGGCCAGGCCAATAAATGTCGATCTGAACGACAAGAATGTTGAAACGAGCGAGTGGCAGAGGCTGAGCGAAACGTTCGATTTCACGGCTGAGGACAGGGTGAACGATTCTCAGTTCAACGAGGTGATCTGGAGGGCGGTTAAGGGTTTCGATTCGCCGTGCCCGCCATCGGTCAGGGCGGCGTTTCTCCGGGAGGGGAAAGATTGAAGAACTGACACAGAGATCACAGAGGAGCTCCGTGTCTCCCCTGTGTTCTTCTGAAGGTTCGCCCTCTGGCCCCCTGAAGGGGGTATTTATTACATCGATTTTAAACTGTGTAAGAATGCTTTAAAGAGAAAGCCCCCTTTAGGGGGTTGGGGGCTATTCCTCCGTGTTCTCTGTGTTACAAATTCTTTACCTACTTATTCGGGTTCTCCGCCGGCAGCACAAAATTGACCGGAACCATGTACCACACCGGCACCGGCTTCCCGCCCTGCGTTCCGGGGCTAAAGCCCTTCATTGTGCCGACAACCCTGACGGCCTCATTGTCAAGCAAGGGATTTACACCCTTGATGATTGAAATGCCATCTGTATTTCCTTCCTTGGTAACAATGAACCGGACAATGACCTTTCCTTCAATCTTTAGTGCCCTGGCTTCCTCCGGATAATTTGTATTTTCTGCGATATATTTAAGAAGCGCTCCATCTCCCCCGGGGTACATCGGCATCTCCTCCACCACTATGAAAGGTTCCTCCCCGCCGATTATGTCCGGCAGCTGGAAGCTGACAGTGACGCTTGTCCTGTAAGGTTCATCCACATCCTTGTTTTCAGGCGGGTCCCATTTCGGTGAAGACTTAACCACTCTTATAACTTCTTGAGTGAGTAATGGATCGGCTGAATTTCCCGGTGAAATGCTGCTGAGCGTTCCGTCAAGTTCGACAGTGAAGTTGACAACCACCCATCCATGGATTTTCTTTTCTTTTGCTTCTTCAGGATATCTGACCTGGCTGTTTACCCAGTCATTAAAGATATAATTGGGCTTTCCCTGGAATGTCGGAAAATCCTTCTGATCATGCCTTGGGAAAGGAGTTTTTATCCCCAGTTCCAAAGCTTTTTTCCTGGTCATGATTTCAATTGCCCCATTGGCCCCTTTTTCTCCGTATTTATCTGTGGCTTCTTTATCGGGCAAAAATATTGATGTTCCAAGGTTATTCCCGAGATCTTTTACCACATCCGGATAGCTTTTTTCACTTATAGTACCGTCGACCACTACCAGTTCCGGGGGTCTCGGAGGCGCAGGTTTGTAATCCGGGTCCACTTTCATTGTGACGGCCATGGTCTGGCTGAAATCAGGCTTAAGGGAATTGATTGTATAACCCCTGAGCATAAAGTTAATAGTGGCATCATCAGCAACATTGGTCAGCTTAAAACTCCCGTCTGGGGAAGTGTTGACCATTGACGCCTGGCCCTGTCTACCGGTCGTCATTACATAAACACCTTCGAGAGGTTTCCCGGTTTCATCCCTTACCGTGCCCTTTACTTCTTTCTGAATGATGGGCGGGGGTGAATAAATGGTTGCAGCTGCGGACTGGCCATCCGAAGCTGAATAGTGATAATCCGGTTTTGCAAAAGCGTACAGGACAACCGCAAACACCGGGAGCACAAGAAGCACTTTCAGCTTCCTGTAAGGCGAGATTGCTATCTTTTTCATCATGTCGAACCGTTTTTTGTTAATAGAAAAGTTAAATGTGTCTGAGAGGCTGAAGACCCTTGAATCGAAAAGCTGGTTCAGGAGAACAGCCTTGTAAACTGCCGGATCGGAGATTTGCTGCAGCGTCTCCGCGTCGGCGATATATTCATGGTTCTGCCTGATCAGGCCGGTGTAGATCCACGCAAAGGGATTCACCCACTGCAGCAGGCGCACAATCTCCGCGAGGAGAAGGTCGAACCAGTGCCTCTGGCTTACATGAACGAGCTCATGATTCATGATCATCTCCAGTTCACTTTCATTTATTGAAGGATTGATGAAAACATAATTAAAAAATGAAAATGAACCTTTGAAGCCGGAAGTCCTGATCACTTTTGCCTGCTTCAGGTCTTTAATATCTGAATTGTCAATGGAATTAAACAAAACCCTGATTTCCCTGACCGATCTGACAATGAGAAAGATCAGTCCCGACAGGTAAATTACAAGGAACACATAGCCGGCACGGAATGCCGTTTCTTGAGCAACAGGCTGAATCCCCTGGCCAGCAGGCTGCAGGGCAGGCATTGACCCGGCTGGGATCGCTGCGGGGGCGGGGAGGGTGACCTGGTAATGGATTGAAATGACCGGGAAGATGAACGAGATCAGAATGCCTGCAATGAGGTAATATCTTTTTAGCAGGAAGAATCGTTCATTCCGTAGGAACAGCATGTAAACCAGGGTAAAGCCTGTAAGCCAGACTGCCGACTTGAACAGGTACAAGGCAAATGTTTCCATTATCTCTTCTTTTTGTTCTTTTTCAGCTCTTTCTTTGCATCCTCCAGGATCTCTTCGAGATCTGTGATCGACAGATCCTTCTTCCTCGCAAAGAATGAAGCGAGGGCGGGGAAGGAGTTGTCGAAGTAGTTCTCGAGCAGGCCGAAGAGCTGGCTTCCCGAATATTCCTCCTTTGTTATCAGTGGGTAGTAGACATGCACATTTCCGTAGGCCTTATGACCTATGAATCCCTTTTTCTCCAGGACCCTTACAACGGTCGAGACCGTATTCCGTGCAGGCTTCGGATCGTCGAACCTGTCGCGGATATCCCTCACAATACCCTGTCCCATTTCCCAGAGTATCTGCATGATCTGTTCCTCAGCTTTAGTCAGATAGATGTTTTTCATAGAGTTAAGTAATTGTGCAATTGTGCCATTCTGCAATTTCCCATATAAACCAGGAAACCAGTTAACCTTTTTCAATCCTTCAGTACAAATATACGACTATATATATAGTCATGCAAATATTTTTCAGGAAAAATGACTATAAAAATAGATAAAAGTGTTAAGTAGGTATCAGTGAGTGAGATACAAGATGTAAGAACTTTCACGGAGGGCACGGAGGAGACACGGAGAGTTGGCCTCCAACCCCCTGAAGGGGGCTTAAGACGTGGATATTATGCTATTTGGATGTATTAAAAGTCAAAATCCGATAACCGCAAAGCTCGCAAAGTTTTTTTGCAAAGCTCGCAAAGAGTTTAATATCAGCAAATTACTTTTGCTTACTTTGCGCGAACTTGGCGTCCTTTGTGGTTAAAATCAGGCTTTTGATACATCCTCCAGGGGGGCATTCCTCTGTGATCTCCGTGTAAGTTCTTATATTTTTTACTAATTTGCATTGTGATAATTAAATCAAATCAAACTATGAAAAAGAATATCAATCTGTTACTTACAGCAATCGCTGTAGTCCTTTTGACGGTCCCTTCCTTCGGACAGAAGCCTAATACGCTTACTCCGCAGGAGAAAAAGGAAGGGTGGACACTCCTGTTCGACGGGAAGGATTTTAACGGCTGGCGCCAGTGCAACGGAACGGCTATGCCAAAGGACTGGACCATCGAAGATAACGCCATGAAGGTATTCACAGGTCCGGGGAAACAACCGGGCCAGGGATCCGATGGAGATATTGTCTATGGGGTTAAGAAGTTTAAGAATTTTGAGCTGTCGGTTGACTGGAAAGCAAGCAAAATGGCAAACTCGGGAATATTCTACTATGTGAGGGAAGTGCCCGGCAAGCCGATATACTATGCCGCTCCCGAAGTTCAGGTCCTGGACAACGTGGATGCAACCGACAATAAGATCGCAAGCCATCTCGCAGGTTCATTGTACGATATGCTGCCTGCCGATCCGAAAACGGTAAAGCCGACGGGCGAATGGAACACTATTGTCATCAGTGTGAAAGACGGCAAGGTGACCCATATACAGAACGGGGTAAAGGTGTGTGAATACACCCTCTGGACTCCCGCCTGGGACAAGATGGTCGCAAACAGCAAATTCAAGGATTTCCCGGGGTTCACAGAAGGTATTTCCCATGAAGGGTATATCGGCCTGCAGGATCACGGCTACACTGTGTGGTTCAGGAATGTAAAGATCAAAGAGCTGTAAATCAAATCCTGTTTCCAGAGATTTTTAACCGCAAAGTTCGCAGAGTATCAAAGCAAAGCCCGCAAAGAAGAGAATGTAAAAATTATAGCTTTTCGTTCTTTGCTTTCACATTGCGTTCTTTGCGGTTAAGACATTTATTTACTTTTCCAGCTCCCAGTCGGCGCCGTCCTTCTTATCATTCAGGACAACTCCCGCATCCTTGAGATCCTGTCTTATCCTGTCGGATGTGCTGAAATCCCTGTTGACCTTGGCAGCCTGCCTGAGGTCGATGATTATCTTCACAAGGTTCCCGATGAGCCGGTCATCCTGCCTGGCGTCTTCTTCTTCCCTTAATCCGAGTATTCCAAAGATAAACTCCCTGAAAAGGGTTGTGAGGGATTCGAGATCTGCACTGCTGATCCTTTCCGAACCATCTTTCACAGAATTGATGATCTTCACCCCCTCGAATAGGTTTGAAAGCAGGACAGGGGTATTCATGTCATCATCCATTGCCTCGTAGCAGCTTTTTCTGAGTCGCTGGATATCAACGGTGGATTTATCCGACGGCTTAATCATGCCCAGTGTTTCGACAGCTTTCATGAGCCTTTGGAATCCCTTTTCGGAGGCTTTCAGGGCCTCGTTCGAGAAATCGACCGTGCTGCGGTAATGAGCCTGCAGGATGAAGAACCTGATGGTCATCGGGCTGTAAGGCTGGTCGAGCAAAGGATGATCCCCGCTGAACAGCTGGTCGAGGGTGATAAAGTTCCCGAGCGACCTTGCCATCTTCTGGCCGTTGATGGTGATCATATTGTTGTGGACCCAGTATCTTACCGATTCGTGGCCGAGCGCTGCAGCAGACTGGGCTATCTCGCATTCATGATGGGGGAAGAGCAGATCCATCCCTCCGCCATGGATATCGAATACCTCGCCGAGGTATTTCGTGCTCATCACCGAACATTCGAGGTGCCAGCCCGGGAAGCCTTCACTCCATCCCGAGGGCCATTTCATGATATGCTCGGGCGAGGCTTTCTTCCAGAGTGCGAAGTCGAATGGGTTCTTCTTCTCATCCTGCCCTTCAAGGGTCCGGGTGTTTGCCATAAGCTCGTCAAGGACCCTGCCCGACAGCTTGCCGTAATTGTACTGCCTGCTGTATTTTTCGACGTTGAAATAAACCGATCCGTTCACCTCGTAGGCAAATCCATTATCAATGATCCGCCGTATGAACTCCTGCTGCTCGATAATATGCCCGGATGCCCTCGGTTCGATCGACGGTTTCAGGGTATTGAGCTGATCCATGTTCCGGTGGAAAGTGTTCATGTACATCTGAACGACCTCCATGGGTTCGAGATGTTCGAGCCTTGCTTTTTTCTCGATCTTGTCTTCCCCTTCATCCGCATCGTTCTCAAGGTGCCCGACATCGGTGATGTTCCTAACATACCTGACTTTGTAGCCCAGATGCATGAGGTACCTGTAAAGCAGGTCGAAGGTGACAGCCGGCCTGGCATGGCCGAGGTGTGTATCGCTGTAGACTGTCGGTCCGCAGACGTACATCCCTGCAAATGGCGGATGAAGAGGCTCAAACTTCTCCTTCCTCCGGGTGAGGCTGTTATAGATCGTGAAGTTATTCTGCATATGGGTTTGTTAAGTTTAACAAAAGTAATCTAAAATTTTAATAGTTCACCGGGCTATGCCCCCCAACCCCCCCTGAAGGGGGGCTTAAAGCCTGGTACACCACAACCCCCTGAAGAGGGTTTGGAGAAATTAATTGCAGTCATATCGCAGAGTATGCAATTTTATCCCTTTTGGAGGCCAGTCGTCAAATCTTCAGGAGCTTAGCGGACTGCCTGCACCTTTCTGGTGAAGGATTAAGCAATTTATTCCACTAATGATCCGTCTTTTAACGAACTCAATATTTTCAAAGACTTCCTTATTGGTAATCCTTATGATCTTGATCCCAAGCTTTGTAATGTCATGCTCTCTTCCGGCATCATGTTCCCCTATATCATCGTCCTCATGGATTTCGCCATCAACTTCAATTGAAAGTTTGTACTTATGACAATAAAAATCTAATATAAAAATGTCCACTGGATGTTGTCTTTTCCACCTGGCAGGAAAGTCCTTTTTGTTATTCAGCACCTTCCATAATACTTTTTCTGCCAAAGTCATATTGCGCCTTAGTTCAGCAGCTTTGATGAAAATAATTGACTTTGCACCATAAAACATTTGGCGCTCCGTCATCCTGGTTTTCATTAGATCTTTCTTAAATGCAGCGAGATTATAAATTTACAAAAAATCCATTAAATAATGTATAAACCTTAAAGCCCCCTTCAGGGGGTTTGGGGGCTGACAACAATGGCAGTGAAGATCAAAAGCCCGCTTCAGGGGGTTTGGGGGTAAACTCCTCCGGATTTCCTCCGTGAAACCTATAGCAGCCTGCCCCCTGCCTGAATTTCTTTTTTGCATTTTCCGAAAATTCCCTTACCTTTGCATCCACAAATCAAATATTCCTTCCTTTTAAGGGTGTTTGGTTTTTATTAAGAAGGGCGGAGAGATTAGGCTCTGGGAAACCCTGGCAACCAATCCTGAATATTCAGGGCAACGGTGCCAAAACCTAATCCCGGAAAATCGGGAGATGATAAAAATAAACACGAAAACAATGGGTACAATTCATCTTACCAGTAAGTATTTCAGCATGCCCCTCATGCCTATGTGCATGCGCCATTAATTTTCGGGTCTGAAATTGATAATCACATTATTTAATTATTCACCGGAGATCTTTACAACAGGATTTCAGATGCTGTAATCCGGTACTTTATAAACCTGTAAACTGAAACAAAATGAGCACACATAAGATAAAATTCGAAACGCTGCAGATACATGCCGGCCATCACCCCGATTCAGACACCCTTTCAAGGGCGGTCCCGCTTTACCAGACCTCCTCGTATGTATTCAGGAATTCAAAGCATGCAGCTGATCTTTTCGATCTTGCCGAAACGGGGAACATATACACAAGGATCAACAATCCGACCACCGAGGTATTCGAAAAGCGCGTTGCGGCGCTTGAAGGAGGGGCGGCAGCCCTGGCAGTCTCATCGGGGCACGCTGCCCAGTTCATAACGCTTACAACGATCATGAGAAAGGGCGATAACTTCATCAGCTCTCCATTTCTTTACGGAGGATCATTCAACCAGTTCAAGGTGACTCTTCCCGGGTTCGGGATTGAGGCCCGATTTACAAGGGACCTCGATCCGGCTTCGTTTGAAAAACTTATCGACAGCAATACCAAGGCTCTCTATGTCGAGACAATCGGCAACCCGGGATTCAATATCCCCGACTTTGAAAAGATCGCGGCAGTGGCTTCAAAACATGGTATCCCATTCATTGTGGACAATACCTTCGGGGCCTGCGGATATCTTTGCCGGCCGATTGAGTTTGGAGCCGACATTGTTACGGAATCTGCCACGAAGTGGATAGGCGGCCACGGGACCAGCATAGGCGGGGTGATAGTCGACAGCGGCAGGTTCAACTGGAATAACGGCAGGTTCCCGGTGTTTACCGAACCGTCGGAAGGATACCACGGTTTTGTGTTCGGCGAGAAATTCTCTTCACCGGAAGGCAACCTGGCATTCATTGTGAAGGCAAGGGTCGAGGGGCTGCGCGACCAGGGACCTGCACTCAGCCCGTTCAACTCGTTCCTGTTCCTCCAGGGACTCGAGACACTTTCGCTCAGGATGGACAGGCATGTTCAGAATGCCGCTGCCCTCGCGGAATGGCTCAGGCAGCAGCCAATTGTTGAAAAAGTAAATTACCCCGGACTTAAGGATAATCCTTATCATGATCTTGCCGGGAAATATCTTCCGAAAGGCGCAGGTGGCGTGCTTAGCTTTGTGCTGAAAGCTGAAAAAAACATTGCCTCAAGACTGGTCGAGCATTTTGAGCTAGTGAGTCACCTTGCGAATGTCGGGGATGCCAAAACGCTTATCATCCAGCCCGCAACGACCACACATGCCCAGCTGTCAGCCGAGGAACAGGCGGCAGCAGGGATCGAGCCCGGGTTGTTCAGGGTATCGGCGGGAATTGAACACATCGACGACATAATCTATGATTTCGAACAGGCATTCAAACAGACACTATGTATACACTGATTTACGAAAACTCATTTACTACCGAAACAGGATCGGTACTGCCGGACCTGGAAATTGCATATAATACTTATGGATCACTTAATCACCAGGGCGATAATGTGATATGGATCTGCCATGCCCTTACCGCCAGCTCCGATGTGGAAGCCTGGTGGCCGGGCATGGTGGGCGATGACCTGCTCTTTGATACAAGGAAATACTTCATTGTGTGCGCCAACGTCCTGGGATCATGCTATGGCACCACCGGCCCTGCATCGGTAAATCCGCAGACCGGTGAAAAATGGCTCAGGGATTTCCCGCTGATAACAGTAAGGGACCTGGTGAACGTGCATGAGATATTAAGGAAACACCTTGGTATCAAAAGGATACACACAGTGATCGGAGCCTCGATCGGAGGCTACCAGGCGCTTGAATACAGCATCATGTACCCGGAACTGATCGAAAGACTTATCCTTCTTGCCTCAGGATCAAGGCAAACGCCCTGGGCCCTCGCTTTCAGCGAGTCGATGAGGCTCGCCATGGAGGCCGATTGCACTTTCACTTCAGGGAACCCGGAAGGAGGGAAAAAGGGCCTTAAGGCAGCGCGGTCAATTGCACTCATAAGCTACAGGACCATGGAAGCCTACAACCATACTCAGAAGGAAGAGGATGATGAGAAGCTCACATCATTCAGAGCCTCCTCATACCAGGCATACCAGGGGGAAAAGCTTGTCATGCGCTTTGACCCGTATTCCTACTGGTGCCTTACATGTCTCTCCGACACACATAATATCGGGAGGAAAAGGGGCGGGGTACTGAATGCCCTGAAGCTTCTAAAGGCTCAGGTGCTGTGTGTCGGCATAAAGTCGGACCTTCTTTTCCCCACAGGGGAGCAGAAGCTTATTGCTGAGAATTCCAAAAACGCCGAATACGTTGAGATCGACTCATTTTACGGTCATGACGGATTCCTTATCGAAACAGAGCTGGTGACACAGGTAGTGAGAAAGTTCTGGGCAAACAACTCAAAAAATTAACAAGATGACGACACGTGAAAAACTGAGGATCGGTCTTTTCGGATACGGCTGCGTGGGGCAGGGGCTGCATGATGTTCTGAACAGCAGCCGGGGCTTCAAGGCCGATATCATAAGGATATGCGTAAAGGACAGGAAGAAAAGGAGAAGGATCCCGATGTCGAATTTTACCTTCGACAAGAATGACATCCTCAATGACCCATCCATCAACCTGATAGTCGAGCTGATCGATGATGCCGATGAGGCGTTCAACATTGTCACGACAGCGATGAAGAAAGGTAAGAACGTGGTTACCGCCAATAAAGTAATGGTGGCAAATCATTTCAGGGAACTAGTTGACCTGCAGGAGAAGCATGGCGTTTCGCTCCTGTACGAGGCCTCAGCAGGAGCCAGCATACCCATAATCAGGAACCTCGAGGAATATTACGACAATGAGCTTCTCCATTCACTCCGCGGGATCCTGAACGGGACCACAAATTATGTCCTGACCAGGATGCACAACGACGGCACCGATTACAGTGCGGCGCTGAAAGAAGCTCAGGAGAAGGGATTCGCCGAGTCGGACCCTACCCTCGATGTCGAAGGATGGGATGCCAAGTACAAGCTTTGCATCATAACCGGTCATGCTTACGGCCTTTTCCTTGATCCCGGCGAGGTATTTCATTATGGGATAAACCGGATCTCGACATTCGATATCCGTTATGCAAAGGAGAAAGGGTATAAGATCAAGCTGGTGCCCTTCGTGGGGAAAACTAATGAGAATACGATAACGAGCTTTGTGCTGCCCAGGTTCATCTCCTCCGACAAGTACCTGTATAACGTTGACAATGAGTATAATGGGGTGATAACCGAGGCTGCCTTTGCCGACAAGCAGTTTTTCAGCGGGAAGGGAGCTGGGGGGCACCCCACAGGAAGTGCGGTGCTGTCGGATATTTCGGCAAACTCCTACGGTTACAGGTATGAATACAAGAAATACCAGCAGGGAACAGTTTCAAACTACACTAGGGACCATAAGCTTGAAATTTACCTGAGATACCGGAACGAAAAGGACAGGAAACTGTTTGCTCTAAAAGAGATATCGGAATACTTCAGCAGCAGGCAATACAAGTATGTTATCGGCGTTGTAAACCTCGAGACTCTCTATTCCCTGAGGGAACAATTAAAAGATCTTGATGTCTTTATTGTCAATACCGGGAGAAAGTTTCCCGGGCACCCGATCTCTTCCAGGTAAACTGTTACTGACCTCCCTGGTACTGAGTCAGGTAATGAGGGGGGACGGGCGATGAAGAACTGATTTATAAGAATTAACATGCTTTTGCCGTGAAAACTTCAATAGAGGATATCATAAAGCAGCGCGTGCTGGTCCTTGACGGTGCCATGGGCACCATGATCCAGAAGCGCAAATTGCAGGAACATGATTTCAGGGGCGACAGGTTCAGGGATCATCCGAAACCCCAGAAGGGTAACAATGACCTGTTGTCGCTGACCAGGCCGGATGTGATCGTTGATATCCACAAGGGATATCTTGAGGCCGGTGCGGATATAATCACAACCAATACCTTCAATTCAAACCGGATCTCTATGGCAGATTACGGCATGGAGGACCTGGTTTATGAACTTAACTGCCAGGCAGCAAGGATTGCCGGGCAGACGATAACGGAGTTTGAAAGCTCCGGCGGGGCCGGGACACATTACATCGCGGGAACTCTGGGACCAACGAACAGGACTGCCTCCATGTCGGCCGATGTTAACGATCCAGGTGCTAGGACGGTAACATTTGACCAGCTTGCCGAAGCCTATTCGGAACAGGCAAGGGGATTGATTGACGGAGGGGTTGATATCCTGATGGTCGAGACAATATTCGATGTTCTTAACTGCAAGGCTGCACTGTTTGCCATATCCACGGTCTTTGAGGAAAAGAAGCTGAGAATCCCCGTGATGGTGTCGGGCACCATTACGGATGCAAGCGGTAGGACACTTACCGGGCAGACGCTCGAAGCGTTCCTGGTCTCCGTATCGCATTTCCCGTTATTCAGCATCGGGCTCAACTGTGCCCTCGGGGCAGAACAGCTCAGGCCGTTTGTCCAGGAACTTTCGCAGAAAGCAGGATGCTGGGTGTCGGCACATCCGAATGCCGGGCTCCCCAACCAGTTCGGGGAGTACGATCAGTCGGCAGAGTTCATGGCATCGGTGGCAGAAGATTATATTAAGGAGGGGTGGGTGAACATTATCGGCGGCTGTTGCGGAACCACACCGGCCCACATCAGGCGGATCGCCGAAAAAGCAAGGCAGTACAAGCCCAGGACAAAACCCGAAATTAAAAGATATACCCGGCTCAGCGGGCTTGAGGCGCTTACAATTACCCCTGAAACGAATTTTGTAAACATCGGCGAAAGGACGAATGTGTCAGGCTCGATTAAGTTTGCCAGGCTCATAAGGGAAGGCAAGTACGATGAAGCGCTGGCTATCGCAAGGAACCAGGTTGAAGGGGGCGCACAGGTGATCGATATTTGCATGGACGAAGCAATGCTCGATTCGGAAAAGGCCATGGTGAAATTTGTCAACATGGTAATGTCGGAGCCGGATATTGCAAAGCTTCCGCTGATGATCGACTCTTCAAAATGGAATGTGATCGAGTCGGGGCTGAAATGCATCCAGGGGAAATCCATTGTCAATTCCATAAGCCTCAAGGAAGGGGAAGAGGTCTTTCTAGAACATGCAGGGAAGATAAGGAAATACGGCGCTGCCGCAGTGGTAATGCTCTTTGATGAAAAAGGGCAGGCTGATACCTTCGAAAGGCGCATAGCCGTTGCGGAAAGATCATACAGGCTCCTGATTGATAAGGCCGGGTTCCCCCCGGAGGATATAATTTTCGATCCCAATGTGCTGGCCATTGCTACCGGGATCGAGGAGCATAACAATTACGCTGTCAACTTCATCAGGGCCACCGAATGGATAAAGGCCAACCTGCCCTACGCAAAAGTCAGCGGCGGCATAAGCAACCTCTCATTTTCCTTCAGGGGCAATGACAAGGTCCGCGAAGCCATGCACTCGGTTTTTCTTTATCATGCGATCAGGGCCGGCCTCGATATGGGCATAGTGAATCCCGGAATGCTGCAGGTTTACAGCGAAATACCAGGGGACCTTCTCAAACTGACCGAGGACGTTGTGCTGAACCGGCGCAAGGATGGCACCGAGCGGCTGGTGAAGTTTGCAGAGGACCTGAAGGATGAGGGGAAAAAGGAAGAGGCCGCAGATGAATGGAGGAGCCTGCCCGTGCTTGACAGGATCAGGCACAGCCTTAAAAGGGGACTGGATCAGTTCATTGAACAGGATACTGAGGAGGCAAGGCGTCTCTTTTCGCGATCGATAGAACTTATCGAGGGGCCCCTGATGGACGGGATGAATGAAGTGGGGGATCTTTTCGGATCAGGCAAGATGTTCCTGCCGCAGGTTGTGAAAAGCGCCAGGGTAATGAAAAAAGCGGTTGCTGTTCTGGCACCCTATATCGAAGAGGAAGGAAACGGCCAGGAAAAGCGATCAGCAGGGAAGATCCTCCTGGCAACCGTCAAGGGAGATGTTCATGATATCGGCAAGAATATAGTCGGGGTGGTGCTTTCGTGCAACAATTACGAAATCATTGACCTGGGTGTAATGGTTCCCTCGGAAAAGATAATTGATACGGCTTTAAGTGAAAATGTCGACTTTATCGGATTGAGCGGGCTTATTACACCTTCACTCGAAGAGATGGTGCATGTGGCCTCCGAGATGGAACGGAGGAATCTGAAGCTTCCGCTGCTGATTGGAGGGGCGACCACTTCGGAAATTCATGCCGCAGTCAAAATCGCACCGGCATACTCACATCCCGTGATCCATGTGAAGGATGCTTCGAAGGCCGCCGGGGTGCTCTCATCGCTTCTGCAACCGGATAATTCAGGGTACATCCTGTCGGTAAGAGATAGGTACGAACGGATCAGGAAGGAACATGAATCGCGCCATCGCGAGCGGGAAGTGATACCTGTCGAAAAGGCAAGGCAGAACAGTCTTGAAACCGATTGGGGATCCGCAGGGATAATAAGTATGCCGGCAAAGCCCGGCCGTCACCTGGTTAGCGAATTTGACCTTAATGAGCTTGCGAAGTATATCGACTGGACCTACTTCTTTTTTGCATGGAAGGTTTCGGGAAAATTTCCTGCAGTCTTCAATGACCCTGTAAAGGGAGAGGAAGCTAAAAAACTGTTCGCCGATGCACAAGCTTACCTTAAGGAGGTCATCGACAGGAAGATCATAAGGGCAAACGGGGTCTTTGGCATTTACCCCGCAGTCTCCGAGGGCGACGATGTCAGGTTGTTCCCCGACGGAGATCCCTCAGGATCCGTGATGTTCAGGTTCCTGCGTAACCAGGAAGTGAAGGAGGGAGGCGAGCACAACATGTCGCTTTCAGACTTCATCGCACCTTCATCAACAGGATTGACTGATTACATGGGGCTTTTCGTTGTGACTGCGCCGATTGACCAGGAAAAATACCTGGAATATCATGATGATGATTATGCCACCATAATGATTAGGATCCTCAGTGACAGGATCGCCGAAGCAGCTGCCGAGTATCTTCATGAGAAGATCAGGAAGGAATTCTGGGGATATGTCCCCGGTGAATCCCTGAGCATCGAGGATATCCTGAAGGTAAAGTACAGGGGCATCCGGCCTGCACCGGGCTACCCGGCTTGTCCGGATCATACGGAAAAACGTGTTATCTTTGACGTGCTTGATGCTGAAAGGCTTGTGGGGGCAGGGCTTACCGAGAATTTTGCAATGACCCCTCCGGCTGCGGTCAGCGGGTATGTCTTCGCGCATCCGGCTTCCGTCTATTTCAATGTCGGCAGGATCGGGCAGGACCAGCTGGCTGACTATGCATCAAGAAAGCAGATGGCACTGGACGAGGCAGCCAGGTGGCTGGCCCCTAACTTATGACAATATTCTATGAGTGTTATTGAAAAGCTTAAAAGCGCAAAAGGACCATTATTCACCTTTGAGCTCCTTCCCCCGCTGAAGGGGCACAGCATCGAACGGGTATATGCAACCATCGACATGCTGATGGAATTCAGCCCGGCATATATAAACTTCACCTCCCACAGGAATGAGACAGTCTTCTCGGAGAGGCCCGACGGTCTCCTGGAAAAAAGGATAGTAAGAAAGAGGCCGGGGACAATTGCCCTGGCGGCGGCTGTAAAATACAAGTACAATATCCCGGTCGTTCCGCATGTCCTTTGCGGAGGGTTTTCGAAGGAAGAGACCGAGAATGTGCTCATCGAAATGAATTTCCTCGGCATTGACGACGTTCTGGCGCTTAGGGGCGACCCGCAGAAAGGCAGCAGGACGTTCATTCCCGAGAAGGAGGGTCATACCCATACCTGGGAACTGGTGCAGCAGATCGTCAATATGAATAACGGAAGGTATCTCGAGGAATCGCTTCAGGATACCACCCCGACATCATTCTGCATAGGTGTTGCAGGATACCCTGAAAAGCATTTCGAGGCGCCCAACAGGCAGGTCGATCTTGAAAACCTGAAGCATAAGGTCGAGATCGGTGCAAAATACATCGTCACCCAGATGTTCTTCGACAATGCCAAATTCTTCCGGTTCAGGGAGGAGTGCGAAGCAGCGGGTATAAAGGCTCCGATCATCCCCGGGCTGAAGCCAATCTCAGCAGTGAATGATATTAACCTGCTTCCGCAGACATTCCACATTGATCTGCCAAATGACCTTGTGACAGCCCTGAAAAAGTGCAAAACGGATCATGAGGCCAGGGCCGCCGGAGTTGAATGGGCCATCATGCAATCGAAGGAGCTTATCCGGCGGGGTGTTCCTGGGATACATTATTATACCCTGGGGAGAGGGGATAATATTGCTAAGATCGTAAAGGAATCATTTTAAATCCATTAACCGCAAAGTGCGCTAAGTAATCGCAAGGTTCGCAAAGTCTGTCAGATCTTTACGTTCTCTGCAGCGACTTTGCGTTCTCTGCGGTTAAAGAGGATACGAAGAAACACCTCATCGGGGGGGAAGGGGTTAAATATTGAATGCCTCCCTGATCTTCTCGACGTAATCGAGCTTCTCCCAGGCAAAGAATTCCACCTTCTTTGAAAAGATTTTCTTCCCGTTACCATTCAAGGCTTTCGGAGAGCAGCCCGGCACTTCGTAATAAACATCGACCTCCCTCACCTCGTAATCGCGGCCGAAATGCCCGTACGTAGCTGTCGGGAGAAATATCGGATTCTTTAGCCCGAACCTTTTCACAATGGCATACGGACGCATGTCGAACAGTGAACTGATCCTGGTGGCAATTTCTCCGTCATGGAGTGTATTGCCATGGGAATCCTTCACTTTTGCGGTCCCGAAAGTATTTATATAAAGTCCCACCGGATGTGCGATACCGATGGCATAGGCTACCTGGATAAGCGCCTGGTCGCAGACCCCTGCTGCCACAAGGTTCTTCGCGATGTGCCGGGCCGCATAGGCAGCCGACCTGTCGACCTTTGATGAATCCTTGCCGGAGAATGCACCGCCCCCGTGAGCACCGTGGCCCCCGTAGGTATCAACAATGATCTTCCTGCCGGTCAGGCCTGTATCCCCGTGCGGACCGCCGATCACGAATTTCCCGGTTGGGTTCACGATAAGCTTCATGTCGTCGGTGAAGAGTTCCCGGATCCTTTCAGGGAGAAGTTTCTTCACCCTGGGGACCACGATCCTGAGCAGGTCCTTCCTGATCGCTTCCTGCATCCCTGCTTCAGCTTCCTTTTCAGCCTTTTCGGATTTGTCCTTCGGCAGGATGAACTCATCATGCTGGGTGCTGATCACAATAGTGTTGATCCTGACAGGCTTATTGTTGTCGTCGTATTCGATTGTGACCTGTGACTTGGCGTCGGGCCTCAGGTAGGGCATTTCCCTGCCTTCATGGCGGATGGCTGCCAGCTGCTGGAGAAGGATGTGTGCAAGCTCGCTGCTCAGCGGCATGTAATTGTCCATTTCGCGGCATGCATACCCGAACATCATTCCCTGGTCGCCTGCGCCCTGGTCTTCCGGATTTTCGCGGACAACACCCTGCCTGATATCGCTTGACTGCTCATGGATCGTGGATATTACGCCGCAGGAATCGCAGTCGAACCTGTATTCGGCCCGTGTATACCCGATCTTGCGAATGACCCTCCGGGCAGTCTCCTGAATATCGACCCAGCCCTCAGTCCGAACCTCGCCCCCGCACACCACCAGTCCGGTGGTCACAAAAGTCTCACATGCCACTTTTGATTCCGGATCCCAGCGTAAAAACTCATCAAGCAGCGCATCCGAGATCTGGTCGGCTACCTTATCAGGATGTCCTTCAGAAACAGACTCCGACGTAAATAAATAACCCATAATTACAGATATAAGTTTATAAATTGATCAGATGGGAAAACCGGATGATTGAAATAGGAGTATAGAAAGCGGTTTAGCATTTTTTCCTGTGGTTGCAATCAGCACAAATCTTTCCACCAATTAATACAGTACAAAGGAAATAAATTTTTCAGACATTACAAAAATCAATTAACCATTGGTGAGAAGCCTGAAGACCTCCTCCAGATTGGTTTCCTTCTTTTGGAGAGAAAGAACCGTGAGATTATTGTTCACTGCAAATGAAAAAACCAGGGGGCGGATATCCTGTTCACCGGCAGCTTCCAGGAGAAGGACCTTTTCATTCAGCTTCTTCACGGTGCCGAGCGATCCCAGCTTCTCTGCAAGTTCCCCGCTGATCTCCCTGTCAAACTCCACTTCGATGAGCTGTCCCTTCCTTTTTACCACCGAGTAGATATCGCTTTTAGCCTCGTCGGCAACGATGACCCCCTTATCGATTATAATTACCCGGTCGCATATGGCTTCAACCTCCTGCATTATATGGGTCGACAGAAGGACGGTCTTTTCCCTGCCTGCTTCCGTTATCAGGTTCCTTATTTCCACTATCTGGTTGGGGTCGAGCCCGGTTGTCGGTTCGTCGAGTATGAGCACTGCCGGATTATGGACCAGCGCCTGGGCAAGACCCACTCTCTGCCTGTATCCCTTTGAAAGTGATCCGATCTTCTTTTTCTGCTCCGGCACCAGCCCGGTGACTTTGATTATCCGGCTGACCAGGTCCCTTACAGGGGTTTCAGGCTTATAAAGGGAGGCGACAAACTCGAGGTACTCCCTTATGTACATCTCGGGATAAAGGGGATTGTTCTCCGGGAGGTACCCGATCTGCCTCCTTATCTCCGGCAGCCCTGTTTCGACATCCAGTCCGTTGACACTGACAGTTCCCGAGCTCGGCGGGATGTACCCGGTAATGATCTTCATCATTGTGGATTTCCCTGCCCCGTTTGGCCCCAGGAATCCGACAATTTCACCGGTCCTGACCTCAAAGGAGACATTGTCGAGGGCTTTCTGCTCCCCATACAGTTTTGTGACTGCCGCTGCGGAAATTGACATTTGCCGAATAAATTATGCTGCTAAGCGTGTACTAAGATAATACATCGCAATAATCTGTCAAAATAATTGGAAATGTCAAAGTAATGGTGTAATATTGTTATATATAAATATTACATTAATTATATGTTACAATGATTCAATTTGTACTTGACGTAAAGACCGGCATCCCCTTTTATCGTCAGATAATTGACCAGATAAAGTTCGGGATCGCCTCCGGAAACCTAAAGGCTGGTGAACAGCTGCCCACGGTACGGGCTTTGGCAGTGGAGCTTAAAGTAAACCTGAATACCGTTACAAAAGCCTACAAGGAGCTCGAGATTCAGAACATTCTTGAAACTCAGCAGGGCTCCGGGACTTTTATCAATAAGACCAACATTAACCTTCCTGCAAAGGAGAAGAACAAGAAACTCCAGAGCATTTGCAGCGAATTCCTGACAATCGCTCTGAGCTATGGATTTTCCAAAGAAGAAATAATAAGTGAAATTCAAAAATTTACCGAAAAATGAAAACATCTGCCAGTTTTACCAATCCTGTATCTTCCACAGTAGTGCTGGTCCTGCTCGCACTTTCGGGCGGGTTGTACTACATGCAGATCATTGGAGTGCCCCTTCTTGTGGCATTCGTCATTGTCTCACTTCTGATCGGCAGCTCGATCAAGATTGCCGACCAGTGGGAAAAAGCTGTTGTATTGAGGATGGGGAGATTCAGCGGGCTTAAGGGACCCGGGCTCTTTTTCATAATCCCGATACTCGACCAGATCAGCCTGTTCATCGATCAGCGGGTCAGGGTCACGGAGTTCCGGGCTGAACAGACACTCACCAAGGATACTGTTCCGGTAAACGTTGACGCCGTCGTCTACTGGACCGTATGGGATGTCGAAAAAGCGGCCCTTGAAGTCCAGGAGTACACGAAGGCCATATCATTCATCGCCCAGACCGATCTCCGGGATATAATAGGGAAACATGAGCTGGCCGACCTTCTCCAGGATAGGGAAAAGATAGCTGAAGATCTCCAGAAGACGCTTGATGCCAACACGAACCCATGGGGCATTTCGTGCCAGATGGTGGGTATAAGGGATATAATTATCCCGCAGGCGCTTGCGGATGCCATGAGCAAACAAGCCCAGGCTGAGAGGGAAAGAAAGGCAAGGGTCATTCTTGGAACGGCTGAAACTGAAATAGCAGAGAAGTTTGCAAAAGCAAGCAAACAGTACAGCGATAACCCGATCGCCCTTCACCTGCGGGGCATGAACATGCTTTATGAAGGGCTCAAGGAGAAAGGCTCGATGGTGATAGTGCCGAGCTCGGCACTCGATTCGATGAACCTCGGTGTTATCGGCGGGTTAACGTCACTTGGCAAGCTTAACGAACCACAGAAATAAATTGATCACGGGGTTTAGCAAAGTCAGGCGGAGTTGCACGGCAATTGCATGAGCAAGGTCAGTGCAGTGCCACTCCGCGAAACCCCGTGTAACTCTGCGGTAAGAATATCATCCGTACATGAACTGACCGACCTTGAGAAAGGAAGCCTTCGGGTTCACGCAGCAAACCGGGATGTGGGAGCTGTTGGCGATAATTGCCTGTTCTGCGGCGCCAAGCATATAATCGGCCATCGTTATATTCTTGGTCGTCATAATCAGGATCAGGTCAGCCTTTATCTTCTGGGCAAATTCTATGGTATGCTGAGCAAATTTTCCATGGGGGATCTCATGGATCTCGTAGTCTATATTGTTCTGGATAAGGTATTTAACTGCGAAATTCATGTTGATGTTGGTCTTCCTTGCAAGGCTCTTGTCAACGGAAACGGACTTCAGGATATGGATTTTTGAATCGAAGTACTTCCCCATGAAGATCGCCATTGCCATCTTCTCCTTGTTCTCGACCCTGAAATCGACGGGGAAGACGATATTGTGGAACCTTTCCTGATCGGGTGGCGGATCCTGGACGACGATGAACGGTACATGAGATTTCACTATGACCTTAAGGGCCCAGCTCCCTGTCAGCTTCTGCATACCCTTCATCCCATGTGTCCCCATGATAACCAGGGATGCATCCTTAGAATTGACAAAATCAGCAATTGAGGTGAAGATAGATCCCTTCACAACGGCCGCTGTGACCGGAAAGTTGAGCTTCTTTGCATTATCATCTGCAATATGGTTCAGCAGGGCCTTTTTTTCGCCCTCTTCCCTTGGCTTGATTTCCTCATCGACAATATGCAGAAGACAAACATCGTTCCCAATCAAGCGACCGATCTTTACAGCGTGAGCCAAGGCATTTTCGGCGACCTGGGTGAAGTCCCATGGAACCACTATCAGTTTTTTGATTTCTTCCATCACTCTTGTCTGTTAATTGTTATTTAGTCAATTGTAGTTAAGTCAAAATTATGCAGATTTTAAATAAAATTCAAGCCGGCAACGGAACCAGGTCGGAATTATGTCCTGGTCTGCTGAAACAGAGTGCTTTATGTTCAAAGTTAATATAATTCCTTTACAATTGTAAGGGCAGACCCGGGAAACAATGATAATAAATTCACATGATCCTGTTTCCAGTACCGGACGGAACTTCCCGGGCACTTTTACCCTTTAGTTAAACTCCGGGAGCATCAAATTATTATGGCATAGGGCCTAAATAATCACCACCGGATGCAATGGCGGGGACAACAATTTATTAATTTTGCGGAAATTTTTGATAAAATACCGGTTATGATAGAACGAAAAAAGATCAGGGAACTTCTGACCCTTCAGCCAGTTGGAGAGGATGTCGTGGTAAAAGGCTGGGTAAGGACAAAAAGAGGAAATAAAAGTATCGTATTCATTGCCCTTAACGACGGATCCACGATAAACAATATCCAGATCGTGGTCCAGGCTGAAGCATTTGATGAGGATCTCCTGAAGGATATCACTACCGGATCATGCATCAGTGTGACAGGTAAGCTGGTCAATTCACAGGGACAAGGTCAGAGCGTTGAGATCGATGCACGTTCGGTTGAGCTCTATGGAAAGAGTGATGCGGAAACATATCCCCTTCAGAAGAAAGGGCACTCCATGGAATTCCTCAGGGAGCATGCCCACCTGCGGTTCCGGACCAATACGTTCGGCGCCGTGTTCCGTATCAGGCACTCTATGGCTTTCGCCATACATAAATATTTTAACGACAAGGGATTCTTTTACCTGCATACTCCGATCATTACCGGGAGCGATGCCGAGGGAGCCGGCGAAATGTTCCATGTCACCACGCTTGACCTGAAGAATCTGCCCCGGAAGGAAGACGGGTCGGTCAATTACGCTGACGACTTCTTCGGGAAGGAGACCAACCTTACGGTATCGGGCCAGCTTGAGGGAGAGCTGGGTGCACTTGCACTTGGAGAGATTTACACTTTCGGACCTACATTCAGGGCCGAAAATTCCAACACGCCCCGGCATCTTGCAGAATTCTGGATGATCGAGCCCGAGATGGCCTTCTATGATATCAACGATAACATGGATCTGGCGGAAGATTTTGTGAAGTACCTTATCAGGTATGCCCTCGACAACTGCGCTGATGACCTGGCTTTCCTTAACAGCATGATCGACAAGAACCTCCTGGAAAGGCTCAGGTTTGTCGTTAATAACGATTTTGTAAGGATTACCTATACCGAAGCGATCGATATCCTCACAAATGCCCCAAGGGCCTGGGAGTATCCCGTGGGGTGGGGCAGGGATCTTCAGGCAGAGCATGAAAGGTACCTTGTTGAAGAGCACTTCAAAAGACCGGTGATACTCACCGACTATCCCAGGGAGATAAAGGCGTTTTACATGAAGCAGAATGATGACGGGAAGACAGTTAAGGCTATGGATGTCCTTTTCCCGGGCATAGGTGAGATAATCGGCGGTTCGCAGAGGGAAGAATCATATGAAAAGCTGCTTGGACGGATCAGTGAGCTGAATATCCCGATGAAGGACCTCTGGTGGTACCTTGAAACAAGGAAATTCGGAACAGCGCCTCACAGCGGCTTTGGGCTCGGCTTTGAAAGGCTAATTCTCTTTATGACAGGAATGACTAACATAAGGGACGTTATACCCTTCCCAAGGACACCGAGGAATGCCGAGTTTTAGACAATAAATCTATCTTTGTTCCTGTTTACCATAAGTTATGTTAAAGCAAAAGCTGCAACAGAAGCTTCTTCAAAAGTTGTCACCCCAGCAGATACAGATGATAAAGCTGCTGGAAGTGCCTACTTTGCAGATCGAACAACGGATAAAGAAAGAGCTTGAGGAGAATCCGGCGCTGGAAGAGGGAGCGGACAATGACGACGAAATTCAGAATGTCCAGGATGACGGCGAAGAGGAACAGTTTGATGACAAGGATAAGGACCAGGAGGAATTCACCATCGATGATTATATTGATGATGACGAGATCCCGGAATACCGCCTCCAGGTAAATAATAGCCCCCGGGATGAGGACAAGAGGACCGAAATTCCCTTTTCAGTCGGGGCATCATTCCATGAACATCTTCAATCGCAGCTCGATCTCAGGGACCTTACCGACAAGCAGAAGGTACTCGGGGAGTATGTTATCGGCAATATTGATGAGGACGGTTATCTCAGGCGGGAGATCCCGAATATAGTTGACGACATGGCCTTCCTGCAGAATATTACCACCACGGAGGAGGAGCTCGAGGAGGTGCTTGCGATAATACAGGATCTTGATCCCGCCGGCGTGGGAGCGAGAAACCTGAGGGAGAGTCTGATGATACAGCTTGCCGTCAGGGACCAGACCCAGCCCGCCATAAGGCTTGCATACACTGTCATTGACCAGTATTTTGAAGAGTTCTCCAAACGCCATTACGACAAGATCACAGCAAGGCTGGGGATCACGGAGGTTGATCTTAAATCAGCAATAGATGAGATCCTGAAGCTGAACCCTAAGCCAGGCAGCGTATTCAGCGATTCATTTACGAAGACATCACAGCAGATAATACCTGATTTTATTCTTGAGCTTACCGAGGACGGATTTGACCTGCACCTCAACTCCAGGAACCTTCCGGAGCTCAGGCTGAGCTCTGCCTACAGCGAAATGCTGCAGTCATACACAAGGAACAAGCAGCAGAAGAAGGAGATGAAAGAGGCCATCATGTTCGTAAAGCAGAAGATCGATTCCGCCAGGTGGTTCATCGATGCGATCAGGCAGCGGCAGAACACTCTTCTCCTCACGATGAACGCCATCCTTGAGTATCAGCAGGAATATTTCATCGACGGGGACGAAACTAAGCTGAAGCCGATGATACTGAAGGATGTGGCCGAAATGACTGGCCTTGATATATCCACCGTCTCAAGGGTGGCCAACAGCAAGTATATCCAGACTCATTTCGGCATTTTCCCGCTTAAGTTCTTTTTTTCGGAAGGGCTCCAGACCGACAGCGGGGAAGAGGTTTCAACAAGGGAGATAAAAAGAATACTGCAGGACTGCATTGACAATGAACAGAAGAGACGGCCTTTGACTGACGAACGGCTAACTGAAATCCTCCAGGAAAAAGGCTACCAGATTGCCAGGAGGACGGTAGCCAAATACCGGGAACAGTTGAATATCCCCGTCGCAAGGCTAAGAAGGGAGATATGATGGGAACAGAAACAGAAAGAAACTTTGCCGGTGCGGTGGCACGGGTAATATCAATAGTTTTTCATCCGTTATTCACACCGCTTTACGGCCTTCTCATAATATTTTCCGCGCCTACCTTTCTTCAATATCTCCCGTTTGCCGTAAAGAAGATCATATTCCTTATTGTCCTCGTCAATAACGTACTGATCCCGATCACACTGATGCCGTTGTTCCGGAGCCGGAACCTGATCAGCTCATACACCATCGAGGAACGGCACGAGAGGAGCATCCCGCTCTTTACCACAGCCCTTTTCTACGCCATTACCACCTACATCATTTTCAGGTTCCAGATACCTCTTTTCCTGAAGTCGTTCATGCTGGCTTCCAGCATCGTAATAATTGCCGTGACAATAATAAACTTCTGGTGGAAGATCTCCATTCACGGAGTCGGGGCGGGAGCCCTCACAGGAATCGTCACCATGCTGATAATGAAATTGTACGCCCCGGTTCCGGGTTTTCTTGCCGCAACAATTATCGTTTCAGGGCTTGTGATGTTCGCCAGGCTGAGGCTAGATACCCACAATCCCGCCCAGGTGTGGGGAGGATTCATGACCGGCTTTGCCGGAATGACCCTGCTGGTTTGGGTAATGTAGTATTTCGGCAACGGCAAGATCCAGCAGCTTCGTGCTTTCCGTCATGAGATCCGCAGAATCCGGCGGCCTGCCCGCCGAAAGGCTTATTCCCTCTTTAATGTCTCCCTGCTGTACAGTTTTGAACCATCCTTTGGATGAAAGATATTCTGCAAGATACTCCTGTTCGGTCTGTCCGGGGGTTGGAACAAGCAATGCACTGCATCCCAGGCTTATAAGCTCCATTATGGTGGTATAGCCCGGACGCGATATGACCAGTTCGCTGCCCCTGATCAGTTCCCCCATTTCCACCGATCCGAGATGGCTGCAGAAGATCATGTCACCATCGGCTGAGCGGAGGAGTCCCTCTTCAGGGTTCCCGCCGAGGATCACTGCTGGCCTGCCTGTTGTGCGGAAGATGGCGGAGAACTTGTCCCTTAAGATGCTTTTCTGGGGCTCGGGGCCCGACAGGATAAGGGTGGTGCGCGGCACCGGGAAGCTGTCTTTTTCCCCGCCCGCCGGCTGTGCGTCAAACCGGGAGAGGATCCCGGCGAACAGGGTATTTGGCGGCAATCTCAGTCCATGGGTCAGCCTGCCTGTCAGGTTTACCTCACCGGGCAGGTCGGGGATAAGGCAGAATGAGTATTTGTTCATTACCCACCTGTGCAGGAGCATCCCCGTCCACTCCAGGAACCTGAATGCGCGGGCAAAAGGGATCCGCGGCATATGGGTCACGTAAACGCACCTGATATTCCTGTTCCATAGCCCGAACCTGTTGTCGCTGATCACCAGATCGATATGGTAATCCCTGATTATCCTCTTCAGCCTCCGGTGTTCCGAAAAGCTGTTGAATACCAATGATGGGATCCTGAACAGGAGAGCCAGGTACTGCGGCAGGAACCGTGAATAACGAGGGCTGAATCCCGGGAAGAGGATATATTCGAGACCGGGCAGCTCCTGCCTGAACAGTGCAAGCCGGGCATTTCCTGATCCGATAATTACCCTGTTCCCGAGCTCCTTCAGCTTTCCGGCGAGGGGGATCATCCGGCCGGCATGGCCGAGCCCCCATTCGAGCGGGCAGATGAGTATGTTCTTCCCGGTGTTCAATATCAGGCTGATACCTGTGTTTCAATTCCGAGCCTTCTTACCATTTCTGCTATTTCCCTGAGCTCGGCTGCAGGCACCTTCCTGAGATGGCTTCCGTCAGGCGTGTCGCGTGAAATGGTATAGATCATTACTTCAGACGGTTTGATCATTTCGAGCGCCCTGAGCCAGGCATCGATCTCCGCCGGCACCGTGTTGTCTATTACGACCCCATCGCGGGTTCCGCGGACAAACATTGTCTGAATGATAAGCTGCCCTTGGAACATCCTGAGGTTCTCTATCAGCTCATTTACCTTTAAGCTTACCCTCGGCTGGTTATGGATCCTGACCGTCAGGTCGAAGGCAGAGTCGAGCTTGAGGATATTCTGGTCAACTTTCAGAAGAGCCTCCCTGATTCCAGGCCTGGCAATAGTTGTGGAATTCGACAGAACGGCAATCCTTGCTGAGGGGAAATACTTGTTCCTTAGCCCGATGGTATCGTCAATTATGCCCGGGAAATCAGGATGAAGCGTCGGTTCGCCGTTGCCTGCAAATGTTATCACATCCGGTGGCAGGCAATGCTCTTTCATGCCGGCCAGCTTTTTCTCCAGGGCTTCCCTAACCTCCCTGCGGTCAGGCAGTTTTCCGGGAGCTGCTTTTGCGTCACCCGACCACCCGCATTCACAGTAGATGCAGTCGAAATTGCAGAGCTTGGATGTGGAGGGGAGAAGGTTTATCCCGAGGGAGCTTCCCAGTCTCCTACTTTTAACAGGGCCGAATATTATTCTGTCAAATAGAAAAGTAGCCATATCGTCATGCCTCCCGGGGAGGCAAAATTAACAAATAAATCAACAGGGCGTAACCGGCTTTTCAGACCAGTCTTTTAACTCTTGTTCCGGGAAGGATCTTCATGTTGAGGAGATCTAAGTCCTCAAGGAGGAGGACCCCGGGCTTCAGGCCGGGAGAGAAAGATCCGCAGGTGTCATCCATTCCGAGGGCGATCGCACCGTTCCTTGTTGCCCACATCACCAGCTCTTCGAGGGAGACGCCGGGGAAATTCTCCTGGAGGATCCTGATCTCTTCAAGGATACTTAGCTTATTGTTTGATGCGAGGCTGTCGGTCCCGATAACGATTCTGCAACCCTGTTCCCTGAGCATGCCGACTGGTGGCAGCTGATTTTCGATGTAAATGTTTGAACCGGGGCAAAGGCACCAGAACAGGTCTTTCCGGGCAGATACCTCTTTTACATCACCCTCCCCCGCGAAGGTGCAATGGACCAGGATAAGGGTACCTGAAGAGGTCATGGCATCGAGCACTGCTGATGAATGGCTTTTTACCGTAACGGGATCCCCTTCCAGCAGGCCTGAATCCCTGTATGATTGCGGAATGGGGCCGGAGTGGCCATTGATGAACTGCATTTCGGCCTTTGACTCCATGTAGTGAACAGAGGTTACCCNGTTCTTCGCCGTTAGTTCCTTTACCAGGTCAAGCAGCAGCAGGGAGAGCGAATAAACCGAATGCGGGACGATTGCCCACTGCAGGCCGTTCGATTCGGCTATCCGGGCTATGCTTTCCGCCTCGCCGATCCTTTTAATGGCTTTTTCAGGATCAATCCCGAACACCTCGATGAGGTTCAGGTATCTGACACTGCTTCCGGTCTTGAAACTGAATGTCGCGGGAGAATTGCAGATATCGGCGCATAGGACAATGCCTTCCGCGGCCATTTCACTGTCGGCCTTTCTGAAGGCGGTTTCGATATCCCTGGTTTCAGCTCCACGCAAATTCCTGATTTGCAATATGAACTGAGCCAGCCCGGAACCCGGAGGGATCTGGCCCTTCATATGGGAAAGTTCGAGATGGCAGTGACAATTCACAAATCCCGGGATAATTATCCCGTTATGAAAACTGACCGATCGAGTCTCCTCGAGATTTCCGCCGGTATCGTCGATGCTGATGATCGTCCCGTCATCATCTGTTGTGAGGATCCCTCTTATGAGCGCCGGACCAGTATTGGTGAAGATGTATTGGGCTGAGAATCTTTTCATTATTCGATCGGACTTTTTGAGAGCGAGATGTTCTCGACCGTAAGGAGCTCATTAATGCCGGGCCGCAGGCCTTCATCCTTCACAAACCATCCCTTAAGGAATAAAACTTTACCCGGATCCCTAACAATCACGATTGCCTTGTAGGTATGGGGCAGGCCATCCCTTATATAGGCCAGTGAAGGGAAATAGAACTTCTTCTCATTACCGGCAGTATCAGCACTGTAAACATACATATCCAGCGACGGGGAAGTGAGCTGGTCATCCGGATAAAGCGTAAGGGTGAACTTAAGAGTGTAGTAGCCTGATACCGGAACCTGGAAATTGACATCATTTCTTACGCTCCCCGTCAGCGGTGGGAAAGAGTAGAATGACCGGCCCTTCCACAGGTTGCCCTTATCAGGTCTTGGGAAGTCACGCTCCTTATCGATCCTCGAATCCATTTCGCTCAGGCGTGCGAGAACTTCGTCGTAAATCTTTAAGAACTTCTTTGGATTCCTGACGAAGTAAAATCGTACGGTCCGGTCAAGCTGGGCCTGGGTATACCCATGCTGTTCTATCACTTGCCTGTAGGCGGTGACGGAATCGATGCCGGCGTAAAGCTTGTTGATCTTTGGAAGTGAAAGAAGCCCGTCGGCCATATAAACATCGGTCAGGACTGACACCAGGTCCTTCTCGGGAATGAGGTCCCTGTGTTCGGCTTTGTTTTTGCGTCCGGAGCATGACAAAATGAAGAGCAGGCAGATCAGGATTACGGGCATGCTGTTTCGAGCCGGTGATTTCATCAGTTCCTTCGGATGGTTAATCATTTGTTGAGATATTTCTTTGTCAGGTACCTTACGGGATACCAGGCTGCCCAGTAACCGATCAGCAGGACGGTTGCAGGGACCACAACGAAATCCTTGATCTTCATCACAACAGGATAGGCACTCATTATGAGCGATTCGCTTCTCAGGCGAATCAGGCCGAATTCCTGCTGGAGCCTGCAAAGGGCAAACCCAAGGATCACGCCCGCAAGGGCCCCGATAATCGATATGAGCCATCCTTCAAAGATAAAGATCCTGCGGATCAGGTTATTGTCGGCCCCGAGACTTTTCAGGATCTCGATGTCCCTCTCCTTTTCGATGATGAGCATTGTCAGCGAGCCGATAATGCTGAATGATGCCACCATGAGTATAAGTGTGAGAATAAAGAAAATGGCAAGGCGCTCGGATCTCATGACCCTGTAGAATAGTTCCTGCTGCTGGAACTTGTTCCTTACAACATAGCCTCCGTCGAAAAGCCTTGCAACATCTTTTTCAACAGCCTCTTCCTTCGCCCCGCGAGCGAACTTCACCTCGATTGAGCTCACCCTGTTGTCGTATTCGAGAAGATCCCTCGCAAAATCGAGGGGTACATAAACATACTTGGAATCGTATTCCTGCTCGACCTGGTAAATTCCCGAGGGGAAAATAAGCCTTCTCACGAACGCATTCTCAGGACTCAGGTCCGCCGAGGCGGATCTTCTCGGAACATAGATATCGAGCGGAGTTATGAAATTGATCCTCAGGCCGAGGTAGTTGGCCACCCCAAGGCCGGGAACCGCGTAAGGTCTGTCATTCTCTGCCTTCAGTACGAACTTCCCGTCCCACATCGAGCTGTCGATCCCGGTAACCTTTGCATAATTGTCATCAACTCCTTTTATTGTAGCGATATACTGCTTGTCGCCATATTTAAGAAGGGCATTCTCTTCGATGCAAAGGGAGTAACAATCGACACTGTTCACTTTTGAAAGCAGCTTCAGCTTGAGAGAATCCGGAACAAAGCTTTTACCGGCAGCAGCTGTGATCTTCAGGTCAGGATCGAATGTGTTAAATATGGATTTGACCATGGTTTCGAGCCCATTGAACACTGAAAGCACAACTATCAGGGCCATGGTGCCAACGGCCACTCCTGCCACCGAAACCGAGGAGATAACATTGATGGCGTTCCTCGATTTTTTGGCGAAGAGATACCTCCTGGCAATATATAATGAAAGCTTCACAGACCTATTTATATGCTTTTACCAGCAGTCCCGTCCCTGATTTATGTCTCATACCGACATCAAGCAGGTCGAGTATCAGCGCAAAAGGGAACGTAACAATATAGTAAATTGGCAGAACCAGGTATAACAACTTTGAAAAGCTGAGCATTTTTACAGGGTATTTCATTGAGAGCTTCCATGACAGGCTCCCGGGCCTGCCATAGGTATAGGATGCTTCCACGCTCCGGAACCCTGCATCCCCCAGCTTGCCCGCGATCTCATCAATCCCGTACCCGTCCCTGACATGCTCATCGATGAACGAGTGTTCCTCTTCCGAATGCACGTCCGAACCCCCCTTGTCGGATGGCGTCGATATAAGCAGGATACCATCCGCTTTCAGGGCCCTGAAGAAGTTACTGAAAACCTGTTTGTCTTCCCGGATATGTTCCATCACGTCGACCGAGAGGATGAGATTATAGGCATCCGAATCGGAAAGACTTACCAGGTCGCCCGCTTCACAGGTGATATCCCTGAGCCCGGCCCTCCGGAAAAAATCCGTACAGCCCTCTATATGACCACTGTCGATGTCCACAGCCTTGATGTGCCAGGATGGATTCATTCTCTTCATCCTGAAGGTGTATTGTCCGAATCCGGCACCCGCATCGAGAACGGAAGCCTCTCCGGGAAGGCTTTTTGATATCTTTCTCAGAGCCTTCCTGACATGCCATGTCCGGAGCAAAAGCAGGTCAAGCAGGAAATAGAACAGCTTCCTCATGAAAACGGGTCCCGAAAAAAAACGGCCCAGGGTTTTCTTTATCGGATCGTACTGCATCAGCCTCAGGATTTCAAAAGCCTGTCAATATTATCGATATAATCGAGACTGTCGTCAATGAAGAATGCGATCTCAGGAACGATCCTCAGCTGCGACCTTACCTGCTGGCCCATCTCGTACCTGATCTTGCCCGATTGTTCCTGGACCGACTTAAGGACCTGGTCATTGCTGTTTGACGGGAAAATGCTGATATAAATCCTGGCAAACGAAAGATCGGGGCTTACCCTCACCTTTGTGATCGAGATCATCTTACCGGGGGCTATTTCCCCTCCCTTTTTCAGGAAGATCCCTGCCAGCTCTTTCTGGATGAGCCTTGATATTTTTTTCTGGCGCGTTGATTCCATGGCGCGTGCTTTTAAGATGTGCAAAGGTACAATTTTATTGTAAATAGATCAGCGGTTTGGCGAAGCATGCAACAAGGAGTTTTGGTCACACAGAGTGACACGGAGTTGAATATTCCTCTCCCTGCACTCCGTGATACCTCTGCGATCTCTGTGCAAGAAACATCTGTCCGTAGATACTTATTATCCGGTCAATGCCCGATTTAATGAAAAACCGCTAATTTTGCGGAGAATTTTATCAGGCCAATAATGGAAACTGTAGTAAGCGGAATCAGATCGACCGGAAATCTTCACCTTGGGAACTACTTTGGTGCCGTGCGTAATTTTGTCAAAATGCAGCACGAGAACAATTGTTATTTCTTCATTGCGGATTATCATTCCCTTACCACACACCCGAAGCCCGACGACATTCACGGGAACATCAGGCAGGTGCTTGCTGAATACCTTGCCTGCGGGATCGACCCGGAAGTTTCCACCGTATTCATCCAGAGTGATGTGCCGGAAGTTACCGAGCTTTATCTTCTTCTGAACATGAATGCATATGTCGGGGAGCTTGAGCGCACTACATCTTTCAAGGAAAAGATCAGGAAGCATCCCGACAATATCAATGCAGGGCTCCTTACATACCCGGTCCTGATGGCTGCCGATATTATAATCCATAAAGCCAACAAGGTGCCGGTAGGCAAGGACCAGGAGCAGAACCTCGAGATGACCAGGAGATTTGCAAGGAGGTTCAATACAATCTACGGTGTCGATTATTTCCCGGAGCCTGATGCCTATAATTTCGGAATGGAGCTTATCAAGATCCCCGGTCTTGACGGCACCGGGAAAATGGGCAAGAGCGAAGGGAACGGTGTTTTTCTTGCCGACAGGCCCGAAGACATAAGGAAGAAGGTGATGAAAGCCGTTACAGATACGGGACCAACGGCACCGGGCCAGGAAGTGACCGAGCCGATCAGGAATCTTTTTACCATAATGAAAGCCGTTTCCTCACCGGATACACTGGCTCATTTTACTGAAAAGTATGCTACCGCGGAGATCCGCTATGGCGATCTCAAGAAGCAGCTTGCTGAAGATATAATTCGTTTTACCGATCCCGTCCGCACCAGGATAAACGCGATCCTGAACGACGATGCCTACCTTGCAAGGGTGGTGAAGGATGGGGCTGAGAAAGCAAGGGCATCAGCAGCGAAAACAATCAGGGAGGTCAGGGAGATAATTGGCTACAGGTCCTTCTGAGAATAATGAAAGCCAGGTTATTGGCCTGGCTGTTCTTGAAGAATCAAGTATATGTTTGAGATTGCCTGTGTACTATATATCTTCAAAATGCATGCCAAAATAATCCTGTTACTTTATAATTCTTTACCTTTGAGTGTCAGTTGAGCTAATCAGGTAAAAGTTGTGAGAAGACGCGTTGCAATTATCTCACTTGCGGTTCTGGTTTCGGGTGTGGCCATACTCGGGTATTTTATCCAGCAGGGCAGGAGCGTCATGCTCACTGATCCGTATAAGGCTGTTTCTGCCGATGCCTGTATTGTGATAGAGACATCCGATCTCCAGGGGTTCCTTAATTCGGTTACAGCACACAAGGGGATCTTCTCCGAGCTTGGAAGGATAAAGGAATTCAGCGGCTTCAGCGTGAAGCTTCAATTCTTAACCGACCAGGTCAATAAGCCTTCGTATAAAAAGCTGTTCCAGGGGGGCAGGGCTGTAATTGCATTTTTTGACAAGGGTGGCGGTGACCTGACGCCCCTGCTGTCGTTTGCCGTCCCGCCGGACCTTGGCGCGAGGCAGATGAAAGAGTCTCTGATAGCGTCGGGGATAAAGAACATAAGGGAGTTGAAAGCAGGAGGCCTGAGATCATTTCAGATCCCCTTTTCGGAAGGGGAGTCAAAGGATACGATCTTTATTGACATGGGTTCCGGGCTTCTGACATGCAGCACTTCGGGCAAGATTGCCAGGCGGGCGGTAATGCAGAAAGGAGCGGGATCCGATATCAGAAGTGTGCCGGGGTATTCAAGGGTCCTTCTTTCCTCCGGAAACGGGAATGACAAGCTTTTCATAGTTTTTGGGAAACTCCCGGCTGTCATAAGGAGATTGTTGCTGCCGGGTTCATATCCGCTGGCCGAAAAAGTCAAAAGGTTGGCCGGATGTGCCGCTGGTGATATTTTCATGAACAACAACAGGATAGATATCAGCGGTTATACTGCCTGCAGCGACTCGGCCGACCTTCTCTTCAGGTTCAATTCCATTGTCCCCGGCGGGTTCCTGACATATAAGATCCTGCCTTCGGCCACCGCCCTCTTCGAATCGGTGAAGGGAAGCTATTCTGCCGGAAGCGGGCCCGGTTCCGGCCCGGGTAACCTTGCCGGCAGGCTTCGTCCATTCCTCGGAAATGAGATCACAAGGGCATTCATCGATATTAAAAACAATCCTGCCGGCGAGAACTCGGTGCTTATCTATGAGTTGACGAACCGGGTCGCGTGCGAAAATATCTTCAGGGAACAGCTTGGGAAGCAGGTCTCGGTCATCAATTATCAGCCTGATGAACAAACAGTTTTCCCTGTTTACTCTACAGGAAAAAGCGGCGTGGCTGAGGAACTGTCACCGGGATTCGCGCACGGTTTCGGGGACCTGTATTATGCCTTCATCGACAATTTCATGATCACCGGCAACTCCTATATTACTATTTCCAGGATCCTTTACGATAATATTCTGAACAAAACCCTTGCAAATGACCGTATGTACCAGGAGTTTGAAAAACTTCTGCAAAGCAGGGCAGGGTATCTTTTTTATTGCGTCCCGTCGCACATCGTAGACTATCTTGAAGGTTACCTTGATCGCTCAATCATCAACGGGTTGAGATCGAACAGGGATGTGCTGAACAAGCTGCAATCGGTGGGATTCCAGATGGCTGCAATCAACGGGATGCTTTACAACAACCTCTCGGTTCAGTACAAGGAAGAGGTCATGGAAGAATCAAATGCAGAATGGCAGACCCTTCTGGATACAGTAGCAGCCATCAAGCCATTCTTCTTCACGAATCACAATACAGGAGCAAAGGAGATCTTCATACAGGACCTCAGCAACAATGCTTACCTGATAAACACAGCAGGGCGCGTGCTGTGGAAGGTTCCGCTGAAGGAGAGGATCACCGGGCAGGTTTACATGATCGATTACTACAGGAACGGGAAGTACCAGCTGCTTTTCTCTGGAAGGAATTACCTCCATGTGCTTGACCGCAACGGGAATTATGTCGAACGGTATCCTGTCAGGCTGAGGTCACGCGCCTCAAGCCCCCTGGCGCTGTTTGATTATGACAACAACCAGAACTACAGGCTGGTGATAGCAGGTGAGGACAAGATGGTCTATTCATATGAAAAGAACGGAAGCGTTGTGAAAGGCTGGAAGGCTTTTCGTACGGCGGGGACGGTAGCGTCGGAGCCGACCTTTTATAGGGTATCCGGAAAGGATTATATAGTTGTCGCAGACGAATCGTCGCTCTATTTCCTCGACAGGTCGGGGAATGAACGGCTGAAGCTGAAAGCTCCGGTCACAAAGGCCAGGGGCTCGACTCTTCGGCTTTCTCCCGGCTCCGAATCATACCTTGTCTGCTCGGCCCCGGACGGGACGGTGCAGGATATTTATTTCAGCGGGAATGTCACAAAATTCAGCCTGGGCCAGTTTTCCGCTGACCATTCATTTGATTTTTTTGACGTAGATGGCGATGGTTTTGGCGAATATATTTTCATTGACAAAGGTATCCTTTATATTTACGATAACAATCACGGGGAAATGTTCAGGAAGGATTTTAAGTCGGGAAGCGTGGGCGGGCCTATCAATTTTATCTTTTCTTCTGCTGACCGGAAAACAGGCGTTTTTGACATCAGGAAGAACCTTATTTACCTTATTGATTCAAAGGGAAACGTAATGAGCGGTTTCCCTCTCAGGGGCGCTTCGATGTTTTCCATTGGCAGGCTCACGCAATCAAATGACTGGCACCTTATTGTTGGCGGCACCGACAGATTCCTGTACAATTACAAGATTGAAACCGCAAACTGATAAAAGGATACGACGATGAAAAAAAGGCTTTTGACAATCTTCCTGGCCATGGTATTTACCTGTGTCAACGCACAGAACAGCCAGGTATCTTATTTTATGAATATTCCGCAGAATCATTTCCTGAATCCTTCATTCCGCCCTTCTTCCCGGATCTACATCGGGCTGCCCGCAATGACGGGAATGAACCTGAATATTTCAAATAACTTTTTTAACTTCCGGGATGTCTTCATGAAAGGTGCAGAGATCTCAGGGAAATCATTTTCTTTCCTGAATCCTGATTTTGATGTCGCCAGGTTCTTAAGCAGGGTGAAGGAGAAGAATTTTTTCGAAACGAACCTCAATATCCAGCTTCTTGGCGTAGGTTTTGCAATCGGGCCGAAGAACTATTTCTTCATTGATCTGAATGAAAGGATATCCGAAAACCTTGTTCTGCCGGGAGATCTCCTCAGGCTGGCGTTCCTTGGGACTCAGAATTATGCAGGCCGCACCCTTGACCTGTCCGGCACAAGGGTGGATGCCCGGGTTTTTCATGAAGCGGGATTCGGATTCTCACGGGAAATTACACCGAATCTCAGATTTGGTGTTAAAGGCAAGGTGCTGTTTGGTGTGGCATCCTTATCGGGCAGGGCCGACAAGATGGATCTGACCGTGAATAACGATCTGTCAGCCACCCTGAATACGGATGCCATTCTTCATAACAACGGGGCAATCAAGTTTGCGTTCAATGATGACGGGAGCATTGAAAGCGGAGAGGCCCTTATCGGGACTTTCAAAAACGGTGATGATATTGTTAAATATTTAACAAATACATCAAATATAGGGTTCGGGATCGATCTGGGTGCTGAATATGTCATAAGCAAGAGGATTACGGTTTCCGCCGCAGTCACGGACCTGGGTTACATAAACTGGAAGGCTGATGACCGGACCAATGATGTAAGGGCAAAAAACGTAATACAGTTTCATGGATTTGATTTCACAAAGATCTATGACGGATCGATAACCATCGATTCGCTGGTCAAAACCATGACCGATACACTTAAAACTGCTATTACCGGCACTACCCCGGGCAGTTTCAGGAGCCAGCTTCCGGCAACATTCACGGTGGGCGGCATGTTCAGCCTGAACGACATGCTTTCTGTTGGAGCGGTATCATCGTCCAGGATGGTCGACCGCCAGGTCAGGGAGGCATTTACAATTTCGGGAAATGCACACCTTTGGAGTATTTTTGATTTCAGCCTGACTTACACTCTTGCCAACAGGAGTTACAATAATCTCGGTGCGGGGGTGGCGGTCAGGGGTGGATTTGCCCAGTTCTATTTCATGGTCGACAGGATCCCTCTTAAATGGGAAAGTGCAGGCGATAGCCAAAATAAAATAACTTTGCCGGCAAACTGGAATACGGTCAATGCCTGGTTTGGGATCAACCTGGTATTCGGGAACCGGAGGAAGGATCAAATATAGACTTGGCTGAACGGGTGAATAAAAATTCTGGTATATGATATTACTGATACGATTTATACTGGTTTCCATCATAATTTACCTCCTGATCAGGTCATTTGTCAGGTTTTTTGCAGAGGAGGAAGATGAGCGCCAGTCCAGGGAAAAAGAACGGGCGAAAGAGAAAAAGCCCAAAGGTGTATCGAAAGAAGTCGGGGAATATATTGATTACGAAGAGATAAAAGACTGAACCGGGGGAATGGGAATCACTTCTTTCCTTCCTTAAGCTGTTTGGCCAGGGAGTTGGCAAAAATGAAGTCGTTCAGCGGGCCGCAATCCGATTCAAGGATCTCATTTTTATTTCCTTCCCAGTGTTTGTGCCCATTGCTTATAAAAACAACTTTTTCACCGTTTTCCATCACGGAATTCATATCGTGAGTATTCACGATAGTGGTCATGGAATACTCTTCCGTCAGCTCCTTGATAAGCTTGTCGATAAGTATTGCTGTCATCGGATCGAGCCCCGAGTTGGGCTCATCACAGAACAGGTATTTTGGATTCAGGGCGATCGCCCTGGCAATGGCGACCCTTTTCTTCATTCCGCCCGACAGCTCGGCAGGGAATAATTTGTTTGCTTTATTGATATCGACCCTCTTAAGGCAGAAGTTGACCCTTTCAAGCTTTTCATCCATCGATTGGCCGGTGAACATATCGAGAGGGAACCGTACATTCCGTTCCACCGTAAGGGAATCAAAAAGGGCGCTTCCCTGGAAGAGCATGCCGATGTTCTTCCTGATCTCCTTTTTGCCCGTGAAATCGAGCTTGTTGAAAAGTATATCATCGTACCAGATCTCCCCTGAGTCTATCTCATGAAGCCCGACAATCGATTTCAGCAACACAGTTTTTCCCGATCCGCTCCGGCCGATGATCAGATTGGTCTTCCCGGCTTCAAAATTCACGGAAATGTCATGAAGGACGCTGTGTCCATTGAATGATTTATTCAGATTCTTTACCTCGATCATGACAGGAGCAGCTGAGTAAGTATCACATTGAACAACAAAATAAGCACGCTGCTGAACACAACTGCTTTCGTGCTTGCGCGTCCGACCTCGAGTGATCCGCCCTCGACATAGTATCCCTGGAATGCGGAAACGCTGGTGATTATAAAGGCAAAGAACAGGGTCTTGATAAGGGAATAGGTGACATAATAGGGGATGAATGCATACTGGATGCCATAGATGTAATCCTGGGTGGTTATGACTCCCGAGGCGGTTCCGACAACATATCCTCCGAGAACGCCGACGCAGATGCTGATCAGGGTGAGGAAAGGGTTGAATACCAGGGTTGCTATGATCTTGGGCAGGATCAGGTAGGATGCTGAGTTCACCCCCATGATCTCAAGTGCATCGATCTGCTCGGTGACCCTCATTGTACCGATCTCCGATGCAATGTTCGAACCGACCTTGCCTGCAAGGATCAGCGCCGCGACGGTCGAAGAGAATTCGAGGATGATCGAGTCGCGGCAGCCGAGACCAATCAGATACTTGGGATAAATCGGATTTTCAGTGTTATAAGCTGTTTGAAGCGTGATCACCGCACCCATGAAGAATGAGATGATGGTGATTATTCCGACAGAATTCAGTCCCAGGTAAACGAGCTCATGCATCACCTGCTTATAGTAAATTACCGATTTCTCGGGTCTGGAAAACACTTTTTTGAGAAGCAGGACATACCGCCCGAACTGTGATAGGAATTTAAGCATACCTTTTATTTCAGCGTTCTCAAAATTACTAATATTTATGGTATTTCAGGCAGCCGGGGCCAAAAGCGGAATGCTCAAAATAATTATATCTTTGCAGGGCAATTTCTAACGCAGCTTTCCAATGGACAACAGGTACGTAATAATCATGGCAGGGGGTGTAGGAAGCCGGTTCTGGCCCCTCAGCCGCAAGGAAAGGCCAAAGCAGTTCCTCGATATACTTGGGACCGGGGAGACTCTGTTGCAGATGACATACAGGAGGTTCAGGTCGACCTGCAAGAAGGAAAACATCCTTGTGGTGACAAGCGCCGATCATAAGGACCTCGTTCTGAGTCAGCTGGAAATTGACCCGTCAAACGTCCTTGCGGAGCCTTTCCGCCGGAACACCGCACCGTGCCTTGCCTACGGGACCTTTACCATCATGAATAAGAACCCTGACGCGGTGATCGTAGTCACACCTGCCGACCATCTGATCATCAAGGAGGACAAGTTCAGCAATGTTATCAGCAGCGCCTTTGATTTTGCAGAGAAGAACCAGGCACTTCTTACCCTTGGGATCAGGCCCGACAGGCCTGAGACGGGTTACGGTTACATCCAGGCTGATACCAGGAAGCCCGTTGCCGGTCATGACAACCTGCTGAAAGTAAAGACATTCACAGAAAAACCCGATATAGAGCTGGCAGGGAAGTTCCTCGAGAGCGGGGATTTCTACTGGAACTCCGGGATCTTCATCTGGAACACAAAAGCGATAACCGAAGCGTTTGAGAAGTATCTGCCTGAGATCTATTCTGCCTTCGAAGAGGGGAAGGAATTTTACGGCACACCCCGTGAGACCAAATTCATTGCAACGACATATGCGGAGTGCCGGAGCATCTCGATCGATTACGGCATCATGGAAAAAGCCGACAATGTTTTTGTTATGTGCACCGATATCGGCTGGTCGGACCTTGGTACCTGGTCATCGCTCTATGAGCATGCAAGGCTCGACAAAAGAGGTAATGCAATGGTTTCGGGAAAGATATTCTCCTATGAATCGCGCGGGAATATCTTCAATATTTCGGGCGGAAAGGTGGCCGTAGTCCAGGGGCTGAAAGATTACATAATTGTGGATTCGGAAGATGTCCTTCTTATTGTAAAGAAGGATGAGGAGCAGCTCATCAAGAAATACGTCGAGGATATCCGGGAAGCCACCGGTGAAAAATACCAATAAAAAAACTGCATCAAAAGTGCCTCCTGACCGGAGGTAGCGCTTTCAATGCAGCTCCTTCTTACCAGGGAATATTAATATTCCCAGAGATCGTGCTCTATATTGAACAGCTCTGTCTTGATCCGTTCTGCCTCGAAAAGTGTGAACTTACCGACGGTATAGTCAGCTATCCTGCGGTCGTCGTAGACATTTGACTCACCGAAGACGACGCTTCCGAACCTTCTCTGCATGAACAGGTCGTCGAATGATATCCTCTGTGCATCGTTGTTCCCGGCAAATACCTCGTTTTTGGCAAGCACATCGCGTACGTCATCATATTTCACCCAGAAAAGTCCTTTTCTGAGGGCGCGGCCTGCCTGCTGGTCGTAACCGAGCCAGTAAGGTTCAATTCCGATGATCCTGACATCGAGCTTCGAAAGCTTCTTGTCGAAATACCACTCCTCGTAAACCAGGAGCTGTTTGACTTCTTCCGGTCTTGCCGATACGACAATGGTTGAGTCCTTGGTATCGCCCTGGGCATTGATCTGGATATGCTCCAGCTTGGTACCTGCGCCCATCTGGGTCTGGATCTCGTCGTAGGTAGTTGGTAGATTCGAATCCATTGGGGAATAGGCTGCCAACTTGCCTGCGCGGATTTCTTCAAGAAGGATCGTGATAAGGCTTTTCCTTCCGTCCTGGGTCGGCTGTGTCGGGTAATACAAAGGCTGGTTGATCTTTTCCCTCAGGTCTATGAGCCTCCATATCTTCTTTGAAAAGACAACATCTGCTTCCCTCAGGTAAGGATAGGTGATCTTCCTGTTGTCGAATATTGATTTTTGGTAAATATCGCCGAACGACTGGGCGCTTGCCAGAGAGCCGGCTGCCAGTGCGATAATTCCAAAAAAGAGCTTCTTATTCATTGTCGTACAGTTTATTTTACTATTCAATCTTCAAAATTATGGGGTTCAGTTCCAGGGTCCTGCCATCAGGCGATAGTGCCTTGATGTCCTTGATGAACAGGTTCCTTCCACGCTGGAGCTTGGCTATAAGGGTTTTCTGCTTCTCAGTGAGCGACCCGCTGGTGCTTGGCTCTTCAAAGTCACCCCTGTTGTCGGTGTACAGCACCGTAAAGCCGGTCACCTTGTAGAAGAGGTCGAAATCGAAGTCGGGCTGTGTTGCAAACACTCCTGTCTGCGCTGCTGCTGTGTTCTTCGGGATGCTTCCCGTGTTCTTGCCTGCAAATACTGCGACAGGTGGCGGCACAGGTTTCACCCTGAAATCATAGGGTTGGTATGAGGTACCCTTGCCGTTTCCATCCGAAGTCGAAACAATGATCTGGACGGCCTGGGCATTGGTATTCGGAACCACGGCCCAATTGCCCTTGAAAAACTCTCCTTTAGAGTTCTTGATCTTCTCACGCGTGAAAGTGCCGTTGACGACTTTCATGTTTATCTTGTCGGGATTCACACCCGGGACAGATACGTCTATCGGGTTCTTGATCCCCCTGTACATGACGTTCATGGCGGTAGCGGAGATCACGACATTTTGTTCGCCTACAGTATAGGTTGAATTGAAAGAATAATTCTTGGTATTTCCGTCGGGACCCTTCATCGAGATCACACCTCCCCAGGTCTTCGTTCCGGTTGATGTAGCGCGGACCTTGTAAATCCCTCTTCCCTGGTCGTCAATCGGAAGGCTGACACCATTGACAGTCACTGTGGCAAACTGGGTGGTATCTGCTGCCGAGATGAAGACGGCTGCCTCATAATCACTTCCTAAAGTGACGTAATTGGAGTTGGCGTTGACGATGGGGATAAGCTTGTTCAGCTTGAATGCCTGAGCATCTATCTGTCCATAGAGATAGTTAAGGACTTCGGTCTCGCTGTTTCTGACGTCGACCTGCATCTTTGAAAGAATGGTGATCACGGCAACAAGCGGAAGGGTCTGGAACGTAACGTTCTCCCATTTTGATGGTTGTCCGTCCGGGTCGCGCCCGTCGTCGGTATTAAGGCTTTTTCGGATCGCTTCATCAGCAGTCGGGTTCTTCCCGTCGAGTGTGTTTAAAAGGAATTCCCTGTAATCGTTGATAAGGGTTTTCAGGGTCGTTGCCTTCCCGTTCTCATTGGCCCCGATCAGGATCTGTGAGGGGATATTGGTTTCGTCAATTCGTTTTTTAACTTCGTCGATATTGATTTCGCTGCCCTGTACAGCTTTCGTGTCCTTGCCTTCGGCTTCAGTGATTATCTGGATCTTAAGGTCCTGGATATAATCATAGACCTCATCCGCGCGGGTCTTAACCTCGTAAGCGGCTGTTTTGTATTTTGTTGCCTTGGCAGGAAATTCAGCGGCAGCCCTGTCAAATTCGCTGTAAATCAGGTTGTTTTTCTTAATATAGTTTGCCAGTGTTGTCGTAAGGCTTTTGTCCACCTTCTTAAATGCCTCCACGGCTTCCTTCGATACGTTAAGTGCGAGCATGGCAGTGAGGATCAGGTACATCATACCGATCATCCTTTGCCGTGGTGATAGCCTCTCGTGAGCCATTTTTCAGTTAGTTTAGTTTAAGAAAATGTGTCACTTTATTTTACATTCATTGCAGCAAGCATATTCCCGTAAACATTATTTAAGGCTGCGAGGTTATCGTTCAATTTTGAGATCTGCTCACGATATTTCTTTGTGTCGCCGGCTGAATCAGTAAGCTCTTTCATCATTGACTGGATCCCCTTGTAAAGCTGGTCTGACTCCCTGACATGCTGGTCAGCGTCTTTGCGCTGAAGTTCATATACTGCGTTAAGGGCTGAAAGGTTTTTGTTAAGAGATTCCAGCTGCTGCTGATACGATCTTCCTCCGTTCTCTATTACCGAGAAGGTCTCTGCCACCTTGCTGTAATTGGCATTTGTATCACCGAGTACCTTTGCAGTATTCTGGTAAGTGTCCGACAATCTGCTAAGGGAGTCGTTTGCTGAATTAACGGTGTTCATGTATTTATTGGATGCCGCTGTGACGTCTCCCATTGCGCTTATATTTGAAGTGGCTTCGCCAAGTTTCTTCATCCCCACCCCAAGTTTCTGGAACAGTTCGGGCGTAATATCAGCCTTTTCCAGCATCTCATCGAATTTTGAAAGTGCCAGGGAACCGCCTCCGGCTCCGCCACCTGCTAAACCTTTAGCATAACCGGGGTCGCGTGACCCGATTGCACCCGGTTCCTCATCGGTCATCCCGGAAAGCTCAGGGTAAACCAGAGTCCAGTCGACGTCTTCATGGAGCGGTTCGAATGCTGAAAAGAAGAAAATGATAGCTTCAGTGAAAAGCCCTACGGTAAGCATGGTGCCTGCTCCGTGCCAGTGCTGGATCTTGAAAAGAGCACCGATGATCACCACAGAGGCTCCCCAGCCGTACAGCTTGGCCATAAAGTTTTTCCATCCGCTGGTCTGTACTATTTCTGCTAAATTCATATACCTGATATTTATTTGGGTTATTTCAATTTATTTTATTGATTTACGCCGATATAGGACCGCACATTGCGGAATCCAATATATGATTTGGTCGAGTCCTGGTACTCATAGTCCCTGGTGCTTGTCTCGAGGAAATATGCGATATCCTTCCATGAACCGCCCCTGATCACTTTTCTTTTCATGACCGGAGGATCCTGAGGCCTTGCATTGTATTCGTAATTGGGGTTAAGATCGTGCTGGAAAATGTAAGCTGACGGATGGTATGCGCAGCAAGTCCACTCTGCCACGTTTCCCGACATGTCGAACAGCCCGAACTCGTTGGGTTCGTATGATCCCACCTTCCCGGTATATACGTTTCCGTCATCAATGTAGTTGCCGCGTAATGGCTTGAAGTTGGCCAGGAAGCAGCCTTTGTAGTTCCTGGTATACGGGCCGCCCCAAGGGTACATCGAAAGGTCGAGTCCACCCCTGGCAGCATATTCCCATTCTGTTTCAAGCGGCAGCCTGTAGGCCTGCACATCGGCGACACCGTCTTTCCTTAGTGCCGAGTTCATATAATCTGTCCTCCATCTGCTGAATGCGGTTGCCTGGAGCCAAGATACTCCGACGACCGGGTAGTTGTCGAATGAAGGATGCCAGAAATAGAGGTCAGCCTGCGGATCATTGAACGAATAGGTGAAGTCCCTGATCCAGCACAGTGTATCGGGATAAATATTGATGGTGTCGTGCCTTATGAATGAGGAACGGTCCTTTACATCTGTGCGGACTCCTTCACGGTTGGTCACCTGGCCAACGTACTTCCCGGTATTGTTTGCGTAGTCATACACATATTTTGCTTTTGCGGCCTGCTGGTAATCGACCCAGAAATAGGTAAAGTTCAGCTTCCTTATATCAACCTGCTTTTTCCCGTTGAACCTTTCTTCGGGCGGGTAGTACATCTCCTCGATGACCCCTGCGGTGGTTTCTTCCCTTGGATCGATCCTTTCGCTCCAGTTGATAACATTTGGCTCGATCACATTCCCTTCCTTATCTTTCATGAAATAATCGCGATCCGGTATATCTGCCTGACCGAGTTTGGTCCTGAGGATGGAGTCGCGCACATAGGCCACGAACTGCCTGTATTTATTGTTCGTGATCTCCGTCTGGTCCATCCAGAATGCTTCAACGGTCACGGTTTTTGAGATGCTGTTCATGGCGAAGACAGCATCCTGGTCACTCGGGCCCATTGTAAAGCTCCCGGCAGGTATGAATGCCATTTCCAAAGGTTCAGGTTCAAAGAAATTCTTTCTTCCCTGTACACCGGTGAGTTCACCGTTATTTGATGAACGACACCCGCTCAATAGCAACAAAACTATTGGAAATGAAAGGAATACCTTTTTCATAATGTTCTAGGATTTTGTATTGCAAGTAAATTATATCTCTTTTTGGTGTTCATAAAAACCGTATGCTCTTATATCTCATCGGGCTTTTGCCGGTGCTCAAATTAAAACAGTAATTAACCATGAACTCATGTGACCCGCTGGTACTTTTCCTGATTTCCGAGACAGGGAAGTCGTAAGCGTATCCGATCCTTATCCCGTTAAACAGTTCTACTCCTGCAATTCCGGTCAGTGCATCACCGGGTCTGTATGAAACGCCACCCCATACCTTTTTATTGTATCTGATCAAAGAAGTCGCAGAAAATTGAAAAGTTTTTCCATCACTCACGGCAAACATCGACGGCAGCAACTCGAGCGAGGGATTAGGAAGCTGCAGTGTGTATCCCGCGGTGAGGTAGTAGTGGCGGGCAAGATAGGTAACACCCTTTGAGAATTTTATTTTAGGCTGATGGATATGCGATATTGATAGTCCTGCATAATACTTATCGGTCTTGTAGAAGGCGCCGATACCTGCATCAAAGGTCAGGGCGCTCTCCTTTGTCTCAGGGATGAAAGGATCTCCGTTTGGAGGTGTGAAAACGTCACCAGAAGGGATTATCCATGTGGGGTCAATGGTCATGTTGTAGACTCCGGCATTGAATCCGATACCGAGCTTGCCGTTGGCGATATCGGCAACGTACGAGTAAGTAAGCGAAATCCGGATGTCCCTGTCGAAGCCGATATTGTCGCTCTCCACAACCAGGCCGACTCCGCTGTTTATCTTGAACGGGGCCACCGGGGCGCTTACATTGAAAAGGATCGTTGACGGGGCACCCTTGAACCCAATCCATTGCTGCCTGTTCAGGGCTGTCGCACAGATCATGTTTGACGTTCCGGCAACTCCCGGGTTATAGGAGAGCGTGTTGAACATGTAATTGCTGGTAAGAGGGTCCTGCTGCGAAAAGCAGGGTAAAATGACAAGTACTAAAAAAAGGAATGTGAGGTTTAGTCTTTTCACTTCTCTATTGTAGCATAAGCCCATTATGTGAACCTGTAAAGTAAACAAAAATCACTCTTGTAAACAAACGCAGCAGCGTTAAAGTTTAAAACTTATAAACATTCATGGCCAGACTTGTACGACGGAATGCCTATGCTAAATTAACGAAGTTTTGGTTAAAATATTTGAAATATCAGGATTTAATTCTGTTGGACGCTTTTACCCATCTGTCGGGCACTTCATTCCTGTTTGCCTTTAGATAATCTTCGTATGCGCAGGCGAAATAAACATTCTCTCCCTTTTCATCGGTGAGTTCTATCCACCAGCGCTCGGTAAAGGTACTTTTGATAAATATGAGGTCATCCTCCATATCGGTGATCCTGACGTGGTATTTTATAAACCTGCCGGAACCTGCTGTGTTCAGGACAGGTGTTTCATACTGCTTTTGGGAGAATCCTTCGAGGAAGAACCAGAGGATCTGTGCTGCAAGCCCCGATGTCTGATACCTGGTGTCGAGATCAGGGTCCACCTCAAACAGGCCAAAGACCTTAAGCTTGTCCGAAATACCTGCATATCTCGAGAGGAGGCAGATCTCCTCACCATAAAACCCGTTTGGCGAGGGAATGGCTGTACCGGGGGCATCCGACTGCCTTACCGCCGAAATGTCGAATATTGCTGCCTCCGAATCCCTGAATGATGGTTCGGTCAGGTATATTGCCTGCCTTACATCTCCAATCCTCACAAGTTCCGATTCACGCCTGAGAAATCTGTTCAATACCTGTTGGTCATTCAGATAGGTCTGGTAACCGATATTGATATACTGGCTGAAGCTGCTTTTGGAATTGTTAACGATCCTGTTGAGATAGGTAAGGGAATCGGGTTTCCCTGATTCGATGCTGTAATCGATCCTTGGATCAACGGCTATCATGGTGTACTTCGATCCGGTGATCGTCAGGGCCCTGTCGATCGAGGTGGCAAGGGCGCTGCTCCCGCCGATTATCACGGGGAGGATATTCTCCCTGAGCAAATGGCACAGGATATCAGTAAGCCCGGCAAGGGTATCATTGAATGCCGCTCCCTGTTTCATGTTGCCGAGATCAGCTATGCTGACCTTTCCGGGAATCTTTGCCAGCCCGTACAGCGCCCGCCTGATCTCATCAGGCCCCTTTCCCGAACCGTTGCCGGGGGAATTCCTGCCGTCGGGCACCCCGATAAGGGCAACCTTGAACCTGCTGATATCCTTTACCGGGTTATTTTCTGTATGGATATAAATATTATGCGGAAAACCTGCATTGCCTGTAAGAATTTCAAAATCAGGTTTTTCAATGCTTACCGGATTCAGGTAATCTTTGAAGTCAAACATGGGGTGCTATTAGCTTTTCTTGGTTTTCCTGCTTTTTTCAATTATCGCGGCGCAATCCTCCTTTGTCAGTTTTTCTGCATCCGTACCTTTGGGCAGCCTGTAGTTGACCTTATCCTGGACAAGGTATGGCCCGTACCTTCCGTTAAGGAGCCTGATGTCGCCGAAATCCCGGATCACCTTCTTCTGATCGCTTTCGGCCTTCTCATTTATTATTTCAATGCCTCTTTCAAGTGTTACGGAATATGGGTCGTCAACACCCTTTTTAAGGGAGTAGAATTTATTCCTGAACCTGATATATGGCCCGAATTTTCCAATGCCTGCCACCATTTCGTCACCATCGTGCACGCCCAGGGTCCGGGGCAGCCTGAAAAGGTCCAGCGCCTCTGGAAGGGTGATGGTCTCGATAAGCTGGTTCCTGGTAAGTGCGGCGAACCGTGGTTTGCTTCCGTTGCCTGCATCCCCGATCTGGGCAACCGGGCCGAACCTTCCCATCTTCACTATCACGGGTTCTCCTGTTTCGGGGTGATTGCCAAGGATCCTGACACCGGTCATCCTGTTTTTCTTTTCAAGCGTCTCCTCCACGGTTTTATGGAACGAGGAATAGAACTTATCCAGCATCCCGGTCCAGGCCATCTTTCCCGCTGCAATCATGTCGAACTGCTCCTCGACATCGGCTGTAAAATTGAAATCCACTATTTCAGGGAAGTTCTCCACGAGGAAATCGTTGACGATCATCCCGATATCCTGGGGAAAGAGCTTCGATTTCTCCTTTCCTGCCACCTCCTGCTTCGATATGCCTGTGAGTTTACCTTTTTCGAGCGTGATCACCTTGATCTGCCTCTTCTCTCCCGACCTGTCCTCCCTCATCACATAACCCCTGTTCTGAATGGTCGATATCGTTGGAGCATAAGTTGACGGCCTTCCGATCCCGAGCTCCTCGAGCTTCTTCACAAGGCTCGCCTCCGTATAGCGCGGCGGAGGTGCAGTATATTTCTGTGTTGCAGTAACAGTGCTGTAAAAAAGCGGCATTCCCTTATTCACCGGCGGCAGAATCTCTTTCTCCTCATCCCCGTTCTCAGAATCGGTCGACTCGGTGTACAGCTTCAGGAACCCGTCGAACTTTATTACCTCGCCGGTTGCCGTGAATGAGACCGCGCTGTTGTTCAGTCCGATCGAAATGGTGGTCTTTTCAACCTCGGCATCAGCCATCTGCGATGCTATCGTCCGTTTCCAGATAAGCTCGTAAAGCTTCTTTTCATTTGCATTCCCTGCAACGGCGCTGACATCAGGATATGCCGGCCTAATGGCTTCGTGTGCTTCCTGGGCCCCTTTTGATTTTGTTTTGAACTGCCTTGTCTTGGAGTACTGTTCCCCGAATTCCGATACTATCACTTCCCTTGATTTTGCCAGTGCGAGCTTTGAAAGGTTGGTCGAATCGGTCCTCATGTATGTTATCTTCCCTGCCTCATAGAGTTTCTGCGCAACCGCCATTGTCTGGGATACAGAGAACCCAAGCTTCCTGTATGCTTCCTGCTGCAGGGTTGAGGTTGTGAACGGCGGCGCCGGAGAGCGGGTTCCCGGCTTGACGGTTACGGATGAGACTTTGTACTCGGCAACCTTGCAGAGCTCGAGGAATTTTATTGCTTCCTGCTCGTCGTGGAACCTCTTCGATGCCTCGGCCCTGATAGCTCCTTTCCAGTCAGTGGAATTGCCGGTGGTAAAGCTTCCGTTCACCCTGAAGGCAGATTCCGGTTTAAAGGCAATTATCTCCCTCTCCCTCTCAACAATCAGCCTCACGGCCACTGACTGAACCCTGCCTGCCGATAATGCCGGCTGGACCTTTTTCCAGAGGACCGGTGAGATCTCAAAACCGACGATCCTGTCGAGGATGCGCCTTGCCTGCTGTGAATTTACCAGGTTCATATCCACCCTGCGGGGATTCACAATGGCATTGCCGATGGCATCCTTTGTGATCTCATGGAAGACGATCCTCTTTGTGGAATCGAGGTCAAGGCTCAGGACCTTGATCAGGTGCCATGCAATTGCTTCTCCCTCACGGTCCTCATCAGATGCGATCCAGATATTTTTAGATTCGGATGCCGCCTTGCGCAATTCACCTACAACTTTTGCCTTCTCTTTAGGGATTTCATATTCCGGAGCAAAATTATTTGCGATATCGATGCCAAGGTTCTTCTTGGCCAGATCCCTTATGTGACCGAAGCTTGATATGACGCGGAAATCCTTCCCAAGAAATTTCTCAATGGTTTTTGCCTTTGCGGGAGACTCAACGATGACAAGATTTTCGATCATATCTGGCGGAATATTACTCTTTTTAAAAACACGACAAAGTAAATCATTTAGGTTCCAAACTTCAAAATAAACGACTAAGTTTCTTTATTAATTGCTAATTTTGGCGCAAACTACTGACGCGAATGAAAGCCAATTCATCAAACAGAAAATATGTGATATGGTTCTGGACTATCCTCACAATTCCGTTACTGGTAATCATTCTTTTATTTGTGTTGATATCGATGGGCAAGCTCGGTTCAATGCCTTCATTCAGGGAGCTTGAAAATCCGCAGTATAATCTTGCGGCCGAGGTCTATTCGGAGGATGGTGCACTTCTCGGCAAGATAAGCATCGAGAACAGGACATGGACGGAGTACAAGGATATTTCGCCTTATGTGATCAATGCCCTGATAGCCACGGAAGACATCAGGTATTACCGGCACTCGGGCGTTGATATAAGGGGTTTGGGAAGAGCCATAGTGCGTACCATAATGCTGGGTCAGAACACAGGGGGAGGGAGCACGATAACACAGCAGCTGGCAAAGCAGCTTTACCCGAGGGATACAGCCAGGACATCCTCGATCGTCAAACGGATCAGGCTCGGGGTCACGAAGTTCAAGGAATGGCAGACTGCCGTCAAGCTTGAGAGAAGCTACACGAAGGAGGAGATCATTACCATGTACCTTAATAAATTCGACTTCAGCTACAATGCTGTTGGGATAAGGTCGGCGGCCAGGGTCTATTTCAATGTTTCCCCCGATTCGCTTAACCTTGAGCAGGCTGCGGTGTTGGTAGGTATGCTGAAGGCTTCCACGAGGTATAACCCCATGAGGAACTATAACCTCATGCTTCAGCGGAGGAACGTGGTCCTTTCGCAAATGGAGAAGTATGGCTACCTGAGCCCACAGGTTGGAGATTCCGTCAGGCAGCTCCCCATTGTCACCAGCTTCAGGATGGAAGATCACAATACCGGCCTTGCCACATACCTTAGGGAATATATCAGGTACACCATGAGGAAGCCCGAGCCCGACAGGAGCAAGTACGTACAGCAGTCATCGTACGACGACGCCCTGTGGGAATGGGAAAACAATCCCCTTTACGGGTGGTGTAACAAGAACAAAAAGCCCGACGGTTCATACTTTGATATATACAAGGATGGGTTAAAGATCTATACCACTATCAATTCAAAGATGCAGCAGTACGCCGAGCAGGCTGTCATGGAGCATCTCTCGAAGGAGGTCCAGCCAGACTTCTACAGGAGGGCAAAGTATTTCAGGAACCCGCCTTATTCCAACGACCTTACAAAGAAGGAGGTCGAGGAGCTTCTTCTGAGATCCGTGAAGGAAAGCGTCAGGTACAATTCCATGGATAAACGCGGGGTTCCCGAGGATTCAATAATGCTGGCTTTCAATACACCTGTGCCGATGAGGGTCTTCTCATGGAAGGGGGAAAGGGATACAGTAATGACACCATACGATTCGATCAGGTACTACAAGTACTTTGTCCGTTCCTCCTTTATGGTGGAGGATCCCCATAACGGGTATGTGAAGGCCTATGTCGGAGGCCCCGACTTCAGGTATTTCAAATGGGACGCGGTGACCCAGCAGAAGAAGCAGGTCGGCAGTACTATCAAGCCCTTCCTGTACACGGTTGCGATGCAGAACGGTTATTCACCCTGTGACGAGGTGGAGAACATACCAAGATCGTTCGATATACCCGGCGACTCTATCCCGTGGAGACCGCGCAGCTCGGGTCCGGAGGAATACCACGGGAAAATGGTCACCCTCAAATGGGGTCTCGCACAATCGGAAAACTATATTTCAGCATGGCTGATGCAGCAGTTCAGCCCGACAGCCGTTACCGACCTCATGAAAAAGATGGGGGTGAGGAGCTTCATCGATCCGGTCCCTTCGATCTTTCTCGGAACATCCGACATCAAGCTTGAAGAGATGGTGGGCGCATACGGTACCTTTGCAAACAAAGGTGTTTATGCCAGGCCCATGTATGTCACCCGGATAGAGGACAAGAACGGCAATATAATCTCGAAGTTCACTCCCAGGATAGAAGAGGTGCTCAGCGAGAACCAGGCTTACCTTATGGTCGATCTCCTTAAGGGCGTGGTCCTTATTGGGTCGGGGAACAGGCTGAGAAGGGAGCCCTATTTCCTGATGAATGAGATCGGGGGCAAGACAGGCACAACCCAGAATCATTCAAACGGCTGGTTCATGGGAATTACACCCAATCTGGTGGGCGGTGTGTGGAGCGGCTGGGAAGACCAGGCAATCCACTTCGAGACGCTCGGAGAGGGGCAGGGAGCCGCAATGGCCCTTCCGATATTCGCGATATTCATGAAAAAGGTATATACCGACCCACAGTTCGGGATAATGGAGGCTGATGCATTCGAGAGGCCGGCTGATTTCAACATTGAGCTCGATTGCGACAAGGTGAAAAGGGAAACCATAAGACGGGGCAATTACCTGAAGGAGAAATACTAAAGGCACAAGGCACAAAGCACAAGGCGCAAAAAGGATTCAGGCAAACAACGACCTCACAAGCTCCTCGACCTTTCCCACGGGAACGACTTCGATCCCCTGCCGTTTTTCCGAAATGTTCTTCTGGAACTTCGAGATGTAGATCTTTCCGAAGCCCATTTTTGATGCTTCCCTGATCCTCTGATCTATGCGCGCCACCGGCCGGATCTCACCTGAAAGGCCGGTTTCGCCCGAGAAGCATATGTTTTTGGCGACTGGAATGTCGAGGTTGGAAGAGAGAACAGCAGTCAGGATCGCCAGATCAATTGCGGGGTCGTTAACCTTGATCCCGCCGGCAATGTTCAGGAAGACATCCTTTGCGCCCAGCCTGAATCCAGCCCGCTTTTCCAGCACTGCAAGAAGCATGTTGAGGCGCCTGATATCGAATCCTGTTGAGCTTCTCTGCGGGGTGCCGTACACGGCGCTGCTCACGAGCGCCTGGGTCTCGATCAGGAAAGGCCTTATCCCGTCGACCGTCGCAGCGATTGTAACCCCGCTCAGTGATTCGTAATGCTGGTTTATGAACATTTCTGAAGGGTTTGACACCTCCCTTAGCCCGTCTTCCATCATCTCAAAGATTCCAAGCTCGGAGGTGGAGCCGAACCTGTTCTTGACCGATCTGAGCAGGCGGTATATGTAATTGTTGTCACCCTCAAAGTAAAGCACCACATCCACTATATGCTCCAGCACCTTCGGGCCCGCAATGGTCCCGTCCTTGGTGATGTGACCGATCAGGAAAACCGGGATTCCCGTGATCTTCGAGTACTTGAGCAGCCTTGCAGCGCATTCCCTGACCTGTGATACAGAACCTGCTGAGGATTCCAGTATCTCAGTGGAGATTGTCTGGACCGAGTCGATGATTATCAGTCCGGGTTCGAGATTATCAGCCTGCAACAGTATGTTCTCGAGACCGGTTTCGCTGTAGATGTAGCAACGGGGATTTGATTTCCCGAGTCTCCCGGCCCTGAGGCTCACCTGCTCTTCGCTTTCTTCACCTGAAACATAAAGGACTGGTTTGTCTTTCATTGCCAGGGCAAGCTGAAGGGCAAGCGTCGATTTCCCGACTCCCGGCTCGCCTCCGAGGAGCACCAGCGATCCTCCCACCAGGCCTCCGCCAAGTATCCTGTCCAGTTCGGGAATGCCGGTTTTCTGCCGCTGATACTCGTCTGTCCTGACATTGTCGAGAAGCTCAGGCTTTCTTTTCTCGCGCGACAGCGAGGTCGGATTGTCACGGGGAGAGGGCTGCGCAAGGAGCTCCTCATGGTAAGTATTCCATTCTTTGCAGGACGGGCATCTGCCTATCCATTTGGCGGATTCGGCTCCGCAGTTCTGGCATACAAAAACCGTTTTAGTTTTTGCCATGGCTGAGTTTTTCTAAAGGTGATGTTTAGGGTCCCGGAGAAATCTGTTTCTCGCTTTTCCTGAAGATCATGAAGAATGAAATTGTCCCGATCAGAAGTACCATGATCAGCTGCGATTCGTGGGTCAGGAATGCATAGATAAGCCCGTCCTCTATCCTGACCCCCGCAATGAAAGCGATACCCCTGGAGATAATGTAATGGAAGGCTCCAAGGCCGCTCTGGACGGGAGCTGACATCGCCAGCCCCCCGATCACCAGCAGGAAAATGCTGTCGCCAAAGGAGATATGTGAGGTTTCCTTGATTGCGAACACCACCACCCAGGTCATGAGGGCATAATTGATCCAGATAAAGACTGTATGGAAGATGAACTCCCATTTGTTCCGCAGGTTGGTAATCGTTTTGAGGCCGTTGATTATCCCTCTGCCCACGTTGAACAGCTTTGAGAAGAAGCGGATCTTCCGAAGGTTCTTCCTGTACTTCAATAACAGGAAAAGTGATATAATCAGGAGGGTTAGGAGGATGACCCATACTACCCAGGTAAATCCCAGGGTGTTGAAGACTTTCTGCCGGAGCGGGACGAAGATGCTGGCCCTGAGGAATTCATAGATCTGACGTTCCCTGATTACTATGAGGGCCGTCATGATGACCATGAGTGACAGGAAATCAATGGTCCTTTCGATCACTACAGTCCCTATCAGCTGGTCCACGGGTATCTTCTCCTTCCTGCCAAGCGCCACGCACCGGGTTATTTCCCCGATTCTCGGCAGGGCGAGGTTGGCAAGGTACCCGGCCATAAGGGAATAGAAAGTATTGATGAACGACGGCTTGTATCCGAGGGGAGTGATCAGCAGTGTCCAGCGGCGGGCCCTGCTGAAATATGCCATGAGGCCGCATAACAGGGACAGCATCACCCAGCCATAATTGGCCTCCTTCAATCCATCAAGGAGCTTTTTGAATTCCACGTTGCGAAAGGCGAGCCAGAGCAACAGGACCCCGAGAATAAGAAATGCCAGGAACTTAAGGCTGTTGATTACCCCCTTTCTCAAATCAGATGAGTTTATTCGTTTTGGTATCCGGGAATATAATTTTAGGCTTGAACGACCCGGCTTCATCAGCGTTCATGAATGCAAAAGCCATTATGATCACGATATCTCCGATCATGGCCTTCCGGGCTGCGGCCCCGTTGAGGCAGATCTCCCCGGTTCCGCGCCTTCCTTTAATAACATATGTCTCGAGCCGTTCTCCATTGCTCAGGTTAAGGACAAGCACCTTCTCATTCTCGATCATCCCTGATGCATCCATAAGGTCCTCGTCAATGGTAACACTCCCGATATAGTTGAGATTCGCCTCCGTAACCGTGACCTGGTGGATCTTTGATTTCAGAACCTCTATAAACATCTTATCCAGCGAAATTTAATTTACGCCGCAAAGTTAACTATCCTTTTTATGGATTACAACGGGAATTCAATATTATCTATCAGCCTGATGTTCCCGGCCTTAACTGCAATGCACCCGTAGTATTTCCTTCCCTTCACCGTTTCGGAGCGGCTGCTGACGGGCTTTAGTTCCACGTCGTCGGCTATCTCGAAATATTCCACCGAAAAGCCGGGGACTCCCTCTATCGCCGATCTGACAAACTCCCTGATTTCGTCCACACCGCGGTTCTTCCACATCCCGGAGGCAGAGCTGATAGTCATGTAAATTATCCCCGCATTTCTCCTGATCTCCGGTCCGAGCAGCCTGTTACGGCTGCTCATTGCCAGCCCGTCGCTCTCCCGCACAATAGGGTTTCCGACTATGGCTGGTCTGCCACCTGCCCGGAGCGCGAGCTCCCTGATGACAGCCAGCTGCTGAAAATCCTTCTGCCCGAAGAAGGCAAAATCAGGCTGCACTATCTCAAACAGCCTGTTTACAACCATTGCCACCCCGTTGAAATGGCCGGGACGGTGAAGCGCTTCCATCACATTGTCAAGATTCCCGAAATTATATTCTTTCCGGACTGGCGTCGGGTAGATCTCTTCGTCACCAGGGACAAAGAGTATATCACCGGCCCGCAGATATCTGCCAAGAAAGGCCTTGTCCTCATCAGGAGTTCTCGGATAGTTCCTGAGATCGTCCTTGTCGTTGAACTGCGTGGGATTTACATAGATACTGACCACGACCAGGGGGCACTGATTCATCGCATTAATTACCAGCGAAATATGTCCGCTGTGAAGGGCTCCCATAGTCGGAACCAGCCCCACCGGACAAAGGCCCGCCTCCCTGATTGTTTCGCGGAGGTCCTTAACGGTACTGATCACTTTCATAATTCCCGGTTTATAAAATGCAAACCTAGATTAAATATTTGTGTCAGAGGCCTGCAATGGCATAAAAAGATAAATAAGCCAATTCAGGCCGCCTCAGCCGTTGTTAATAATGTTATTTTTTATTATTATCTTTGCACGTTGTTAAGGATTGGTATATCCGGGAAGGTAAATGGAAAGTAAGAAGGTTTTGTTCATTTCGCAGGAGATCACTCCATATCTCGGTGAAACGAAACTGTCAAGGATCGGGAGATATCTGCCACAGGGCATCCAGGAACGAGGGAAAGAGATAAGGACCTTCATGCCCAGGTACGGCAGCATAAATGAAAGGCGTAATCAGCTTCATGAGGTTATCAGGCTTTCCGGGATGAACCTTATAATTGACGATACCGATCACCCGCTTATTATTAAGGTCGCCTCGATTCAATCGGCCCGCATGCAGGTCTATTTTATAGACAACGACGACTATTTCCAGCGAAAGCATACAGTCACCGATTCTTCAGGCAGGGAGTTTGAAGATAATGATGAACGGGCACTTTTCTTTGCCCGCGGTGTTATCGAAACGGTAAAAAAGCTGAGGTGGGCGCCGGATATTGTCCACTGTCACGGCTGGATGACAGCCCTTGTCCCTGTCTATCTTAGAAGCATTTACAACGACGATCCCCTGTTCCATAATTATAAGATAGTCTATTCTGTTTACGGTAATGAGTTCAGGACCCCGTTCAGGCCGACGTTTGTCGACAAGCTGCGGTTTGACGGCATCGACGGAGAGAGCCTGAAGCTTGCCAGGAATCCAGATTTCATTAACGTCTCAAAGCTCGCGATCAGGCATTCTGACGCAGTGATTGTCGGAAGCGAAGAGATCAACAGTGAACTTGCGAAATTCCTCAAAACACTCGATAAGCCGGTTCTTCCATTTCAGGACGAATCTAAATATATAGAAGCCTACGATAACTTCTACGACCAGTTGTTGTCCTGACGGCTCAACTTCTTACTCTCCTGTAAATAATAAATCTACATCTTCCAAGTTTTATTTAGAGTAAACAAGACTTGTAGTTCGGATTTTATTAATAAAAATAAATTTAGTATGTGCGGAATTGTCGGCTATATCGGTACCAAACCTGCTCGCGAAATTATTATTAACGGCCTTAAACGTTTGGAATACAGGGGCTATGACTCTGCCGGAATGGCATTGATAAATGGAGAGGCAAAGATCTTCAAGTGCAAGGGACGCGTTCAGGACCTGGAGGATATGCTTTCCGGGTCAGAATTCAACGGTACGATCGGCATGGGCCATACGAGGTGGGCTACCCACGGGGAGCCAAATGAGCTTAACGCCCATCCGCAGGTATCCTTTAAAGGCAATTTCATTGTCGTTCATAACGGGATCATCGAGAATTATTCCCTCATCAAGAAACACCTGCAAAGCAGGGGGATCCAGTTTTCGAGCCAGACCGACACTGAGGTGCTGGCAAATCTTATCGAACATCTTTATCTTGAAGGCGACCTGACGGCCGAGCAGGCAATCATGCTTGCGCTTAACCGGGTCGAAGGTGCTTACGGGCTGGTCATTATATGCGTAAAGGAACCTGACAGGCTCTTCGCCGCAAAGAAAGGGAGCCCGCTCGTGATTGGCGTGGGCGACGGTGAGAATTTCATTGCATCCGACGCCACCCCCATTGTTGAGTACACCCAGAGGGTCATCTACCTGAAGGACGACGACATGGCCATCATCAAGAAGGATGAGCTTATTCTCAAGAGCGTCAGGCCGGGCAAGATCGAACCAGAGGTAAAGCAGGTGGATCTCAAGATTGGGGAAATCGACAAGGAAGGATTCCCGCACTTCATGCTCAAGGAGATTTACGAGCAGCCGAGAGCGATACACGACACTTTCAGGGGAAGGGTGCTTCCCGATCACTCAGGAATCATGCTTGGAGGGCTCCACGGCGTCCTCGAAACGATATCCCAGTCGGAAAGGATAATAATTGTTGCATGCGGGACCTCGTGGCACGCAGGGCTCCTCGGAGAATACATCTTTGAGGAGTATACCAGGATCCCGGTGGAGGTTGAGTATGCTTCGGAGTTCCGCTACCGTGATCCGATAATTAGAAAAGGGGACATCGTGATTGCCATAAGCCAGAGCGGGGAGACCGCAGATACCCTCGCAGCCGTGAAGCTGGCAAAGGAGCGGGGCGCTATGGTCCTGGGGATCTGCAATGTGGTGGGATCGAGCATACCTAGGGAAACCAATGCAGGGGTCTATACGCACGCGGGTCCTGAAATCGGCGTGGCATCAACAAAGGCATTCACCACTCAGGTGACGGTGCTTGCCATGATGGCATTCGAGATCGGGTTCCTGAAGGGAGTCATTAATGCAGAGAATTATAAGAAGCTGATCGATGAGCTTGCCGTTATTCCGGAGAAGATAGAGAAGTCCCTTAAGGCCAATGAGAAGGCCCTGGAGATAGCAACAAAATACCAACAGACGAAGAATGCCCTTTACCTGGGCCGCGGATACCTGTTCCCGGTGGCGCTCGAAGGCGCCCTCAAACTGAAGGAGATATCATACGTTCATGCGGAGGGATACCCCGCTGCCGAGATGAAGCACGGCCCGATCGCGCTAATTGATGAGAACATGCCGGTAGTGGTGGTTGCCACCAAGGATGATACCTACGACAAAATAGTCAGCAACATTCAGGAGATCAAAGCCAGGAAGGGGTTAGTGATCGCAATTGTGACCGAAGGTGATGAGATTATAAGCCGCATGGCCGATTTCGTGCTTGAGGTACCAGATACCCTGCCCGTCTTCTCACCGGTCCTCGCCGTGATCCCTCTCCAGCTCCTTTCATACCATATTGCTGTGCTCAGGGGTTGTAATGTCGACCAGCCGAGGAACCTCGCTAAATCTGTGACAGTAGAATAGAAATCCAACATAATCCTAAAATGAATCTGGAAATATCCTGCCGGAACCTTTCACCGGACGAGATAAAAACCCTGGAGTCAAATGGCTGTACCTGTGATGACTGGACAAGGGTCAGGGTGGCAGAGCAGTTTGACCCCTCAAGGTGCAGCCGGGTGACCTTTTCGGGCGATGTAGAGCTGGGAAGCTTCTCAGGATCATATACCGACAGGTCGGGAGTCTCTGTTAAGCATGGCATTTCGGATGCAAGAATACATAATTGCCGGATCGGCTCCAATGTTCTCATTTTCAACATCGGCGATTATATTGCCAATTATGTCATCGAAGACAATGTGATAATAAGGAACTGCGGAAAGATCCATACCGAGGGTACATCCTCATTCGGCAACGGTACCGCGGTGGCGGTACTGAACGAGACGGGCGCCCGGTCGGTGAAGATATGGGACAGGCTCTCAGCGCACCATGCATATATTGTTGCCCTTTACAGGCACCGGATCAAGGCTGTCGAAAAGCTTGAAAAGATGGTGGAAGAGTATTCAGCTTCGGTAAGCTCGGCAATGGGGGTGATCGGAAGGGGATCGAGCGTCTGCGACTGCCGGACTTTACGAAACGTAAAGATCGGACCGTGCACGAAGGTTGAAGGAGCTATAAGCCTGAATGAAGGCACGATAAACTGCTGCAGCGAGGATCCGGTCCATATAGGTCCTGGCGTGATCATGGAACACTTCATAGTCTGTTCGGGATCGACGATATCCGAATCGACCCTGATCGACAAGTGCTTCATCGGGCAGGGATGTGTTCTCTCGAAACATTATTCAGCCGAAAACTCGCTCTTCTTTGCAAATTGCGGCGGATATCACGGGGAAGCCTGTTCAATTTTTGCCGGTCCGTATACGGTTACTCACCATAAATCGACCCTGCTGATCGCCGGGATCTTTTCGTTCATGAACGCCGGTAGCGGCTCCAACCAGAGCAACCACATGTACAAGCTGGGGCCCATTCACCAGGGGATTATGGAAAGAGGATCGAAGACCACAAGCGACTCTTATGTCCTTTGGCCGGCACGCATCGGTCCGTACACCCTGGTTATGGGGCGTCACTATAAGAATATGGACACGTCGTCGCTTCCCTTCTCGTACCTGATAGAAAGCAATGATGAGAGTATCCTGGTCCCGGGTGTGAACCTCAGGAGCGTGGGTACTATAAGGGATGCACAGAAATGGCCGACACGTGATGTCAGGAAGGACCCTGACAAGCTCGACCAGGTCAACTTCAACCTGCTGAGCCCCTATACCATCCGGAAAATGTTCGAGGGAAGGGAACTGCTTACGAAGCTGAAGGCCGTGTCGGGTACCGGCTCCTCTTCATACTACTACGATAACATGATGATCAAGGGCCCCTCGCTTGAAAGAGGGATCGATATGTACCAGACCGGGATCAACAAGTTCCTCGGCAATTCCCTTATAAAGCGGCTCGAGGGCATCGAATTCAAATCGGATGATGAGCTGCGCAAACGCCTTGTGCCTGAACATGATATAGGAAAGGGAGAATGGGTCGACCTGGCAGGGCTGCTGGCCCCGAAAACGGTTGTCAGCCAGCTTCTCGACGATATTGAATCGGGAAAGATCAGCTCAATCGGCGAGGTGCAGCGGTCATTCAGGGAAATGCATGACAATTATTACAAATGGGAATGGACATGGGCTCTGGAGAGGATCGAGGAAGAAGAAGACAAAAAAGCAGCGGATTTTACTGCTGATGATATAATACGGATCGTTGAACGGTGGAAGAAGAGCGTGACAGACCTCGACAAGATGCTTTATGAGGATGCCCGGAAGGAGTTCAACCTTTCATCGATGACGGGATTCGGGATCGACGGCGGGGAGGAGATCAAGAAGAAGGATTTCGAACAGGTCAGGGGCGAGTTCAACTCGAACTCAGTGGTGGCGGCTATCCGGGAGCATATCAGGATCAAGAGCGCCCTCGGGGATGAGCTTATCGGCAGGATGAAAAAGATCAGTCTGTCGTAAAGGTGTAAGAAATTCACTTAACCGCAAAACAGCCCCGGATCCCTTACGCCCCCGGCCCCCTGAAGGGGATTAAGGAAGTCCGCTTCAGGAGGCGGGAGGCAATCGGTGGCAGGACTGGTTACCTGCCTGAATACATTGTATCGTAGTACTTTTCGTAATCGCCCGAAATTATCCTCTCAAGCCACTGGGTGTTCCTGAGGTACCAGTCAACCGTAAGCTCCAGTCCCTTCGCAAAATCCGGTATCGGCGACCAGCCGAGTTCATTCTGCAGCTTGGACGAATCTATGGCATATCTCTGGTCGTGGCCGGGCCTGTCCTTGACATATGTTATCAGCTTTTCGGATGTTCCTTCCAGCCTGTCGAGCTTTGAGTCCATTATCCTGCACAGGAGCCTTATGAGGTCGATGTTCTTCCACTCGTTGTTCCCTCCGATGTTATAGGTCTCACCTGCCTTCCCTTTGTGGAAGATTAGATCGATGGCCGATGAATGGTCCTCTACATAAAGCCAGTCCCTGATATTCTCACCCTTGCCGTAGACAGGTATCGGTTTCTGGTTCTTGATATTGTTTATGGCCAGCGGGATTAGTTTTTCAGGGAACTGGTTCGGTCCGTAATTGTTCGAGCAGTTTGACACCACCACCGGGATGTTGTATGTATGGCCGTATGCCCTTACCAGGTGATCGGAGCTTGCCTTGGAGGCTGAATAGGGGCTCTTCGGGTCATACGGGGTTGTTTCGGTGAAGTAGCCTTCCTTGCTGAGGGATCCGAAGACCTCATCGGTGGAGATATGATAGAACAGCTTCCCTGTGCAGTCGCTGCCCCACTGGCTGCGGACCGCATTGAGAAGGTTGACCGTACCGATAATGTTTGTCTGGACGAACTCATCGGGGCCGCTGATCGACCGGTCGACATGCGATTCGGCCGCAAGGTGGATGACTCCGTCGAACCGGTACTTTGCGAAAAGGTCAGCTATGGCCTTTTTGTCGACTATATCGGTCCTTTCAAAGAAATAGTTTTCCCTGCCTTCAATGTCTGCAAGGTTCTCGAGGTTCCCGGCGTACGTAAGCTTGTCGGCATTGACTATCCTGTATTCGGGATATCTTGCGACAAATCTCCTGACTACATGGGATCCGATGAAGCCGGCACCCCCGGTGATAAGGATTGTTTTTTTGAAATTCATGGTCAGTTGCTCTTTCTTATAAATTTTTCCCATTCCCAGGCTGTTCTCATGGATTCATCGAGGGAGATATTTGTCTTCCATCCCAGTTCCCTGTTTGCGAGGGATGGATCAGCCCAGATCTTTTCAATATCCCCCGGACGCCGGTCTGTTATCCGGTATTTCAGTTTGAGGCCGGTCGCGCGTTCGAACGAACTTATTGCTTCCAGAACCGAAACGCCCGTGCCGGTCCCCAGGTTGAATGTCTCATACCCTGACTTGTTCCTTCCTTCGACCAGGCGGTTAATGGCCGTTACATGGGCCTTTGCAAGATCGACGACATGAAGGTAGTCCCTTATGCATGAACCGTCGGGGGTATCATAGTCATTGCCGAAAACCTTAAGTTCATCCCTGAGGCCAAAGGCTGTCTGGGTAATAAACGGGACCAGGTTCTCGGGAACACCTCTTGGCAGTTCGCCTATAAGGGCTGACGGGTGTGCACCGATGGGATTGAAATACCGCAGTGATATCCCCCGCAGGTTTGGGTCCGCAGCAATGGTGTCCCTGATTATTTCCTCGCAGATCCGTTTCGTATTGCCATACGGCGAAGCGGCCGGCTGAAGGGGTGAATCCTCGGAAACCGGCAGCCTGGCTGGCTGCCCGTAAACCGTGCAGCTGGATGAAAAAACAAAGCCGGGGATCCTGAATGTCTTCATTCCCTCCAGGAGATTGACGGTGGTCTGGATGTTGTTCCGGTAGTACTCCAAAGGCTTCCTGACTGATTCCCCGACAGCCTTGTACGCTGCAAAATGGATGATGCCTGAGATGCCCGGGTGATCATGGAAGAATTCCGACAGCTTCTCCCTGTCGCAGATATCTAAGACTGCAAGCTCCGGTGTCGTGCCGGTTATCTGCCCGATCCTGGTCGCAACGCCTGCCTCTGAGTTGGTAAGATTGTCGATGATAATGACCTCGGAACCGTCTTCAATGAGTTCCACTGCCGTGTGTGAACCGATGTACCCGGTACCGCCCGTGACGAGAATTTTCTTTTTCATCAAAGACTCCAATAGGTGTGATTGTGTATTTTTCCCCGAAGCACTCCCTTGACATCCACCACTATACCCTGGTCATTGAGAAGGGGGGTGAAATATTCCTCGCCAATGCCCATATACTCCTTATGACAAACCGCAAGGATGACGGCATCGTATTTGCCTTCGGGTCCTTTCTTCAGGTCGATTCCGTACTCCTCCTTTACCTCGTGAGGGCTTGCCCCCGGATCGATCACATCGACCGATATCCCGAAATCGGTAAGCTCCTTTATCACATCGATGACTTTCGAGTTCCTGATGTCAGTCACATTCTCCTTGAATGTCATTCCCATGACAAGCACCCTTGAATTGTTCGGGTTTGTTCCCTTTGCAATTATCTTCTTCACGGTTTGCTTCCCGATGTACCTGCCCATGCTGTCGTTCGTGAAACGGCCTGAGTCGATCATGTGGGGATGGTATCCCAGGGCTTTCGCCTTGTATGAGAGGTAGTACGGATCGACGCCAATGCAGTGTCCGCCGACAAGCCCGGGATAGAATTTCAGGAAGTTCCATTTTGTCCCGGCGGCTTCAAGTACCTCGAAGGTATTGATGCCCATCCGGTTGAATATTATTGAGAGTTCATTCATGAAAGCGATGTTGATGTCGCGCTGTGTATTCTCGATGATCTTGGCCGATTCGGCGACCTTTATCGAGCTCGCCCTGTAGACTCCTGCCTGTATAATGATCTCGTACACCTTTGCGATCTCTTCTGCCGACACCGGGTCACAGCCGCTTGTAACCTTAACTATCCTGGTAAGCGTGTGATTCTGGTCCCCGGGATTTATCCTTTCCGGTGAGAATCCGACCTTGAAATCCCGGAGGTATTTAAGCTTTGAGAATCTTTCGAGAACGGGAACGCAATCTTCCTCCGTACAACCCGGGTAAACTGTTGATTCATAGACCACATAATCTCCCTTCTTAAGTATCTTTCCGACGGTCTCAGTTGCTTTAAGCAGGGGTGTAAGGTCGGGCAGGTTGTAGACATTCGTAGGGGTTGGCACTGCCACTATATGGAATGAAGCCTGCTTCAGGTCCTCCGGGTTGCTGGTGTAGAGGATATCAGTGCCGTTGAATGCTTCAGGACGAAGCTCGTTGCTGGGGTCAATGCCCTTCTTCATCAGCTCGACCCGGTCGGGCTTGATATCGAATCCGACAACCTTGATTTTCCTTGCGAATTCAAGGGCTATCGGAAGGCCTACATATCCAAGGCCGATAACGGAAAGCTTCGTTTCCTTGTTGATCAGTTCGTTGTACATAATTTGTTTATTTGGCTTTTAGTATTGGATGATATTCTCCTATTAATCCTACAGGCTTTGAGTTCCTGATGGTGAACGCTGTGCTCACGGACTGACGGGCATCATTCAGCCCGAAACCGTTGCCGGCAAGTATTTCCCTGTAGGTCTGGGTATGAAGCTCACCGAACCCTTCACTGAACTCGATCTCCTCGCCGTCGACCGATATGGATCTGTAGGTCCTCTTGCCTTTCTCCTTTACCGTTGCAGGCAGATCGTTGTAATCAACGCTCAGGAACCACCTCACCCTGGCATTCTCAAGCTCGAGATAGCCCGCAGCCTTTGAAGGCTCAGAAACATGGACAATGTTCCTGGTCGTCTTTCCGAAGATCCAGCCGAGCATGTCAAAGAAATGGATGCCGATATTCGTGGCTACACCTCCTGATTTCTGGAGATCCCCTTTCCAGGATATGAAGTACCAGTTGCCCCTGCTGGTGATGTATGTGAGGTCGATGTTATAGACCTTGTCCTTCGGGCCGTTCATAATCCTGTTCCTCAATTCGATGATCCGCGGGTGAAGCCTGAGCTGGAGCACCGTATAGATCCTGCGGCCGGTCTCATCCTCGATTTCCTGAAGCGCATCGACATTCCATGGGTTGAGCACAATCGGCTTTTCGCAGATTGCATCGGCATGATGCCTGAGAGCAAACCGGATATGTGAGTCGTGAAGGTAATTGGGCGAGCAGATGCTGACATAATCGACCATTGTCCCGGTCCTTTTCAGCTTGTCAAAATGCCTGTCAAACCTTTCGAACTCAACGAAGAAGTCGCTGTGCGGGAAATAGCTGTCGAGCAATCCCACGCAGTCGAATTTGTCGAGGCTGGCAAGCAGGATGTTACCAGTATCCTTAATGGCTTTCAGATGCCGCACGGCTATATAGCCTGCAACGCCGATGAGCCCGAAGTTCTTGGGAGTATTCTCCATCAACCAGAAAATTTAAGAGATAACGGAAAAACTAGGAAATAATTTTCGAGACCATGCCGTCTTTGAGAGAGTATTTTTCTCCGCTTTCCGGACAGACGGCAATTCCCGACTCATTGAAGACCAGCCGGTGACCGTATTCGCTCATCCAGCCTGTTTGACGCGCAGGGTTTCCAACAACCAGAGCATATGGTTTAACTTCCTTAGTGACAACAGCTCCGGCCCCTATGAATGAGTATTTCCCGATCCTGTTGCCGCAGACGATCGTTGAGTTGGCTCCGATCGAAGAGCCTTTCTCAACGATTGTCGGAACATACTGATCCCTCCTGATGACCGCACTCCTCGGATTTATGATATTTGTGAATACCATCGACGGCCCGAGGAACACATCATCCTCGCATACCACCCCGGTATAGATGGATACATTGTTCTGTACCTTTACATTCCTTCCGAGCGCGACGCCCGGCGAAACGACGACGTTCTGGCCGATATTGCAGTTCTCGCCGATCACGGCACCCTTCATGATATGGCTGAAGTGCCAGATCCTGGTCCCTGCACCGATCGAACAGCCTTCGTCGATCACGGCTGTTTCATGTGCAAAATATTCCTTGTTCATCACTATATGGTTTCAAAAAATTCGAGGATAGAACCGGTGATATGGTTCAGCTGCTCCTGGTCGAGATCGGGATGCATCGGCAGCGACAATACCTCGCTGCAGAGGGCGGAAGTAACAGGGAAATCATTTTCCCCGTAGCCGAGGTACCTGTAAGCCTTCTGAAGATGAAGGGGACCGGGGTAATAGACCATTGCAGGGACATTCCTGGCGGCAAGATGCTCCTTAAGCCTGTCGCGCAGCCCGTTTTTCACTTTTATGGTGTATTGGTGGAAAATGTGCGTGGAGAATGCTGACCGTTCGGGAACTTCGACAAGAGGAGCGTCTGCAAGCGCCTCGTCATAGAAATCGGCAGCCGCCTTCCTTGCCATGTTGAAGGAGTCGAGGTATCTTAGTTTAACCCTCAGGATCGCTGCCTGAAGCGTATCGAGTCTCGAGTTGATCCCGATGTCATCATAATGATAGCGCTGCTTCATTCCATGGTTGGCAATACTGCGGAGCTTTGCGGCAAGCTCGTCATCCGCGGTGAAGATCGCTCCGCCGTCGCCGTAGCATCCAAGGTTCTTCGATGGGAAAAATGATGTCGTGCCGGCATTACCTATCGTGCCTGCTTTCAGCACTTCACCTCCGGCTTTGATAAAACCTGCCCCTGCTGCCTGGGCCGCATCTTCAATGACATAAAGGTTATGTTCGGCTGCGAGTTCCATTATCCCGGACATGTCGGCACACTGTCCGAACAGGTGGACCGGTAATATTGCCCTTGTCCTGGAAGTAATTGCTTTCCTGACCCCCCTGGCCGAAATATTGAAGGTCCCGTACTCCGGATCAACTATCACGGGCTTAAACCCCAGCAGGGCTATTGTTTCGAGGCTTGCAATGAAGGTGAAGTCGGTTGTTATCACCTCATCCCCGGGCTTCAGCCCGAGCGACATCAGGACTATCTGAAGCGCGTCGGTTCCGTTCCCGCATGAAATTACATGTTTAATCCCCAGATAGCGGCTGAGCTCTTCCTCGAAAAGCTTCACCTCCGGGCCGCGGATAAATGCAGTCGATTCAAGGACCGACCTTATGGCACCATCGATCTCCGTCCTCAGGTTCTCATACTGCAAACTCAGGTCAACCATCTGAATTTCCCTCATGTACAATAGCTTTTAAAAAGCACGAATATACTGAATTTTTCACTGTTATTTTTGTAACAATCAAGAATTCATTCCATTGAACGGCTTCCCAGTTATTGACACACCCTGTTAATAACATATTAATAACATAACAGCGGAGCTCTGGCCCCACTTGAGGATTAGCCTTAATTTTGCCTGAAAAGGAACAGGAAAAGTGGATATAAAAGCCTTCGTAAGAGAGTTGTTGTTCAGTCATGATTGCGTGATCATTCCGGGATTCGGGGGATTTATCGGGAACTATTCCCCGGCACGTCATGACAGGGTAACAGGCTTATTCCACCCGCCTGTCAAGAGGATCTCGTTCAATGTCAATCTCAGCCATAACGACGGTCTGCTCATAAGCAGGATCTCACAGTCGGGGGGAATAAATTACGGCGATTCGAAAAGGCTTGTCGAGGAATTTTCGGCTGACCTGAACCGTAAGATCTCACGCGGAGAGCAGGTTGTTTTTGACCATATAGGGAGGATCTTTCCGAACGGCGAGAACCGGCTTCAGTTTGAACCTGAAACGGATATCAATTACCTCCCCGGTTCGTTCGGCCTCGAAACGTTTCAGTGCCAGCCCCTTAGCGGGTACGATGTCAGAAAACGCGTTGTCAGGCATATCGACAGGGACCCGGTACGGCAGGGCCAGGTCAGGAGAGCTCTATGGAGAGCCGCGGTCGTTATCCCTATACTTGCACTGCTGGTAGCTGTTCCGCTTAAAACGGGGATGCTCCGGGATAAGCTTGAGAGTTCATCGCTGAACCCGCTTGTGACCGCAGAATTTGAGAACAACAAGAAGGCTGTGGATGACGCCGTATCGTTAAACCCGATTACGCAGCAGGCAGGGATCCGGATCGATTCAGTCACTCCTGACTCCGGCTCCGCTAATCCTTCCGATGGAGGAACCCCCACTGTCATAACTGCTGACTCAAATAATGAAAGTCCGGCCAACACCGTGATCAACCCGGCGGCTACAGGGAACCCGGTTGTCAAACCGGCGGTAAATGAACCGGCAGCTGTTACTGCAAAAGGTGGTTATGTGATCATTACCGGAAGCTTCAAATCTGAAGAGAATGCGCTTTCCCACATTAATGCCCTGAAGGCCGAAGGATTCTCACCGGAGCTCGTAAAGGCAGCAAATGGTTATTTCAGGGTTTATGCAATGAAGTGCACCGACCTGAAAACGGCACAGTTCCGGAAGGACAGCCTTTCCAGGAAATTTCCGGACACCTGGATAACGAAATACCAGACTACTTTATAGTCGCACCGTTACCGGTCTTTTCCGAAGGAGCAACAATCACCAGCCTTCCGTCACTGTCCTCAGCCATAAGGATCATCCCTTTCGATTCAATGCCTTTTATTTTCCTGGGCTCCAGGTTGGCAACTATCGAGATCTGCCTGCCAATGAGGGATGCGGGCTCGTAATATTCAGCAATACCCGATACAATAATCCTCACGTCAAGGCCTGTGTCAATTTTCAGCTTGAGGAGCTTGGTCGTCTTAGGGACTTTTTCAGCCTCAAGGACTGTGGCTGTACGGATATCAACCCTTGAAAAGTCATCGAATGTTACGGGGCCCTTCGATGGGACTACTTTTGCCGCCGCAGTCTCATTGCTCTTTTTCGTGGCGGCCAGCTTTTCGATCTGCCCCGCGATCTGACTGTCCTCGATCTTTTCAAACAGGAGTTCGGGCTTCCTGATGGTGTGACCGGGCAGAAGCAGATCATCCCTACCGGCATCCTGCCAGGTAAACCCGTTCGCATTAATCCATCCCCTGAGCTTCTCCATCGAGAACGGAATGAACGGTTCGAGTACTATTGTAAGGTTTGCGGTTATCTGAAGGGCAATATTGAGTATTGTCTTTACTCTTTCCGGATCTGTTTTGACCAGCTTCCACGGCTCCGAATCGGCCAGGTATTTGTTGCCGAGCCTTGCGAGGTTCATCGCCTCCTTCAGGGCTTCCCTGAACCTGAACGACTCGAGGCTTGTTTCCACCCTGTTGCGGATCTGTGCCATCTCCCTGATCACACTTTCATCATTTTCGCCGGTCTTTCCCCTCCGGGGCACCTCTCCTCCGTAATAGTTCCCTGTGAGCACAAGGGTCCGGTTCACGAAATTGCCTAAGATGGCAACCAGTTCATTGTTATTCCGCGCCTGGAAGTCCTTCCATGTAAAATCATTGTCCTTGGTCTCCGGCGCATTCGAGCATAGGGCATACCTTAAGGAATCCTGCTTTCCGGGGAACTCTTCCAGGTATTCATGAAGCCAGACCGCCCAGTTGCGTGAAGTCGAGATCTTGTCATTTTCGAGGTTCAGGAATTCATTCGCAGGAACGTTGTCGGGAAGGATAAAGGTCCCCTCAGCCTTAAGCATGGCAGGGAAGATTATGCAATGGAAGACGATGTTGTCTTTCCCGATGAAATGGATCATCCTGGTATCCGGGTCCTTCCAGTACTTTTCCCAGTCGGGCGTAAGTTCCTTTGTTGCAGAGATATATCCTATCGGCGCGTCAAACCAGACATATAAAACTTTTCCTGCAGCCCCTTCCACCGGAACCGGGACACCCCAGTCGAGATCGCGGCTCACGGCTCTTGGCTGAAGGCCCTGGTCGAGCCATGATTTGCACTGCCCGTAAACATTCGTTTTCCATTCCTTGTGGTCCTCTAGGATCCATTTCTTCAGCCAGCCCTCATATTTGTCGAGAGGCAGGTACCAGTGTTTTGTTTCACGCAGCACCGGCTTGCTTCCACTTATGGTAGAATGTGGATTTATGAGATCGTTCGGACTGAGGGAAGTGCCGCATTTCTCGCACTGGTCACCATATGCGTTCTCGTTACCGCAGTTTGGGCATGTTCCCATTATATACCTGTCGGCGAGGAAACATCCGGCCTCTTCATCGTAATATTGCTCGGTGGTCTTTTCAATGAACTCCCCCTTATTGTACAGCTTCAGGAAAAATTCGGAAGCCGTGTTATAGTGGACCTTGTTCGATGTACGTGAATAAATATCGAAGGCAATGCCGAAATCCTCGAAAGCCTTTTTATTGATCGAATGATACCTGTCGACTACTTCTTTTGGTGTAACGCCCTCATTGCGTGCTTTTAAGGTGATAGGAACCCCATGCTCATCAGAGCCGCAGATAGAAATGACGTCGGCTCCCCTGAGCCTGAGGTATCTTGTATAAATATCAGATGGCACATAAACTCCGGCGAGGTGTCCGATATGAAGCGGACCGTTGGCATAGGGAAGGGCAGAAGTGATAAGATATCTTTTAAAATTCTTCATAGTGTTGAAAATGAATCGGTATCATTTAGTAAAATTGCACAAAGATAATGTTTATTACAGGAGTTGTACCTGTGAGCCCGGTTGAATTAACGATGCAAAACATATAAACAGGATGGCAGTACAAAAGTTGATACCCCCTTATTTGAAGCCCGGTGATGAGGTTGCGATCATATCTCCGTCATGGGCTGTAGATGAAGATAAAATAGACAATGCGGTCAGGTTTCTTGAAGGATGGGGCCTCAGGGTAAGGCTGGGCAGGAATGTGCTAAGGCGGTCGGGTCCGTTTGCCGGGAGCGATCCTGAAAGGCTCGGCGACCTCCAGGCGATGACGGATGACCCGCGCATCAAAGCGGTCTTCTGTTCAAGGGGAGGTTACGGGATGATAAGGATAATCGACCGGCTCGATCTCTCACCGCTGAAAGCGTCGCCCAGGTGGTACATAGGCTTCAGCGACATTACGGTCCTGCATATCTGGCTCAGTGAGGTGGCAGGCATTGCCTCGGTCCACGGGGAGATGCCCCTTAATTTCGGTGATGAAGGTAAAACACCGGAATCATTCGAGACGCTGCGCAGCGCATTGTTCGGCGGATATGGAGGGATCAGGTGGGAAGGGAGAGCGCTCAGGCCCGCCCTCGCCTCGGGCGAGGTGACAGGCGGCAACCTTTCGCTGCTGTACAGCCTGATCGGCAGCAAGGCTGAGCCGGCTACGAGGGGCAGGATACTCTTCATTGAGGATGTCGGGGAATATTATTATCATCTCGACAGGATGCTCGAATCATTAAGGCTGGCCGGAAAACTCGGGAGGATCTCGGCACTGGTCGTCGGCGGCATGATCAGGATGGAGGATACAAAGATCCCCTGGGGAAAGACAGCGGAGGAGACTATTGAACGAACGGTGTCAGGATTCGGCTTCCCGGTGTTCTTTGATTTCCCTGCAGGGCACATCAGCGACAACCGTGCGTTCTACATCGGCCGCCATGCAACGATCAGTCCCGGAAGGGGCTCGTTTACGCTCGCCTATGACTGATCTTCAGAATGCTGAGATCAGAAGGTCGAGATCCTTCGAAATGATACCGAATTTCTGGCCCAGGGTTTCATTGGTCAGGATACCGTTGAAAATGTATACACCCTTCCGTAGCCCGGGGTCCTTTTTGAGCAGCTGGGTTATACCCCCGGCTTCAGCAATGTTCTGAAGGAGGGGATTGAATATATTGCTGAGTGCAATGGAGGCGGTCCGGGCGACCCTTGAAGGGAGGTTCCACGCCGAAAAATGGATTACACCGTACTTTTCATAGACCGGGTCCTTAAGTGCCCGGCATTCGGTCGTTTCGATGCAGCCCCCGCGGTCTATGCTCAGGTCTATGATCACCGATCCCTTCTTCATGCTCTTGACCATATCTTCAGTCACATAATAATAAGGCCTGAGATCATCGAGCTCGATTGCCCCGATCAGGACATCGGCTGATTTCAGGGCTTTTTTAAGTACCTGGGGATGAAAGACGGATGTCTGGAGCCTCTGGCCGACCAGGTGCTGGAACTTCCTGAGGTTGTGAAGGGAGGTGTCGAAGATCTTTACCACCGATCCCAGTCCCAGAGCAGCCCTGGCTGCGTATTCCCCGGCGGTATTTGCACCGATGATAACCACTTCTGTCGGAGTAACGCCGGTGATTCCGCCGAGGAGCACCCCTTTCCCGCCGTGATGGTTGCTAAGGTAATCGGAGGCGATGAGGACCGAGGTAACGCCGCTGATTTCGCTCATCGATTCCATGACCGGCATCTCGCCCTTCGTATCGCGGATCTTTTCGAGCGCCACTGCTGTTACCTTCTTGCGGATGAGCCTGCAGAGGGTCTCTTCATCGAGTTTCAGGACATTAAGGAACGACATGACAAGCTGGTTGCCTTTCATATATTCCGATTCCTGGAGGGTGAACGGTGCAATCTTGATCACGGCATCGGCGCTGAATACCCGTGCCTGTGAATCGGTTATTATTGCACCGTTCTCGCTGTAGTCCTTATCCGAATAATTTGCCCCGGTGCCAGCTCCCTTCTGAAGGATTACCTCGTTGTCGCTTTCAACGAGCAGATTAACAGCTTCCGGAGTCAGTGCCACCCGCCGTTCGTCATTTTTCCTTTCAGCAGGGATACCGATCGAAATCCTTTTGTGCCTGATGGCTTTTTCGAGCTGCTCCTCCTTCGGCATGAAGGCAGTATTTCCAAGGCTCAGGTTCCCGTTTTTTCCTTTCTCGTTCATTTCAAATTATGCCTTAATCAGTCAAAGGTAAAAAAATTGAACAGAGCTGAAACAAGCTTGTCCTATGAAATTTCGAGGACACGCTGCTCATCCGCTTCAACCCTGATCCTCACGATGATCGTCCCCTCGGGTAAAAGATCCCCGATCATTTCGGGCCATTCGATAAAACAATACGATCTGCCCGTAAGGTACTCCTCGATCCCGAAATCATAAACCTCCTCCTGTTTCCTTATCCTGTACAGATCAATGTGAAACAAAGGACCATATCCCGGGGTTCGGTATTCGTTCACAATGGTAAATGTCGGACTGCTGACGATATCCCCTGCACCGAGATAACTGCACACCGCCTTGATTATGGTTGTTTTTCCTGCGCCCATCGGTCCGTGAAATGCGAAGATCCTTGCATCCCCCGCGGCGGAAATGAGCTGTTTTGCGGCTGAAGGCAGATGCTTTTTATCTTTTATCAGGATCCTCATCACCTTGGTGAATAGCGGTTAAACCGGTTCGAGGCACACAACAGGCAGCAGGATCTCCTGCATTGAAATGCCTCCGTGCTGGAAGGTATCCTTGAAATAGCCGGCGTAGTAATTGAAATTATTCTGGTAAACGAGGTAATCCTTGTTCAGTGCAAAAATATACTTGGATGTAAGGTTAGTCTTGGGCAGACCGGCTTTTTCAGGAAACTTCAACTCAAACACCTGCTTCGGGTTGTAATCAAGGTTCCTGCCCATCTTGTAACGAAGGTTTGAGGAGGTCTTCCTGTCGCCGACAACCTTTATCGGATTCTGCACCCTGATGGTTCCGTGGTCGGTGCTGAATACGATCCTTACCGGGTGGGCGGCAAGGGTAGTAAGCAGATCGAACAGCGGCGAATGAACGAACCACGACCTGGTGAGGCTCCTGTATGCTTTCTCGTCGTTTGCCAGGTCCCTGATCAGCCCGAACTCGGTCCTGGCATGCGACAGCATGTCGACGAAGTTGTAAACGAGGATGTTTATGTCATTGTCCAGCATCTGGTTTATCCTGTCGTTTACCTTCCTTCCTTCCTGGTTGCTGGTGATCTTATGGTACGACCATTTGTACCTTAATCCCTTACGTGTCAGCTGGTACCTAAAGAGATCCTCTTCGAAATTATTCTTCCCTTCCTCATCATCGTCATCAACCCAGAGCTCCGGAAGGATGGCGGCAATTGCCGACGGCATCAACCCCGAGAATATGGCATTCCTGCTGTACTGGGTTGCCGTAGGAAGGATGCTGTAATAGATGTCCTCATCTATGATCCTGTAAATGCCCGCAAGCTCGGTGGCGATCGTCCTCCACTGGTCGAACCTCAGGTTGTCGATGAGGATAAAGAACAGCGGTTTCCCGGATTCAATGTTCGGGAAGATCTTTTTAGAGAACAGTGAAGGGGAGAGCACCGGTTTTTCGGTTGTATCAGGATCGAGCCACGACTGGTAACTGTTTGTCAGATACCTGACGAAGGCATTGTTGGCATCATTCTCCTGGGTCCTGAGGATCTCGCCCATTCCGGGGTCGGTTGATTTTTCAAGCTCCGATTCCCAGAATGTCAGCTTCCGGTAGACCTCCGTCCAGTCGGTGAAGCTTCGTGCCGAGGAGATCATATTACCGATCCGGCTGAATTCCTGCTGGTAATTAGTGGTGGTCTTTTCTGTGATCAGGCGGCGCTGTTCGGTGATCCTCTTTATGGCAAGAAGTATCTGGTTGGGCTTGACGGGCTTGATCAGGTAGTCGGAGATCTCGGATCCGATGGCAGCCTCCATGATCCCTTCCTCCTCATGCTTGGTGATCATCACAACGGGAATGTCGTTCCTGATCTCCTTGATCAGCCTGAGGGTTTCAATCCCGCTCAGTCCCGGCATGTTCTCGTCAAGGAATATCAGGTCGTACGGATTCTGCTTCACCAGGTCCAGGGTATCGGTGCCGCTGTAGCAGATGTCTATTTCATAACCTTTATCCCTCAGAAAAAAAATATGAGGTTTGAGGGCCTCTATCTCGTCGTCGGTCCACAGAATTCGAATTTTTCTCATCGTTATTGGCGGGGATTGAGGCTGTAAAATTATCTATTCTTTCTGCCATTTAGGTAATTTTCCCTAAAGAAAATGTCATACCGTTCCGGATTTTTATCTTCTCCCAGCTTGATGAGATTGTCACCGCTGATCAGGAACTTCAGGTTCTTCCTGTCTCCGAGGTTCCTTATCTGCTTTTCTGCGCTGAAATTATTGTAGTATCCCCAGGCCTGGCTGTTGCTGGCGAACCCTGAAACCGTTACCGTCACATATTGATTATTGATGAGCAGCCCCTCGGTGCGGTAATTGGAGTTTGTGAAATTATCGATGTTGTAGCTGATCACATCAAATGATGCCTGGTTCACGTTGAATGACGGATCGAGTATGACCAGCATGAAGGAGTGGATCGCAGTAGTATCGGCTGTGTAAAGTGAAGAGGCGATCTGCTTGTCTTCCTCGGCTTTCAATTCCGGCACTTTCTGGTTCAGGTATGCCATAAGCTCTGAGGCCTTTTTACTTTCCTCTGATCCGGGCCATCCGGCAACAACCTTTCCAAGTTCCTCCTTGAAGCTTCGCTCGTCGGCGATCCTGGCTGTTGCATAGGCCTTCAGGAGCATGAATTTCGGTGCTAGGTCCCCGGCCGATTGCCCGGTGATCACCGAGTTGCAGATATTGATTGCATCGGTAAATAGTTCTGAGTTATATGCGTTATAAGCTATTTCGTACTGGATTTCAGACTGCTTCATTATTGCGAGCTTCTTTTTGAAGTAGTCAGGGTCGGAGAGGATCTTTGCGAACTCGCTCAGGGGATATTTCGAGAGCAGGCGCTGACGGTACGATTCAGCCTTCTGGCTATTGCTCTCACGGGTAATATTGTAGAGTTCGTACAATGCCTCGGGAACCAGGTCGCTGTCAGGGAATTTTGTGAGAATCGCCTCGTACGATTCGGTCGCCTTGCCCCTGTCGGATATTCTTTCATTGAATACACGGCCCGCCTCAAAATAAGCGTTTGCAATCTTCTCATTTGAAATTGCGACCAGGGAATCGGTCAGGGGCAGGTTCTTCAGGTAAAAATCCGGCTTTTTGTTGTCCCTTAAAGCTTTTGTTGTGTCGGAAGCATTCCCCTCGCCCTCTTCCTGCCCCGCAGCAATCTGGGTATTGATCCTCGCCTTGTTCGATCTCCTCCAGTTGTCCTCGAGCTTCCTGTCACCCCACCTCCTCCTGAATTCCGTCCTTCCGAAGGTCATCGCAGCCTGGTTATAGAAATACCATTTGCCTTCCTGTTCAATATTGTTCTGGTTCCGCCTCTCGTTTTCGTAATACTGGCCTATATTGGCCCTGTCGGCATAATCGGTCCTCTTCCCTTCGCTTTCTTCCTTCGTCACCTTTGCTATTATCCCGGTAATGAGGGCATCACGCTGAGACTGGGGCATCCTGGCCACTTTCTGGAGGCTGTCCTCCCTTTCAATTATCAGCAGTTGGGTTGTGAGTGCATTGAGGTTCTGCGATTTTGCGCGCAGCTCTTTGTAATCGGCGTATTTCTCATCGAGAAAATAGACAGTGCTGTCGTAATAAGTCCCTGCCTTCAGGTAATCGGGTTTCTTGTAGAAATGTTCGGCGAGAGCCAGGTACGACTTCCCCCTCTGATTCTGGTTAGATGAGGCAGCGGAAGCCGATTTCCTGTAGTAATCCGTTGCTTCTGCCTCCTTCCCTTCCTTCATCATCATGTTCCCGAGGGCATAATAGATCTGGTCGAGGAATTCCTTATTCTTTGAATCCTTCAGCATCCTCTCGAGCTCCTTTGCCAGCTCGGACGGATTCCCGGAATTCACGTCGAACACACCTGCAATGTTTATCCGTGCGTTGAATTCCACGTCGTAGGGGGGATTCATCCTGACGACATCCCTGTAAAGCGCCGTGGCCTTCTGTGAATCACCGGCCCGCTCGTAAAGCTGTGCCAGCAGATAGGTGTACCTTATCCTTGCATTCTTCCCGGAGATGTACCTTATCGAATTGATAAGCGGCTCAATTGCTTCCGGGTACATCTTCTGCTTCATGAATAGGTCGGCCAGGGTAGGGTAATAGAGCGATTTGAGCTCATTTGAAGACGATTCCTTTATCTCCAGATCGGTAAGCAGCCTTTTTGATGCGGCGTAATTGCCGGTCTCATTGTAGACCCTTGCCAGCCATATGTTCGACTCCGCCTTGATGTCAGGATCAGTTGCCTCGGCAATGCAGTAGGTGAACACCGATTCTGCCTCGCTGAACTCATGCTTGTAGAAACGTGCCCTCGCAATGAGGTAATAGCTGTCGTCGACCCAGTCGTTGTACTCCTTCCGCTCCAGAAGCGCCTTGTCGGACGGGGAGAGGTCACGCTTTACATTTATGTCGGGCTTTGCGGTGATCGATTTCAGGGAGATCAGCTTCGAAGCTTTCTGGATTGCCCTCTCCATGTCGCCTGAACAGATCGACGAGGTGGAGGGATCGCTGAATTCAAATATCCTCAGGAGCCCCGAATAGTCATCCCTGTACTGTTTGCTGATCCTTGCAAGGCCGGCTTTGTACGCCGCGTACCCGTTGAAATAGATATTGTACCTGGAGGTAAAGCTATGGTAAAACCTCGTCGTGCCCGTGTTCTTTTCAACCGAGCAATCCGAAAGGAAAATAAGCAATCCTAAATAAATCAGGAACTTATATGAGATCTTCCCGTACGTCAAAATATGACATTATAATACAATAAACTAAGTAACGGTTAGTATAGTATTTCAGGTCTGATTAAAATCGGGATGTGTCCGGATATCAGGCTGAAATAACCTTTTTTACTTCCGGGACTTCCTGCATGATCACCTGCTCCACGCCTGCCTTGAGGGTTTGCATGCTGTACGGACAGCCATGGCAGGCCCCGGTGAGCCTTACTTTCACGGTGAGATCGTCGGTGATCTCGATAAGGTCGATGTCACCCCCGTCGTTCTGGAGGTACGGCTTAACCCTGTTCAGGGCTTTCATCACTCTTTCCTGTACGCTTTTCTGATCAGTCATCTTAATTATCCAGTATTAATTTATTTTTCCACTCACTACTCACAACTCACAACTCACAACTCACAACTCACTACTTCTATTTACCCACTTCCACCCTGGTCGTCGGCCTTAACTCCCCACCCTGGTCGTCGGCCTTAACTCCCTGTTCCTCTGATCCACTTTCCTGACGAGCTCTTCGGCGAGCGACATGAACGCCCTTCCTGTAGGCGAGTCCTCGAGGGCGGCCGGATGCCCGCTGTCGCTTCCTTCGCATATGCTCTGGACTACCGGTATCTGGCCAAGCAGCGGCACGTTCATCTTCGCTGAAAGGGTTTTGCATCCTTCCTTCCCGAAGATGTAGTACTTGTTGTCCGGAAGCTCGGAGGGCGTAAACCACGACATGTTTTCGACAAGGCCCAGAACAGGAACGTTGATCTTCTCACTCCTGAACATGGCGATCCCCCTGACCGCATCGGCGAGCGCAACCTCCTGCGGTGTGCTCACGACTATTGCACCGGTCACCGGCACCTCCTGTACGAGTGTCAGGTGTATATCGCTGGTCCCGGGAGGAAGGTCGAAAAGGAGGTAATCGAGCTCACCCCAGTCGCCCTGCGTGATCATCTGCCGCAGGAAGCTCGAAGCCATCGGCCCCCGCCATACCACTGCCTCTGCAGGATCGATGAAGAATCCTGCGGAAAGTACCTTCACTCCGAATTTTTCTGCGGGGATGATATAATCGGTATCACCTCTCCTCTTTATTTCAGGCCTGAATTCTTCCGCGCCGATCATCCTGGGAACAGAGGGCCCGAAGATATCTGCATCCAGGAGCCCGGTCCTGAAGCCTTTCCGTGCCAGTGCAATTGCGAGGTTCACGGCGATTGTCGTTTTCCCGACTCCCCCCTTGCCCGATGAAATGGCGACAATGTTCCGGACGCCGGGCAATGCTTCATTCCCTTTCACCGGCTCTTCCCTGGCTGATGTCTTTGGTTTGACCTTAATTTCCCTGATTACCGCCTCGCTGCCTAATGAGTCTTTCAGCACCCTGGCTATCGAGCTCCTGACTGACGACAGGAACGGATCATTCGATTTATCCGGCGCCAGTGTAAGGGAGATCCCCGTTTCGTCCGATTCAATCTCCGCTATCATCCCCAGCGAAACAATGTCTTTCCTTTTTTCGGGATGAATGACCCCCGACAGGGCTTTAAGTATCTGTTCCCTCGTGTACATTATGTTAAAATGGTCTTATTTTTATTTAAATTAATTATAAACAGCGTGCAAGTTTACCAATAATTTTCCTTTTGACAAAACTCACCTGAGTTCTTTTGACGGGTCCCAGAACTTATCCCTGTAATCGACAACTGTATTATCTTCAACACGAATGCCTTCATTTTCAAGCAGCTGCTGCATAGTACCGGAATTTCCGAAATGAAGCCTACCTGTTAACTCCCCGTTCCTGTTCACGACCCTGTGTGCAGGGATGAATTCCGGCCGCGTATGGCTGACGTTAAGGGCCCATCCCACCATCCTCGCCGATCTGCCGGTGGCCAGGTACCGGGCAATTGCCCCATAGCTGGTAACCCTTCCGTACGGGATCATGCTGGTGACTTCGTAAACCCCCGAAAAGAAATCGTCATTATCCTTTTTCTTTCCCGGCATCACTTATTTTCTTATCTTTTTCAAGCCTGAATGCAAGATGGCATATTTTCATCCCATCCTTGAGGAAGATGTCCTCGTAATGGGTCCTTATCCCAAGGATTCTCTCAGTGCGGGTATTCTCCTGCGCCTCCCCCCCGGACCAGGCCTTCCCTACTTCCGCCATTTTCGCGGCGCCGGGCGAATAGAGGTCGCTTGTCTCAAACAGGATCTCCAGCGAATTTGAGAGTGCCAGGTTCCTGGTATAATTGAACAGCTCGAAATTGTCGGTTTTCAGATGGATCAGGCCCCCGTCCTTCATGATGACACGGTATTTTTCAAGGAACCACGGACAGGTTAGCCGCTTGTTTGAATTCCTCTTGCCCGGGTGGGGGTCAGGAAATATCATCCAGATCTCGTCTACTTCATCTTCGGCAAAGAACGAGCTTATGAATTCGATACGGGTCCTGAGGAATGCAGTGTTGGACAACCCGGTTTCAGAGGCAGTTTTTGCCCCGCGCCACATCCTGGCTCCCTTGATGTCAATGCCTATGAAGTTCCTGCCGGGGAAGATGGATGATAGGGAGGTTGTGTACTCGCCCCTGCCGCATGCCAGCTCGAGGACTACCGGGTTATCATTCCGGAAAATATCTCTCCTCCAGTTGCCCCTTACAGGATGGGGTTTCCCGGAAACATCCTCTGCAGCAGGCTGGATCACATTCGGAAAGGTACCCAGTTCAGCCCACCTGGCAATCTTATTTTTTCCCACTTTTCAGCGACTCTTTACCGGTTTTCGTCACCCTGATGCCGAAATCATAGATCCCCCTGAGCGATTCACTCCTCATACCGTGCTGTATCTTGAAGGAATAGGTCCCGGAGGCCGGGAAGAATACATTTGACTTGAAGGGCAGGACGGTCTCCCTGATATCTCCGAATCCCCTGCCGGCCCTTTTGCCTTTTTCGTCAGCCAGGAAATACTGAAGCGTGTCGGTAATGCTTTTGCCGGCGGGAGATGTGGTAGTGACGAACAGGTAAATGTTCCTGAAAGGATAGGAAACGCTGGTGCGGATGAGGAACGAAATATCGTTGCCATTGAGCGTATCCTTTACAGGGACGCTGAAGATGGGAGTATTCGTAAGTTCCCACGTCCTGGCAGGCATGGGTTTTGAATCGGTATAGACGATATTGCGCCCGCACGAAACCGACGCTGCCGCAAGAAGAAGGATGATGGGCAGGCTACTTGTCCTTTTTGGCATTAAATTTCCTGTTTTTTCTTTTGAAGGAATTCTTATGGTGCTTGCGCTTCTCCTCTGGAACATCGAACCTCGTAAGGCTGTTGTTCTTGAGCAGGTCGCCGGAATGTGATATCGCTTCCTGCATATCGCTGCCTGCCAGGAGCTTGTCGGGCTTGAGGCCCCTCCTGTTCAGCGCCTGGATCTCCCTGACTCTTTCCACCGGTACCGCAACCAGATTGGTAGGTAAGTGGGGATCGGAGGTATACCAGAAAATATTCTTGTGAACTTCCATCTTCTGGAAGTACATTGTGCCATCGGAAAGTTCGAGGGCGGTTTCCCTCGGAGGGAATGTACGCTGTGCATCCACGTAGCAATCGAACTCGAAGTTCAGGCAGCACTTCAGCTTGCTGCATTGGCCTGCCAGCTTCTGGGGGTTCAGCGAAAGCTCCTGGTATTTGGCATGGGTAGTCGTTATCGAGGTGAAATTTGTGATGTGGGTTGCGCAGCACAGCTCCCTTCCGCACGATCCTATCCCTCCGATCCTGCCGGCTTCCTGCCGGGCGCCGATCTGCCTCATCTCGATCCTTACCTTGAACTCGTCGGCAAGGACCTTGATGAGCTGCCTGAAATCAACCCTCTCATCTGCAATATAGTAGAATATTGCCTTGGTCTTGTCACCCTGGTACTCCACATCGCCGATCTTCATATTGAGCTTAAGCTCCTCAGAGATCTGCCGTGACCTGAGCATCGTGGGCACCTCGAGCTTTTTGGCTTCATCCCATTTCTGGATATCCACAGCTTTTGCTTTCCTGTACACTTTCTTTAGATCATCCGCCTGGGGAACCGATTTGAGCCTTTTGAGCTGCTCGCAAAGCAGGGGGCCGACCATCGCGATCCGTCCGATATCATGTCCGGGAGAGGCTTCAACGGCTACTACATCACCGATCTCGAGCCTCAGGCTGTTGACATTCCTGTAGAATCCCTTGCGTGTGTTCTTGAACCGGATCTCAACCACATCCGATTCAACGGGCGAACAGGGAATCTCACTGAGCCAGTTGAATGAGTCGAGCTTGTTGCATCCAGGTTTATATGTAATATCAGGAAGATGAAGTTCCTCTCCATGCTGTCCTGTCAAATCATCAATCTCCGTCATGGAATATGCTGATAAAATTTTCCGCAAAAATAGTGAATAAATGGATCAAAATCAATTGCCGGTGAACAATCACCTTTGAATCAATCTTGTAACCTTAATGGCCAGGTCGAGGAAGATTATTTTTGCATTTCCGTTTGCCTCGACATGGGAGCTGGCGAGGTTAAGCTCTTCACTTAGCTCTCCGATGTTCTGTTCGTTTATGAAGGGATGGAAATTCTTCGAGAAGTCAGCCTCCCTGCCTGTAAGAAAGACAATCTGTTTCCCTGTCTGGCCGAGCGTGAGCATCAGGTTCTCCCTTGTCAGGCGGAGAGCATAGGCCAGGAAGTTCTTCTGCCCCTCCCTGCCGATCGCTGACATCTCATCCGACCATGTGACGATTGATGCGACGTCCCTCCTCCAGGCATGTCTCATAAGGGCTTTGAACCGGTCGAGGTTGCCAAGCGAGGTCTCCTCGTTCCTGCACAGCTCTATTGCCCTTGCAATGTTCCCGTTGGCCACTTCTGAAATGTCGGCTGCTGACGACTCGCTTGTATGGCACTGATCGGACAGGTACCAGGCGATCTCCTTTTTTGTGAACGCGGGGATATTGACCATCTGGCACCTTGACAGGATCGTAGGGATGACCTTATCCGGTTCCTCCGATACAAGCAGGAACAGGGTCTTCTCGGGCGGCTCCTCGATCATCTTCAACAGCTTATTGGCGGCACTGAGGTGCATTTTCTCTGGGAGCCAGACAATCATTATCTTGAAATCCGACTCGAAAGCCTTCAGGTTCAGCTTTTTGATTATCTCCGCAGCTTCTGAAGCAAAGATCAGTCCCTGGGCATTTCCCACTTCGATGAAACCGAGCCATTCATTCAGTGTGAAGAACGGGGAACGCTTGAGGAACTCCCTCCACTGGGCGATATAATAGTCGCTTACAGGCTCGCTGTTCTTCTTGTCCTTTATGACGGGGAAGACGAAGTGAAGATCGGGATGGATGGACTTTTCGTATTTTACGCACGATTTGCACACGCCGCAGGAATCAGTGCCGGACCTGTTCTCACACGAGATGTACTGTGCATATGCGAGGGCAAGTGCAAGCGAGCCGCACCCTTCTGGCCCGGCAAAGAACTGTGCATGGCTCACCCTTTCCTCCCCGACCGACCGCCTCAGCTTGACAATGGTCTCCTTATGTCCTGGAATATCCGAAAACTTCATCTCTCAGCGGCTGGCTACTCCAGGGCTTTCAGAACTGACTCATAATCGGGCTCCTCCGCGGTTTCAGGGACAAGCTGGGTATATGTTACCTCTCCTCCTTCATTTATTATTACCACGCTCCTGGCATAGAGTCCTTTGAAAGGTCCTTCGAGGGTATCAACCCCGTAATCCCTGCCGAATGCCGTATCCCGGAATCCCGAGAGGGGAATTACATTTTCGATGCCTTCGATCGAACAGAAGCTTGCATGAGCAAAAGGCAGGTCCTTTGAAATTGCCAGGACAGTGGTATTCCTGATTCCGACTGCCATCTGGTTGAATTTCCTCATAGCTGCAGAGCATACGCTAGTGCCCACGCTTGGGAATATGTTGAGGAGTAACCTCTTCCCCTTAAAGTCCGACAATGATGCCTCGCTCAGATCGGTCCTGACAAGGGTGAATCCCGGGGCCTTACTTCCTTTGGCCGGAAGATCACCTGAGATCTTTACCGGGGTGCCTTTGAATTTGATTGTTGCCATATTTTTCTTCAAAAATAGTTAAACTTTTAAGAAGGTGAAACACATCTATCTAACTCCGTGTCTCCTCTGCGTTCTCTGAGTAGCAATATAATCCTTAATAAGAGATCCGCCAGTCGATAATTCCCAAAAAAAATGTAGGTTTGTGATAATAATTTTACAAATTACCATAAAACGCTTGATATATGAAAATGATCCAGGACTTCAATTTCAAAGGAATTAAGACCATTGTCAGAGTTGATTTCAATGTTCCGCTCGACAAAAAGACCTTTGTCGTTACAGACGACACCCGCATCAGGGGTGCCCTGCCGACAATCAAAAAGATCCTTGCCGATGGCGGATCGGTTATTCTCATGTCACACCTTGGCCGCCCCGAAGGCAGGGTGGAGAAATATTCTCTTAAGCCTGTCCTTCCCGTTCTTGAAAAATATCTCGGGCAGAAGGTCCTGTTCGCAGACGATTGCCTCGGTGAATCTGCCGTTAAGATGTCGGCTGAGCTAAAGCCTGGTGAGGTCCTGCTTCTTGAAAATGTGAGGTTCTATCCGGAGGAGGAGGGTAAGCCGGTGCTTCCTGAATCAGCAACCGATGAGGAGAAGAAAGCAGCCAAGGCTGCACTGAAGATCAAGCAGAAAGAGCTTGCAAGGAAGCTTGCTTCCTATGCAGAGGTATATGTGAATGATGCTTTCGGGACAGCCCACAGGGCTCACGGGACAACAGCCGTTATCGCTGACTGCTTCCCCAAGGACAAAATAATGTTCGGGTTCCTGATCAACAGCGAGCTGGCTGCGATGGACAGGGTCCTGAACAATTCCCAGCGCCCGTTTACCGCCATTATGGGTGGTGCAAAGGTCTCCGACAAGATCCTTCTGATCGAAAACCTTCTCAACAGGGTCGACAACCTGATTATCGGCGGAGGAATGACTTATACCTTCATCAAGGCACAGGGCGGGAAGATCGGAAAATCACTCTGCGAGGAGGATAAGCTTGACCTGGCCCTCCAGATAATTGCCAGTGCGAAAGAGAAGAAGGTTAACCTCTACCTGCCGGTTGACAGCCTGAACGGCGACAGGTTCGAAAATGAGGCTGAAACCAGGCTCACTGCAGCTGATGCCGTGGATGACGGATGGCTTGGGATGGACATCGGCGGGGAATCAATCAGGATCTTTTCCGAAGTTATCGCGAAATCCAAGACCATCCTGTGGAACGGACCGATGGGAGTGTTTGAAATGGAGAAGTTCTCAAAGGGGACAACAGCCATCGCAAAGGCCATCGCCGAAGCTACCGCCAAAGGCGCTTACAGCCTTATCGGAGGTGGTGATTCGGTTGCCGCGATCAACAAGAACGGGCTTGCCGACAAGGTTAGCTATGTATCGACCGGCGGCGGGGCAATGCTCGAATACATGGAAGGTAAAAAGCTCCCGGGCATCGTCGCCATCAGGGGAGAATAGAATCAAGAGTTTTTACCACAGGGTGTTACGGAGTTCGACAGAACCAGGGCTCCGTAACACACTGGTTAAGATACCGGGGCTGAAAATGGTCCTTGTGAACAAAGCCTGCCAAAACAGGTTATCCATACAAGAGGCTATGAAAAAGACAATTATAATCTTCGCAGTTGCTTTTCTTACTGTCTGCGGTTGCTCCAAATCAGGCAATTCCAATTCGGGCGGAACTGAAACCATAGAAACGACATTGTTCGGAACCGGTCCATATTACGCATTGGGTTTCTCCTTTTCAACGGGAAGCCAGGTCTCGACCCTTGCCAGCCCGGGACCTGATATCACCTTGCTGGCATTGCCCGATAACGAAGGAAACGTGGGCAGCCTGATGCTTCAGGCCGATAACTTCAAAGATTCATTTTTCAAATTCGGGGAGTATTCCAGTAACAGCGATGCGCAAACAGCCTACAATAATCTTACGAGCGCCTCTGTTTCGCAGTGGGAGGCAACAGCGGATTCCGTGAAGCCGTACCAGGTGTGGCTTTACAGGACAGGCAGCGACACCTATGCAAAGTTCAGGATCGTGAGTACTGTCGGGGAAATAAGGAGCGGCATTGCATACGGCTCCTGTACCTTCCAATGGAAATACCAGCCCGACGGTACCTTAACCTTCCCTTCTAAATGAACAGGGATCTTCCCGGGTCAATATTCAGTATCAATAATCCTGGCCAGTTCCGCGAAGCTGCGCTTCAGATATTTAATTTCCAGGCCGAAAAGAACAGTGTATACCGCGATTATATTTCATTTCTCGGAAGAAATGCGCTGGAGATAAAGGCGATCTGCTCAATACCGTTCCTGCCCGTAGAGCTTTTCAGAACCAACAGGATAATAACGGGCGACAAACCGGCTGAGACCGTATTTGAGAGCAGCAGCACAACAGGTAATGTACCTACGCGGCATTACATAAGCGATCCCGGGCTTTACGAAACCAGCTTCCTCAGGTCATTCAGGATATTCGTGGGGGAGCCCTCTGACTACCTTATTGCGGCCCTCCTGCCATCGTACCTCGAAAGGAGCACTTCTTCGCTTGTCTATATGATGGATCGCCTGATCAGGGAGACCGGAGATCCTGGGAGCGGCTTCTACAGGAATGAGACCGGGAAGCTGCTCAGAATGCTTGCCGGGGCAAGGAAGGGAAACCGGAAGCTCCTTCTTCTTGGCGTCAGCTTTGCACTTCTTGACCTCGCCGAGGAATTCTCCCCCGACCTTTCAGGCATTACTGTCATGGAAACCGGGGGGATGAAGGGAAGAAGGAAGGAGATTACCAGGCAGGAGCTCCACATGATACTGAAGGAACGGTTCAATGTCCCGGCGATCCGTTCGGAATACGGGATGACGGAGCTGCTCAGCCAGGCTTATTCGGAAAGCGATGGAGTGTTCCACGCACCTCCGTGGATGAAGGTATTGATCAGGGATCCGCAGGACCCGCTCTCGTGCACCGATGAACCGGGCATTACGGGAGGGATAAATATTATTGACCTGGCAAATTATTATTCATGCTCCTTTCTGGCAACGGGCGATCTCGGACGGCTTCATGAAGACGGCGGGTTCGAGGTGATCGGCCGTTTCGACGATAGTGAGATCCGAGGGTGCAACCTGATGGCGGAATGATTAGGTTCTGCATGTTCTGCAGGTTTTGAATGTCTGGGAGATCACCAACGACCTGCAAGACCTGCCCTGTCAGTCCCCCCTGGCCCCCTGAAGGGGGTAAGATGGTGCCCGGCTTATTCCCCCGCCCGGTTTTAAATCCCCAGTTTTGTCCTGATCTCTGCCGGGATTGCTGCCTTGTTAACCATGATAAACAGAGTCTTTGCCCTTACATAGCTGAGCGACATGTTGAGGTAGCCCCCGAACGGGCTCCTGTCGGTTCCCCAGGAATTCTTGGTCTTATAGTAAACGGTTCCGTTCTGGTCCTGGACGATGCCAGTCAGGTGCATCAGGTGGTCATCGGTTGTGGTGAAGTTCTCATAGCCTTTCTGACGGATCTCCTGGGTGACACCGATCTCCGGCCCTGGCTTCAGCACTGCCTCGATCGGGCCCTGCGATCCTGGTCTCTCGAACCTTGCCCTGTCTGTCATTGCCCGTGAATTGTCAATGACGGGGTTGACAGCCACGCCGTTCGAATGGGAGAATCCCCTTTCGCTCACATCGCCGTCCCAGTCGACGGTGTACCCGTTATTCAGCGAGTAGTCCATGATCGCGATCAGCTCGTCAAGCGGGACATTGTAGAACCTTGCCATGGTCCAGTTGTCGGGGACCTCCAGCAGGCCCTGGGTGTAGAATGGGAAATGCGTGAACGAGGTTATTTCAACATAATCGGAAGGGTTTATTCCAAGGCTCTCGGCGAAGCTCTTCGGGGTGTAGCTCACACCCTTATATGTGAATGTTTCGGGAACCTTCCCGAGATAGGTATCGAGGATATCATTCACGATCATGTGGTACTGCTGGCTTTCATTCTTCCTCTGGACCGGGACGGCGGCAACTGCATCGATAAATGCCTGGAGCTCGCCGTGGTTATGAGTCGGGGACCCGTAATTGAGCCCGGGATAGACTTCATCCGGGACGATCCCGTCTTCGGAAAAGATCCTCATCCAGTCGTGCGAGAGGCTCCCCGGACCGGTATTTCCCTTTCCCTGGCGAAGGTAATTGTCCTTTAGCCTGTCAGTATAATTATTCCTCACGATGAACATTTCTGAAAGGTCATATTCCCCCTTGCCCATCCTTAGCAGTTCTGATTCAATGAACGATGTAGTTGCAAAGCACCAGCATGTTCCGGTGCTTGCCTGGTTCTTTACCGGTGTGGCTTTAAGGTCGACGACCGTAGTGAATTTATACCCTTCATCCTCCTTTTTTGCATCAGCATTTTTCTTCTGTGCAATGGAAGGCATGGAAAGCAGAAGGGTCGCGGCAACAAGTATTAAAGATCTCTTCATGATATCATTTGTTTTAAAATTTTTATGATCATAGGGATTTTCAAAAATAAGAAAACAGAAGATCAAAATTACCAAAAATCCGGTGGATTTTTATTTATTATTTGGGCCGGAGACCAGCTCATATGAATGATCAATCCATTTAAATATCTCATTATCAGGGATTGAACCGTCGATATAAACCGTGTTCCAGTGCTTCTTATTCATGTGATACCCGGGGGTGACAGCCTGGTAATGCTCCCTGATCTCAATGGCGTAACCGGGATCGCACTTCAGGTTAATGCTCAGCTCCCCGTCAAGGTTGGCGAGAGCAAAGATCTTTCCATCAACCTTGAAAACAAGAGTATCCTCACCGAACGGGAAGCTCTCGGTGACTCTTTTCTTCATGAGGCAATACTCCCTTAGCGATTCGACATTCATAAGCCCTATTTTAAAGTGGGATAGAAAGCGTACTCTATGTGTTCGAGCCTGAATCCTTCACCTTCACCCTCAATGATTATGACATCAAACCTGCACTCCTTGCTTATATTGAAGCGGCGTACATAATTTTCCGCGGTATAGATCATTGAGCTTCGTTTTTCCCTTGTGATCGATTTCCTCGGGTCATCCACCGGCCCTTCTGATCTCGTTTTCACCTCGACGAATACGATATATTCATGGTTCTCGGCAATGATATCGACCTCGTTCCTGCCTGAGACCCAGTTCCGGTTGCGGATCCTGTAGCCTTTCCCGAGCAGGTATTCCGCTGCCTGATCCTCACCTTTCCGCCCCAGGGATTTTGAATCGCTCATATTCGCTTGTATCAGGTTTTGACTGTCAGATCTCGATAAGCTTGTTCTTTATCGCAAAAAGAATAAGGCTCGCAGTGTTCTTGGAGTTGGTCTTTCCCAGGAGGTTGGCCCGGTGCTTGTCGACGGTCCGCTTGCTTATGAACAGGTTCTCGGCGATCTCCTGGTTCGATAATCCCTCGCAGATCTTAAGCAGGATCTCCTTTTCCCTCTTTGAGAGGTTGGCGGATTTGCTTTCGTTCTCGCGGTGCTTGATCTTCTGGATCACGTGATAGAGGAGCTCCTGGGAAAAGTAGCTTCCCCCTTTTGTTACCGTCATTATTGCCTCCTTGACCTCCGAAATGTCGGAATCCTTCAGGAGGAATCCCTTGGCCCCGGCATCCACCATCTTGTAATAATATTCCTCCTCACCGTACATAGACAGGGCAATTACCTTGAGGTCGGGACAAATCCTGGTCCCCCTCCTTGTTGCCTCAACCCCGTCCATCTCGGGCATGTTGATGTCCATAAGGGCGATGTCGGCTTTTGTATTACGAATTATTTTGAGGAACTCCTCTCCGTTTGAGGCTTCACCTGCAACTTCAAAATCGGGGAAGGCGTCCAGGAGGATCTTGAGTCCGTTACGGAAAAGCTGGTGATCGTCTGCAATTATTATCCTTATTTTTTCCATTGCCTGTCGGAGGATTGTTATACCTATTCAGTGATCTTGATCAGGGCGCTGATCCCCTTGCCCGGGGTGCTTTCCAGGATGAAGACGCCGTCGACCGACCGTACGCGGGTCTCGATATTCGACAACCCCATACCTTTCTTATCTTCCTCTTCGAGGGATGATGTATCAAAGCCGCGGCCGTTATCATAGAAGTGCAAGGTAATGATTTTTTCAAGCTTATTCAGCTCTATATCGATTCTGGAAGCGCCTGAATGCCGGATTGAGTTGTTTATCAGCTCGCAGGCCGCCCTGTAAACCACGACCTCCTTGTCGGTCTCGAGCCTCTGGTTCTCCATGTTCGATTTAAAGTTGATCTCAATTGTTTTTGTCTGGTTGATCTTTGTCGTGAAGGCTCCGAGAGCGCTTGAGAGACCGAAATTCGATAGCACATGGGGGCTCAGGTTGTTCGAGATATCCTTCAGCGTGTTGATAGCCTCGTTGATCAGGTGGTTTGTATTGCTGAGTATGACAGTCCCTGAGGGATCGGTGATCCGTTCATTGAGCGCTGAGAGCGACATCTTGATCGTCGACATCAGTGGACCCAGGCCGTCGTGAAGGTCCTTTGCAAATCTTTTCCGCTCGTTCTCCTCGGTATTGATGATGGCGGTGATGACCCTTTTCTCGGCACGTGCCCGGTCGATCTCTGCCCTCTTCAGGGAGTAGAACAGTTCCCTCATCAGTATCACACCGGTAATTATCATGAACGATATGATTACACCTACCCACTCATCAATGATCTGCCAGGTATAGGAAGGAGTGCCGCGGAAGAACTCGACCAGCTGGATTATCTTGTTGAGCGCCATGAGTGCAAAGGAGAGCGACAGAAGGATCCAGGACAACCTGTATTTCGTGAGCTTCATGAACCTCAGCGCTATAACGGCGGCGACTATCTGAAGGGCAATGGAAATTATCAGAGCAACTAACCTGACCATATATATACATCATATTTATAGTACAAAAATAGGAGTAATTTATGTAACGGCACTCCTTTTTACTACCTTTAGGCGAACAAACCTGCTTTATGAAAATCCTTTATAATATTGGTATTCACTTTTATACCATACTCCTTAAAATCATTTCCCCAATCAATTCGAAAGCTTTCCTGTGGATAAGCGGGAGGAAGAACTGGGAAGCGGACCTGAAGAAAAAGATCGATCCCGCCGACAGGAATATCTGGATCCACTGCGCTTCCCTCGGTGAGTTTGAGCAGGGCAGGCCGCTTATTGAGATGATAAAGAAAGTGAAACCCGGATACAGGATCCTTCTTACCTTCTTTTCACCCTCGGGTTATGAAATACGGAAGAATTATGACATGGCCGACCATGTATGCTATCTCCCGGCTGACACTCCGGGCAACGCGGAAAATTTCATCAGGATGGTCAACCCGGCCATGGTGATATTTGTAAAGTACGAATTCTGGAACAACTATATCCTGGCCCTTGCACGTAACAAGGTTCCCCTCTATCTGATCTCCGGCATCTTCAGACCGGGTCAGCACTTCTTTAAATGGTACGGTACCTTTTTCAGGAAGGTACTGTCCGCGTTCAACTACTTCTTCGTGCAGGATGAAAGATCAGAGGAGCTGCTCCGGTCTATCGGGATCGGGAATGTTGCCGTTACGGGTGATACCAGGTTCGACAGGGTCGTTGAAATTGCAGCGGAAGCGAGGGAGATCCCCGTTCTTGAAGAGTTCAGGGGAGGAGGGAAGCTGTTCCTTGCAGGGAGCAGCTGGCCGGGTGACGAGGAGATAATAGCGAGGTATATCAACAACCATCCCGGCGCGATGAAATGGGTCTTTGCGCCTCATGTGATTGATGCCGGGAACATCAGCCGCCTGGAGAGCCTGTTCAGGGTAAAGGTATCGAGGTTCTCACGTTTCACNCCCGGTGATGCGGGAGCGGAGGTCCTGATCATCGATAACATCGGCATGCTGGCATCGGCTTACCGGTACGCATGCATTGCGGAGATCGGCGGCGGTTTCGGCGCCGGTATCCACAATGTCCTGGAAGCTGCATGCTGGGGTGTCCCGGTACTCTTCGGCTCCCGTTACCGGGAATTCCGGGAGGCGGTTGACCTGGTCGAGCTTGGCGGGGCAAGGTGCTTTGAGAATTATGGGGAGTTTTCCTCGGCTGTTGATGAATGGCTTTCCGGTGACGGATCCTGTGCCAGGGCGGGTGCAGCGGCCGGGAAATACGTGAAGGAAAATGCGGGAGCCACTGCCAGGATCGTCGGGAAAATTTTCCCCTGAGATATTAACATCCTGGTTTAATAAGTTGTTAAAAACTTGTTGATGGCTCTTTTGAAGGCTTCATATAAAGAGTGGTAAATTGTTCATCCTGTTTTTGCATTGATCGTTAACCTTATAAACCTGTAAACCAATAAAATACCAAAATCTTATTTCTCAAACTTTACTAACCTTAATACTTATTTTATGATGAAACTTACAAAAAACGTTTTGTCGTTGATGTTGTTTCTCCTGATCCCGTTTCTGACGTTCGGGCAGGGGTCGACCACATCGTCGATGAGCGGTAAAGTGCTTGACAGCAAGGGAGCGCCCCTTGCCGGAGCCAGCGTAGTTGCCATACATGTTCCGTCAGGGACGCAGTATGCTACCATGGCAGACAATGCAGGGAACTACACCATTCAGAACATGCGTGTCGGCGGCCCTTATACAGTCAAGGTGTCGTTTATCGGTTTCACATCCAGCAGCTACACCGATATTACCCTGAAACTGGGTGAGACCTATGCCCAGGATGCCCAGCTTGGGGAAGCCACGAAAACCCTCGAGGAGGTTGTGGTTACCGGCGGGCTGAAGAACTCGATTCTGAGTTCCGAACGGTCCGGTCCGCAGACAAACGTCAGCAACCGCGACCTGAATGTCTACCCGAGCATATCCAGGGCAATCACCGACTTTACAAAATTCAGCCCTCAGGCCCAGGGCAACTCCTTCGGAGGCCGCGACGGCCGCTTCAACACCATAACGATCGACGGCGCTGCATTCAACAATAATTTCGGACTCAGCAGCAATCCGCTTCCGGGCGGTGAGGCTCAGCCGATCTCACTCGACGCAATCGAGGAGGTATCTGTAAATGTCGCACCGTATGATATCAGGATGTCACAGTTCACCGGTGCAAGCATCAATGCAGTGACAAGGAGCGGCGACAATTCCCTTAAGGGATCGGTTTACACCTTCCTCAGGCCGAAGAGCTTTACCGGTGCAAAGGTTGCCGGAAACAAGGTGGCCGGAGCCAACACAAGGAGCCAGCAGACCTTCGGGGCAAGGATCGGCGGAGCGATTATAAAGGACAAGCTCTTCTTCTTCCTTAACGGGGAATTTGAAAAGGTATCGATACCGGGTGTTGACTGGAAACCCAGCACCGACGGCGTCGCAGTCACTGAGAAAATGATATCGAGGACCACCGAGGCCGATCTTGCACGGGTAAAGGATTTCCTCGTATCACATTATAAATATGACCCTGGAAAATACAAGGATTTCGATCCTTTCCATAACCAAAACCACAAGATACTTGCAAGGATTGACTGGAATATCAACCAGAACAACAAATTCACCCTCAGGTACAATGATGTTGTCGGAACATCCGACCAGCAAACGAATGCAAACAGCGGACCGCCCAACCTCGCAAGAAACTCGGGCCGTATCAGCAGCCAGTCGCTCGCATTCTCGAATGCATTTTACGGATTCAAGAACACCGTCAAGTCGATCACCGGTGAACTTAACAGTACATTTGCAAACCAGTTCTCCAACAAGCTCCTGGCCAGCTATACTTACATCCAGGATACCAGGACCAGCAATTCCGACTACTTCCCGTTCGTTGACATCTGGAAGGACGGCGATCAGTACATGTCGTTCGGGTATGAGCTTTTCACATATCATAACAACGTGGTGAACAAAACCCTGAGCATCACCGACAACCTTTCGATCACCCTCAACAGGCACACCCTTACTGTAGGGGCTTCATACGATCATATGTTCTTCCTGAATTCATACATCCGTGAAGGGACCTCATATTACAGGTACAACTCCGTCGATGACTTTATTTCCGGCGCAAACCCGATCGGCTTCGGTGTTACCTACGGTTACAACGGTAATGATGCCCCGGGTGCTGACCTCTCATTCGGCTTCGGAGGCATTTATGCCCAGGATGAATGGGTGGCACTGCCTAACCTGAAAGTTACCTATGGCCTGAGGCTTGAGAGGGCATTCTACCTGAATGATATGCAGAACAACCCGGCAATTTCCGATCTCTCATTCAGGGACAACCAGAAAATGGATGTCGGCTCATGGCCGAAATCCCGCGTGATCATTTCGCCGAGGGCCGGCTTCAACTGGGATGTTTTCGGGAACCGTTCCTTCAAGGTACGCGGCGGAACCGGAGTCTTCACAGGATTGCTGCCTTTTGTCTGGTTTACCAACCAGCCTACCAACTCCGGGATGATCCAGGTCCCGGAAATCGGATGGGGCCCCGGGAATGCAAATCTTAACGGGCTCGCATTCCATCCTGATTACAAGGAATTCATAACCAGCAGGCCCGATCTCTTCCCGCAGGGCCCGAGCACCCTGCCCAGCGGTTCATCGCTGGCTGAGGTTGGCAAGGACTTCAAGCTGCCCCAGGTCTGGCGCTCAAGCATCGGGTTTGACGTCGAGCTTCCATGGAATATGGTGTTCACCGGTGAAGCAATGTTCTCAAAAGACATCAATGCAATCAAGCAGGTGAATATCAACGAAGCCCCCATCGCAGGATGGATGGCAGGTCCCGACCGTCGCCCGTACTTGACAGCCAGCAAGGTGCTCAGCAATATCTCGAGCGCAATGGAGCTCAGGAATACGAACAAGGGATTCCAGTACTCCTTCACCGGTCAGCTCATCAAGAACTTCACAAATGGTTTGTCAGGCATGCTTGCCTATACATACACAATGGCCAAGGACGTGACAACCAATCCCGGATCTAACGCATATTCAGCATTCTCATCCAACACCGCCATCGGAAGCCTAAACGATCCGGGACTGAGCTATTCAGGGTTCGCAGTTCCGCATAAGGTCATCGGCAACTTCTCCTACAGGATCGAGTATGGCAAGATGTTCGCAACCACCGTTTCGCTCGTTTACCAGGGTTACCAGACCGGCAGGTGGTCATATACATATTCGAATGACCTGAACGGCGACGGGATCTCATCCGACCTGATGTACATCCCGGCATCCAAGGATGAGATTAACTTTGCTCCTTACAAGAATATGTCGGCAACATCCGAGCAGGCAGCATTCTGGGACTATGTCTCATCGAATAAATACCTCAGGAACCACAAGGGCCAGTATGCTGAACGGTTTGGGGTCGTACAGCCGTGGCTGCACAGGCTCGACCTTAAGTTCATCGAGGATATCTATTCAAATCTCGGGACGAACAGGAAGTATACCGTCCAGTTCAGCATCGACCTGCTGAATATCGGCAATGCACTCGACAATTTCTTCTACAGGACCGGCATCTCGAGGGAATATCATAACTGGGGAGCATATTATTACAATCCTCTCGCAAGTTATGACAACGTCCGCCCGCTCACTGTTGTTACAAAGGGAACAGCATCCACCGAGCCCGTTTACAGGCTCAATTCGAACAGTGTTGAAGAATTCAGGACCAAGACGTTCCTCACGCCTAACGTAAACACCTCGAGCACATGGGGTTGCCTTATGGGGATCAGGCTAATATTCTGAAACTTAGGTTTTTTTTATAATTCATTAAAGGGTGTTCCGGAAGGGGCACCCTTTTCTTATTTATTACGCCACCCACCACACCGGAGACCCGAACGCCCCCCGGCCCCCTGAAGGGGGCGGCCTCCCAACCCCACCCGGGCGCCTCCCCCAACCCCCCTGGAGGGGGGCTTAAGACCATCTGTCATCGTACTCCACAACCCGGCGGGGACTTACTCCGCACCAAATGATCATAATCGGCATAAGCCTCGTAGAGGCTAAATATTGGTAGAAGATGAGTTAGTTCCTGATTGTGCGCCGGAAGATTTTCCTTGTTAAGTGTTAAATACCAGTACCGGCGCATAACCATGATCTTTATTAAGGCTACCAATATGTGGCAACGACAAAAATTATCCCCATTCGGCCTCGATTTGATTTGTAATTTGTGATTCGTGATTTGTGATTCGTGATAAAGTCCGGCAAACAGGCTAACAAGAAGACAACCAGTTAACCAGACAACCAGTTAACCTTTAAACCAGCAGACCAGCCGACCGGAAGTCCTGACTCTTCTAATCCGTTTTTTCATTATAAATCATCATGCGGATCCTGTTCTCAGTTAATAAGTGGTATTTTTTACCCCGGGTTTTTAACACTCAGATTATTAATGTTTTTGATTATCCGTTGTTAAACTGTTTGCATTTACAATGAGTTATATAGCTGATAATCAACAGAAAAACTGTCAGTTAATAACTAAGATGTCAAATGTTAATAAACTTGAAAAGTTTGTCTTGGATTCAGCTTGGTGCTCATGTAATTTAGCGATTACCCGCTTTTAACACCAGTGGCTGTTTAACCTCAACATTATCAAGGACTAACTGAATTTTAACGCTATGGCAGAACTATTTGTTCAGGAATCGGTTATTGCTTCAGAAAAACCTATTGAAGCTGATTCATCAGAGAAAGGAAAAAGAAACGTGGCGAAGGAAGAGATAAAAGAGGTGGAAAAAAAGACGGAAAAGACCACTTACACTCATGATGAAGCCGTAGAGGCAAGCATAGCTTATTTCAACGGAGATGAGCTTGCCGCGCGGGTCTGGGCAAATAAGTATGCGCTTAAGGATTCATTCGGCAACCTTTACGAAAAGACCCCCGACGACATGCATCGCAGGCTTGCCAGGGAGATTCACAGGGTCGAGCTTAAATACAAGAACCCGCTTCCCGAAGAGCTTATTTACGGTGTGCTGAAGGATTTCAAATATATAGTCCCGCAAGGCGGACCGATGACCGGGATCGGGAATGACTACCAGATCGCCTCACTGTCGAACTGTTTCGTTATCGGAAATGACGGGTTGAGCGATTCCTACGGGGGGATAATGAAGATCGACCAGGAGCAGGTGCAGCTCATGAAGCGACGCGGCGGGGTGGGGCACGACCTTTCGCACATCAGGCCAAAGGGAACACCCGTCCTTAACAGCGCGCTCACCTCGACAGGGGTCGTTCCATTCATGGAAAGATATTCAAACTCTACGAGGGAGGTGGCCCAGGATGGCCGGCGCGGGGCACTGATGCTCTCGATATCGATTAAGCACCCCGACAGCGGGAAATTCATTGATGCGAAGCTTGAAAGCGGGAAAGTAACGGGAGCAAATGTTTCTGTCAAGCTGACCGACGAATTCATGAAAGCTGTCGAATCGAACAGCAGCTTCAGGCAGCAATATCCCATAAACTCCCTGAATCCCGCATTCAAGAAAGATATAGATGCCAGCCTGTTGTGGAACAAGATAATCCATAACGCCTGGAAATCGGCTGAACCCGGAGTGCTCTTCTGGGACACGATCATCCGTGAGAGTGTTCCGGACTGCTATGCCGACATGGGATTTGCAACGGTTTCAACCAATCCGTGCGGTGAAATACCCCTGTGCCCCTACGATTCCTGCAGGCTGCTGGCAATCAACCTCTGCAGCTATGTGGATAACCCGTTCACCAAAAACGCTTCATTCAACTTCGAACTCTACAAGGAGCATGTCGGTCTTGCACAGAGAATGATGGATGACATAATCGATCTCGAGCTTGAAAAGATCGATGCTATCATCGCCAAAATCGAAGGCGATCCTGAATCGGAGGAGCTCAAGCATGTTGAAAAGAATCTCTGGAAGAACATCAGAAAAAAATCGCTGCAGGGAAGGCGTACCGGCATCGGAATCACTGCCGAGGGCGACATGCTGGCTGCCCTGGGGCTAAGATACGGAAGCGAAGAGGCCACCAACTTCTCGGTAGATGTTCATAAGACCCTCGCACTGGAGGCATATAAATCATCTACCTACCTGGCAAAGGAGAGGGGCCCGTTCACAATCTACGATTCGGAGCGCGAAAAGAACAACCCGTTCATCCAGCGGCTCAGGGAAGCTGATCCCGTGATGTACAGCAATATGGTCAAATACGGGAGAAGGAACATTGCCCTTCTCACGATAGCCCCCACAGGGACGACAAGCCTGATGACCCAGACAACATCGGGCATCGAGCCGATCTTTTCAGTATTCTACAAGCGAAGGAGAAAGGTGAACCCGAACGATAAAGATGTCAAGGTGACATTCAAGGATGAGGTGGGTGACTCCTGGGAGGAATTCAATGTGTTTCACCATAAGTTCATCGACTGGCTCAAAGTGAACAATTATGATCCTGAAAAGGTGATGAAGATGAGCGACGATGAGATCAACGCAATAATTGCAAAATCACCATATTATAAGGCCACAGCCAACGATGTCGACTGGATTGCAAAGGTAAGGATGCAGGGAGCAATTCAGAAATGGGTCGATCATTCCATCAGCGTCACCATAAACCTCCCGTCGGATGTGAAGGAAGATCTCGTCAGCGAGCTTTACCTTACGGCATGGAAATCGGGATGCAAGGGAGCCACTGTTTACCGCGACGGATCAAGGAGCGGGGTCCTTATTGCAGGCAAAAATGATATCCGCCAGGAAAGGCCCAGGCGCCCAAAGGTGCTCGACTGCGATGTGATAAGGTTCAATATAAACGAGGAGAAATGGCTCGCATTCGTCGGCCTTAAGGAAGGAAGACCCTACGAGATATTCACCGGGCTGGCTGACGAGGAGACTTTCCCGATACCAAAAACGATCCTAAAGGGAAAGATCATAAAGGTCAGGATGGAGGACGACAGGACCCGGTACGATTTCCAGTACACCGACAAATACGGATACAAGAAGACCATTGAAGGTCTTTCGCATATGTTCAAGCCTGAGTTCTGGAATTATGCAAAGCTGATCTCCGGGGTCCTGCGACATGAAATGCCGATCCAGGACGTAGTGAACCTCGTGCAGTCGCTGAAGCTCGACAGTGAGTCGATCAACAACTGGAAGAACGGGGTGGAAAGGGCTCTCAAGAAATATATCCCGAACGGCACCAAGGCAAAAGGGAAATGCGGGGAATGCGGTTCCGATAACCTTGTGTATGAAGAAGGGTGCCTGATCTGCAAAGACTGCGGATCATCAAAGTGCGGGTAAGGGTCCTATTTCAGCACTCCCAGTTTTCTCCCGATCTTTTCAAATGCCCCGATCGCCTTATCGAGGTGCGCGGTTTCATGGCCTGACGAAAGCTGAACCCTGATCCTTGCTTCTCCCTTCGGCACCACAGGGTAATAAAATCCCGTGACATAAATGCCTTCGTCAAGGAGGCCTGCGGCAAACTCCTGGGATAGCCTGGCATCATAGAGCATTACTGCACAAATAGCAGATTTTGTGGGCTTTATATCAAAGCCGAGACTTGTCATCCTTTCAATGAAGTATTCCGAATTCCTGTGAAGCTTATCCTGGAGTTCATTTGTTTCGGTCATCATATCGATCATCCTGATCCCTGCAGCCGCCACCAGCGGCGGGATCGAATTCGAGAAGAGGTATGGGCGCGACCTCTGCCTGAGCAGTTCGATGATCTCCTTTTTACCCGTGGTAAATCCGCCGATTGCTCCTCCGAATGCTTTCCCGAGGGTACCGGTGATGATCTCGATCCTTCCCTGCAGGTTAAAGAGCTCAGTGACGCCGCGGCCTGTCCTTCCGACCACTCCTGCAGAATGAGATTCATCTATCATCACCATGGCATCGTACTTTTCGGCAAGGGCTGCTATCCTGTCGACGGGAGCGACATTGCCGTCCATCGAAAAGACCCCGTCGGTCACGATGAGCCGGAACCGCTGCCGCATCGCCTGCTGAAGCTGTTTTTCCAGATCTGCCATATCGGCATTTGCATACCGGTACCTCTGGGCCTTGCAGAGCCTTACCCCGTCGATGATCGAAGCATGGTTAAGGGCATCCGAGATTATGGCATCATCCTCAGAAAGCAGCGGCTCAAACACGCCTCCGTTGGCATCAAAACAGGCTGCATAAAGGATAGTATCCTCAGTGCCGAAAAACCCGGCGATCTTCCTTTCAAGCTCCTTGTGAAGATCCGTGGTCCCGCAGATGAACCGCACCGACGACATGCCATAACCATGGCTGTGCAGGGCCTCTTTGGCGGCATCGACCAGCTTCTGGTTGTTCGACAGCCCGAGGTAGTTGTTTGCGCAGAAGTTGAGAACCTTATGCCCGGTGTTCAGTTCTATCTCCGCACCCTGCGGTGAAACGATTATCCGTTCATTCTTATACAAACCGGCTTCAGTTATCTCAGCAATCGTGCTGAGCAGATGGTTTTTAAATTGTGTATACATGGTGGTTAGTCTGTAAAGTCTGTAAAGTCTGTAAAGTCTGTAAAGTCAATTAATTAATAAGCTTATAAGGTTAATAGGTTTATGCAGGAGTGACTATTTAAGTGTTTTAATCAGACCGGAAAGCATTTTAGATATTTCAGATGATATTTTGTGCTGAGTATCAAAGTCTGCTTTTTCAAGGTATTTCAGATCTTTTGCAAGATGAAGCATAGATCGTACTTCTCCGCACGATCCTTTTGCTATGAATAAGAAATGCTTAAACTCGCTATCAGATTTTCGCTCAAATCCCTCGGCAATATTATTCATTACTGATACTGATGCCCTGCAGATCTGATCCTTAAATCCAAAGTCCTTTAAATCTTTGAAGTGTAAATATAACCCCAAACACATTTCTTTTGATTTTTGCCATGCCACGATATCTTCAAATTTCTCAATCTTCATTACTGACTTTCGACTTTATGGACTTTCGACTTTACAGGCTTAATCCCAGTTAAGAATCACTTTTCCGCAATTGCCGCTTTCCATGGCATCAAATCCTTTCTGGAAATCATCGATATGGTAGCGGTGTGTGATGACCGGTTCAAGGTCAATCCCGCCGATTATCATCTGTTCCATCTTGTACCAGGTTTCCCACATCTCCCTCCCGTAGATCCCCTTTAACGTTATCGCCTTGAAGATGATCTCACTCCAAGGGACTTCGAAGTTTGAAGGAAGAAGCCCGAGCAGGGCTATGCTTGATCCGTTGTACATGTTATCGAGCATCTCGGTGAATGCTTTTGGAGACCCTGACATTTCTAATCCGATGTCGAATCCCCTCATTCCCAGTTTGTTTACCGCATCCCGGATCTTTTCCCCTTTCGATGGATTAAGGGTGATGGTAGCCCCCATCTTTTTTGCAATCTCGAGGCGGTAGTCACTGAGGTCGCTTGCGACAATGAACCTTGCGCCTGCGAACCTGGCAATTGCGACAGCCATGCTGCCGATGAGGCCGGCGCCCGTTATCAGGACATCCTCGCCCAGAAGCGGAAATGAAAGGGCGGTATGGGTCGCATTCCCGAATGGGTCCATAATTGCGGCCCATTCATCCGGGATCCTGGGATCGAGCGGGACCACATTCGAAGAAGGGATCCTTACGTATTCGGCAAACGATCCGTCGATATTCACCCCGATGCCGATGGTGTTCTCGCAGACGTGCTCCTTCCCCCTGCGGCAGTTACGGCAATGCCCGCATGCAAGGTGGCCCTCGCCGGTGACCCGGTCGCCTGGCTTGAATATCGACACTCCTGCACCGGTCTTCTCTATGTATCCCATGTATTCGTGGCCAATAATCATGGGGGTTTTGATTGTTTTTTGCGCCCAGGGATCCCATTCGTAAATATGGAGGTCGGTTCCGCAAATAGCGGATTTTTTGACCTTTATTATGACATCGTTGAGACCAGGCTCGGGAACCGGCATATCCTGCATCCAGAGACCCTTCTCCGGCTTTGCTTTTACCAGTGCTTTCATCGTCTTCATTTTCGCAAGGAATTAGTGCTCAAAATTAACAAAATCCGGCTCACGGAGCATCTCCGGTGTCCCTAGTTTTCCCTGCGGATCAAACATCGGCGGGCAGTTGCCGTTATATTACTGGTTTATCTATCTTTACAATTCAATATTTTGACGGGTATCATGTCACAGGTCAGAGTTCGTTTTGCGCCGAGCCCAACGGGCCCGCTTCACATCGGCGGTGTAAGGACCGCACTTTACAATTATTTGTTCGCCAGGAAGAACAACGGGATCTTTATCCTCAGGATCGAGGATACCGACCGCACGAGGTTCGTCGAAGGGGCCGAGGAGTACATTATGGAATCACTCAGGTGGTGCGGCATAGTCGTCGATGAAGGCATTGCCGAGGGTGGAAAATTTGCTCCCTACCGGCAGAGCGACAGGAAGGAAATTTACGAGCAGTACGCCGACCAGCTGTTTGACAGGGGATTTGCATATTATGCCTTCGATACCCCTGAGGAGCTCGATGCCCTAAGGCTTGAAGCGGAGAAGGAGGGAAAGACCTTCCTTTACAACGCTGCCGTAAGAAAAAAACTCAGGAACTCCCTTTCCATGAGCGATGTCGAATGGAATGCCATGCTCGACCGGGGCGAGCACTATGTTATAAGGTTCAGGATGCCGGAGGATGAGGAGATCCATTGCGATGACCTCATACGGGGGCATATTGTCGTGAATTCGGATACCCTCGACGACAAGGTGCTTTTCAAATCCGACGGCATGCCCACATACCATCTTGCACACCTTGTGGATGACCACCTCATGGAGATCAGCCATGTAATAAGGGGTGAGGAATGGCTTCCGTCCCTTCCGCTCCATGTCCTGCTTTACCGGGCATTCGGTTGGGAAGCTCCGCAATTTGCCCATTTACCGCTCCTTCTGAAGCCTGACGGGAAGGGAAAGCTGAGCAAGCGCGACGGAGACAGGATGGGATTCCCCGTCTTTCCCCTTTACTGGCCGTACGGCGAGACTGCAAAGGGTTACAGGGAAGACGGCTACTATCCGGAGGCATTTATTAACATGATTGCCCTTCTCGGATGGAACCCGGGAACGGAACAGGAGATCTTTTCCATAGATGAGCTGGTGAATGCATTTTCGCTCGACCGTGTCGGGAAGTCAGGAGCCCGCTTTGATCCTGAAAAAGCGAAGTGGTTCAACCACCAGTACCTCCAGAAACGGACCGACCAGCAGCTTGCCTTCGAATTCAGGGAAATTCTCAGGGCAAAGGGCTTCCACATGGATATCGTGAGGCTTGAGATGCTTGTGGGTCTCATCAAGGAAAGGACGAGCTTTGTCAGGGAGATGTGGGATCAGGCCGACTTTTTCTTCAGGGCACCGGAAACCTTCGACCAGGAGGCTGTAAGAAAAAAATGGAAGGCCGATACGGCCGGAAAGCTTGAAGAGTTCAAATCAATCCTGGGCGGTGCCGCGGAATTGACCCCGGCAGCCCTTGAATTAATAACTCGTGAATGGATTGAAAGCAAGGGATATAATATGGGTGAGATCATGAACCCGCTGCGGCTTGTGATTGTGGGTTCACTTCGCGGTCCCCATATGTTTGATATAATCAGCTGGATCGGCAAGGAGGAATCCCTTAACCGCATCAGCAGGGGAATAACATTCTTGGAGAACCCCAGATGAGTCGGCCTGCACCGTATGATTTCATTGATGCGCATACACATGGATCTGTGCCTTCAGCCGGGATCTTCTCCGTTGAGAACCTCATGGCCCATGAGAACAGGGTCCCTGTTCCGGCCGACGGCGTGGCATATACCGCTGGAATTCACCCCTGGCACCTCGATGAGGCAAACAAGGCAGAGCAGCTGGAATACATACACCGAATAGCTGCTGACCAGTGCCTGATCGCATTGGGAGAGGCAGGATTCGACAGGCTNAGGGGACCATCGGCAGAACTCCAGAGATCGGTATTCGGGGAACAGGTGAAGATCTCCGAAGAGGCCGGGAAGCCTCTTGTGATACATTGTGTGAGATGGTGGGAGGAGCTCCTTTCGGCCCGCAGGAGGTACAGGCCCGGCAAGCCGTGGCTGGTTCACGGGTTCAGGGGGAAGAAAGAGCTTGGCCTGCAGCTGATATCGGCCGGCATGTACCTTTCGTTCTGGTTCGACTTCATAATAAGGCCTGAATCAACCGCGCTCGTTAAAGCCCTTCCATCGGACAGGATCTTTCTCGAGACCGACGGTGCAGGAGTCGATATCAGGAATATCTACGGGAAGGTGGCGAGGGATCTGACAATGTCAGTTGATGAGCTGAAGAAGATCATATTTGATAACTACATGAGATTTTTTGTAAATGAGGAGTAATTTTTATTTCACATAGGAGTACAGGAGGTCTCTGTGCTCTATGTGCCATCTTATGCATTCCTCTGTGTAACACAAATTAATTGTTCAAAATGTCATCTGAAGACTGGCTCTCGAGAACAAGGCTGTTGACCGGCGATGAAGGCCTGGAAAAGCTTAAATCATCGAATGTTCTCGTAGTGGGCCTTGGGGGAGTCGGCGCCTGGGCTGCGGAAATGATCTGCAGGGCAGGCATGGGTAAGATGACCATTATCGACGGGGATGTAGTTCATGGAACTAACAGGAACCGGCAGCTTCCTGCCCTGAAAAGCACCGAAGGATCCTTCAAGGCCGACCTTGTGGGTGCGAGGCTCAGGGATATCAACCAGGACCTCGATCTGACAGTGGTTCGCGAGTTCATCAGGCACCAGAGGATAGAGGAGATCCTTTCCGAACAGTTCGATTATGTTGTGGATGCCATAGATACGCTTACCCCTAAAGTATTCCTGATAGCTCATTCTGTAAGGAGGAATTACAGGATTGTTAGCTCGATGGGTTCGGGAGGAAGGATAGATCCATCAAAAATATCGGTTTGCGACATTTCCGGGACTACCGACTGTTCACTGGCCCGGATACTCAGGAAAAGGCTTCACCGGCTCGGCATTCGCGAGGGTGTCACCGCTGTTTATTCACCTGAGACCATTGACAAATCGAGGGTCGTTCCAGCAGAGAATGAACAGAACAAGGCATCTGTTGTGGGAACCATCTCGTACATGCCTGCTGCCTTCGGGATCATGTGTGCATCAGTCGTCATCCGTGATCTCCTGGGAGTCGCACGGACCTGAATTGGTTTATTATTCATTCCTCACAGCCGGTTTTTCACAATAATTCCTCGCATACGCGGAGCCCGGTGTCAAAGGCAGGGAAGAAGAGATAGCTGGATCTCGGTTAAAAGGGTCATTTGCCTTTCCGGTTCCTGAATAACAGGTACACGGGGAATCCTGAGAGGGCTGTCAGCAGCGCGATCGAGGATTCACGGGGCCTTTCAAGGAATGAAAGAATGAGTATCAGGGTTCCGGCAACTATATAAACCACTCTTGCCAGGAAGAAATTCCTGGTACCCGAAGCCGTATCTTCCCGCTTTTTCAGCTTCCAGGCACTAATAATGGTCAGGATGGGGAATATCCCGAGCGCAAAGCCCATGTATGTGAGGACCTGTTCGAAGGTTCCGGAAAGAACCATGGTGATTGCTATCATTCCCTGCAGCAGGATCGAATTGGAAGGCACGCCGAACCTGGGATGGATCCTCCTGGCAAACCTGAAGAAGAGGCCATCCTCCGACATCGAATAATAGACCCTCGGTCCGATGATTATATATGCGCTCAGCGAGGAGAATAATGCAAACCCGATAAGCGAAGAAAAGATCACCTCCCCTGGTTTTCCGAACAGGTTGCCCATGGCGAGGCCCCCGATCGAAATGACTCCTTTCATCTTCTCAGGGCTCACGGCATACAGGTAGAGGATGTTCAATCCCAGGTAAAGGAGTGTCACTATTGCGGTCCCGTACAGCAGGGATGCGGGAAGGGTTTTCCGGGGATTCCTGATCTCGGCACCTATATAAGTTGAAGCGTTCCAGCCGCTGTAGGCGAACATTATCCACATCAGCGACAACCCGATCGTTTTGAATCCCTGAAGGCCGCCGGGAAGATCCCCTCCGCCCCCGAGGTGCCCGAAGCTGCCGCCCCGGGAGAGCAAGCCTGCTGTTATTAAAATAACAATAAGAAATACCTTGAGGAGTGTAAGCGCATTCTGAATCCTCGAACCGTACCTGATTCCCCTGTAATGAATAGCCGTGAACAATATGATAACAAGGATCGCAAGAAGCTTTTTGACTGTTCCGGGAGAGATGAGGCTGCCGGATGCCAGGGACTGGATCCCTGGAACGGCTCTTGAGAAATACTCGCTGAAGCCGAGTGCAGAGGCGGCGATCGGTGCGGAGAATCCGGCCACGAATGACACCCATCCGCTCAGGAAGCCCAGTGCGGGGCTGCAGAGCCTTGACAGGAAATAGTATTCACCACCGGCGCCCGGCAACGCAGCACCAAGCTCACCATAGGAGAGGGCACCGCAGAATGCTATAACGCCCCCGGCCACCCACAGGGCAAGCATTATAGCCGGATTATTGAGGCCGCTCATGATCAGGCCGGAGGTAGTGAAAATCCCTGCCCCGATCATGTTCGAGACAACAATGCTGGTCGCAGGAAAGAGTCCCAGTTTTCTTTCGAGCCTGCTTTCAGGCATAGTCAGGTCAGGTTACTTTTCAGCTCTCTTATAGCTTATTGAAAGCCCCGCACCACTTGTGTTCAGGGTTGTTTCGTAATTTTTAAGGCTTTTTATATAGTCAAAGAAAATTGCCTGTCCGTTGCATGATCCGTACGTCCCGGCTGACCGTTCAGCAATATTATGGGCGGTGAAGCATCCTCCGACCCTTAGTTTGGGATCAAGGTCAACAAAATAGTTCTTGTACCATTCCTTGTCGGCATCGCTGAATACAAAATCGAAAGGTCCCGGCAGCTCTTTTACGATCTTATGTGCGTCCCCCAGCCGTGCATCGATATAATCCGAAACACCGGCATCCCTGAAATTCTTCAGGGCAGCATTGTATCTTTCCTCATCGATCTCGATCGTGATCAGCTTTCCGCCGGTTTTGCTGAGTGCCCAGGCCATCCATATCCCCGAATGACCGGTTGAAGTTCCTATCTCGAGAGCTCTTTTATAGTCATTTTTCAGGATCAGATCATAGAGAAGCTGGCCATCAGACCGCGGCACATTCAGGTCGTGCCATTTTCCCGAACGGTCATCAAGGAATTTCCTGACCCTGTTGTCGAGCCCCTTATTTGCCGGGTTTTCCTGTGAATTCAGATTCAGCATTGGGAGAAGCACCAGTATTAAGGGAACAAACCAAATCTCCAGAAGAGTTCTCCTTTTCATGGTTCAGCCGTTAAGATTCTGATCCAAAGCTATTACAAAAAAAAGATACCTCTGTAATTTATTATAAAAACGGAGACTGATTGATATTGTTTAAGCAATTCTTTATTACTTTCACATCCATATCATTTTTAGTGGCAAATGCATACCGCAGCCTTACGATCCGGCGAAAAGCCCGATTATGTCCGTCTGACGATAATTCTGCTGGCGGTTTTAAATGTTCTCCTGCATCTTATCACTTCCTATAACCTGGAGTATCACAGGGATGAGCTTCTTTATTTCTCGCTCGGGAGGCATCCTGCATTCGGGTATGCGACAGTTCCTCCGCTTACCGGCTGGATGGCCCTGATCGCCAAGACCCTTTTCGGAAATTCGCTTTTTGCAGTCAGGATCTTTCCCGCCCTCGGCAGTGCCCTAATGGTGTTTCTTGTGGCGGGAATAGCAAAGGAGCTTGGAGGTTCAGGTTACTCAAGGATACTTGCCGCAACGGGGATCTTTATTTCAATTATCGGCCTACGGACATTCCTGATGTTCCAGCCGGTTTACCTGGACCTCATATTCTGGACCCTTTCTTTCTATCTTCTCATCAAATTCATCAATACCCGGTCGGGGAAATACCTGATCCTCTTCGGTCTTTTTGCCGGAGTCGCCTTGCTCAACAAATACCTGATCGGGCTTCTGTTCGGCCTGATCTTCATAATAGCGCCGTTTACACCTCACAGGAGTGTCTTCAGGAACAGGAACCTGTGGTACGGGATACTTGCAGGATTCCTGGTTTTCCTTCCCAACCTTGTATGGCAGGCCGTTCATCATTTCCCCGTTGTTAACCATTTGGCAGAGCTTGAGCGGACCCAGCTGGTTCACGTAAGCAGGCTGGCATTCCTCAGGGAGCAGCTTTTCATGCCGGGTTTCGCTTCATTTCTTACAGTGGGAGGAATAATCTACCTTCTTATCGCAAGGGAAGCCGTGAAGTTCAGGTTCCTGGCACTTGTTGCATTGTCCGTGATATTAGTGCTGATGCTTTTACACGGGAAGAATTATTATACCCAGGGAATTTTTCCTATGCTTATGGCGGCAGGAGCGGTTTCATGGGAAAAGACCCTCAGGAGGCGATGGCAGAAGCTGCTGTTCATTCTTCTCCTTGTGCTGCTGACAATCCCGGTTATTCCGATCGGAGTGCCTGTTTATCGCACCGTGAAGCTGGTTGCTTATTTTGAGAAGCTTCGTACCCGCTACGGGATGGATTTTGTTACGCGCTTTGAGGATAACTCGATCCATTCCCTGCCGCAGGATTACGCTGATATGCTTGGCTGGGAAGAGCTTACCGCCATAACAGCCAGGGCCTGGGACACGGTGCAGAACAAAAAGGCAGCCTTTATTTATGGTGAGAACTACGGCCAGGCCGGAGCGATCACCGTTATCGGGCAGAAATACGGATTGCCCGAAGCGGTTTGCTTCAGCGAAAGCTTCAGATACTGGATTCCCAGGTCCTTCGACCCCGACATAACAACGATGATATATATAAATGATGAACCCGGGGATGATGTGAAGTCACTATTCCGCAAAATCTCGGTTGCGGGCAGAATCTCCAACACTGATGCCAGGGAATACGGTACAACGGTCTATGTATGCCAGGACCCAGTTGAGAGCTTCAATAAGTTCTGGTCGATGCGGATAAAAGAGCTCTATTAACCTTTAACACCAGGAACATGAACCTCATTAAAAAGATCCTGAAATTCCTTCTTGTCATTGCGCTTCTGGCGATCTCTCTTTTCATAATAATGATCATCTACGCTGTAATTTCCGATTACAGGCCGAAGCCGGAAATAACTGAGTATACCTCCGACAAACCGGATCGCCTTCCCGATTCATCAACAATTTCGCTGATGACGTGGAACATCGGGTATTGCGGGCTCGACAAGGCGATGGACTTTTTCTACGACGGGGGAACAAAGGTCAGGACCCCGCGGAAAAACCTTCAGGAGAACCTGGACGCCGTAAAGGCGTTCCTTGGTCAGAACGACACTATCGATTTCTTCCTTATACAGGAGATCGATAAGAACAGCAAAAGGAGCTATCACAGCAATGAATTTGACTCGCTCTCCGGATCGCTTACCGGCTTTTACCCGGTCTTTGGCAAGAACTACGATGTATTTTTTGTCCCCGTCCCNGTTTCTGATCCGATGGGGAAAGTGGTTTCCGGGCTTGCCACTTTTTGCAAATTCAGGCCATCCTCTTCTGTAAGGTATTCATTCCCCGGGAAATACGGTTTCCCAAAGCAGCTTTTTATGCTCGACAGGTGTTTCCTTGTGACAAGATACCCTCTTTCCAACGGCAAGGAACTGCTTGTCTTAAATACACATAATGAAGCCTTCGATCCCGGCCAGATAAGAAAGACGCAGATGAACTATCTGAAGGAATTCCTGCTTTCCGAATACTCGAAAGGGAATTACATTATAGCAGGGGGTGACTGGAACCAGGCACCTCCGGGCTTCAAACCTTCATTCACCGCGAATAAGGTGAACAGCGACCAGATGATGATGGAAACAGATTTTCTGCCGGTAGGTTGGAGGTGGGTCTATGATCCGACTGTACCGTCGAACAGGACCGTAGTGGCGGCCTACGATCCGGCAACGACCACCACAACTGTAATCGACCTGTTCCTGCTGTCACCAAATATCAGGGACATTTCCGTGCAGTGCATTGACCTGGGATTCAGGAATTCCGATCACAATCCTGTCCGGATCAAGGTGCATCTTGAAAAGGCTGATTGAAATCAAAATAACTAACCAGGAAAATATGAATTTTTCAGATTTTACAGGGGATAACGGAAGAAGGATTGCGAAGGACCATTTTATCCATCTCCTTCAGGTTTCGAGGGCCGACGGCTATGTCAAACCGTCGGAGCTGGCAATTCTGCACAGGGAAGGGAGGAAGTTTGGCCTGACCCCTCTCGAGGTAGACAAGCTGATCGAGCACGAAGGGAAGCATCAGTATGATCCTCCCTATGCCCTGAGCGAAAAGTTTGAGCACCTGTATAAGGTTGCTGAAATGATCCTTGCCGACAACGAGGCGACAGAGGATGAAAAAAGGCTGATGAAAAGGTTTGCAATCGAGGCAGGGTTCAGCGACAAATCCATCCCGAAGCTCATCGATATGCTGATAGAGGGTGTCAGAAAAGGTGATGATGAGGAGACCCTCCTTCTGGAATTCAGAAACAAATACCTGTTCAAAGAGTAAGCCGCATACCGGATTTTCGGTTTTTGCTCTTGACTTGCCTTTGGAAATTGCCTAACTTGTAAGGTTAATAACCTGATTTTTAACCAAACAAGTTAGATTATGAGAATTCTTACCACAGGATTTATCGTCTTTGTGATATGGGCATTTTTCTCGACATGGCTCTATGTTGATGTATTGAGGCATGATACGAAAAAGCCTGCCGCAGAGGTGGTAATCAATCAACAGACAAACGTTGCGGCAGATTCGCTTGCAAAGCTTGAAGCGATGATGCCGAAGGACCTCACGATCCTGTTCGATTTTGACAGATCAAAGTTCAAACCGGATCCGCAACTCGAAACAAAACTCCAGGAATTCAGGAGCTGGCTCGGGAAATTTCCCGGATCAATCCTATTGATAACAGGCTATACCGACCTCGTCGGTGAGAATGCCTATAATCAGGATCTCGGGCTTAAGAGGGCACAGGAAGTTCAAAAGTACCTCGGGTCGGCCGGATTTCCTTCTGCAAGACTGACAGCGGTGTCGAAAGGTGAGCAGGACCCGGCGTCAGGTTATATTACGCAGGAGGAACGCGCTGCGGGCAGGAAGGTGGTCATCTCGGTAAAGAGACAGAACTGATCCCCGGAACCCCGGCAAATGACAACAAAATTCAAATCATTAATCATAATAAATCCCTTTATATGAAAACAATTCTACTCTTGCAGGTTATGTCGGTCACTGCTGCAGTGGTCCTGATTATTGCCCTCCTCGTCGTTGCAGGGCTCATCGGGTATCTCACCGCGTGGTTCTATGCAAAATCCATATATACTCCGATCATCAAAAGGCTCGAGGATGATAAGGCAAAGCTGAACGCTGAGATTGCGGGCCTGAAAGAAGACCTCTCCAGGCTGAACGTGAAGGTCGATACCCTGAACAGGAAGGTGGATGAGCTTGAAGTGGAGATATCTGAAAAGGAAAGGCAGATCTCGGAGAAGGTAAATATCATAACGGAGAAGGAAGATGAGATCAGTTCCCTGAGGAAAAAGGCAAAAGCCAACTGATATCTCCGGCCTGATTGTTCTTCAACCGCAAAGAGCGCAAATGAATTTTCCTGGTTCCCGGAGACGACCGGATGGCCCGCCGTTTGTCAAATGCCCTTTGTTCGCACTCTTTGCGGCTTTAAGGCACATGCCGTGAAGGCCCTTGGTAAGTCCGGGCACCAAGCCTGATGAAAGATGCCATAAGGATTACCACAATGACCGTTAATCCGGATTTAAGTGCTTTCATAAGCCTTAGCGTTTAGTTAATATAAGGTTAACTATCAATTATACAGTCACTAACAAGACCAATTCCACCCAATTTGTAAGATAATTGTGTCATCTTGTAACATAAAAGATGTGCTTTGTCAAAAAAGAGCAGATGTGTGCCGGCCGATAGACAAAAAAAGACTAACTTTTACATAGATTTTGGAAATCCGGTTTTATGATTACCTGATCAGGCCGGCCTTATGAATATAATGAAAGGACGTCTTCCCCTGGCTGCCCTTTTTATTCTTTTCGAGGCAGAGATCTTTAGCCAAAAGATCCTTGATCCTGAATTCAGGCCTCCCGATGTACGATTTGATAATTTTGCCGTAATGGGAGGAGAAGCCAGCCAGACCTCGACCAGCATATTTATTGACAGCCGTGGATTTCTGTGGTGCGGTACGGAATCCGGCCTCTACAGGTACGACGGCGCCAGGTATGTGGAATACCGTTCCCCGGATGGTGGACATGACCCCAACAACCGGACGATCACCCGGATATTCGAGGACTCCGGCGGTACAATATGGGCCGGAACAGCAAACGGACTCATCAGGGTCGACCAGGCTTCAGGCTCCATGTTCCTTTATATCCCCGATTCAACCGACTTTTCTGGGCAGGGTAATGCAGTCAGGTCGATAAATGAGGACAGTAATTGAATTTTTTGGCTGAGGACGGGGAAGAACGTATTTTCATTTGAAAGGAAAAGCGGGAAATTCAGCAGGTATGAGGTGGATTCACTTTCCTGGTATCCCGTCAATTACAGCTTCCCGGGTGAAGAGCAATCTTTCCTGGAAGACAGGCACCATGACAAATGGTTCATCACTGCACGGTCACTTTACCGGTACAGTACTGCAACAGGCTCGTTCAGCATGATCCTGCCGGGAAAAGGTGACCGGATGATGCCCGGCATCAGGAAGGTGAACTGCATCACGGCCGATAGCAGCAGAACGATCTGGATCGGAACGGAAGGGGCGGGGCTTGTCAGATGGGATGATGTTGCCGGGAGGCCTGAAGCCGTAAACCTCTGCCAGGCCGGGTGCAACAGCGGTGAGTACAGGAATGTCACCTCGCTGCTTTTCGATAAAGGCAGCATTCTCTGGGCATTTGGCCCCGGCACATTCACAAGGCTTGACCCAGAAAATCATGGTACGCTTAACTATAAATTTCTTTACAGGAACCAGACGGTTTACGAAAATCCGGGTTCACCGGTCGAGGTCAACCAGTCCTTCCGGTTCAGTGACGGGTCAATATGGTTCTTCAGCAGGATGGCTGGCCTGATTTTCAGGTTCGACCAGGGATCCGGGAAGCTTTCTCTCTACCGCACTCCGAACTTCGTTGTATTCCAGTGCATCGCCGACAGGAACGAATCCTTGTGGTTCGCCTGCGTCAGGAACAATGTCTTCAGGATGGTCATAAAGCCCGTTCCCTATTTCACAATTTCTCCCGTCAATAACACGGCAGATGTCGCCCAGACCCACAAGGGGTCGATAATCGAAGACAGGCAGGGCAGGACCTGGTTCCTCTTCAACCGGGGAATCAGCGTTGCGGATGGATTTGAAGTCACCTCATCTGTCAGGTTCAATCCGGTAACCCTTCCTGGCGGGGAAACAACAGTGAGTGGCGGTTTTACCGACAGCAAGGGGTACCTGTGGTTCGCGTCGAAGAAAGGCAGGATTCTGAGGTATGACCCGTCTTCTGATTCACAGGCCGACTTCACGCCTCCCGGATTCCCTCATGACATACGGGAGGCTAGGGTTCCTATGATAAGAGAGGACGGTCCGGGGACCATCTGGATGGCGACATCTCATCACGGGCTCTGCAGGCTGGTTCCTGGCAGCAGCAGGTTTGAGCAAGTCCTGGATTTCAGCCACCGCTCAGTTACAAGGGAGATGAACCAGGTGCTCGATTTTACCATCGGCAGCCAAGGTGACCTGTGGATCCTTACAAGCGACCAGATCCTGTCGGTACGGGTTCCGGAGTTGAGGGTTACGGATCATTTAGGCTCCGGCGATGCGTCATTGAAAGCACTCGGCGCGAATATCAGGGTAAGGGAGGACAAAAACGGCAATATCTGGATTCTGAACCTGCTTTCGGGCCTTAACAGGTTCAACAGGGCCGACGGGTCATTCAGCAGAGTCAGTATTGGCGGAAGCATCACTCCTACAGCTTATTACGATCTTCTGACCGACACCAGGGGGAAGTTCTGGATTGCCCATAACCGGGGCATCTCGGTCTATGATCCTGCAGATTCAGGTGTGCGGACCATCTCCACACCCAGGTTGCAGTATGACGTCCAGGGTTACCAGCTCTCGAACCATGATATCATTTATATTAATGATAACCAGCTATATGTTTTCAGGGAAGAGATACCGGAGAACAGGATCTCCCCGCCGGTAAGGCTCACCAGGCTGCTGGTAAGCGATAAGAACCAGGTGCTGAGAACCCTGCCAGGCAATCCTGACGCTTATGAAAGGATAAGCCTGCCTTTCAGAAGGAATACCCTCGGCATTGAGTTTGCCGCTCTGAATTTTCTGAGTCCTGAAGAGAACAGGTACAGGTTCTTCATGAAAGGAGTCGACAGGGACACGGTCGAGGCAAAACAGGGCACTGTCGCGGAATACAGGGCATCAATCCGGGTAATTACACATTCTGGGTTAACGGATCTAATAATGACGGGATCTGGAATCCTGACGGCGTTACGCTCAGCATCCGCATCATTCGCCCCTGGTACAGGTCCCTCGCAGCGTATGTTTTTTCATTTTTTTCGCCGCTACGGTCATTGCTGCGTATGTAAGGTACAGAACGGTCAGCCTGAAAAGGGAAAAAGCAAGGCTGGAAGCAGTGGTGTCGGACCGTACAGCCGAGCTCGAATCGAAGAACAGGCAGCTTGCAGAAACTGACAGGATCAAAACCAGGTTCTTCACGGATATTTCCCATGAGATCCGCACTCCGCTTTCACTTATCATTGCACCTCTTTAAAGCATTTCCCGGGAGGAGGTACCGTCGGGCAGGATTCCGGAACTGGTTGGGACTATGAGGAGGAATGCTATGCGTCTTATGCACCTGGTGAACCAGCTGCTCGACATTTCGCGGCTGGATGCCAGGAAGATGAGGATTGTCCTGACCGAAGAAGATCTGGTCAAAGTACTGCGGATACTTGTTTACGAGTTTTTATCCCTGGCCGAAAGCAAGAAGATACAATATGTTGCCGATCTGCCTCACGACGGCCTGATAACCTGGTTCGACCGCGACAAGACCGAGAAGATCATTTCAAACCTTCTCAGCAACGCATTCAGGTACACTCCGCCGGGCGGAAATGTCAGGTGCGTTGCCCGCATTGAACCCGGCGGGACCGGATCGGGTGCTCCCCGGCTGAACGTGACGGTGACTGATTCCGGGCCAGGCATAAGTCCCGCTGATCAGGCCAGGATCTTTGACAGGTTCTTCCGGGCTGAAGGCCATCATGAAGCATCAGGCTATGGCACCGGGATCGGCCTTTCGCTGGTAAGGGAATTTGTAACGATGCTGCACGGAACAATAAGCGTCAGCAGTTCCAGGGGGAAAGGTTCCGGGTTTTCTGTATCGCTTCCGCTGGGAAAGGAACACCTTGCTGACGATGAGTATGTAATTGTACCGGCAAATGCTGCAGGGATTGAGAAAGTTCCTCCATTCATTGCCGATGACAGGTTTGATCCCGGGTATGCACGGAGCAGGGATAAAGTAAAGACAAGCTTACTCATAATTGAAGACAATGAGGACCTTAGGAGCTTTATCGGGAAGAGCCTGGATCCCGAATACCGGATAATTGAGGCCGAGAACGGCCTCACCGGCCTTAATACGGCTTTTACCATGATGCCCGACCTGGTGGTGACTGACATTATGATGCCTGATCTTGACGGGATCAGCTTGTGTTCCCGGCTGAAGAATGACGAGCGCACGAGCCATATCCCCATAATCCTGCTGACAGCAAGGGCTACAACGGATGACAGGATCGAGGGGTTGCGGTCGGGAGCGGATGATTATATTATCAAACCATTTAACATGACCGAGCTGAAGACAAGGATTTCTAACCTTCTTGCGCTCCGGGAAAAACTGCGCCTGAAATATGGAAAGCTGAATCTTCTGATTGCAGGCCAGGGGAAAATGATTACTGTTGATGACAGGTTTATGGAGAAGATCACACGGATAATCAGCGAAAACATCAGTGATTATTCATTCGATGTAGGTTCACTTCAGGAACTCATAGGGATGAGCAGAATGCATCTTTCCCGCAAGCTGAAGATACTCACAGGAATGTCTCCTGGAGCCCTCATCAGGAACATGAGGCTGCACAGGGCCGCTGAACTGCTTTCGGAGAAAGCGGGGAACATTACCGAGATTGCAAACAGCGTTGGGATGTCAAACCCTTCGAATTTCGCAAAGGCATTCAGGAACTATTTCGGGGTCTCCCCGAAGAAATATTCCGGGAACTGAAGAGAATCCCTTTGCGGAAGCTCCCCTGGCAGCCGGGTGACCGGTCTCATCCCTCAAAGTGCGAATGGCTTTATGAACATTTGATCATGATTTATTGTTATTCAATTATGTACAGGATCAGAGCAATAAAAGGCACTATTTGTTGATAAATTGTTAAACGGGACAGGTGCCGCCCGGATAAAATTTAGTAACTTATGCATAAATACTTTACACGAAATATATTTAGAAATATTAACCTGTCCCAGTAATCAAACTAACCACTTAATCATTTGAAAAGGAGTTTTAAGATATCCGATCCGCTGTCTTTATTGAACTCAGGCATCAGGAGGGAGCTGTTTGAGGAGAGAGGGTCCGAATCATGGCGGGCAGGGTTAATTCCGGGGATGGTAAGTTTCCTTCTCAGGAACAGGATCCAGAGGAAACTGCTGCTGGTCTTTATCCTGCTTTCCCTGGCCGGGAAGGCAGTCGCCCCCGACACTCCCAGCTTTGCCATATTCCGGTCACCTGCCATAAATCCTTACGCTTCCCTGATGAGCGCCATTGGGACTTTTGAGACCATGGGTAATCCTCTCGCATTTAATGATTTTGAAAATGCCGCAGGAATTTTCCAGATCAGGCAGGTGAGGGTTGACGATTACAATCACCGGACCGGCAGAAAATATACTCTTCCCGACATGTTCGACTATGAGATCTCGTCGAAGGTATTCCTTTATTTTGCCGATCTGGCCGGTCCCTACAGCTTTGAAAAGATTGCAAAGGCCTGGAACGGTTCCGGGCCAAGAACCGAATTCTACTGGCAGAAGATCAAGACACTGCTGCAGCAGTAATAGTCTCCGTGATCTCTGTGTCTTCTTTGTGTCACTCTGTGAAATGGTATTTTCTTTCACGGAGATCACGAACGAGACACGGAGGCGATGGAGTTCTTTTAACATATTTTGTATTGTTTTCTCGCCCGGACTTTAATACCTTTAAACCAGTATCAATTAAACCTATTTAAATCCGCAAATATCAATGAAAACATCCCGCAGGACATTTATTAAAACCGGCGCTATGGCCCTTGCAGCAGGAGCCATTCTGCCCCGATCGGCATTTGCCGGGAAAACGGGGATTGTCGGCGTGCAGCTTTACTCGATCCGNGACGACATGGAAAAGGATCCGGTCGGTTCACTTACCCAGATTGCCAAAATGGGCTATAAGTATGTTGAACACGCGAATTATATCGACAGGAAGTTTTACGGCTACGCTCCGGCTGAATTCAAGAAGATCCTCGACGGCCTGGGCCTGAAAATGATAAGCGGCCATACCGTGATGGGGAAAGAGCACTGGATTGAAGCAAATAAGGACTTTTCCGACAGCTGGAAAATGACGATCGAAGATGCCGCTGTCCTGGAGCAGAAATATGTTGTCAGCCCATGGATGGACGATTCCATGAGACAGACATATGATGATTTCATGCATTACATGGAAATCTTCAACAAATGCGGACTGCTGTGCCAAAAGAAGGGAATGAAATTCGGTTATCACAATCATGATTTTGAATTCAGCCAGAAGCTGAATAACCAGAAACTTTTTGATATCATGATGAAAGCTATAGATCCCAAGCTGGTTGTTGTACAGCTCGATATCGGAAACCTTTACAACGGCGGTGCTATTGCTCTCGATGTCGTGAACCAGTATCCGGGAAGGTTCGAGCTTCTGCATGTTAAGGATGAGATTGCAGCCAAGGCCGGGCCTGAGAAGTTTGAGAGCTGCGTTCTTGGTGAAGGGATCGTGAACTGCAAGCAGGTTGTTGACCTGGCAACAAAGACCGGTGGAGCGAAGGTATATATCATCGAACAGGAATCATACCAGGGTAAGACTCCCCTGGAGAGCGTCAAGGCTGATCTGGCAGTAATGAAGAAGTGGGGATATTGATATTATCTCAGCCTATCTCCTGAGGTTGAAGCGGAGAATCGTGGCATGCCCGCTTCCGCCCTCATTTGAAACAAGCATATCACCGTTCTGAAGGAATAAGATGCCTTCGGGCTGATTGAACAAGGCAGGATCGAGGATAACGAAATCCCTGATCCTGCCCTCTTTATTAAAGACCCCAAGGGTATGGTCCACCGCTGAAAGAATATATATATCTCCGGTCAGCGGACTGATCGCAATATCGGAAGGGTGAAACCTGAGGATATCCTCCCCGTCATGCTTCCCTTTTTTTGGTTCAGTGGCGAAATGCATATCATGCTTTTCTGCAAGGCTGATGATGTCCTGCAGGTCAAATCGATAGACGGGCTTGTCAGAGAGTTTGAGGGTCTTCAGGTCAAACCCGAACAGTACCCTTTTACGGCCATGTGCCGAACCTTTCCCGGTGTATTCCTTGCAGGTCATAAGAAGCCTCCTGCCATGGCTGTCGTAACATAACCCCTCATTATCGCACGGCGTGATCCCCGTAGGGATAATGGTTACTTTCGGGGCATCGGGAGCGTTTCCTGATATTTCAAAGATGAAGCCGTCGCTTCTGAGTACATAGATAGTATCATTCACGTTCGCTATTCCTTCAAAGTCGCCGCGGCTCCAGAATTGTATCTTCCCTGCGATCTCCTTCCTGCTGAAGTCATAGGTGAAAAGGATCCCGTCCTCATCCTCGATGCAAGCCAGGGTGGAAGGGGCGGTAAGGGTAATTCCCGAAATTTCGTTGAGTGATTTGGGCAGCACTATCCTCTCATCAGGCGACTTAAGATCATACCCTTTTACTGTACCTTTCTGATGGTCCCCGATCCCGCAAGCTGAGGAGCCTGTCAGAAGAACATTGATCATCAGTATCTGAATCACTTTCATACGGGGAAATATTGATCCAGCTGCAAGATACAGGATATTTCGGGTCAGGAGATATTGTCCTTGTAATAGATGTCGAGTATTGCCAGCTCACGCTTATAGTCGATATTGACAATGCTTACCCTGATTATGTCCCTTCCCGTTTTGGATGAAATGTCCTTCAGGAGCTTGTTTTTACAGGCAGGCTTCAGGAGCTCGATATTGTCATAGATTATCGAATACTTGCTGAACATGTTTCTCTTGAGGTACTCCTCAAGGATAAGCACTGCTGCCAGGATAACCGTGTTCATGATCATTACACCCCAGAGGGTCAGTTCAGGAAGGCTGAGGGCATTGATCACGGATATTCCGATCGTGGCAAAGATATATGCCATATCCTTTATGTTGAAATTGCGGGTCCTGAATCTCAGGATGGAGAATATCGCAAATAGTCCAAATCCAATTCCGAGCTCTATCTTTATGATCTTCATTATTGTACATATGAAGAAGACCACTATCCCTATCAGGAAAAAGGTGAAAAGGAAGTTTTCTTTTTTGGTATATCGGAAATAGAGTGCCCTTACAAGGATAAACAGAAAGAAGAGCTGCATTGCAAAACGGGCAAGGATAGCTCCTGCAGAAGTGCTGTCGAAAAATTTTTCCATACTATGTTTTTTAGGGTTAATTGTCTGGATGAGGTTCCTGTTACGATTTTATTAATTAAAATTACAGTTTAAATTAGCCAAAGTCAAGCCATTATAGTATAAACGCCTGATTTTTTTAAGACGGGGAACGCTGAGCGGTCCGGATTTAAGAAACCGACTAAAACTGAAAATATGAACCTCCATTTAAATGAAACCGTAAACAGGATCTTTAACGTTAATCTTGAATCACTTCCGGAGCCGGAGCGGAAAGTGATGAAGCATATTGCTGATAAAACAAATATCAGCAGGAACATAAACGATGAATTCAACGAGAATCTGAGCATAGGGCAGAAGGTTGCCGACAAGGTAGCATCCTTCGGAGGGTCATGGACCTTCATTCTCATTTTCATTACCGTGCTTGTGGCATGGGTTGTCGTTAATTCCGTGATCCTTATCGGGGGGGGGAAGCCGTTCGATCCTTATCCGTACATCCTTCTCAACCTTTTCCTGTCGATGATCGCAGCAATCCAGGCACCGGTCATCATGATGTCACAAAACCGGCATGCCCAAAAGGACCGGCTTGATGCAAATCACGATTACGAGGTGAACCTGAAATCAGAGCTCGAGATCCTCAGCCTGCATGAGAAAGTTGATGAACTGCGTGCCAGGCAGTGGGATGAGCTCGTCAGGATGCAGCAGGAGCAGATAAAGCTTCTTCAGAGGCTGCTGGAGGAGAAGGGGAAAGAGTGAGGCGGTGGCTTTCTCCCCCTTCAGGGGGCCGGGGGGCATTCAAAAGTCGCTGGATGCTGGTCTTCTTTGCATGATTGCCCCGACGCGTTGGTCGGGGTATGCGCTTCGCTACGACACGATTGCCCCGACGCGTTGGTCGGGGGTGTCGCTCAGCTCCAACACGATTGCACGATTGCACGATCGCA